>Ga0209648_10002635_pt1 | contig 14946 bp, 16 predicted proteins | sample GraSoi2013_115cm_FD_185830 | JGI IMG/M metagenome (GOLD analysis project Ga0209648, IMG submission 185830) | Grasslands soil microbial communities from the Angelo Coastal Reserve, California, USA - Sample 9_17_2013_115cm (SPAdes) (version 2) | ecosystem: Environmental > Terrestrial > Soil >...
TCGTGCTACATGGCGGGGGTCGCCGCGGAGCGCCTCCGGACGGCCAAGCCCGACCTGGACGATGGGGCGGTGGCCGAGTACATCAATGAGATTCGCCTCGAGCTCGAGGCGGAGACCCCGGAGGCCCTTAGAGCCGCGGCCGAAAGGCCGCCGACGGAGGTTAGGCCGCGGCTCTAACGAACGTTGATCACCGGGAGCTGGCGGAAGCTCTGCACCGAGACCCGAGCCGCGACCGCGGACGCCACGTCGCGAAAGGCCTTGGCTCCCGCCGTGTCCGGGCGCGAAACCACGACCGGGGCGCCTGCGTCGGCCTCTTCACGTATCGATTTCTCCAGCGGAATGCCGCCGAGGTAAGGGACGCCCAGGCGCTTGGCCGCGCGCTCGGCGCCGCCGTGGTCGAAGATGAAGTGCTCCTCGCTGCAGCGGCCGCAGACGAACCAGCTCATGTTCTCGACGAGACCAAGCGGGTTCACGTTGAGCCCTCGGAACATCTGCAGCGCCTTCACGGCGATGTTCAGCGCCGCGGCCTGCGGCGTGCAGACGATCGCGACACCGCTCAGCGCGACCGCCTGTGCCAGGGTCAGCGAAGCGTCCCCGGTGCCCGGAGGCAGATCGATCACGAGGTAGTCGAGCTCGCCCCAGCGGACGTCCGTCAACATCTGCTCGATCGCCCGCGACACCATGGGCCCCCGCCAGACCATGGCCTTGTCCGCGCCGGCGAGAAAGCCGATGGACATCAGCTTGACGCCGAAGGCCTCGAGCGGAATCAGCTTCTGGTCCACGACCCGTGGCTCGCTCTGCACGCCGAGCATTCCCGGTATGGACGGGCCGTAGATGTCTGCGTCAAGGAGCCCGACCCTGGCGCCGCTGAGGCTCAGCGCGCTGGCGAGGTTGATGGCGACGGTCGACTTGCCCACGCCACCCTTTCCGGAGGCGACCGCGATCGCCTGCCGAACGCCGGGAATGACCTGGTTCGGCTGCGGCCGGTTGAAGGCCGATCGTACGTTGGCGGTCATCTTTAGGTCGACCGCCGTCACTCCCGGCAAATCGGCGACCAGCTTCGTCGCCATGGTCTGGAAGCGGTCGCGGACCGGACAGGCGGGAGTCGTGAGCTCGAACGTGAAGCCCACGCGCCCATCGGCTCCGATGACCAGATCTTTGATCATGCCCAGGCTGACGACGTCGCGGCCAAGGTCGGGGTCTTGGATCGCGGACAGCACCGAGAGGACTTGATCCGAGGTTGGAGGAGCTCCGTTATTGAGCACTGAAGATCACCGCCGCCCGCAGTGCGAGGACCCCGAGCAGCACGAGGAGGGACACGACAAGTGTGTCGGTGCCGGCGCGGGCGACGACCGCCGCACCTCCCATCGGACGGATGCGCATCTGACCCCTCGCCGCCACCAGTGACGAGCCGATGCCCACCAGCGCGAGCAGCCACAGCGGAAGCAGCTGCACGGTCATTCCGGCCGTTCCCGCCGCGATGATCGTGATGAAGAAGGCGACCAGGAGGACGAGCTCCAGGATCGAGAAATAGCCGTCGGCCTCGTGGAGGCGGCCAAGGCTGAACGCAGCTTTGGGGCGGTAGCGGCTCATCAAGGCGATCAGCGCCGCCGAGCCGCTGAGGCCGGAGGCGAGAAACAGCCCGCCGAGCATCCACGTGTCGCTCCAGATGGGCTGGTTGCTGACGCTGAGGAGCACGCCCGTGTAGGACGCGAACAGCAGGGCGAGAATCCCGCCGACGACGTTGAACGCTCGGCCCAGGATCCCGCCCATCGGACGGCCGGGATCGCCCACGGTGCCGCGGTCTCGCCGGTCGAGCGCGAACGACTCGAGCGCAGACACCGCCGCGAACACGGCAAACACCGACAGCACCCACACGCCGAGCGTTATCGGCGACCAGTACTTGAAGTTCAGGCCCTGGTCCCCGGGAGTGACGTTGATGAGCATGTGCCAGAACTTCCACCAGCTCGCGGCGAGGTCGGCGGTGAGGAGCACCGGACACACCAGGAGGGCAACGAAGCTCGCGTAGAAGCCAAGCCGCGCCGCCGCCTCGTCGCGCGGCTCCCCCACGAGCCGCAGGAGCGTCGCCAAGGCATACGAACCTCCTGAGAGGCCTGCGAAGAAGAAGTAGAAAAGGATGTACCAGGTCCACTGGGGCGCTCGCACGAAATGTTCCGCGGCGAGATAGATCACGACGCTCCCCTCCGCCTGAACGCGACGATGCCGGCGATCACGCCCAGCGCCGCCGTCACGAGCCCGACCACGTAGCCGCCCACATCGTTGCGCGAGGGCAGCCCGGCGTTGTCCTCATTCGGCAGGCCATACGTCTCCGGCTTGTCCATCAAGAGGAAGAAGGCGTTCAGTCCGCCGTAGACCTTGTCGTCGCGGCCGTACAGCTGAGCCTGGGTGATGCCCTGCGACTGGAGCGCTGCCAGCCTGACGTCGGCCGCCTGCTGGAGCTCGGCCAGCGGTCCGAACTTGATGGACTGCGTGGGGCAGGCCTTGGCGCAGGCCGGCTCGAGCCCGCCCTGCAGGCGGTCGTAGCAGAGCGTGCATTTGTGGGCGGTGCCAGTGCTCTGGTTCATGGCGATCACGCTGTACGGGCACGCGGCCACGCAGTTACGGCACCCGTTGCACACGTCCTGCTGGATGAAAACGGTGTCGAACTCGGTGCGGATGATGGCCCCGGTTGGACAGACCTCCATGCAGCTCGCGTGCTTGCAGTGCTTGCAGACGTCGGACATCATCAGGAAAGCTCTTCCGTCGCCTGCCTTGGCGGTCTGCTCCGGCACGTTGTCGATGAACTTCACGTGGCGCCAGTTCTGTGCGTCGAGCTGGCCGGTGTTGTCGTAGCTGTCGGCGAGGAATTGCGGCGAGTCGCCCTGGAGCTGGTTCCACTCCTTGCACGCGACCTCGCACGCCTTGCACCCGATGCAGATGCTCGTGTCGGTGAAGAAGCCGTACGACTCGCCGGGCGTGATTGTGGTTGCCATCTAAAACCCCATCAGGTTGGGAGTGATCTTCGAGAAGCCGTTCTCGCGGGCAAACAGGTCGAGGGGAAGAACGCTCATCTCGTCGACGAGCGGGACCGCCGCCGGTTCGGCGAGCAGGTCGATGCTCAGCAGGTAGTGGCGGCATGTGTCACACGCTTCGACACGCACGTGAGGAAAGATCGCCGCGTGTGCGGCCTTGCCGCGATCTCCAAGCCTGCCCTCGAGGCCTCGCACCACGCTTCCGCGCTCGCCCGAAGCAGTCCCCTCTTCATTGAAGATCGGCAGGCGCGAGCTCGCAGCTTCGCCACACGCGGGGCACGTCATCCGGGCATACCCCCAACTCCTTTGACAGCGGGCACAGAGCAGAAAGCGACCGCCGGAGGCAAGGTCTTCTTCGGGCCGAGCGAAGTAGCTGAGCTGTGGTGGGCCGCCGCACGTTGGGCAGTGGCGCGCATCGCGTGCTCCGATGCAATAGGCCGCCACCTCCGGCCCCAACGCCTCGAGCACCGGGCCCACCGCCGCGCGCGCCAGGAACCGGTCGGCGAGCTCCTGCCGCTCGTCTTCGAGCCAGGCGGCGATGAGCTCATGCGGACCGCCGCTCTGGACGCGCTGTACCACAGCTGCTCGCAGCTTCGGCGGACCCGCGGCCACGCTGACATCGACCACCGATGGCATCACCATCTCGGCGACGTATGCGACCAGGTCGCCGGCCGCGGGCCTCGCCGCCGTCGCCCCCTCATACGCCTGCTCCTGGATTCCCAGCAACGCGCCGTAGAAGTCCAGCAGCTCGCGGGTGAACGGATAGCGGTCGCGCAGCTGCCCGGTGCGGCCCCGGCGCTCCTCGTACGGACTGGCGCTGACGGCTGTGCTCGCCATCACATCTTCTCCAGGTTGACCAGGAAGGCTTTGAACTCCGGCGTGCGCGAGTTCGCGTCGCCGACAAAGGGTGTGAGCGCGTTGGCGAGCCAGTAACGGCCGTGGCCTGGATCCGCATCGGCCGGGATGCCGACGTAACCCCAGTGGATTGGGATGCCGATCTGGAAAACCTTCTGCCCCGCGACAGTCATCGAGCCGAGGCGCTTGGTCACCATCGCCAGCACCTCCACCTTGCCGCGCTTGGACGAGACGCGCACCTTGTCGCCGCTCTTGATGCCCTTGGTTTGCGCAAGCTCCCAGGGGATTTCCACAAAAGGCTGCGGCTGCAGCTGGACCAGGTGCGGAACGTGCTGCGTGACGTAGTGCTCGTGCTCGGTCAGGCGATAGCTGGTCGCGATGTAAGGAAAGTCGGCCACCGTGCCGAACCGGTTGGGCCGTCCGGCGGCCTGGTCGTAGAGGAAGGCGACCGGCGACGCGGAGTTGCTTGGGTGGAGCGGATTCTGCACCGGCGACTCGACCGGCTCGTAGTGCTCGGGGAACGGGCCGTCGATCATGCCGTTGCTGAAGAGCCGGCCGACCCCCTCGCCGTTCATGATGAAAGGCAGGTACGCGTTCGGATCTTTGGGATTCATGGTGGCCGGGTAGTCGGGCACGTCGCCAACCCACTTCGTGCCGTTCCAGCTGATGCCCGGCCGCTTGGGATCCCACGGCGCGCCGTTGAGGTCGGCGGAGGCGCGGTTGTACAGGACACGACGGTTCAGGGGCCAGCTCCACGCCCAGTTGGGGTAGAAGCCCATCCCGGTGGGGTCGTTGGTCGTGGGGTCCTGGATTCCGCTCCGCCGCTTCATCAGGTTTCCGGCGTCCGGATAAGAGCCTGTGTAGATCCAGTCCCCGGCGGTCGTCGTGCCGTCGTCCTTCAGGTTTGCGAACGACGTCATCTGCTTTCCGGCGGACAGGTCCTTGCCGTTGATCTCCTTGGCGATCTCGTCCAGGTCAGGCTTGAGCGGGTCTTTGTAGCCCAGGGTCATCGCATTGATCGGGTCCGGGAACTTGCCGCCCTGCTGCTTGTAGAGGTCTTTCACCCGGCTGAAGAGGTCGGCCAGGATCCAGTGGTCGTGCCGCGCGTTGCCCTGCGGTGGAATCACCTGGTCCTTCCACTGCGCCCACCGGCCGCTGTTCGTGAAAGATCCGTCCTTTTCGATCCAGTGGGTGGTCGGGAGCATGAACACCTCTGTCTTGACCTGGCTCGCGTCGACACCGGGCGCGTGCCAGAACTCGGAGCTCGTCGTCGGCAGCGGGTCCATCACGACTAGCCACTTGAGATTGGCGAGCGCCTGCTGAACCTGGTTGGCGTCCGGCCCGATGCTGGACGCGGTCATCCCGGACAGGATCACGCCCTCCATCTTGTTTTTGAGCGCCTGGTCGTAGATCGACATCCACGATGAGTTCTGGCCGGGCTTCGGGATGTAGTGGAAGGCGAACTCGTTGGTCTTGGTCGCGGCATCGCCATACCAGGCTTTCAGCAGGCTGACCATGAACTTGCGGTAATTGGTGCCGAAGAAGTTCCACGAGTTGGGGTCTGATTTCTTCGATGCGCTCTGGGCGACGTAATCGTCGATGGTCTTCTGCCCGGGCGCCGAGATCTTCAGGTAGCCGGGGAGGAGCTCCCACGAGATCGCGTGGTCGGTGTTGCCCTGGATGTTGGCGTGGCCGCGCTCGGCGTTCATGCCTCCGCCGGGCTTGCCCATGTTGCCGAGCAGCAGCTGCAGCAGCGCGCCCGAGCGGATGAGCTGGCCGCCGGTCGTGTGGTGGGTGAGGCCTACCGCGTAGACGATGGTCATCACCTTGTCGGGCTTGCCCATCTGGCCGACGAGGTCCGCAACCTGGTTGAACTGGTCGACGGGGATGCCCGTGATGCTGGAGACGACCTCTGGCGTGTAGCGCGAGTAGTGGGTCTTCATGAGCTGGAAGACCGACTGAGGGTCCTGCAGGGTGAGGTCGCGCTTGGCGAACCCGTCGGGGCCGAGGTCGTAGCTCCAGCTGCTTATGTCGTACGACCGCTTTGCGGAGCTGTACCCGGAGAACAGCCCATCGGTGAAACCGAAGGCTGGCTTCACGAGGAATGAAGCGTTGGTGTAGTTGCGCACGTAGTCGGCCTGGTGGAGATTGTTTTGAAGGACGTGGTTGATCAGGCCGCCGAAATAGGCCACGTCCGTGCCGGTGCGGATGCGCACGTACATGTCGGCGACTGCCGAGGTGCGCGTGAAGCGCGGATCGGTGTGGATGATCTTCGCCCCGCGGTCCAGCTTCGCGCGCATGAACCACTGGAACCCGACGGGGTGCGCTTCAGCGGGGTTCGCGCCGTTGATGAGAATGAGGTCGGTGTTCTTGATGTCGCGCCAGTGGTTGGTCATCGCTCCCCTTCCGAACGTGGCGGCCAAACTGACCACCGTGGGGCCGTGTCAAACCCTGGCCTGTTGCTCGAGGTGCACCAGTCCCAGGCCCCGCATCAGCTTGGCGGCGAAGTAGCCCTCTTCCGAGCTGAACGCGGCGCCTCCGGCGAAGGCGATGCCTTCGGTGCGGTTGACGGTGTTGCCGTTTCCGTCCGTCGTGACGAAGGTCGCGTCACGCGACGCCTTGATGTTCTGGGCGATCTTTCCCATGGCGAAATCCCACGACACGGTTTTCCATCCCGTCGCGCCGGCGGCGCGATACTGCGGGTTGGGGACGCGGCGCGGCGAGACCGCCAGCTGCATCGCCGTCGCGCCTTTCGGACACAGCCGGCCCTCGTTGACGGGGCTGTCGGGATCACCCTCGATCTGGAGGAGCTGGGTGCTGCCATCGCTGTTCTGCCGGGTGTAGGCGACCAGCGAGCAGCCGACCGCGCAGTAGGGGCAGATCGAATGCATCTCCTTCGCGCCCGCGATCCGCAAGGTCTGCTTGACCTTGGTGGAGTCGGCGAGAGCGACGTCGAAGCCAAGGCCGGCGACCGCCAGGGCCCCGGCGCCCGTCATTCCGACTTTGAGGAAATCCCTACGCGTGACTGCCGGCATAGCAGCCCTCCCCTCTCACAGCGCGAACGAAGCAGCGCACCTGACGCTATCTCAGGGCCGGATCGGTGTCAAGTTTCAGCCGGTCGAGATCAGGAGATCCGTACGGTCGTCGGGCTCGGGATTGCGGAGCAGGTCCACGACGCGCTCGTTCCAGGGCAGGATCACGCCGGTGGCGCCGGCCGTCTCGTAGGCGCTCAACGCCTCGGCCCAGGCAGCGCGATCGGGCGGGACCTCGATCGCGGCCCATACCTCTTTATGTGTGTCGCGGGCTTGGCCCAGCAGGTCAGGCGACTCGACTTCGACGATGGAACCGGTGGCCGTCTCTTTTTTTGGTCCAGCCGTGAAAAGCGCTGCGGCATGACCTTGCGATGACACTCCGACCAGGGTTCGCCCGTGGCTGAGCTTCTGGAGGGTCGTGAGTATTTCCGCAGGCCATACGCTTGTTGCGCTGAGCAGGCACCCAAGGCGGACGCGGTGAGTCACCGCCGCCATCGCGCCGAGCAGCACCCATGGATCGAGGCCCGTATCGTCGATCCAGATCGCGGCTGCGCCGGCAGCTTCGAGGGCGGTGACGTCCGCCAGGTACTCACCCACATCGCCGATCGTAGCGGGCACCCTGACCGCGACCTGGATCACGCGCTCAATGTAGCTCGGCTCGCTGCAAGGCCGGAAATCGATGTGCGATCGGAAGGGTGTGGATCTAGCGGTTAATGATCGCCGCCGCCGCCATCGTCGCCACCACTGTCGTGATGGTCACGACTGGGATCTGGACTGCGCGCGAGAGCAAAACGGCCTGGGAGTTTGTGCGCTGGGTCTACTGGTCGTCGCTTTGTTGGGTGGTGCTTTTCGCTTTCGGAGCGGGCGCCGGCAAGGGGGCTGAGCAGACACCGTTCTTGCCCAGGTTGCCCTTGGCAACCTGGCTTACGTAGGCGCCTCCCTTCTTGGCATGAGCCGCTTGCGAGACGTAGAAACCATGGTTGCAGGGGTGTTGGGTGGGCTGATTCGTCTGGGCCTGGGCGGATGGTGGGGGTATTGCATGAATCCCGGCCCGGAGATGGGAGGCGATCACGACCGCGTCAGCCCCGACAGCCAGGGCGATGACCGCCACAAGGACGACCAAACCCGCGCTGAGCCGTTTCAAGGGTTGCATCGCCACCGTTGCAAGTATTAACGGTGTCAGAGACCGTTTACGGCGGTGTCAGTTCGATGTGCGATGTTTCCCGCGTGATGAAGGCCGGCGTTCAGCCCGGCGGCGCTGAATCGCCAATTTCGGTCAGTTTCGCCGGAGGCGACGCGGGCGGCTGGCGGGTGGACCGGATCGACGAAGTCCGGGGCCAGGGCCTGGAATCGGTGTCCCGCCTCGCGGTGGTCGAGGGGGGTGCTGACACATTTTTCCGTTCTGGTGCACGTTGGGTCCTGCTTGGCGTGACGAGCCACGATCGCTACAGCACCGCGGGGGAGCGCCAGCGCCTGCTGGCGGCGCAGGCGCCGCTCGGCCGTCCCGAAGCGACGCGCGCGGCGCTGATCCCAATCAAGAAGTCCGAGGATTGGTGGGCGCTCACCCACGACGAACGGCGGGCCATCTTCGAAGAACGCTCTCACCACATCGCGACCAGCCTTGACTATCTACCGACAATCGCTCGCCGCCTGCACCACAGCCGAGACTTGGGCCAGCCTTTCGACTTTTTGACCTGGTTTGAATACGCGCCCACAGCCGTGGATGGCTTCGAGGAGCTTGTGCGACGGCTGAGGATGTCAGACGAGTGGACCTTTGTCGAAAGAGAGATCGACATCCGTCTCACTCGCGAGCCGAGTGCAATCAACCGGTCAGGGTAGATCCGGCTGTAACGGTTGCGTGGCCTGGCAACACAGTAGCTACATTCAAGGCGCCTCCCTGGCGCCTGCCACTGTGAGGGGTCACATGAAGCGCTTACTCTTCGGATCGATCGCGTCGGGCGTCATCGCCCTGGCGGCTCTCAGCGCGGGACTGATTCCGGCGTCCGCCGGCGCCGAGATGAACTCAGGTTTCTACGACCATCAGATCATCCAGTACGAAGCCACAGCCGAGGTCACGAGCTCGCCGCAGGCCGCTCAGCTGATCAGCAAGGGCAACGTCGTCTACCACGTAGTCGCGCCTGATGGGAGCACTCCCGCGGTGCAGTGCGCGCGGCTCATCGCGGCCCTGCCCAACGTTGGAAGCTCGTGCAACGTTCTCAACTTCATCCCCACAGAGGTGGGCTATGAGGGCGGCGCCTGGAACCTGCAGATCTTCCACTGGGCGCCGGGCGTAACTACGGTCGAGCTGAGCAAGGACGACGACATCTTGGCGGCGGTCGCGGCGGGCCGTGGCACGCTCGAGGTGACCAACATCCTGGTGCGTTGTCCGGTCGTGAACTTCGCAGCCCTTCGTTAGGGCCCGTCATAAGGTCCCCTCAGGCCGGCCGGCCGGCCTGAGGGCCTTTTTTCACTAGCCGCGAAAGGATCGCCTCCCATTTTTCGGGGTCATTTGGGACCGTAACTGGACTGACCACGTCGCGCGGCGGTTCCGATTTGAAACCGGCGCCGGTGTCGAAGACGACGACCATGTCGCTGCGGTCGATGCGTCGCGCCTCCAGCAGCATCGGCACGGCGGCCATCGCGGCGGCGGTCTCCAGGCTCGAGTAGCCGGCCCCTGCCGCCGCCAACCATCCCTGCATCCTGGTCAGCTCGGGTTCGGGAACGGCGATCGCCGCGCCTTTTGATTCGCGCAGGCAGTCCAGGATCAGAAAATCCCCGACGGCGGAGGGGACGCGAATTCCAGCAGCGGCGGTGGTGGCGTTGTCCCAGGCCGCGGCAAATCGCTCGCCTTCCTCGAAGGCCCGCACGATCGGTGCGCAGCCTTCCGCCTGGACGCTGAACATGCGCGGGCGCTCGGGCCCGATCAGTCCCAGCGCCTGCAGCTCATCGAACGCCTTCCACATGCCGACCAGGCCCGTGCCGCCGCCGGTGGGATACACGACGGCGTCGGGCAGCCGCCAGCCAAGCTGCTCGGCGAGCTCAAATCCCATGGTCTTCTTGCCCTCGACTCGATAGGGCTCCTTCAGCGTGCTCAGATCGAACGCTCCCAACCTGTCCGCGATGAGCCGCGCCAGGCGGCCGCAATCCGAGATCAATCCATCGAGGAGGACGAGAGTCGCCCCCGCGATCAGGACCTCCGTCTGGTTGACAGAGGGTGAGTCGGATGGCATGACGACGGTGGCGTTGACGCCCGCCGCCGCGGCATACGCCGCCAGCGCTCCCCCTGCGTTGCCCGCCGACGGCGCCACCAGGTGGCGGGCTCCGAGCTCCACCGCGCGGCTGACCGCCACAGCCATCCCCCGAGCCTTGAAGGAACCTGTCGGATTCAGGCTCTCCCGCTTCAAGAAGAGATTGCCGAGTCCCAATTGCGTGCCGAGGCGCCTTTCGGGCGTGAGCGGCGTGGAGCCTTCACCCATGTGGACGACGAACTCCCAACTCTGAACAGGGAGCAGCTCGCGCCACCTCCACAAGCCGCCTGCCGCGCGGCTTGCCACTGCGGTTGTGGTCAGCGTCTTCGCCGCGGCCGGCAGGTCGTAGCGGGCGAGCAGCGGCTTGCCGTCCATCGGATCAAGGCCAATCAGGCTTTCGGCCGGGTACGCCTGTCCGGACAGCGCCCCCTCAAGATGACTCAGCGCCGAGCCCGTGCTGCCTCCGATGGGCAGCCCCACCGCCTCCATCACACATACCGTAGTCGAGGGCGGTTCAGGGGATCGGGCGGTTCGGGCGCTCCAGTGTCCGCCGCGCGAGAGTTCCGAGGCCGAGCTCACTCAAGAGTCCCGCGTTGATGCGGCCGGTGACCTGCTTCAGCGCTTTCACCTCCTCCTGCGTCAGCACGTCGAATACGAGGCGGCGTACCTCGCGCAAGTGAATCGGACCGGCCTCCATCAACTTCCGGTAGCCCCGGTCGGTCAGCTCGGCATGTGTGACGTGACCCTTGTTCTCCCTTCTCCGGCGAACCCAGCCCCGTTCCTCGAGTCGCGAGATCACGTGCGAGAGGCGAGATAGCGAGCCGTTGGAGAGGACGGCCAGGTCCTTGAGCTGCAGGCTGCGGTACGGCTGTCGGGAAAGGGCCACCATCACTTCGAACTCGAAGTGGGTCATGCCGGCCTCCCGCTGCAAGTGGGAGTCGAGCGCCGCGGGCAGCAGCGTGAAGGTGCCCACAAGCTGAAGCCAGGCACTCCACTCCCGATGGTGCAGCGTTCGGAGGAGCGGAGCCGGCTGCGGGCTCGGATCGTGTGTCGGAATAAGTTGACGCTTCAAGTGCTTCCAGAGTAACAACTTGAAGCTTCAACTTCGAGTCCTTTGAACACAGGAGGTTCGAATGAACATCACCCTTTGGATCATCCAGGTGCTTCTGGCGCTCACGTTTCTGACCTCCGGGAGCATCAAGCTCGCGCGGCCGCGCCTCGCGCTGGCCGCACAGATGCCGTACGTCCAGGACTTCAGCGACGGCCAGATCAAGGGGATCGGCGCCCTCGAGGTTCTCGCCGCGATCGGCCTCGTGGTGCCGCCGCTGCTGCACATCGCCACGTTTCTGACGCCCCTTGCGGCCGTGGGTCTCATCCTGTTGATGCTCGGGGCAATTGCCACCCACCTGCGCCGGCGGGAGCCACAGATGGTGGCGGTCAATGGAGTCCTGCTCATCCTCGCCGCCGTGGTCGCGGCCGGCCGCTTCGGCCCTTACCCCTTCTGATGGAGGTCTGGGCGGCGCGAGGCAGCACATCCGCCAGTGCTGAGCAGTAGCCTGCGTACGCCAACAGATGAGTGGACGTGCCTTATATGAAGAGGCGGTGGTCTGGGATCAGCATGGATGTCTTCACCTTCGGCCGGATGCATCGGCGGTTGAAGAGCTGGCCCTCTACCCGGAATCAGGAGTTGACTTCGTTTCCATCAACGTTGGCATGGACTCCACGCCTCCGCTCGACCCGCTGAAGGTGCTTTCGGCTTTTCGCCGCGGCGTCCTGCACCGAGAAGATAGGTTCGCCCTGGTCGGTCGGCGCCAGATGTAGCACGCGCCACGGCCGCAGGTCGATTGACGGTCGCCTTCGACCTCGAAGGCACCGAACCCCTGGATGGAAGCCTGGATATGATCGAGACCTACTACGACCTGGGCGTGCGCACCATGCTCATGGCCTACAACGAACCCAATCGCGCCGGCGGCGGTTGCCACGGCGATCCCGAGATTGGGCTGACCGCCTTCGGGCAGGCGGTCGTAAGGGAAATGAACCGAATCGGCATGCTGGTCGATGCCACGCACTGCTCGCGGAGGACAACCTTCGATTTCTTTGAGCTGTCCGAGGCGCCAGTTGTCTTCTCTCACTCGGTGCCGGCCGGGTTGAAGAAACATCCGCGAAACGTGGGGCTTGGCTATTCGACCGATGCGATCAAAGGAATCCTTGGTGGAACTTCTATTGAGTGGCAAACCAGGTCTGGCGCTAGATTGAGGGCGAAATGAGCGGAACTACGAGTTCCAAGATCGCGCGCGTGAACGGCATTGAGCTTGCCTACCAGGTCTTTGGGACCGGGTCGCCAGTCGTCCTTTTGCATGGCGGCTTCGGGTCAGTTGAGATGTTTGGTCCCAACGTCGAGCTGCTGGCCGCCGGGCATCGGATCATCGCTGTGGATCTCCAGTCTCACGGCCGCTCCCCGGCGGCGGACCGGCCGATGCGTTTCGAGACGATGGCCGACGACATCGCCGCATTGATCAAGTACCTCGAGCTCGACCGCACCGCGGTCATGGGCTTTTCGCTGGGCGGCGCGGTCGCCTTGCGCACCGCCATCCAGCACCCTCAGCTCGTGGAGCGGCTGGTCCTGGTGTCTTCCGTTTTCAAGCGAGGCGGTTGGTATCCGGAGATGACCGCCGGCATGAATGCGATGGGTCCTGAAACCGCGGAGCCGTTGAAGCACAGCCCGATGTACGAAGCCTATGTGAGGATCGCCCCGCGTAAGGAAGACTGGCCCGTGCTCGTGACGCAGCTGACGACTGCGCTGAAAATCAAATACGACTGGTCGGCGGAGGTCGCCAAGCTCCCGATGCCGGTGATGATCGTGGCCGGCGACGCCGATGGAATGCCTCCGTCCCACGCGGTCGAGTTCTTCGAGCTCCTGGGCGGCGGAAAACGCGACGCCAACTGGGACCGATCGGGCATGACGCACCACCGACTCGCGATCCTTCCGGGATTGACTCACTACGACATCAACGTCAGCCCGCACCTTGCGCAGGCTGTCATCCCGTTCCTTGACGGCGCGTAATTTGTACTGACGGTTTTGGTTTGCGATTGGCGACCGAGCGCCGCTGAGTCTCCAACGACGACGGTCTCGGCTACTCGGCTCGTTTGGCTCGGCCTCTCCCCTGCTGCTGCGCAAACATCTCGCGGATCTCGCGCACGGTGGTCGCGTCCTCCGGTTTCTTGTCCGCGGTGCGCAAGGAGACGATCCGCGGAAAGCGCAGCGCGAACCCGGGTTTATCACCCGTCATGCCCGCCGTGTGGCGCGGGCTCGGCGTGATCTCGTCGGCCAGCACCTCGACCACGATCGACGGCTCGAGCCAGGTGTCGGGGACCAGGATCGAGCTCACGCGGGCAGGCTTCTCTGAGACCTCGAGCTTTGCCAGTCGCTGGTGCATGTCGCGCCAGCCCTGGTCCGAAAGGCCGGTGCCGAGCTTGCTGATGGTCCCGAACTCGTCCTTGTCGCTGTCGTACACGCCGGCAAGCAGGGCGCCCGCGCCGAACTCCGCCCTCTTCCCCTTGCCCCGGTAGCTGCCGAGCAGCACGACGTCGATGGTGTCGTTGAGCTGGCCGCTCGTGTTGCGCTTGAGCTTCACCCAGTTGAAGTTGCGCGCGCCGGCCTGGTAGGGCGAATCGAGCCGCTTCGCCACGATGCCTTCCAGGCCGCGGCTGATGTTGTCGAGGAGCTCGCTGGTCAGTACGTCGGCGGAATCGGTCTTCATCAGGGGGGCCGGGACCAGCGTGTCCGATGCGCGGAGCAGCTCCTCGACGATCGCGAATCGCTGCTCGTAGGGCAAGGGCGTCAGGTCGGATCCGTCGCGAAACATCACGTCGAAGACGAACGCGCGCATCGGGACGCTGGCAGCCATCTCTGCGATTCCCTCTTTGCGCCGGCGCGCCGTCGTCTCCTGAAACGGGACGAACTCTTCTGAGTCAGGGTCGTAGGCGATCGCCTCGCCGTCGAGGATCACGGTCTTGGCTTTGAGGCCGGCGGCGGCCGCGACCAGCTCGGGGAACATCTCCGTCATAGACTCCAGGTTTCTCGAGAAGATGCTCACCTTCTTGTTGTCTTTGTGGATCTGGACGCGCAGGCCGTCGTACTTGGGCTGCACGCCGACGAGCCCCAGCTTCTTGATCACCGCCTCCGGGTTGGGAAGGCGCTCCGCAAGCTGCGGTCGGAGCGGGTGACCGGCCCTGACCTTCAGCGCGTCGAGGCCCTTCTCTCCCTTCTCCCAGAGGGTGTGGGCGATCAGGCCGAGGTCGGAGGTCCGGTTGTAGGCGGCCTCGAGGACGGGTCGGAGCGAGCGGTCGCCTTGTTTGGCGAAGGACAGAGCATCGAGCACGGTCGGATCGCCGATGCCCAGCCGCATCTTGCCCAGGGTGATTCGGACCAGGTGTTTGGCCGAAGCCGCATCGAGGTCGCGAAGCAAACCGGTGAAGCCATCGAGCTTCTCGAGCTGGCTGCCCGAGCCGCCGGCGGCGGCGATCGCGGACAGGCGCCGGTGCACCTCGACCACGGAAATCGACACTTTGGGCGCGGCCTTCGCGAGGCGCTGCGCGGTGACGCCAAGGTCGCCGGCCTGGCGGTTCAGCTTCGTCACCTCATCTTTTGGAACGGAGTAGGCGGTCGCGATCGCGGTGATGAGCAGCCTCTCGCCGAGGCCGATCTCGACCGGTTCGAAAAAGGGCGCGAGGCGGCCCTGGATGAGGTAGGTGATAGGCTCGAGCTCGTCCACCTCG
>Ga0209648_10002636_pt1 | contig 14943 bp, 11 predicted proteins | sample GraSoi2013_115cm_FD_185830 | JGI IMG/M metagenome (GOLD analysis project Ga0209648, IMG submission 185830) | Grasslands soil microbial communities from the Angelo Coastal Reserve, California, USA - Sample 9_17_2013_115cm (SPAdes) (version 2) | ecosystem: Environmental > Terrestrial > Soil >...
GCTCACAAATCGCGGGTATCCTTATCGGCGCGACGCTGGTGGCGGCCGTCGGCGTGCTCGACGACCGGGGGTTACTCCATCATCAAGTTAAATTGTTTGTGGGCATGCCGCTGGCGGCTGCGATTTTGCTCATCAGCGGAATTCGCGCGCAAGTTTTCAGCGTGCTGCTAGGCGGGCGCGGTGGTGATTTGTTGGACGCGGCTCTTACGGTTGTTTGGGTCGTTGGCATCACTGCATCGTTCAGCATTCTCGATCACATGGACGGCCTATGTGCCGGAGTCGCGGCGATGGCTTCGGTTTTTTTCGCGCTGCTTGCCTACCTGAACGGACAAACTCTGGTCACCACGCTGGCTGCTGCCGTCCTGGGCGCGGCGACCGGATTTTTGCGCTGGAATTTCAAGCCCGCAAAAATCTTCATGGGCGATGGCGGCGCCATGTTTCTTGGTTTCCTGATGGCCACGCTTGGACTGAAACTACGCCTTGAAAATGCCAATCATCTGGCCGCTTGGCTTGCTCCGATTCTGATCCTGGGCGTGACTATTTTCGATACGACGCTCGTGACGATTTCGCGTTCGAGACGGGGACTATTACCGTTCGCAACACCCGGAAAGGACCACGCCGCTCACCGCCTTTCGAATCTTGGTTTGGGCCACCGCGGGGCCGTCCTCACGCTCTATCTCCTCGGCGCGACCGGCGGTGGGGCAGCTGTAGTCGTCAGCTATCTCTCCACGCGCGGGGCATTCTTTGTTGGAGCGCTTGTCCTGGCCGCCATCTTCGCCGGCGTCGCGCTTCTCGAGCGTGCGCCCTATGAGCCCCAGGCCCGCAAGAGATCAGTGGCCTTCTAGCTAAGACAGTCGCTCATTTACGAAATATTTTCCGTCGCTAGGCATGAAGCTCTGGACGTGTTGGCCCGTGTTGGTGGATTCGCTATACTTACCCGGCGCCCTCTCACCCATTCCTCAAGAAGACCCACACGGGTCGGACGGGAAGCAGGTACATTTTTCGACGTGGGCTCCCGCATGGATCGAAGTTCCGGGGAACGGGCGTCATTGGACGTACAGAACTGTGCAAAACGGAGAAGAACAGCCTCGAAGTGTCCTGAGCCGCAGGGAAATCATCGTAGTTGGTGGCTCCGCTGCGGGACTCTTCACGGCCGCGAGCGTGGCCCGTGGTGGCCGCCCCGTCCGCGTGCTGGAATCCAAGCCGCAGCTCGAGCCCGCGCCACGCACACTGATCGTCACGGATCACTTCCGCAGCCAAATGGGCGCCTCCGCGCGCGAAAGCATCATAAACGAGATTCGCCGGTTCGAATTGTTCACCGACGGCCGCTCGGCCCACATCGCTCTGACCAGGCCTGATCTCGTCATTGAACGCTCGCGCCTGATTCCGGCACTGGCACGCGAGGCGCAACAAGCCGGCGCCGCGCTTTCCTTCGATACGCGTTTCTTGGGCATTGGGCCGAACGCGCGCGGCTTGCGAGTCGCAGTGGAATCCGGCGGCAAGCGCGAGGAGTTGCACGCGGACAGTGTAGTAGGCGCGGATGGCGCCGCGAGCCGCGTGGCGCGCGCTTCGGGCTGGCCTCCGGTTGAGACCGTGCCACTGGTCCAGGCAATCGTGCGCCTGCCGAAAGATTGCTCTCCAGATACGACGCGGGTCTGGTTCGTCCCGGATGATACGCCCTACTTTTACTGGTTGATCCCCGAATCGGCCGAGCGCGGCGCGCTTGGAGTGATCGGCGAGCACGGCCGCGACACGAAACGCTCTTTCGAACGGTTCCTGGAGAAGAAGCAGTTGGAGCCGCTGGAGTGGCAAGGCGCGCGCATTCCGGTCTACCGGGGCTGGGTGCCGGTACGGCGGCGAATCGGGAACGGGGAAGTTTATCTTGTTGGAGACGCAGCCGCGCAGGTCAAGGTTTCCACCGTAGGTGGAATCGTAACCGGATTTCGCGGTGCGCTCGGCGTGGCGCAGGCTCTCTTGCACAACGGAAAGAGCCCTGAGCTCGGTGCTTTGCGCCGCGAGCTGGGCACGCACTGGCTGATCCGCCGCGCGCTGCACCATTTTCGGCAGAGGGATTATTCGCAACTGGTGGACTTGCTCGATGCCTCGACAAGGCAATCTCTCGGCGAGATCAATCGCGATGAATCCAATCGTCTGCTTTGGAATGTAGTACGCCGCCAGCCGCGCCTCGTCCTTCTCGGACTGCGCGGCCTGCTGATGGGCAAAGGGATCAAAAGCTAGGGAGAAACGCTGCGAGCGAATGTCGATCTGGTCACTTCAGCTGGTTCGCATTTCTTACGGTAACAGGAAGCAATGAAGAGCTTTGTTCTCTTCCTCTCTTCGGTCACAATAGCAGTCGGTATTCCGTGACGGCAAGGATTTCCCGCTCCGGAGCGAATCACAGGGAGAGTTCGTCTTGCGCCTTTCAGTCATTGGTTGTGGATACGTAGGGCTGGTCACGGGAGCGTGTCTCGCCGAAGCGGGCCACGAAGTGGTATGCACGGACATTGACCGCGAGCGCATCGCCAAGCTCAACGCCGGCGGCGTCCCGATCTACGAACAGCACCTCGACCAGATTCTCGTGTCCGCTCGCAAAGCTGGACGGATTTCCTATACTGCCGATGCCGGCGAGGCCATCCGAGCGGGTGATGCCATTTTCATTTGCGTCGGAACCCCGCCGAAGGATTCCGGCGAGGCTGACCTTTCGGCGATTGATCACGTTGCCCGGCAAATCGCCACAGAAGCGCGCACGCCGAAACTTGTTGTGGAGAAAAGCACCGTACCCGCGCGCACGGGGCTTGAACTCAGCCGCGCCCTTTCCGCCTATTCCCGGAACAGCAACCTGAAATTCCGTGTCGCTTCCAACCCGGAATTCCTCCGCGAAGGCACTGCCGTCGGAGATTTTTTCCACCCGGACCGGATCGTTGTCGGGGTGGAAGATGCGTCCTCGGCGGCAGAACTCCGTGAGATCTATCGCCCGATTCTGGAGCGGAGTTTCCAGTGTCCCGTCCACAACGGAACGTGCCCGCCGGGTCAAAAGGCGGAATTTCTCGTCACCACCATTAGCAGCGCCGAGCTGATCAAGCACGCTTCGAACTCCTTCCTGGCTTTGAAAATCAGTTATGCCAACGTGATCGCCGACCTTTGTGAAAAGATCGGCGCGAACGTCGAGGAAGTCACACATGCCATGGGACTGGATCCGCGCATTGGCGGACAATTCCTCAATGCGGGCCTCGGCTATGGAGGTTTCTGTTTCCCGAAAGACGTGCAAGCTTTCATTCATCTCTCGGCAAAAGTCGGCGTGGACTTCGACATGCTGAAGGCCACCGAGCGCGTCAACAAACAGCGCATCGACCGCTTTTTTGAAAAAATCCATCAGGCATTATGGGTGATAAAGGGCAAACACGTGGCGGTGCTCGGACTGGCCTTCAAGGCTAACACCGACGACATCCGCTTCGCTCCGGCGCTGGAAGCCATCAAGCGACTGCTTGAGGAGGGTGCGGTCGTGAGCGCGACCGACCCCGAGGCGATGCCGCGTACCAAGGCCCTCTTTCCACAGCTGCACTATCATGAGGATCCGTATGACGCGTTGCGCGACGCAGATGCCGCGCTCATCTGTACCGAATGGGATGTCTTCAAGACTTTGGATTGGGGACGCGCGGGCAACCTCATGGCCCGGCGCCTTGTGATTGACGGGCGGAACATCTACTCGCTACAGGGCATGCGGGAGCTTGGTTTTGAGTATTACTCGTTCGGCAGAGAATAGTGCCTGGTGGCTGGCGAGTCGTAGCCGCGAGACACACTCCGAACTTCCTCTGCGGACTCCTAACGGGCAGCCACTTTTCCGTTCGCAAATTCTTGCTTGAAATACGCAAGGGTCAGCCCTATACCTTCCTCCAACCCAATTTTGGGTTCCCACTTCAGGATGCGCTTCGCCTTGCTGATGTCCGGGCAGCGGCGTTTGGGATCATCCTGCGGCAGGGGCTCAAATCCGATCGCTGGCGCATTTTCAAAATGCCTTCGCACGTGTTCGGCAAACTCGAGAATCGTAATTTCCTGCGGATTACCGAGGTTTACCGGCAGATGTTCGTCCGATTGCATAAGGCGGTAGATACCGTCGATCAAATCGGAGACGTAGCAGAAACTTCGCGTTTGTTTTCCGTCGCCATATACGGTGAGGGGCTGTCCCGTCAGCGCCTGGTGTACAAAATTGGGAAGCGCCCGCCCGTCGTTCAAGCGCATCCGCGGACCGTACGTATTGAAAATGCGCACGATTCGCGTGTCTACGCCGTGGAAGCGGTGATAGGCCATGGTCATCGCTTCGGCGTAGCGTTTCGCTTCGTCGTACACTCCGCGCGGACCGATTGGATTGACGTGACCCCAGTATTCCTCGTGCTGCGGCGAGATTTCCGGATCGCCATAGCATTCGCTCGTAGAAGCCAGCAAAAATTTGGCATTTTTCGCAAGCGTGAGCCCCAAAGCATTGTGCGTGCCGAGCGCACCGACTTTCATCGTCGGAATCGGCAGCTTCAGGTAGTCCACCGGGCTGGCTGGTGATGCGAAATGGAGTACGTAATCAACCGGCCCGGCCACGTCGATGTAATTGGAAACATCGGCGCGCGCGATCCGGAACTTCGGGTGTTTCATCAAATGCGCGATATTCGAATCCACGCCGGTGATGAGATTGTCCAGCGCCAGCACTTCCCAGTTTTCAGCAAGGAGTCTGTCGCAAAGATGCGATCCCAGAAATCCCGCCCCGCCGGTGACCACCGCTCGCATGCATCCTCCGCGAAGAAGCGACAGTGTACCGTGACGGCCGCCGATTGACCACTTCGACGGCCCGCGATAGTATGCGCCGGGTCTTCAATGGCAAACACGGAAAATCCTGCCTCGGTTCTTCGGAGGCGCTCCCTTCTCTTGCGCGTCCTTCTCGCCGCTGGTTGCGCAGGTGTAATCCTCGTGTTCGTCCTTTTTTTCGGCGTGGGCCGCTGGCTCGTTGTCGAAGACCCGCTCGAAAAAGCCCGGGCAATCGCAGTGCTCAGCGGCCGGATGCCATTGCGTGCCATCGAAGCAGCCAAACTCTACCGCCAGGGCTACGCGCCGGAAGTCTGGCTCACGCATTCTTTGGAGCCCGGCGAAAGTCTTAAGCGCATGGGCATTTCTTTCGCCGGCGAGGACTATTACAACGCTCGCGTGTTGGTTCATGAAGGGGTGCCGCCCGAGGCGATTCATGTCCTCGAACCTCCGGTTGTCAACACTGCAGACGAAATCAAAGTGCTGGCTGCCATGCTGGCACCCGAGAAGGACCGCACGGTGATTCTTGTTACCACCAAGCCCCATACCCGGCGCGTGCGGCTACTCTGGCGAAGGCTTGCTGCTGGCCAAGGCAAGGCCATCGTGCGCGCCTCTTCCGCCGACTCCTTCGATCCGAAGCATTGGTGGAGAACCACGAATGATGCGCTGGATGTGCTGCGCGAAGTCCTTGGCCTGGTGAATGCCTGGGCCGGTTTGCCCTTGCATGCCTCTCAATGAACGGAGTGTTTTTCTTCGATGGTGAACATCGGGAGATTTTTCAAAAAAAGAAGAACCGCTTGCGCCGCGCCGGTGGCAATTCCTGTTCAACTTCTGGAACGTGCGGCAACTCCCGGCCCTCGAACGCCGCCAAGGGATTCTCCAGGAACAGGGCGCGGGCCTTTTCCTCGCCAAACCGGTCCAGCACGACGTCATAAGCAGGCTGAAGGCGCAGCGGCCGGGTCCGTGTGTTGTGCGCGTCGCTGGCCACGAAGTGGACGAGCCCCTCGTCAATCCATCGCAGCGCGTCTTTCTGGGACGTTTGGCCAAAGCCTCCCGTGAGCGCACCTCCGGTGACCTGCACGAAGCAACCCTGCCGCACCCACTTTCTCAAGCGTTCGGAGTGGGCACGCAAAATGCGGTTGCGTTCCGGGTGGGTGATCACGGGGCGCACCCCGGCGAGCTGAATCTCGTGCAGCGTTTTGTCCATCGAAGGCGGAATCGAAATCTCATTGAACTCCACAAGCAAATAATTCTTTTGATTGATGCAATAGGGAGAGCTATCCGCGCGCAACGATCCCAGATTTTCCGGATTCAGGTGAAAGTCACAACCCGTGGCAATTTTCAGGCCGTCGCGAAACTTAGCCTGCAATTCATCCCGAATCCGGCGCACCTGGGCGTAATCGAACAAATATGTGCTGTTGGAGTGCGGTGTCGCGACAAGATGGCTAATGCCGTCGGCAATCGCCGATTCCGCCATCATCATTGATTCATCCATCGTATCGGGGCCGTCATCGAGCCCCGGCAGAATGTGACAATGCAAATCGACCATTTGCATAATCCGTCCCTTAGCGCCACCAGGCGCCGAACGCTTGCCAGGCGCCAAGTGCAAACAACATTCCCGCGAAAATCTGGCGCATCCGGCGCGGCTTGATCTTTTTTGCCAAGATTCCCCCAGCGATGCCCCCCAAAAACACTCCCGGAATCAGCAGCAGCCCCGTCTTCCAAGAGACGAATCCCTGTTTTGCGTAAGCCATTAGCGCCAGCACTCCTGTAGGCGGGATCAGCGCAATCAAGCTCGTTCCCTGCGCCCGGTGCTGGCTAAAGGCAAGCAGCAAACCCAGGAGCGGCACGAGAAGAACGCCGCCGCCGATCCCGAACATCCCCGAAGCGACTCCACAAACGGACGCGACAGCGAGAATTCCAGCGCTGCGTCCAATCCCCTCAGTCATTGGCGTTTTCCTCTGCTCCTGCGGCTGCAACGGCCTCCAGCCGCGCTCTTCTCCACAGCAGGAGTGCTGCCAGCATGAGGAAACACCCGAATAATCCCTTTAGATGGCGGGATGGCAGTGGAAGCGCCACTAAGCTGCCAGCGTACGCGCCCAGCAGCATCCCCAGCGCGCACAGAATCCCTGCCTTCAAATCGACCTGGCCCTGTTTCCAATACTCCCGCAAGGCTCCCAGCCCGGTAGGAGGCAACAAGATGAATAGTGAAGTGCCCTGCGCCAGATGCTGGTCCACATGCAGCAGGTAAACCATGGCCGGCACCAGTACCACGCCGCCGCCGATGCCCAGGAGGCCCACCAGCACACCGACGACAAGTCCCAGCAAGAGAATGATCGATATCATGTGATCGGGCCGCGTTATACCTATCGCCGCAATGGGGCTGGCCGAGCTCTTCCTATCTTCCCCTGTCCCGCTGCTCGCGGCAACATCGTTTGGACAAGCGGCGATTCGGAAGAATGCCGGCTTTTTTTGTTTGCGCGGAACCTGCTATATTTACATGTCTTTTCACGCCCGCCCTGTGGTCTGCTGGCCCCGACCGGGTCGGGGTCACGGATGAGGGCGCATCCCCGAAAACACGACTAGGTGGACCCCGGCCAGATCGAGGTCACAGAGAACGAGGAGCGCAACGCAACCCATGCCAATTGACCGGAAACCCGAATTCTTCAAAGGCTATCAGCTCAAAGTCGGAATCATCGGCTGCGGGTATGTGGGCTTGCCGCTGGCGCTGCGATTTGCCGAAGCGGGACATAAAGTTACGGGGTTTGACACTGACGCCACCAAAGTGAACATGCTCAATGCGGGCAAATCCTATATCGAGCATATTCCCCAGAATAAAATCCAGCAGTTCGTCAACAGCAAGCATTTCAGCGCGACCACGGATTTCGCTAAATTGAAGGACGTCGACGCCATCATCATCTGCGTGCCCACGCCGCTCGATGAGCGCCGCGAGCCCGATCTGAGCTACGTCGAACAGACCGCCATTTCCATTTATCCCCACCTGCAAAGAGGACAGCTCGTGGTGCTCGAATCGACGACTTACCCCGGCACCACCGAAGAGCTCGTACTCCCGATCCTGGAGAAAAGCGGTCTGCGTTGTCCCATCGCTTCCGGCCCGGAAAATGAAAACGTCGCGTGCGATTTCTATCTGGCGTTCTCCCCGGAACGTGAAGATCCCGGAAATAGGCAGTTCGGCCTGGCCCAGATTCCCAAGGTCGTTGGCGGCCTGAATCCGCCGAGCGGCCGCGCTGCGCAGGCGCTCTACACGCAGGTGGTTGCGCGCGTTGTTCCCGTCAGCTCCACGCGCGCCGCGGAAATGGCCAAGCTGCTGGAAAATATCTTCCGGTGCGTGAACATCGCGCTCGTCAACGAACTAAAAATGCTCAGCCTGCGCATGAACATTGACATTTGGGAAGTCATCGACGCCGCCGCGACCAAACCATTCGGCTACATGCCTTTCTATCCCGGCCCGGGCCTCGGTGGCCACTGCATCCCGGTCGACCCGTATTATCTTTCCTGGAAGGCTCGCGAATTTGACTTCGCGACGCGTTTCATCGAGCTTGCGGGCGAAGTGAATACTGCGATGCCCTATCACGTGGTGGACGCTGTCGCCAATTCGCTCAATGAACGGAAGAAGAGCATGAAGGGCTCCAAGGTTCTCGTGCTTGGTGTGGCTTACAAGAAGGACGTGGATGATTTGCGCGAGTCGCCCACGCTGAAGATTATGCAGCTCCTGAAGCAGCGCGGCGCCCTGCTTGATTACAACGACCCCTATTTCCCGCAGCTCCACAAAATGCGGCACTACGATTATGCGAACATGAAGTCCGTGCCGCTCACTCCCCAGACGCTCGGGAGTTACGATGCCGTGGTTATCGCCACGGATCATTCGAGCTATGATTATGTGGCGATCGTGGATGCCGCGAAGCTAGTGATCGACACGCGCAACGCCACGCGCCGCGTCACGCGCCAGCGCGAAAAGATCGTGCTTTGCTAGACGGCAATGGCCTCTTCCGCTGAAGAGATTCGCCGCCAGCTCGAGGAAAGCGCTCGCGTCAAGCCGGATTTGCCCTAAAATCTCAAGTATTACTTGAGGTACTCACGAAAGTTACAGACGTGCAAGGCTTTGTTTCGGCCCAAGCCTCGCAGCGTCGCCTTTCGACTTTGGATTCCTTAGTTCGCTTTCAACAGCTCCACGCGCGCCGTCGCGAACGGCATCGTCGCTTCGAGAAGCACCGGCGTCTGCGCCGCGTTGTTCGCGAGGTACAAGAGGAAGGAGGCATCCTTCATCTCGACGCCATTGTCGAAAACCCGAATGGCGATCTTTGCCGCGGGGTAATTTCCCGCCGGGACCGTGACACTTGCCGAAGCGCCCACCCGCCTTGCGCGCACGTCGTACAGCTTGTGCCCGTCGTAGACCGGGCTGCGCACTTCCGGTGTTTTTGCCCAATCGACATTCCGCAGATACTGCATCATCCCCAGAGGATCGCGCGTTCCGGGCAGCACGCGCGCTGCGGTTGCGTCCGCGGGCGCTGGCTCGTTCCCCGATGCCGTCATGCGCTGGACGGAATCCACCTTCTGACCGCGCTCGTTCAGGTGCATTTCATACTGCAGACTCGTCATTGTCACGGCATCACTGTAAGAATCAAACTGGTCATCAAGCTCAAAAACCATTCGCAATGCATTCTCCGTGTGCGCGAACGCCTGCAGATGCCATGTGCTTTTTCCGAGAAAATTGCCCCGCCCGGCAACTCGGAGCCTCAAATTCGCTACATTGTTCAGCTTGGACACATTTGCCGTGTAATCCAGAACCTCACCCGCCCGCAGCGGCAACCCTGCGTCAGCGGGGGGAGGAGTCTTTTTCGACTTTGCGTGCGAGGGTGACCTGGCTGCCGCGTCAGTTCCCGGCTTATTCGCGGGTAGCGCCTCGCGAAAGCCTGGTGGCTCTGACGCAATCACCTCCGGGACAGGGTGTTCGCCTCTCGCGCGTACCAGGAAAAATGCTCCCGCAGCGCAACCCAGCGCCGCTAGCGCCGTGATCCCAATTGTCACCTTGCGGGTCATGCTCTTTGTGTGACGGTGCCGCGAATCGGCCGTTTGCCCGCCGCGCTTCCGTCGTACAATATCTATCCGTGCGCGGAAATCATCCGGTCTCTTCGCCGGCTCCCCGCGAACTACGAGCGTATCAAAAACGCGGGCCAGGCGTCTTTTCCCGGCTTGTGCTTATTGCTGCGGCGGGCAACCTGCCGGCCGCAAATCAGATGGTCGGCCGCTGGGCGGTCGCAGTAGCTAGGAGGATTTCTTGAATGCGGTACCTTGTCACGGGCGGCGCCGGCTTCATCGGCTCGAACACGGTGGACGAACTCGTCAGCCGCGGCCATAGCGTCGTCGTTCTTGATGACCTCTCATCGGGCAAGGAAGACAACCTCGCCGAAATCCGCAACAAGATTACTTTCATCAAAGGCAGCGTCACGGACATCGAGGTCGTGCGCAAGGCCATGCACGAAGCCGAGTATGTCCTGCACCTCGCTGCCCGCACTTCCGTGCCGCGCTCGGTGAAAGACCCCATTGAGACGAACCGCATCAACGTCGATGGGACGCTCAACGTTTTGGTCGCGGCCAAGGAAATGAAAGTTAAGCGCCTGGTCTTGGCCGCTTCGTCTTCCGCTTATGGCGAGACGCCCACTCTGCCCAAAGCCGAAACCATGCAGCCGCAACCCATTTCTCCTTACGGCGTCACCAAGTATGTCGGCGAGCTGTACGGACAAGCTTTTGGCCGATGTTACGGCCTCGAGAACGTCGCGCTCCGCTATTTCAACATTTTTGGGCCGCGGCAGGATCCCATCTCGCCGTATTCGGGCGTGCTCGCCAAATTCTGCGCCGCCTTCCTCGAGGAAACCCAGCCGGTTGTTTTCGGCGACGGTGAACAGACGCGCGACTTCACCTTCGTCGACAATGCCGTCCTGGCCAATCTTTTGGCCTGCGAAGCGCCCAATGTTTCGGGAAGAGTCTTCAACGTCGGCACCGGTGGACGTGTCTCTCTCAATCAAGTTCTGCTGACTCTCGCAAGGATTACCGGCAAGACCCTGGAAGCGAAGTACGACCCGCCGCGAGAGGGGGACATCCGCGACTCCCAGGCAGACATCTCCCGAGCGCGGGAATTTCTCGGGTACCGTCCGCAGGTCGGTTTTGAAGAAGGCTTGACGCTCACCTTCGAGTGGTACCGCTCCACGCAGGCGAAAACCCAAGCGAAGTCAGAAACGTGAGTGGTGATTCGCGCCCAGTGACTGGTGAAGAGTTACGTCCCTGGTCGTCGCCGCACGGGTCATCAATGTTGTCTGCGCACAATTTAGTTTTCTGTACAAACTAGAAATAAGCTCGTCCGCAGTCTCACGTTTACGCTGGATTTCCTCCGTACCGTGTATCGAAAGATTTGAACTGAATTCCTGGACCGGCCAGCCTCGGCTATTCGGCTTGCCGCGGGACACACGCGTTTTTGCCCTTGGACACAGGCGGCACCGAATAGTCACTCGGCCGCAGGCGGAACTTGTGCCGCGCTTGGAACAGTCCCGCGCTATTGCTCAAAGTATGCTTCAACGCCGCGCCCGCCGCGCGGCTGCGGCGGTGCAGGCACGATGTGCGAAATTCCCGCTTCATTCATCTTCTTATTCAGCGCGGGCAGTTCCTCGTCCGCGATTTTCTTAACCTGCCCCGACGCGTCATTGACCAGCGGCGTCAACTCCGCCAGTTTTTCCTTCTGTTGTCCGCCGGGAGCCGCCGCGAAACTGTCCAGGCTGTCGAGCAGGTTCTGCACTTGATTGGGCAACGGGTCCGGCTTCCATTCGAACGGCGGCCCTGCGTTCCCCAGCCCCCCGCGTTCGCGGATAAACTTCTCCGCGACAGCATCCACTTTTTTCTGCAGCTCATCGGCGGCCTTGACGATCTCATCGGGGATTTTCGCCGTGCTGGGTTTTCCGGCATCCTTTTTCCACTGCTCGCGGGCCGTCTTCAAAGCCGTCTGTATTCCTTCAATCGTTTTCCTGTCCTTATCCGTTGCCTTGGCCATCGCGTAGAGCTGATCGATGGCCTCGCGCCGCGCCGCCCGGTCCGCGGCCGAGATTACGATCCGCGTATCTTCTTCCACCGTGACCTTTTGCGTGGCTTCTTTATCGCCGGCCTTGATCTTAATGGTGTATTCACCGGGCTCGACCAGCGGGCCGCGCGGCCCAAACCCGAATCCTGCGGCGATGGCTTCCAGTTGTTCCGGTGTGGGCTCCGCCGGCGGGTTCTCGCGCAAATCCCAGCTGGTGCGGTTTACGCCTGCCGCACCCGGCCCGTCGAATTCACGAATCACTTTCCGGTCTTTATCGAGAACGGTGATCTTTGCCTTGCCTTCTTTCTTCGCTGCCGCCTCGTCCTTCGGTTTGTCTTCCGCGGAGTCTTTCTTGTCCACATCGTCTTTGTCTTTTTTCGGCGATTCCGCCGGTACAGCTTCCTTCAAGTAGTAGCTCAAAAGCGCGCCGTAAGCGGGATTTTTGGCGGTGAACATTTTCTGTCCCGCGCTCCAGCGGCGATTCCGTATGAACCAAGTTGTCGCTGTGCGCGGCGGGAAGAAGGTCAGTGGTGACCCGGCCACGTTCGCATCCATTTTTTCGATCGGCGTCAGGTCGTCAAAAATCCAGATGGATCTCCCGTGTGTGGCCAGCACCAGGTCGTTTTCCCGGGCCTGAATTTCGATGTCATCCACGGGCACGGTCGGAAAGTTATTTCTCAACGGCACCCAATTCGTTCCGCGATCCCAGGACGCCCACAACCCGAACTCCGTCCCGGCAAACAAGAGGTTCGTGTTCCGCGGATGCTCGCGCACCACGTGCACGCTGCCCGCCGAATCCGGTATTCCGTTGCGGATCGCTTTCCAGCTCTCGCCGTAATCGTTCGTAGCAAAAATGTACACGTTGTAGTCGTCTCCGCGATGCCCATCGAATGTCACGAAGGCCATGCCGTCCCCGGTCTTCGATGCCACCACGCGGCTCACGTACGTGCCCTTCGGAACGCCGGGCACCTTTGGCGCCACGTTCTTCCACGTCTTTCCGTCGTCGCGTGTGACTTGCAGGTTGCCGTCATCGGTCCCCACCCACAGCACATTTGGCGTGAGAGGCGATTCGCTGAACGTCGTGATCGTCGGATATTCCTGTACGCCATCGTGCCGCGAGAGCGTGTTTTTATCCGGCGTTTTCCCAAAGATTTGCAGCTTGTTGCGATCCACTCCGGTTGTCAGGTCGCCCCCCAGCCGCGTCCAGTTGTCGCCGCGGTCTGTGGATTTGAAGAGATAGTTCCCGCCGTAATAAACCGTCGTGTGGATGTGCGCGGAAACCGCCACCGGGGAATTCCATTGGAACCGGTAGTGTGGCTCACCTGCCTTTGCTTCCGGGCGGATGGAGCGCTGCTGACCGGTGCGCATGTCGCGCCGGTCGATATATCCGTCCTGCGACTCGGTGTAAATGATCCACGGCTCCACATTGTCGATCGCGGCGTAAAAGCCGTCGCCGCCGTGAATCACCTGCCAGTCTTCGTTCACAATGCCGTCGCGGGTCAGGGTTTGGCTCGGGCCGCACCAGCTCCCGTTGTCCTGCAATCCGCCGCAAATGTGATAGGGCTTCTCATTGTCGAGGGCAACTTCATAAAACTGTCCGATGGCGATGGTGTTGAGGAAGTCCCACGTCTTTCCGGCGTCATAGCTCCAGTGAATGCCGCCATCCGAACCCGTAATCATGTGATTCGAATCCGCGGGATCGATCCACATGGCGTGATAATCGCCGTGAATCCCCCTCACGCGCTGCGTTGAAAAAGTTTTCCCCCCATCCTCGGAGTAAAACATCTGCGCGCCCAGCGCCCAGACTCGCAGGTCATTGTTTGGATCGATCCGCACCTGGCTGTAATACGACGGCCGCGGATTGGTATCGCTCATCTTCTTCCATGTCTCGCCCTTGTCCTCACTGCGGTAAATGCCGCCCTTCTCGTGCTGGATGAGCGCATAAACGATGTTCGAATCCTTGCGGTAAACATCCAACCCGATGCGCCCGGTGTCTCCGCCGTTCTCGTACGGCAGTCCCTTCGTCAATTTCTTCCAGGTCGCGCCGCCATCCGTGGTTTTATAGATGGCGCTGTCCGGTCCACCGCCATTGAAACCATAGGGCGTCCGCCGCCGCTCGTACGCCGCGGCATACAAAGTGTTCGGACTTTCCGGATCCATCGCGATGTCACTCACGCCGGTGTCGTCATTGATTTTCAACACCTGCGACCAGGTCTTCCCTCCATCCGAGGTTTTGTAAACGCCGCGCTCCGGATTCGGTCCCCACAAATGTCCCAGCGCCGCCACATACACCACTTCCGGGTTCTTCGGATGAATCACAATGCGTCCGATGTGGTGCGTCGCCTCCAGCCCCATCTTCTTCCAGGTCTTCGCGCCATCGAGCGACTTATACGCTCCATCGCCCCAGGACGAGCTTTGCCGGTTGTTGGGCTCGCCTGTTCCCACCCACACGACGGAGGGATCCGACGGCGCAATTGCGATGTCGCCAATCGTGGACACGCTCTCTTTGTCGAACACGGATTCCCAGGTCGTTCCGTTGTTCGTTGTCTTCCAGACGCCGCCTGAGGCCGTGCCGACATACACGGTGTTCGGGTTGCTCTCCACCACGGCAAAGTCATCGATGCGCCCGCCCATCGTTGCCGGTCCGATTTCGCGGAATTCCAGGTTCTTGAACTTATCGGCAGGATTCGGCTGGTCGCCGGGCCCCGCGAGCGTGTTCATCGCAAACGAGCCAAAAAAGGCGAAACAGGCAAAAATCGCCTGGAGAGCACTCCATCTATGCTTCATTTCTATCCCCCTGTCCGCAAGGCCCGGCATGTTACTCCTGCCGGCTCGCGTGACGCATCATATGTTTTTGAAAGGGCAAACGAACCCCGTGCAAAGACAGACGCGCAATTCCCTCGTCAAGTTTCACGGTGCTGGCGCCGGCACGCTCGTTCGTCTCTCCGCCGCTCTTCCCGGTTTGCGCTCCTCAACTACACATCCGTTTGACCGCATGCTAGGCTATCCAACTGTTTTCATTGACTGCATGCTCCGCGCGAATGGTCATTCCCGTGCACGGA
>Ga0209648_10002637_pt1 | contig 14938 bp, 12 predicted proteins | sample GraSoi2013_115cm_FD_185830 | JGI IMG/M metagenome (GOLD analysis project Ga0209648, IMG submission 185830) | Grasslands soil microbial communities from the Angelo Coastal Reserve, California, USA - Sample 9_17_2013_115cm (SPAdes) (version 2) | ecosystem: Environmental > Terrestrial > Soil >...
CGCCGCTAGCAGGGTGATCAGGGTCAAGAGCGCAAGCCGCCTGCTCCAAGTCGTGGTCTTTAGTATGCCGTCGTTAGTTATGAGCGCGCCCCAGGTCGTTGTCCTTAGGATGCTTCCGCTAAAGCATTGTTTTGTTTCCGGTGTGGCGGACATTAGCTGGGTCTCCTGTACTGACTTGAAGGGCCAAGATGGGGAAAGGGCCGATGCCTTAAGTTCTTGTCAGTTCCGTGAGTATTAGATCTGGCTAATGACCCGTCTATGGTACAAGTAGGGGTCTAGTCTTAGTACCTAAGGCCAGCTGGTCTTCTTGGCAAGCGGGAACCCATCTAGTCACACCTTCACTGATAATTATCCTAGACGCTACCTTGGAGTCTCGCGAGACCTGAAGGGCATTATCCTTTACAATACAAACGCAGGCCGTACTATTCCCAATCCATACCTCACCTATCAAGATTTGCTTATTAAGGACCGCGTTCTGCGCTTTGTGTGGCAGCAGAGCGGTGAAAATTGCCACGGGCCCACTCCAGGAGCAGCTTGCTCGTTGGTCTGTCTATTCGAAGTCTTGAGCGCTCCTTTATCAGGTAAGAACACTGCAGTAGCTGATTAGCAGAGAGCAGGAACGCGTGTGGTAGCAACGAAAAGTAAAAGCTACTGGGGCAATACATGGTTTGACTTGCAGGCGCTCGGCCTTCCTGCTGCCATGTTTGTCGTCACGCAGCTCATCGGTGGATTGCCGCTCTTGCCGTACATTTTTTTCCGCTGGCACTCCGATGATCTGTTCCGATTTGGGTGCTTTCTCGCTGTTGCTCTAGTCGCCTCCGTCCTAAAAGTGCATCTGCCGGGCATCAAAGCTACGATGTCGGCGAATTTCCTCTTCATTCTCGTCGGCATCCTTGACCTCACCTATTCCGAAACCCTGCTGATGGGCTGTCTCGGGGGACTTGTCCAGAGCCTCTGGCATGCCAACCCGCGTCCGCGCCCGATTCAATGGCTCTTTAACCTGGCTAATCTCGCCCTCTCCATTAGCGCCGCAGAACTGGTTTTTCACAGCAAAGTTGCCGCCGGTGTCGGCTTTCGCTGGCCGCTTTTGATGGCCGCGGCAGCGACGACCTACTTCGCCTTTAATACCATTTCCGTTGCCGGCATCATCGCCATGACCGAAGGGCGGAATCCTGTCCATGTCTGGAAGGAATGCTATTTGTGGGCCTTCCCGTATTATTTGCTCGGAGCGTTGATTGCCTGTGGGGTGAGCGCCATCAATCGGTTGATCGGTTGGCAATTCGGTCTTCTGGCCTTCCCCATCGTTTATTGGATCTATCGCTCCTATCGGACCTACTTGAGCCGTCTCGATGCGCAAAAGAAACACGCCGAGGAAATTGCCGCGCTTCATTTGCGCACCATCGAGGCACTCTCCCTTGCTATCGAAGCGAAGGATCACACCACACACGATCATCTGCGCCGCGTGCAGACTTATGCCGTCGAGATTGCCAAGGACCTTGGGCTGGACGAAGCCCAGTTACATGCCGTTCGCGCGGCCTCCATGCTGCACGATATCGGCAAGCTCGCGGTCCCCGAGAACATTCTCTCCAAGCCCGGACGCCTCACTCCGGAAGAGTTCGAGAAAATGAAAATCCATCCGATCGTCGGATCGGAGATTCTGGATCGCGTCGAATTTCCCTACCCCGTTGTTCCCATCGTGCGCTCTCATCACGAAAGATGGGACGGTTCGGGCTATCCCGACGGCCTCAAACGCGAAGCCATACCGATTGGCGCGCGAATTCTTTCGGCCGTCGATTGCTTCGACGCCCTGGCTTCGGAGAGGCCTTATCGGCGGGCCCTGTCCCCGGAAGAGGCGATGAAAACCCTAATTGCGGAGAAAGGGCGCAGCTTCGACCCGCGCGTCGTGGAGGTCATGGAGCGCCGCTATGTAGAGTTGGAAATGATGGTTAACGCCATGGAAGTTGAACGAAGGCGCTTGGACTTCGCTCCGATGGTGGACCGTCCCGTTGCTCCCTCCTCCGGTTTCGCGGAGGTGCCGAATGAGGCCGAAGTCCGCGCGACTTCCTTTATAACTTCCATCATTTCGGCGCGCCAGGAAGCTCAGTTGCTCTTTGAGCTTGCTCAGACACTGGGGAATTCCTTGAGCTTGAAGGAGACCCTTTCGGTCGTCGCCATCCGCTTGAAGGAAATGATTCCGCACGACGCGATCGTTTTCTTCGTTTGCCAGGACGGCGTGCTGATTCCGGAATATGTTCATGGTGTGGACTACGATCTATTTACCTCGTTGCGCATTCCCTTGGGCCAAGGTCTTTCCGGGTGGGTGGCGCGCAACGAAAAACCGATCACCAACGGCAACCCCGCCGCCGAAACCTTCCATCTCGGCGCTTCCTCGCGATCCACAACCTTGCAGTCAGCCGTGTGCGTCCCTCTCCATGGCCGCAGTGCCGTCGCCGGCGTCCTGACGCTTTACCATCTCGAGAAGAACTGCTTCACCAAGGATCATCTGCGCTTGCTGTTGGCTGCGAGCTCCAAGCTTGGCCTTTCAGTGGAGAATGCCCTCCAGTTCGAACAAGCTCAAAGCACCGCCAGCACCGATTACCTCACCGGCTTGCCCAACGCCAGATCGATTTGCCTGCATCTTGAAAAAGAGCTCGCCCGCATCCGGCGTTCCAGAAGGCCTTTGGCCGTGCTGCTCTGCGACCTCGACGGCTTCAAAAAGGTCAACGACAAGTTCGGGCACTTGACCGGAAACAAGTTACTTCAGGAAGTGGCTGCGAAGTTCAAATCCTCCTGCCGGGAATACGACCAGGTCGGCCGGCTCGGCGGAGATGAATTCGTCTTTGTCCTCCCGGACTTCACCAAGGATCTCGTGGTAGAGATGGAAAAACGGTTGTCGCGAGCGGTGCGGGAAGCGAGCCGTGCCATCTGCGGCGAGATGATGGTCTCCGTCAGCGTCGGCAGCTCTTTTTTTCCGGCTGGTGGCGTTTCAGGCGAAGAACTTCTCTCGGAAGCGGATCGCAGCATGTACGAGGTCAAAGAGAGACATTATTCGAAGCTCCAGCCTGCTCCCTAGTCGGCCGAAGGCTCTGGCACTCTTTTTCTATGGGCGAAAAGTGAGCGAGACCAAGAATTCCACGAATTTGTTGCGGCTCGGGTTCCGGCGCCTGCTGTTCCTTGTCTGTCTCGGCCTCGGCGGCGCTCTCGTGAGCGCCACTATGGTGCGTTTCGCCCCTGGAAACGGCGTTTCAGAACGTGAACTCGATCCAAGATGGCGCGCGGAGAGTGTCGAAGCTTTGCGCCAGGCGCAAGCGCTCCACCAGGGGCTGCCTTCGTACTACCTCCATTATCTCTCGGCGCTCGCCCACGGTGATCTGGGCGAATCCGATTCGCTCAAGCGGCCGGTTCGCGAACTGCTCCTACGAAGGTTGCCGGTAACCAGCGGCTCGGTCGTTCGAGGACTTGGTGTGGCATGGCTGGCAGCGGTGCTCCTGGCATCGCTAGGACTGGCTTGTCGCGGCTGGCTCTTCGAAGCTTCGACTACAGCCTTCAACAGTTTGTTGTTGTCACTGCCCTCCGCAGTCGTTGCCATGCTCGCCGTTCATTTGCGAACTCCGGTTTTTTGCGCCATCGCTGTAGTAGTGTTTCCGCGCCTCTATAGTTACATCCGAAATCTCTTGATTCGTGCTTACGACCAGCCTCACGTGCTCGCGGCCCGCGCCAGAGGCTTAGGCAACCGCGCCATTTTGTTTCGCCACGTCCTGCCTTTGGCCGCTCCGCCGCTCCTTGCTCTTCTCGGTGTATCGTTCGCCATTTCCTTCGGCGCCGCTATTCCCATCGAAGCGCTTTGTGATTCACCCGGTCTGGGCCAGCTCGCCTGGCAGGCGGCGCTCAGCCGTGATCTACCCCTCATCGTCAATGTCACTCTGGTTGTTTCTCTCATAATGCTCGCGGCGAATTCCATCGCCGATCTTGCCGGCCGCACGTTTGCGCGGAGCGCGCAATGAAGCCTCTCCAAAAAGTGGCCGCCTCTGTCCTGTGCGCCATCTTCGTATTGATGGTGCTCGCCACATTTCTGCTCCCGGCTCCGTATGCCCGCCAGTTCAGAGATATCCCGAACGCCGGTCCTTCGACCGCGCACCCCCTTGGCACTGATGCACTGGGCCGCGATTCCTTGTCCCGATTGCTTTACGGCACGCGCGTTTCACTGCTCCTTGCCCCGGCGGCCGCTCTGCTTTCCACTCTGATCGCCGCTTTGCTCGGAAGCGTCGCTGGCCTTCTGGGAGGCTGGTTCGAACGCATCGTCCTCGCGGCAACGGATCTCTCTCTCGCGTTGCCCTGGCTATTTCTTCTTCTTGTCGTGCGCGCCATGTTGCCCCTGGATGTTCCGCCGCTCGTCTCCGTCCTCATCGCTTTTTTGATGATGGGTCTGCTGGGCTGGCAGGCTTCAGTCCGCGTCATTTGCGCGGCCGCGCGCGGCGTCCGGGATTCCGACTTCCTGCTCCTGGCGCGTTCCTCCGGCTGCAAGCCTGCGCGCCTTTTGTGGCGTCACGTAGCGCCAAACCTGCGCCCGCTTTTCTACGCGCAATTCTTCATTTCCATTCCGCTCTTCATATTGACCGAGGCCAACTTGAGCATCTTGGGTCTCGGCGTGATGGAGCCGATGCCGTCCTGGGGAAACCTGATGCGCGGCTTCGAGGATTTTTCCACGCTCTCCGCAAATCCATGGAGGCTGGTGCCCCTGGTTCTCCTAGTGATTGTGGTCATGTGCTTTCAACTGGTTCTTCCGACTCAGGAGGTCACGCAGTGATACGCCGCGTTTGGATTCCTCTCGCTCTTACCCTCATCTTGTCTTGGTCGGCGTTCGTCAGCGCCGAATCCGCCAGCCAATCCGGCGGCGAACTTCACTTCTGTCTCCGCGGCGAACCGAAAACTTTCAATCCTCTGCTCGTCGAAGAGGATGCTTCCGAAACCATTCGCTACCTGACGGGCGGCGTTTTGATCCGCTTGAACCGGCAGACCCAGGCACTTGAGCCTGCTCTGGCCGTTTCCTGGAAAGTCAGCCCGGACAGTCGCACCATCAAATTTCATCTCCGCACCGGCCTGCATTATTCCGACGGCACGTCGTTCACTTCCGAAGACGTCGCCTACACGATGAAAGCACTAATGGATCCGCAGCTCCACTCTCCCACCGGCGACTCCTTCCGCTCCGGCGAGGGCCAAGTCGTCGTCCAAACGCCTTCCGCTGACAATGTAGTCGTCACCTTTCCCGCTCCTGTCGCGGGACTCGAACGCCTCTTCGATCAAGTCGCCATTCTCTCCGCTCATTCTCCCAAGAAGGAGATGGCCGTCCTCGGCGCCTTCTACGTCGCGGACTACGCTCCCGGCTCCTACGTTCTTCTCCGGCGCAATTCGAATTACTGGAAAAAAGATAAGCAAGGTAAGCCCCTGCCCTATCTCGATTCCATTCGCCTCGATATTCAGCGCAATCGTGACATCGAACTTCTCCGGTTCCGCCGTGGTGAAATTCATTTGATCAACACACTCGACGCAGAATATTTCGACCGTTTGCAAAAAGACTCGCCCACCGCCGCCCACGACACCGGCCCCGGCCTCGATTCCGAACAGTTGTGGTTCAACCAGGTTCCTACCGCCCCGCTTCCCGAAATCAAGAAAGCTTGGTTTCGCTCCACCGAGTTTCGCAAAGCCGTCTCTATGGCCCTCAATCGCGCCGATCTCTCCCGCATCGTTTTTGGCGGACACGCGCATCCCGCCTTCGGCCCCGTTTCGCCCGCAAACCATTTCTGGTTCAATTCCGCACTTCCTGTTCCACGGTACGATTCGGCCGGAGCCCTTCACCTGCTTGCTCGAGCAGGTTTCCGGCTCGAAGGTGAAACCCTGCGGGACTCTTCCGGAAACCGCGTCGAATTCACGGTCATCACCAATTCCGGAAACAAATCCCGCGAACAAATGATCGGCATCAAGGTGAACCTGGTCACTCTCGATTTTCCTTCCTTAATCGAGCGCATCACCCGCACTTACGATTACGAAGCCTGCCTGCTCGGCCTCGTAAACACCGACATCGACCCCAATAGCCAGATGAACGTATGGCTCAGCTCGGCGGAAAATCATCAGTGGAATCCCAAGCAATCGAAGCCTGCCACTCCCTGGGAAGCGGAGATCGATCGCCTGATGCAAGCGCAATCCTCGGCAATCACCGACAAAAAACGCAAATCCGACTGGGACAAAGTCCAACAAATCGTCGCCGCGCAGCAACCTTTCATCTATCTCGTCAACAAAGATGCCATGTCGGCCATTTCTCCCGTCGTCCTCGGCTCCGCGCCCTCGGTCCTCGATCCACATGCCTTCTGGAACGCCGAAGTTCTTCGCCTCGGCCCCGATCCTGCTCTCGGAGCGCAGAAGTGACAGAGACTCCTCCATTCCTCTCGGTCCGGCTATCCGTCGATTACCGCAACAAGACCGGAGTCCTCCGCGACGTCTCGTTCGAAATCCAGCCGGGTGAAATTCTCGGCCTCGTCGGACAAAGCGGTTCTGGCAAGAGCACTCTCTCACTCGCGATCCTGCGCCTCCTTCATTTGAAAGGCGGAACAGCGCGCGGCAATCTCCTTTTCAAAGGGGAAGACCTCACCGCGAAATCCGAATCGCAGATGCGCTCCCTCCGCGGCCGCGAAATCAGCATCGTTCTCCAAAGTCCGTCGTCCTCTCTTAATCCCGCTCTTCGCATCGGCTCGCAGCTCAGCGAAGCTTGGCGCGCTCACGCCACCGGCACGCGCGAAGAATGCGCCGCCGCAATCAGCAACGCGCTCACCAGCGTCAGTCTCCCCAACGACACCGAATTTCTCCGCCGCCGCTCCGGGCAACTCAGCGTCGGTCAAGCCCAGCGCGTCATAATCGCCATGGCCATCCTCCACCGTCCTTCCCTGCTCATCGCCGATGAGGCCACCAGCGCCCTGGACACCATCACCCAGTCCGAAATCCTCCGTCTCTTCGCCCAACTCAACCGCGAACTCGGTATGGGTATCCTTTATATCTCCCACGATCTCCTCTCCGTCGCCGCGCTCTGCCATCGCATCGCCATCCTGAACGCCGGCGAAATCGTCGAGTGCGGCCCTCCCTCCCAAATCTTCGGCGCCCCCCGGCACCCCTACACGCAAAAACTCGTCGCTGCCCTCCCCCGCCTCCCCGTCTTCAACTCCGAAGCCTCCCCAGCCTCCAGCCGCGCCCCGGAACCAGTTCTAAGCCGCGCGTAAACCCCTTTGGAGTGCGGTAGCGCAGTTGCCGCTTTTCTTCCGACCACCCAAACCTAAGCCATCTCTGTCCATCAGCAATGGTCTCCGCCAGCCACGAGTCACCAGTCTCATTCTGATGGAGTACTATTGCAAAACCCCCACCTCTCCTGTATGCTTTCAAAATGTCGCTTTTCCCCCAGAAGAACGCGCAGCACTGCATCTGTTGTATGTGCTGTACGAGTGTGTCTTCTGGCGCGGGGAGGCTAAGTTCCTAGGTTTCTAAACTAGCCTCAAAGGTTTTCGCACCCACCGCCAGAAATAAACTGGCAGGTGGGTTTTTCGTTTTTGGAGCAGACGATTTTCCAAGCGAAACGCAAAAGGAGAAAGCAATGTCCGACTACAAACACCCCGAAGTTCTAGTTTCAACCGATTGGGCCGCTCAAAATCTCAATTCCCCCAATCTCCGCTTCGTCGAAGTCGACGTGGACACCACCGCCTACGACCAGGGACACATCCCCGGCGCCGTCGGCTGGAACTGGCAAACCCAGCTCCAGGACAACATCCGCCGCGATCTCATCGATAAGTCCACCCTCGAAAAACTTCTCAGCGCCTCCGGCATTTCCAACGACACCACCATCCTTCTGTATGGCGACAACAACAACTGGTTCGCCGCCTACGCCCTCTGGCAACTGAAGATCTACGGCCACAAGGACGTCCGCCTCATCAACGGCGGCCGCAAGAAGTGGCTCGAAGAGAAGCGCGCTCTCACCAAGGATCCCGCAGACGTCGCCTCGTCGTCTTATCACGTCTCCGGCACCGACGATTCCATTCGCGCGCGCAAGGAAGAAGTCTCGGCAGTCGTCGAAGGCCGCAAGCCCGGCCAGCTCGTCGACGTTCGCTCCGTCGACGAATTCACGGGCAAAATCATCGCCCCTCCTGGCATGACCGAAACAGCGCAGCGCGCCGGCCACATTCCCCAGGCCGCGAATATCCCCTGGGCACAGGCTTCCAACGAAGACGGCACCTTCAAGTCCTACGACGACCTGAAAAAACTCTACGAGTCCAAGGGCATTACGGGCAAAGACGAAGTCATCGCCTACTGCCGCATCGGCGAGCGCAGCTCGCACACCTGGTTCGTCCTGAAATATCTCCTCGGCTTCAACCAGGTCCGCAACTACGACGGCTCGTGGACCGAGTGGGGCAACCTCATCGGCGCCCCCATCGTCAATGAAACCCGCGCCGCCCAGTCCGAGTTGGCCGCCTCAGCCCGCTAAGGGCCGCCGCGGCCGTTACTGGTAGGGGTGCAGCATGCTGCGCCCCAGACAAGCGCAAAATTCTGATTGGAAGGGCTTTTCTCTAAGGAAGAAAGAGTTGCCAGCAACAGCAAAGAAGCATCAGTAAATTTTCTTTTCTGCCTGACAACGGATCACCGAACACTAACAAGTTTTCTGTCCGAAGGCGCGGTCGCCAAGTGGTAAGGCAATGGTCTGCAAAACCATTATCGGCGGTTCGATTCCGCCTCGCGCCTCCATACTCTCTCCGCTTCACCCTTCCTTCTCCCGTGTTGCTCTCATGGAACACTCTGCACCCTTTCCCTGGCCATCGCCTGCCTAATTCATTCCAAAATAAAGCAAGCCCCGCGAACGGCACCCCTGCCCGTCATCTTCGCCTTGGGCTCCAATCGGAACGCTCTCAACAGCCCGAAAGGACTCCATCCTATGAAAAAGCTCATCATCCCGTTCCTGGCACTGTCCGTTTTCGCCATCCCCTCCCGCGCCCAGTCCGTCGACGCCTCCGTTAGCTACTCCTACTTTCGCTTTGGAGGCTCCGGCGGCCTCAATCAGAACGGCGTCAGCGGCTCGGTCGCCTATAATGCCTATAGCTGGCTCGGCGTCGTCGGCGATTTCGGCGTGTACCATGCCTCGCCTGCCGGCGTTTCCTGGAACACCTACACCTATCTCTTCGGTCCGCGCGTGACTCTTCGCAACCCCTCCAAGATCAATCCTTTTGCGCAGGCCCTCTTTGGCGGCTCGCGTATCACCATCGGATCGGGCGGCCCCTCTTCCAACCAGTTTGCCTATAGCCTTGGTGGCGGCGTGGACATCGGCCTGCTTCCGCACTTGGCCCTCCGCCCCCAGGTGGACTACGTCGGCCTCAACACCTCCGGCTCGCGCACTAATTGCACCCGCGTCTCCGCCGGCTTCATCGTCCACTTCTAGCAAGCAAAGGCGGGCCAATTCGACACGTCCAAGGCGACTACCTCATCGTCTTCAAGCGGCATGAAGAGGTAGTTGGTAAGTTTCCGGTTAGCGCGTTAATCAGGCACTGCGGCCGACGGTATTTGCATTGCTTTAGGGGAGTCGCGCCGGCGGGCATCTGCAATCGCTCGCCCCGCCGATTAAGCGACAGGTCTAGCTGTCGGTTTCGTTGCCAAGTTGTTTGATTTCCGACCCGCTCAGGGAGATAGAATTTCATCCATGAAAATGGGGTATGGAGTCAGGCAGGCAGAAACTTGGGGCTTCGCGTGGCTGCTTTTGTGTCTATCGTTTGCAGCGAACATCCTAGACGATGCGGTGAACGACTTCCTTGGCTATTACAACCCCACTGTTCTCACTCTATACGGCCATTTTTCTTGGTTCCCGCGGATCGATTTAACCTTTAAGCCGTGGCTCACCGGGGTGATTGTGGCTGATGCACTCTTATTGTTCCTTACGCCATGGGCATACCGCAATTCACGCTTACTAAAGCCTGTTGCCTACGCTTTCTCGATAACCATGCTGGTGGATGGGTGCGGCACCATTTTTGCCACCGTGCTAGGCCGCACAGTCGGTTCGGTGCATTTCACCGGGGTCGCTCCCGGCACTTATTCCTCTCCCCTCCTTCTTGCCGCGTCGGCGTATCTGCTGCGACGGTTAGGCTAACGCCTGATAAGTCGTGCGAGCTCAACCGGTCGATGCAACACCATCTAATCAGTCGATCCGAGAATACTTCCCCATGGAGCACCGCTCTGTCCGGCTGTACTCAATCAGACCCTAGCCAGGATGGTGTTCCGTTTGAATCAAAGCTCGCGAACGACTTTTAGCTATTGAGGCCCCTGCATGTGGGCGTCGACCTAGTGTTGCGTCGACCAATTGAGACCGCCCGCCTTATCGGAAACTGACCCACTATCCAAAGAGGCGGCAAGTGGTTCCCAGTCAAAACTATTTCAAAGTAACTCTCTCTCTCAACGGCAAAGCCTGCGACGATCCGCCGACCATGAAGGAATACTCGCCCCGCAGAAGTTTCCATCCATCGGCAGCCTCGTCAAAGATCGACAGATACTTGGGATCAACGCTCACGCTGACCTCCCTGCTCTCGCCGGGATTCAAGCGCACCTTGCTCCAACCCACCAGGCGCTTTGGTGGCTCGCCAGCGCTGGCGGGCAGCGCCGCGTAGACTTCAGCAATTTCCGCTCCGGCGCGGCTGCCGGTGTTTTTCACTGTGAAGGAAACTGTCGTTTCTTTCCCGGGAGTTACCTTCAGCCCGGAGTAGCTGTACGTTGTATACGAGAGTCCATAGCCGAAGGGAAACAGCACCGCCTTATTCTCAGCGTCGTACCATTTGTAGCCGACCTTTACTCCTTCGTCGTAGTGAACGCTAAACGAGGCCTTGGCTTCTCCGGTCTTCATGCCCTCGCCCACACCCTTCGCTCCCGGCGGTGGCGTCGCTATCTGAGGATGCGGGAGGTCTTCTTCGCTGCGCGGGAAGGTCATCGGAAGCTTCGCGCCAGGATTCGCATCGCCGAAGAGAATATTGGCAACCGCGTCTGCTCCTTTGCTGCCGGCATACCACGCTTCCACAACGCCGCTCACTTTGTCGATCCAGGGCATGGTTACGGCGGTGCCTGTTTCAAGCACCACGATCGTCCGCGGATTCGCTGCGGCGACCCGTTCAATCAATCCGTCCTGATTTTCAGGCAGCGACAGGCTGGGCAAATCCATTCCTTCGCTCGTCCATTGATGCGCAAACACGATGGCGACATCCGATTTCTTTGCAAGCTCCGCTGCGGATTCGCGATTCGCGCCGGAATCGAATTGCACGTTCGCGCCGGGAACCTTTGCGCTCACGGCCTTCAAAGGCGAAGTCGGGAACCATATGTGCTCCTGCCACTTCGCGCCCGGGCGTCCCGGCGGATCGACCTGCGCCGATCCGCCGCCGGAAATCATGCTGGTATCGGCATGCGCGCCGATAATCGCGATGGAATGGACTTTCGCGCGATCGATCGGGAGCACCCCGTTACTATTTTTAAGCAGGACCGTGCTTTGCTCGGCGAGACGGCGCGCTGTTTCAAAGCCGCCCTCCACATCCACAACGCCCTTCTTCGCGGGGTAGTCGATGATCCCGCAGGCAAATTCGGAACGCAGGACGCGTCGTACATGGTCGTCGAGCTCGGCGGCCGGGACCTTGCCCGCCTGTACGGCTTCTTTGAGCTTTTCCCCGAAAAATTGGTCGAACGGTTCTTCATTATCCAATCCAGCCGCCGACGCCTTTACTGTGCTGTGCGTTCCGGCCCAGTCCGACACCACAAAACCTTTGAAGCCCCAGGTTTTCTTCAGCACCTCCGTCAGCAGATATTTGTTTTCGCACGCGAAGTCGCCATTCACCGAATTGTAGGAGCACATTACCGCCCCGGGATTGGCGATTCCGATCCCAATCTCGAAGGCTAGCAAGTCACTTTCCCGCAGAGCCCGCTTGCTGATGATCGAATCCACTTCATTGCGCCCGCTTTCCTGGTCATTCACCGCGTAATGCTTGATATCGCCGAGCACGTGCTGCGCTTGCTCGCATTTCATCCGGTTACCCACCAGCGTGCCCGCCAGGATCGGGTCTTCGCCCATATATTCAAACGTTCGTCCGTTGCGCGGTTCCCGCGTGATATTCACGCCCCCGCCGAGCGTCATGTTGTAGCCCTGCGCGCGCAATTCGCGCCCAATCAGCTCGCCGTATTCGCAAGCCGCATGAATATCCCAGCTGGCCGCCGAACCGACATTCGACGGCAGCGCCGTCGAATACCGCCCATTGTCACCGCTGTTCCGCACTCCATACGCGGCATCGCTCATCTGAATGATCGGAATCCCCAGCCGCGAAACGCCCAGCACAAACCCAGCCCCGCCATTCCCCAGATATGCGTTCGGCCGTGGCTTGCCCCACCCTGGCATGCCATTGCCATGGACCAGATCGATCTTCTCATCGAGCGTCATTTCCTTCAGCACCAGGTCCGCCCGCTCATCCGGCGAAAGAGTCGTGTTCATCCACGGCCGGTTTTGCTTCTCTTCATCCTCCTGCCCGTGCGCACGGAATCGTTCAAATTTCAGCGCAACGATCACGCTAACCGCGAGTATCGCTGTAAGCAGAAAAGGCAGTCGACGACGTTCATTCATTTTTCTGACCATCCCCATGAATTCAAATTTACGCCCGTCATCATATCTGTTTCTTGAGAGAACTGCATCGATAACGAAGATGCATACGAAACCTTGCGAGCCTGAGCTACAGATTTTGCTCGGCCGACCTTCGCGCGCGGAACCGAACGAATGGGACGCCATGTTGCGACCCACCGCCTGGCGTGAGCAAATCCTTCTTGATTTTCGATAGCTATGTGATACAATTCATTTCAGGTAATTCTGCGTAGCTCCTTCGGCCGCCCGTCTTCAGCCCGTTCCCGAATCCGTTTTCGTTCCGAGCTGCGCCCAATTTCGCTCTAACTTCTTTAGAATGCGCAGTTCCAAAAATCGCGCCCGCAACTCCTTTAGAATCCGCACTTCCAAGAACCCCTCGAATCTGCGCATTACAAAGGGCTTACACGCAAGCATTTTCCTCCGCAACTCCTTTGGAATCAGCAGTTACAGGAACCCTTCGGAAGTGCAGCAAATACAGGACTTATAACCCCTTTGGAATCCGCACTTACAAGAAATGTGCCTGTAAACCCTTTAGAATGCGCAGTTACAAAAAACAGGGGGAAGGGGATTATTGTTAACTAGGAATTCTAGCAAGAGCTCTCCGCGAACTCTACGCCGTTGCCAATTCCTTCAGCAGCGCCTTGCCTTTGCGGAACCAGGACCGCTCGCGCCTCAGCGAATACCGCGGCAGCGTGCGTTTCTTCGCCAGCAGCTTCTGCGCCCACTCGCGCGCCTCTTCGCGGCGGTTCGCCGTCTTCAAGAAACTCGCGTAGTTGTACAGCGTCTCCGGAGTCGTCGATATCTGCGTGACCTCCGCGAAAAGCTGATCCGCGCGTTCCAGTTGTCCAGTTCGGGCGTAAGCATCCGCCAGCAGCCCCGCGGCCCGGTGGTAATCGAATTTTCGGTCGGCAGCAACCACGCGCTCCAAGTCCGGAATCGCTGTAGCCAAATCTTTCATTCCCAGCGAACACTGCGCTCGTGAATAAAATGTGTAAGGAGAAGCGCTCCGTGCGTCGATCGCGTGAGTGAAAGCTTCGCGCGCCTTCTCAAACTGCCCCAGATCCTTGTAGAGTTCGCCCAGCTCCTCGTAATTTGCCGGAGACGGATTATCCAGGATTTGCGTCTCAACAATTCTGATGCGCGACCGTCGCCCAAATCCCTGATACACGCCGCGAAGCAGCCCCAAGTCCGGCAGCACTTCCGCCACGATATACACGCTCGCACCCAGGAAGCCGCCGAAAAAAATAATGTAGAACCAATAGTTCTCCGGCCGGCGCCGCACGAAGTGCACAATCGCCAGCCCTTGCACGATGAAGCCCCACGGATAGAAGAGGTAGCTCAGCCCGAACATGGAAGACCGCCCTGCCAACAGAATCGCTTGCCTTTGCGAGCGGGTCAAACGGAAACTCCGCTCTGTACCTGCGGAAGTTACTGCCTGTTTGGGCGATTTCCCGCCTGCTATGATGGTCCCGCATGAATCCCGTCGAAACGCTTGGTCTCGCGCTGGGCGCCGGATTTTCCTCCGGCCTCAATCTTTACGCTACCGTCGCAACGCTGGGGCTACTCCAGCGCTTCGGCTTTCTCATCCCTGGGTGCTTGGGATCGCAATCGCGCTCTATCTGCTGGAATTCTTCGCGGACAAAATCCCCTACTTCGACACGCTCTGGGACGCCATCCACACCTTCATCCGTCCGCCCGCCGCCGCGCTGATCGCTTTTGCCGCCGCGGGAGGAGCCCCGCCCGAATGGCGCTGGGGCGCCGCCTTAATCGCCGGTGGAGTCGCACTCACTTCGCACGGCACAAAAGCCAGCGCGCGCGCCGCCGTCAACGCCAGCCCCGAACCGCTCAGCAATTGGGCATTAAGTTTTGGCGAAGACGTCTTAGCCGTGTGGCTCACGTGGATGGCGACAGCTCATCCCCTTGCCACGACCATCATCGTCGCCGCACTCGTCGCGCTTTCCGCTTTCTTGCTCTACCATCTCTTTCGCTTCGCGCGCCGCGCCTTTCGGCAGCTCTTTTCCTCAGACTAGAGCAGCAGTGCCACTTCCCCGCCGCAAACGGCACAAAGTCACATGTGGGTTCATCCCTTCCACACCAAGACCGCTTGACTTCTCTCCTCATCGGAAGTAAAAAGTGTACTCCCCGCTGAGCTCCAGCCGTCCCCTAAAGGAGACCGTCCATGAACCGCTTTCTCAAGATTGCCCTGCTGGCTTCTTCTTATCTGTTTTTTTCGTCGCAAACATTTGCACAGAACAG
>Ga0209648_10002638_pt1 | contig 14938 bp, 14 predicted proteins | sample GraSoi2013_115cm_FD_185830 | JGI IMG/M metagenome (GOLD analysis project Ga0209648, IMG submission 185830) | Grasslands soil microbial communities from the Angelo Coastal Reserve, California, USA - Sample 9_17_2013_115cm (SPAdes) (version 2) | ecosystem: Environmental > Terrestrial > Soil >...
CGACATCATCGAGCAGTCATGCTCCCGCCTCATCGAGGTCGCCGGCATTGCCCAGAAGCGGGTAGCCATGATCGAAAAAGCCTGGGCGGCGCAGAAAGCGATCAAAGAGGTCATGCTGTTCCTGCGCGGGCACGGTGTCTCGACCACCTATGCGGTGAAGATCTACAAGCAGTACGGCGACCAGGCGATTGAAGTCGTCTCGCGCAACCCCTACCAGCTTGCCGCCGATATCTATGGCATCGGCTTCGTGACCGCCGACACCATCGCACGCAATATCGGGATCGCTCCTGATTCCGCCTTTCGCTACCAGGCAGGGATCCTGCACGTGCTGCAGCAGGCTGCCGAGGACGGGCACTGCTTCTTGCCAGAGCACGAGCTGCTTGACCGCGTGGCGAAACAGCTTGCGCTCCCTGAGTCTCCTGTAGACCCTGCGCGTATCGTGGAGTTGATCGTCCAGATGGCGGAGGACAAGCAGCTCGTCATGCAGCCTGGCTATGAGGACCTCAAGGACCAGCGCCTCTGCTACGCGCCCGCGTTCTACTACACAGAGCAGGCCCTGGCTACACGGCTCTCCGCCTTTGCCAAAGCGCCAGTCACAGTCGACCTCCTGCCACGGGTGCAGCGCTGGCTCGACCGGTACACGCAGAAACGGGGGATCGCCCTCTCGCAAGAGCAACGGCACGCGGTCGAGCTGGCGGCTACCTCACGCCTGCTGGTGCTGACCGGCGGGCCTGGATGCGGCAAGACGTTCACGACCAGGACGATTGTGGACTTGTGGAGAGCAATGGGCAAATCCATCCTGCTGGCCGCGCCGACGGGACGCGCCGCGCAACGACTGGCGGAAATGACCAAACAGGAGGCGAAAACGATCCATCGCCTGCTCGCCTTTGACCCCAAAACGATGGGCTTCCGCTATACTGAGGAGCAGCCGCTCGAAGCGCAGGCCATCGTCGTGGACGAAACCTCCATGCTGGACCTCTTCCTGGCCCATTCGCTCTTTAAGGCGATTCCTCCCGACGCGCAGGTGCTCCTGGTCGGGGATGTCGATCAACTCCCCAGTGTCGGACCTGGTATGGTCCTGCGCGACCTGATCGAATCCAGGCAGGTCGCGGTCGTGCGACTGACCGAGGTGTTCCGCCAGGCTGCATCCAGCCACATCGTGACCAACGCCCATCGCATCAATGCCGGTCAGTTTCCGCACCTCACCCCGACCACGAAATTTGCAGAATCGGACTGCTTATGGTTGGAGGCTCCTGAACCAGTATTGGGCGCGGAAGGCATTCGCCACCTGGTGAGCGAGTTTCTTCCCAAGCACGGCATCGATCCGGTGCGGCAGGTGCAGGTGCTCTGCCCGGCGACGCGTGGTGAGGTGGGAACAAGGCAGCTGAATGCCATGCTCCAGCAGGTGCTCAACAAGCCCGCGTCGGGAAAAGTGGAACTGGCACATGGAGGCAGCACATTGCGCGTGGGAGACCGGGTGATCCAGCAGGTCAACGACTACCAGCGCGAGGTCTTCAACGGAGATGTCGGTACGATCACCTCGATTGACCTGGAAGAGCAGGAGATCGTGGTCCAGTTTACGGAGCGAGCAGCGACCTACGATTACGCAGATCTCTCAGAACTCGCTCTTGCCTGGGCTGTCACTGTCCACAAAAGTCAGGGGAGTGAGTACCCAGTCGTCATCCTGCCCCTGTTCATGCAACACTATCTGCTGCTCAGTCGAAATTTGGTGTACACTGGACTCACTCGGGCCAAGCAACTCGCGATACTGGTAGGCCCAACGAAGCCCATCGGGCTCGCCATCAAACGGGTGACCGACCAGCAGCGGTACACCGCGCTAGCAGATCGCTTGAAGAGCCTAGCAGTATCTCCTCCCATATCATGAGGAAAGGGAGCATCGGGGACGCTGCCTCCCTCTCGCGGGAATGGAGCGTATACAACGCGAGCAACCGCCTTGCCCACTTGCAAAAAGAAGAGGAAAGTAGAGTTACTTCGCGGAAAAGCGGGAAGGGAGCAGCGATAGCCGATGGATGACATCGAAGCCCTCATTGAGGCATTACAGACCTTGCATGCCAGCCTTGAGAAACTGCGTGCCATGGAGAGAACAGAGTTCTTATTACCGGACAGAATTGAGCAATACCACAGCACTCTGGAGGATGCCTATGCCGCTTATAGCAAGGTTGAGACGGCCGTCGATGCCTTAGGTCAGGAACTCGAATACCAGCATGCTCGCCTGGATAAGGCGGTCAAACACTACGGCGCATAACGCGGCCTAAAGAGGAGCGAGTCGAGGAGATAAGCAGCATGTAGGAAATCTCAACTGTACCTTAACCAAAACATAACCCGATCGCCCTTCCTTAATTGCATCTATAGCCTGTATACTCCGAGTCAAGCCCTTTTGTCGTATGATAGAGGGAAAGAGGAAGGATACGATGAACGATCAAGGGCAGTTCCCTGCATGGGTATCCCAAGGGCAATCGCCATACGCTCAGCCGCCGATGAACGCAGGGCAATCCCGGCCGCCATCATTCTGCACCCAACCGGGGCGAGTCAACATAGGACCGTTTCCGTCTCCACTGCACCTCTCGGATCAACCGACAGTTCCATCGAGCCAATTCCAACGGTCTTTACTCACACTGCTGAAAAAGCGCAATCCCATCTGGCAGCAGTATCTCATACGAAAACGCCGAGCACAAATCATTCTTGCAGTGATTTTGCCCGTGTTCGTTCTGTATACCATTGGTTCTGTCTCTGACTATAGCGAAAACGCTTCATGCTCACCTACACCTACTACTCTATCAAGTCAAGTTGCAAGATTTTTCGCTCGTCTTCTCATGTTTCCCATCAAAAGCCGCGTATCTTGCAAGGTTTGTATGTTACAGTGTCCCTAATAGTAAAGGGAGATCTACGATGAGAGCACCGGAAAGCCGCCTGGAGCGGATTGAGCAAATCGAGCGTAAACTGATTCAGCGCTCAGAGGGATGGACCACAGGAGAACTTGCGCGTGAGTTCCAGGTTGATCCCAGCACCATTCATCGCGACTTCTACGCGCTAGAGAGGATGGGGACTGGATTGATCAAGCAGGGTAGGCGTTACATCCTCGATCATCGCCGCTCGCTGCATAATGTAAAGCTCTCAATCAATGAACTGCTGGCGATTTATCTGGCCGTGCGCCTGCTCTCCCGCCATAGCGATGAGCATAATCCACACGTGGTCAAGGCCTTAGAAAAGTGGGCCGATGCACTACGCGCAAATTCGCCCCTCATTGCTCGCCACATCGATCAGGCTGCAACGGCTGTACGAGCGAGGCAGATACGACGAGAGTACGTTGAGGCGCTGGAAGTGCTTACACAGGGATGGGCCGTAGGGAAAAAAGTGCGGCTGCGCTATCGTTCTTATACCAAGGACGAGACAACCGAGCGTACCTTCGCACCTTACTTCATCGAACCCTCATTTCAGTACCCTCTTAACGGGTCGAGTCTCTAAACGAGAGATGAGAGTCTGGGCGATAAGAAAACCTGATCTCTTTCAGTACGCTCATGGTTGCATCATTCTTTTATTTTAAGGCTAATTTGAAGGAATGGCAAGTATCGGGTAATTTGCTGCTATATGTTGATAAGTAAACATGATCTGGGATTGACAAAAAGAGAGCTTCTTAGTACCATCTTACTAAAAGCGTGAGTTCAAGACAGGAGGCTCAATATGTCTGATCAGAAACAAACTCATCAACCTTCGCTGATCCTCAAGTCAGTTGATTCTGAACACCTTGGACTAAGATTGATGGATATTGGAAGACATCAACGATTCGATTCAGTGCTCAAACGTCTACGGTTGGATTTTCCTCTGATTACAATGGGGAGATCGAAGGCCAATTTTGGTGGATTGTAATATCAGAACAAAGAGATGAGGTGCTAGATTTTGCGAGGAGAAATGGTCTGAAGTTGGTAGAAGGATAATAACTCCATAGACAGTTGCGTTACTTGCAACATCGCTCATGTAATCTTACTTTAAAGCAATCAGATGGTCTTGGGGTCATGTTAGCCGCTCTTCATAAGACAGTCTTGTAGATGAATCGCCTAGTTTGGAAGGAATGCGAGCATAAAATGAACCATGCAGAATCTCGTAATCAGCTGCTCGATCAAGTCGAGCGTCTCCTGCGGCTAAACTATACACCTCTCAGTCAAGCAGAGATCGCACGACGCTGTGGCGTCCATCGCTCGTCTATTAGCCGCCTCGAGCAGGCTTTGATTAAGCGTGGAGTTCCACTTCGCTATGATGATGAGAACCGCTGGTATATCGATCGCAATGCCTACATTACCAATATCAAATTGCAACGCGATGAGGCTCTCATGGTCTATCTAGCAAGTCGTCTGCTTGCACGCTACAGCGACAAGCCGAACCAGCACATCGTCGTTGCGCTCGAAAAAATGGCGACTGCATTGGACGCTATATCCCGGCCGCTGGGTAACCATATCAATAACACGACACAGGCGCTGCGCTCTCGCCTGCCGCCTACACCCTCTCATCACCAGCAAACACTTGAAACGCTAGGACGGGCATGGATGGAGGGACGTATCGTTGATATCCAGTATCATCCTCTGCGTGCAAAGCAACCATTTCGCCATCGTTTCGCACCATATTTTCTTGAACCATCCGCCATCGGCTTCAGCACCTACGCTATCGGCCACTCTGATCCTCCGGGGAAGCTCCGTACGCGAAAGCTGGAGCGCATTGAAAGCATTGTGCTCACTAACGAAACCTTTGAGGTTCCTGCAACATTCGATGCCGTCAAATTACTGGAAGGCGCGTGGGGCATCTGGTTCGACGAAGAAGACAAACCTACTCCTGTTACGCTGCACTTCAGCCAGCGAGTGGAAAGGCGGGTACGCGAGAGTCACTGGCATCCCTCTGAACGCGCCGAGCCTCAACTTGATGGCACCTTGCTTTGGCACGCGGAAATCGATGTAGTCGAAGAATTTATCCCCTGGGTCAGAAGTTGGGGTATCGATTGCGAGGTAGTCGAACCTGCGGAACTTCGCCAACAGATGACCAGCGAAGTCTACCAGCAAGCGCGGCAGTATGGCTGGCAGGTGAGTAAGTCAATAAGTCCCACTAATACCGTTGATCACTCACTCTTTGATGATATCTTTGGAGGATAACCATGGAACTTTTTTCGTATCAGCAGCGGGTATTTGACGCTCTTCGTGAACACAAACCTGTCATTCTCCAGGCGCCAACAGGTGCAGGCAAAACGCGTGCCAGTCTCTATCCCTTTCTCTATGCCTGTGCTCGTCCTGAAGTGATAGAACTGCCAGGCCAGTGTCTCTATAGCGTCCCATTGCGCACACTCGCCAATCAGTTTGTTCATGAATATCATTCGACTGTCCAGGGCTACCGCCAACAATACAATCTGCAAACTCTGCAACGTGTTTCCCTTCAAACGGGCGAACGGCCGGAAGATCCTCGTTTTGAGTCCGATTTGCTTTTTACGACCATTGACCAGACGCTGAGCAGTTTCCTATCCATACCTTATGCCCTGAGCACGTCTCTCGCTAACTTCAATGCAGGCGCAGTGCTCGGCTCCTACCTTGTCTTCGATGAATTCCACCTCTTCCCAATAAATCGGGATGGGAGTGGAGCATTTGCGACCACCCTGCATATGCTACAACTCCTCCGCAATTTGACCCCCTGGACCTTGATGACCGCCACATTCTCGCACACTCTCCTGAGCGGATTATGTAAACTCCTCAATGCCGTCGAAATCTCTCCTGCCACCACCAGTTTCGATGATATCCCTAGCCAGAAAGGTAAAGAGCGCTATTTCTCTGTTCGCGAAGAAACTCTTTGTGCCTCACATGTCTGGGACGACTTGCAGGAAAATCATCGCCAGCGCGTTCTAGCCATTTGTAATACCGTTGATCGCGCTATTGAGCTCGCCACTGAACTAAGGCGCATTGTCTCTCCTAACGTCCGCGTGATACTCTTGCACAGCCGCTTCTTCCAGCAAGATCGAACTAACATTGAAAAGTCGCTTGCCAGGGAGTTTGGAGAAGATAAGCAGTCTCGCTCTCCAGAGCCTATCATTTTGGTTGCCACACAGGTTGTCGAGGTTGGCTTGAATATCACCTGCGAAGCACTGCATACAGAGATCGCCCCGGCATCAAGCGTCATCCAGCGTGCAGGCCGTTGCGCCCGCTTCACAGGAGAGCGTGGTCAGGTCTATATTTATGACGTGCCCAAGAACGACACGGGCGAGCCACAATACGCGCCGTACAAAGATCAACAAGACGTGTGCGAACGAAGTTGGCAGGAGTTCCTCAACTGTAGTGGTCACAAGCTTGGCTATACTGGCGAACTGGAAATAGTTGATGCAGCCCACCACGAGTTCGATCAACGCCTCCTGAATGCCATAACAGTGCAGCGTCAGGAACAGCGCAAAAAGATCAAAGATGCCTGGACAAGCTGCGATCGCAATTTGGGCCCGGATCTCATTCGCGCTATTGATAATGTCACTGTCGTTCTACATCCTGATCCCTCTCATGAGAAGCTTCCCAACCCATATGCTTTGCAAGGTATCAGTATTCGTCGCTCCACACTCATGAGTAAGTGGAAACTGCTCGAGGACTTGGGCGCACATTTGGATTGGATTATTGCTATTCCACGCGAGATTCCTCACTCAGAACCCGAACTGCAAACAATGGGCCAGCAGCCCCAAGTTCTCTACAACTGGGAGTTTCGCTTGCGGCAAGGATCAGATAGTAGGGATCTTGCGGGTGTAGATCTCATTGTTCTCAATCCGGCTGTCGCTCGTTACGACGCCGAATATGGCCTTCGTTTTGCTACAGGTGATGCTAATCTTTCTTCACCACAGGCAGTGAAACACAAAAAAGAGCCACAAAAACATGATGCCTACCGTTACGAAACATACGAGCAGCATATTGAGAAAATGTTTTATGTCCACAGGCGTGATTTTCAGCGCCAATCGGTGTATGTGGAGCGACGACTAGAGCAGCGCCTGAACCTGGAGCAAGACACCCTCGATCTGGCCTTGCGTCTCCTCTTCGCCATTCACGATGTCGGCAAGCTCGATGAACGCTGGCAGCATTGGGCACACTCCTGGCAGCGAGAAGTCCATCAGCTCAATCCACATGCTGTACTGCCTCCACCGGATGCCGTCATCGCTCATACAGATTTTGACAGGCACGATCCGGCACAACATGACCTTCAAAAGCGTGTGACAGCAGGCATTGGAAAGCGCCCTAATCATGCTACTGAAAGCGTTCTGGCCTGTCTGAGTTTACTACGTGAAGTGGCAGGCGGCTCAGAAGAGCTCTATGAAGCCATGGTCACCGCCGTAGCCCGACACCACAATGCTCTTACTCCAGGCAATGCAGGATCGTTCAGGGGATATGGCATTGCCCACTCATCACGAGCCGCAGAGAATGGATTAACGGCGGCATTGAGAGCAGTCCATCTCCAGCAACTATCCATAGTAAACGTCCGTTGGCAGTATCCCGGCGAGTCCATCTCAGGTGCTCTCGTTAATCCCCATGAATCAATCGAAGCCACCCTGCTCTACCTTTACCTCGTTCGCCTCTTGCGCCGCACAGACCAGCAGGCGGTTCAGGAATAACATAAGGAAGGAGACCATCATGCCTACCTGGCCTACAAAGCTCTATGTCGATAAGCAGCAGCCAGCATTCTCTTCAGCCCTTGTCGCATGGGGACTTGCCCATCTGCTTCACGCCCTTCTTGCTCAGCTAGATTTGGAGGCACCGGTAACTCTTAGCGATCAGGGCACTTGCTTTTGCATCGCTACCTCAGCCAGCTTCGATATATCGGAAGTGCCTTATGTTCGCCTCTTACGCCAGATTCGTACAGCCAAACAACTTACTGGGCTTGCTGATGATGCCTATGACTACGAACAGTTTCGGCAGCGAGAGCGAGATTACTTCGCTGCCCTCGAGAATCTTCGTAAAGAAGGTACATCGCTCACACAGCTTCCCCAATCCAGTGATCGCCGTAAGCAAATTGAGGAATTAAAACCCCGTCCTGAATGGCAAATCATTACCATGGTCAATCAGATGGGAGCGCTTAGCGCATATAACGAGATCGCGGGTCTGTGGCAAAGTTGCGCCGCCGCTTTCCCTGAACTCCTTCAGATTGTGATTGATGCCTTTGCCACATCTCCCAATCGTCTCGAAGAAGCCCAAAGGCAATGGAAGCTCTTACAGAATCAACACGCGCTCTCAGGGAAAATGGAAGTTACGGCATCACAGACGGTCAACCCCGATCAGGGCAAAGGTGCTAATCGACCCAAAGCCGATGCACTTACCATTCACAATCTGGATTCTTTCTGGCTGCTCGAAGCTCTCAAATTTGCTGGCTGCTTCGAAGCAGCAGCCCATTATGTCGTGAGAGGCAGCAAAGATCGCAAAACCTATGTCGCTCTTCCATGCGAACTAGAACTCTCAACCCACCGCAAAATCTTCGATGAGTTTAGAACTCAACTCTGGTCCGCTACCGCTGTCAAACTGGATGTACTGGCAACACTGCGCTATTGCTACGTCTTTATCGGGAAATGGGAGGACGCACAAGGTACTGCCAACTTTCGTCCCTGTCCGGACGACTATATATCTGGCTTTGCCACAGCCTACTACAAAGACCTGGGCAACGCTGTTGCCACTTTCAATCTCGCTCAATTCGCCTTACCGCAATGGGCGTCAGGGCGTCTCGATGATGTTTCCACCGCTCGCATGTTAAAAGAAGCTCTCGAAGAGTATATCAACATCCTTTCCCAGCTTGATGAACGCTTTGGTGAAGAGGAGTCCATGCTGCGCTCCTTCCGTGAGTTTCTCTCCAGCCGAGACCCAGCCATGCGTGCCTTCTTCGATTTTACCGGTAGCTACGCTGCATATCTCATGCAGCGCTTGATACGCCATCCACAGTTACAAACCAGACAGCTTACGACTAAGAATTTGGAGGAAATCGTTATGTCAACTGACACCATTCGTCCTGAAAAACCAATGAGTCCAATCGCCCAGAATCCAGGGTTTCAACACATCGCCGAGGCGATCAGGCGCTCAACCGTCATTCCCCAGCGACTTAAAAGCAAAGGAGAGCGTACCTACGAAGTTCGCTATGGCTTAGCAGATGAGTTGAGGCGTCATGCTCGCTACCCCGATAAGTTTATCCAGGCCCTCTCAGACTTCATCCAGAGCTACAACCAGGAAAACGTCCGCATCTACGAGCGCGAACATAGGCAACTTCGTAAAGATGTGACCGCTGATGATCTTGAACAGGTTATTGCTCTCATGGATGACTATGATGCAACAACAGTGGCCCATCTTCTTATCGCCTTTGGCTATGCCCGCGATTCGAAAGATAGGCAGGACCCTCCGACTCCAACGCAGGATACGGATAATAACGCCGAACCTTCCACTGAAATTCAGTAGCACAATTTCATTGAAGTTTTTTTCACAGAAGGAGCATTACTATGGTAGAACAAATTTACTCTCTTTCCATCGCCGCAAGGGCTACTCTCGACACTCATAGCCTCAACAATGAAGGTGGCGAAGGCAACCAGGTCCACACGCGCATGATAGACATCGTGGGCCATGATGGGCACCTCTACAACGTCAATGCTATCTCTGGCGATATGCTCAAGCATGTCCAGGCCGAGCATCTGTTCGTGCTTGCCCGCGAACGGGGACTTCCCTTATGCGCGGGCTGCCGCCAGTTCAATGCCAATCGCATCAATGCGGATGAGCAATGGATGGACAGTATCAAAGGACTGAGTGACGCCCAAGCTGTGGATAGCCTGCTCAAAACCTGCATCATCGACGATATCGGCGGCATCCTGGTAACCGCTGGTGGACGCTCGATTCCACGCAAGTCAGTTGTCGAGTTCGGTTGGGCCCTGGGGCTCCCCGACGCAACCTATACCGACAGCTACTTCCACGTCAAGTACGCCAGCGAACGTAGTGAAGAACAGCGCGAACGCGATGCTGCTCGTAGGGTGAAGGAAAATCGTGAGACAAAAGAGAAAACCGGCGGCGCCAATCTCGGCCAGGCCATCTTTCACCGCCCTACCTCTAGTGGCATCTACGCCATTGTCTGCAATCTGGAGTTCGCACGGATTGGCTACAACGATATCCTCCAGCGCTATGTGCTGGACGAGGATGAGCGCAGGATACGAGGTCAGATCCTACTAGAGAGCCTGTTGCACACCTTTGTTCAACTCAATGGAGCTATGCGCTCGACACAACTTCCACACCTCGTATCAATTGAGGGAGTCCTCTCGTGGAGCACAACCGTATTGCCTGCACCACTTCTTAGCCCCTTGGGAGGGGGGAAGGAGGACCGTGAATCCTATCGCGAGCAAACGAGCATGATCGCCCGCTCGTTAGGTGGCGACTCTATCAGAGCCCTGAATTTTGACTCTCTTGCAGAACTTGCTCAGCACTTCAGCAATCTGCATGAAGAAACAAGGCCATATACTATGCGCGTAGGAGGATAGACGATGTGGTACCAAGCATCCTACCTGCCCATATCACTTTTCTCATTGCGCCAGTCGCTCTCTACAAGTTCAGGAGCAAAAACATTACTTGTTCCAACACCTTTTGCCCTGAAGACTGCGTTGCTTGATGCAGCAATTCGCGTTCTAGGGAAAGAGCAGGCCGCACTGCTCTTTCCAACCATACGCGATGTGCAGATCGCTGTCCAGCTTCCCCGGCAACTGGTAGTGATTAATAGTTTTCTTAAAATTGTTCGCCCGAAAAAAAATGGCCCATCTGATGATCTCGGCACCGGGTTAGTCACTCCGTTGGGATCGACAATTGCATACCGCGAGTTTGTGTCCTACGAAGGCGCCCTTGGATTGGCACTGTCGCGTAGTGAAGGCGATGCTCTTCCTACCGAAATAGTACAACTCTTTGCCCAGATCAATTACTTTGGGAAGCGTGGCAGTTTTGTTCAACTGGCCGAACCGCCTCAACTCGTTGATCAACTTGACGAAGGCTGGACTCTGCTAACATCGGAACAGCGGCTGTTCATTGTTGATGGAACGATTCAAATGCTGGATGATTACGGCCCTTCCATCACTTTTGAACGCGCTGATATCACCAGCGGTGTGCGTATTACTCCTGGCAAAGACCGGGTACAACGCCCTATCGTGCTGCCATGCAGGTTGGTACGGTCGAGCAGGGCATTTACCCTCTATCAGCGTATCGAGCCTTCTTAAACAGGTCGTGAAAGGAGTTTACTAATGGAACCATCATCTCTAGTTGCTCACCACCTTCACGTCCAAGCCACCGTCACAGAACAGTTGGAACTGAACGAACACGCCGGGGCCGCCCTGCGCGGCGCCTTCTTTGAAGCCCTCTGGGGCCGCTTCTGCGTCAACAAACAGGCCCAGACCTGTGCAGACTGCCCCCTCGTCAATGCCTGCCCAGTCAGCAGCCTCGTGGCTCCTCTACGCAATGAAGCCCCGCGTGGCCGCGACGTCCCACGTCCGTACGCCATTCGCCCACCGGTCGAACACGCTCGCACACTCAAAGCCGGCGACCAGTTCAGCTTCGGCCTGACACTCTTCGGCTGCCGTCTCGACCTCTTCCCCTACGTAGCCATAGCACTACAGCTTATGGGTCAATCCGGCATTGGACGCCGCACCCAGGAAAATAACTGGCGGCGCGGACGCTTCACCGTCGATGAGATCCAGGCCATCAACCTCCTCTCCGGCGAAACAAAACTCGTCCAGGCCCCCGCCAGCAACCGCGTCATCGTACCAGACCTGCCCACAACCTGGGCCGACGCCGAAGCCCTTGCCACCACCTTGCCTTCTGATCGCGTTACACTGCATTTCTTGACACCTCTACGCCTGACCGACCAGAAAAAACTCGTGAAACACTCGCTGCTGCGCCCCCTGGTCGAGCGTCTGCTGGAACGGCACGACTTCCTGGCGAGCGAATACGGCGGCCAGGCCTTCGCGTGTGACGAACGCAACAACCTCATCGAGCTAGCTGCCGCCGCTGAAGTGCTTCAGGACAAAACCACCTGGGAGGATGTCAGCAGCTACTCTCGCCGCCAGGGCAAATCTACCCCCATAGGCGGTTTGATGGGAGCCATCACCTTTGGCGGCAACCTGCGGCCCCTGCTTCCCCTGCTTGCCTGGGGCATGGTCTTGCAAGCTGGCAAGGATACCACCAAAGGCAATGGTGTCTACTCGATGCAATAAACTACTCTTGTTCGACCCGTTTGAGGGCACTAAAAGTGATGAAGACATTATAGCCAATCACCTTGATAAGCGGGGTTCCAAGGGGCGGTAGCCCCTTGGTGGGGTGTGGAGTATCCCCACTTCCACTACTCTTTGGGTGGGTGAGGTGGACGGGGAAAACAGCACTTTGTAACATCCCCGCCTTGATCATCCATGTGATTGGCATCAAACGGGAGGTTCTATGGAACTCATCGTCGAAACACACGGCGTCCTCGTCAGCAAACATCAGGGCCGCCTGCGCGTCATGCGCGACAAAGAAAAACTGCAAGAGGTTCCGCTCGTCATGCTCGAGCAGGTGCTCATCGCCTCGAACGGTGTCGCCGTCACCAGTGATGTCGTGCGTGTCTGCAGCGAAAACGGTATACCAATCCACTTTGTGAACGGTGATGGCCGCTCATATGGCACCCTGTACTCATCAGGCCTCACGGGCACATCCAGACGCGCCGTGCCCAGCTCGAGGCCTATACCGACGAGCGTGGAGCGGCCCTTGCTCACGCTTTTGTCCGTGGCAAACTGGAAAACCAGGTCAACCTGCTGCGGGCTATGGCCAAGAATCGACGCGAAAGCGATCCCGACTGCTTCGAGGAAATACAACGCATCGTCGGCGAAATTCGTGACGCTCTCCTGGCTGCCGAGGCTCTTACCGGCAAGACATGCGACGAGATCCGGCTGCAGCTCCTGGCTGCCGAAGGTCGTGGAGCAGAACGCTATTGGACTGGCGTGCGCCGCCTCCTGCTCGCCGATCTTGACTGGCCCGGACGCCAGACCCAGGGGGCCACCGATCCCCTCAATGCCGCATTGAATTACGGCTATGGCATCCTCTATGCTCGGGTCGAACGTGCCTTGATCCTGGCAGGCCTTGATCCTTATGCTGGCTTTATTCATACCGATAGGCCTGGCAAGCCATCACTTGAACTGGACCTGATCGAAGAATTCCGCCAGGCCGTCGTTGATCGCACCATCCTCGGCCTCGTCAATCGCAAATTTGAAGTTGCGTTCGATGAACATGGGCGGCTCGATGAACCAACGCGTAGGCGACTGGGGGAGCATATCAAGAACCGCATGGATTCGACCGACCGTTACGAAGGCAAGCGCCAGCGCCTCGTCGTCATTCTCCAGTCCCAGGCGCGTCACATCGCCACCTTTGTCCGGCGCGAACGTGAAAGGTACGAACCCTTTATCGCGAGTTGGTAAGCATATGCGCTATCTCCTCATCTATGACATCACCGAGGACCGGGCGCGCACCAGGGTAGCTGACCTCTGCCTCGACTACGGCCTGGAGCGCATCCAATACAGCGCCTTCTGGGGCGACCTTCCACGTACGCTGCAGGAGGAACTGCTGCTCAAGATCAGGCGCGTTCTGCAAGGCAAGACCGCCGATGTGCGCCTGATCCCTCTCTGTGAGCGCGACCTGGCACGTACAAAACAACTCACCTTTACGGAGAAAGGAGCTGCCCGTGCAAGCTAACACAAAAGATACATTCATGCTGGAAGTGACCGACTTAAAGCAATGGACCCACTGCCCCCGCATCGTGTTCTACCGCTACTGTCTCCCCCATATCCGGCCCATCACCGGCAAAATGGAAGAGGGCATCCTGCGTCATAACGAAGAACGCGACCGGGAAGAGCGTCGTCTGCTGCGCAGCTATGGTCTGACCAGGGGAGAGCGATTTTTCGACGTCCCCCTGCGCTCTCCTACGCTAGGAGTAGCGGGTCGGCTCGACCTGTTGATCATCACACCAGCCAGAGATGCGCCAGAAGCCGAAGGTATCGTAGTCGAATACAAATTGTCCGATCGTAAACCTGGCCCGCACGTCAAGCTCCAGCTTGCCGCCTATGGACTCCTGATCGAGGAACTCTGGAACATTCCCGTTCATCGGGGCTTCCTCTACCAGTTACCATTGCGCCGGGCCGAGCCAATTCAATTCACCACGCAACTCAAAAATCGCGTGCGGGCAACAATTGCATCGATCCGAACAACTATAGCGTGTGAGAAACTACCTCCGCCCCCAGATCGCCAGGCTATCTGTGTAAGCTGTGAGTTTCGCCGCTTCTGCAACGACGTGCTCTAAAAATGCCACAGTGGTTATTCCACAGAGCGCGTTTTTCTGCGCTACACAAGGGGAACTTCGCAACTCGCTCTTTCTGCTCTCATAGGAAGAGCAAAAATGGGAGGAGGAGAGCTGGCGGCAATTGAATAAAAGACCGTGGAGAGGGCAATGAGAGGTCCTGGGTGCCTCTCGCAACTCCCCCCACTTTTCGCGCAAAAAGCGACTTGCGAACAGCCGCGCTTATCGTTTATACTAGAGCCTGGCAAAGCTTTCATTTCTGCCTCGCCAGACGCTCTAAAAAAGGCCTTTCCTGGCTGAAATGTATCAAATGAGGTCAGGAGGGTTTTAGACACCGGCGGTTGCAGAGGTTCGACCCGGTTTGAGGGTACTGAAAGTTTTTATCGTCGAATTCCTTGATCTCCCCGCCGAGTTGCAGAGGTTCGACCCGGTTTGAGGGTACTGAAAGTTTCGCTGATCTTTGCGGGGTTTGGCACACTGGCAGGTTGCAGAGGTTCGACCCGGTTTGAGGGTACTGAAAGAGGTAAGAATGATATGGAGGACTATATCATTCCGGCGTTGCAGAGGTTCGACCCGGTTTGAGGGTACTGAAAGT
>Ga0209648_10002639_pt1 | contig 14936 bp, 14 predicted proteins | sample GraSoi2013_115cm_FD_185830 | JGI IMG/M metagenome (GOLD analysis project Ga0209648, IMG submission 185830) | Grasslands soil microbial communities from the Angelo Coastal Reserve, California, USA - Sample 9_17_2013_115cm (SPAdes) (version 2) | ecosystem: Environmental > Terrestrial > Soil >...
CGGCTTCAGCCTCGCGTCGGTCGAGCCCGGCCGCGCGGTGGTCGAGTTCGAGGCGACCGAGCGTCACGCCAACCCGATGGGCACGCTGCACGGCGGCGTGCTGGCCGACATCGCGGATGCCGCCATGGGCATCGCCTATGCGGCGCGGCTCGAGGAGGGCGAGACGTTCACGACGCTGGAGCTCAAGATCAACTTCGTCAAGCCCGTGTGGACGGGCAAGCTGCGCGCCGAGGGACGCGTGATCTCGGGCGGACGCACCGTCGGCCTCGTGGAGTGCCACGTGCGCGACGCGAAGGATCGGCTGGTGGCACACGCGACGAGCACGTGCATGACTCTCAGGGGGGAGGCGGCGGCGGGCCGCTGACCGTATGCTCTCGGGATGGGATTCGCCTCCCTCCTGCTGCTCGCCGCCAACGTCGTCTATGCCACCTCCTACGTCGTCACGCGCGTCGTCCTCGATGACGTACCGCCGACGATGCTGGCGCTGCTGCGCCTCGTCATCGGCGCCGCCGTGCTGGTGCCGCTCAGCCGCCGCGCCACCGTCCCCCAGAGCGGGCGGACGCCGCTCGGCCAGGGCGCGCGCCTGTTCTGGATGGGCGCGCTCGGCTTCGCGGCGGCCTTCGCGCTCTCGCACTGGGGCATCGCCGGCTCGTCGGCGACGAACGCGGCGCTGCTGATCGTCGTCGAGCCGCTCACGCTCGTCGCGCTCGGCCCGCTGCTCCTCGGCGAGCGGCTGACGCGGCGCGAGGCGGCCGGTGCGGCGCTCGCGGTCGCCGGCGCCGCCGTGGTCGTGCTCAACGGCGTGCCGGGCCTCACGCTGGAGGTGCTGCCGCGCTGGCGCGGCGACTTCCTCCTCATCCTGGCGGGCGTCGCCTACGCCTCGTACTCGCTGCTCGGTCGCACCGTGCTGACCGACACCAATGCCACCGCGATCACCGCGCGCTCGATCGTCTGGGGCATGCTGGTGATGACCCCGCTCGCCGCGCTGGAATGGGCGGGCGGCGCGCGACCGGTCGTGACGGCGTCCGCGATCGCGGGGACGCTGTACCTGGCGCTCGTGATCACCGCCGGCGCCTACCTCGTCTGGAACTGGGCGCTGGCGCGGGTCGAGGCCGCGCGGGCGGCGCCGTTCCTGACCGTGCAGCCGGTGGTGGGCGCGCTGCTCGGGGCCGTCGTCCTCGGCGAGCCGGTGACGCGCTTCACCGCGCTCGGCGGCGGGCTCGTCGTCCTCGGTCTCTGGATGACCGTGACCGGCCGGCGCTGAGCGTATACTGAATCGTGCCCGATCGTCGGTACGCGTTACAGAACGAAGAAGCGAATCGCCTCATCGTGGACCTGCTCGACGTCCTCGGCGTGCCCTCCGACCGCCGCGGCTATTTCCAGCACATGCTGACGACCGTGCTGAAGCTCTACGAGGACGGCGCGCCGACGGGCGACCTCAAGGTCACCAACACGGCCCTCAAGGAGCTGCGGTACGCATACAAGGTGTTCGAGCCCTACCGCGGCGTCCGCAAGGTCACCGTGTTCGGCTCCGCGCGCACCGCGCCCACGCAGTCGGCGGCCATGGCCGCGCTGATGTTCGGCCGTCGCATGGTCGAAGAGGGCTGGATGGTGGTGACCGGCGCCGGCGCCGGCATCATGGGCGCGGCGCAGGAGGGCGCCGGCGGCGAGCGGTCGTTCGGCCTCAACATCCGGCTGCCGTTCGAGCAGGAGGCGAACCCGTGGATCGCCTCCGACCCCAAGCTCATCACGTTCAAGTACTTCTTCACGCGCAAGCTCTTCCTCGTGAAGGAGGCGAGCGGCATCGCCCTCTTCCCGGGCGGCTTCGGCACGATGGACGAGGCGTTCGAGGTGCTCACGCTCATGCAGACGGGCAAGGCGACCATCGTGCCGATGGTGCTCGTCGAGACCGATCAGACCCCGTACTGGCGGAAGTGGGACGCCTTCGTGCGCGACACGCTCGCCGCGCAGAACCTCATCGATCCCATCGACGCGTCGTTCTACCGGGTCGTCGACACGGTGGACGAGGCGGTGGAGCAGCTGACGAACTTTTACCGCGTCTACCACTCCTCGCGCATCGTCGGCGACAACCTGCTGTTCCGGCTCAGCAAGCGGCTGCGCGACACCGACCTCACGCTGATCCAGGAGAAGTTCGAGGACGTGCTCAAGGGGCCGCTGGACCAGGCGCCGGGCCCGGTACCGCAGGAGCACGACGAGTGGCCAGAGTTCCCGCGGCTGATCGTGCCGTTCAACCGCTCGTCGTACGCGCGCCTGCGGCAGCTGATCGACTTCGTGAACACCCTCTAGCGCCCGCTAGCCGGCTACTCGGGCTCGGGGCGCTCGACGAGCGTCTGGCACTCCGTGCAGACCCAGGTTCTGAAGACTAGCTTCGTGTCGTTGTCGCGGCGGAGCGTCCAGGGGATGAGGGCCATGCGCCCGCAGCTGGGGCAGCGCTCGGGACGGGCGCCGGGCGGGATGACGGACGGGAGCCACGGGACCTTGGCCGGCATGCGGCGATCATAGCATCGCGCGGTTACAATACCGGTATGCGGCGCTTCCGCGTGAGCCTGGCCCAGATCAACCCGACCGTCGGGGACATCGAGGGCAACACCCGGCGCATCGTGGACGGTCTCGCGCAGGCGCGTGCGCTCGGCGCCGACCTCGTCGCGTTCCCCGAGCTGGCGATCACGGGCTACCCGCCCGAGGATCTCCTCTTCAAGTCCGCCTTCATCGAGGCCAATCTGGCCGCGCTGGCGGACGTGACGAAGGCGGCGCGCGGCCTCACCGCCGTCGTCGGCTGCGTGGACAAGCGCCAGGACCTCTTCAACGCCGCCGCCGTCATCCACGACGGGACCCTGGCCGGCGTCTACCACAAGCAGTACCTCCCGAACTACGGCGTCTTCGACGAGAACCGCTATTTCCAGGCGGGACGCGAGGCGTCCGTCTTCTCGTTCGGCCAGACGTGCGTGGCCGTCAACGTCTGCGAGGACATCTGGTATCCGACGGGGCCGACGACAACCCAGGCGCTGGCCGGCGCCGAGCTGATCGTGACCATCAACGGCTCGCCGTACCACGCGGGCAAGGCCCGCTTCCGCGAGCGCATGATCGCCACCCGCGCCGCCGACGACGTCGTCTGGCTGGCGTTCGTCAACATGGTGGGCGGCCAGGACGAGCTGGTGTTCGACGGCGCCAGCGTGATCGTCGATCCGCACGGTGAGACGGTGGCGCGCGGGCGCCAGTTCGTCGAGGAGATGGTGACCGCGGACCTCGATCTCGACGCCGTCTTCCGGGCGCGGCTGCAAGACTCGCGGCGCCGCAAGGAAACGCTCGACGTCGCCAGCGCGCCGCGGATCAGCCTGCCGCCGCTGCCCGCACGCGAGACGGCGCCGCCGGCGGCGCCGGCGCAGATGGCCGAGCCGCTGTCGCGCGTGGACGAGGTGTTCCAGGCGCTCGTGCTCGGCACCCGCGATTACGTGCGCAAGAACGGCTTCAAGCGCGTCGTCATCGGGCTCTCCGGTGGCATCGACAGCTCGCTGGTGGCGGCGGTGGCGGTGGAAGCGCTCGGCCGCGAGAACGTGACCGGCGTCACCATGCCCTCCCCCTTCTCCTCGCGGGGCACGCGCGACGACGCGCGGCGGCTGGCGAAGAACCTCGGCATCGACTTCTTGCGGCTGCCGATCACTCCGGTCTTCAAGGGCTTCCTGAAGTCGCTCGCGCAGCCATTCAAGGGCCTGAAGGAAGACGTCACCGAGGAAAACATCCAGGCGCGCATCCGCGGCACGCTGCTCATGGCGCTGTCGAACAAGTTCGGCTGGCTCGTGCTGACCACGGGCAACAAGAGCGAGATCGGCGTGGGCTACTCCACGCTCTACGGCGACATGGCGGGGTGATCAAGGACGTGCCGAAGACGCTGGTCTACGAGCTGTGCACCCATGTGAACGCCCGCGCCGGGCGGCCGGTCATCCCCCAGTCGGTCGTCGATCGCGCGCCGTCGGCCGAGCTGCGTCTGGACCAGAAGGACCAGGACTCGCTGCCGCCGTACCCGGTGCTCGACGCGATCCTCGAGGCCTACGTCGAGGAGAGCCGCGGCGTGGCCGACCTGATCGCGCAGGGCTTCGATCCCGCGACCGTCCGCAAGGTCGTGCGCATGATCGACACCGCCGAGTACAAGCGCCGCCAGGGGCCGATCGGCGTCAAGATCACGCCGCGCGCTTTCGGACGGGACTGGCGGCTGCCGATCGTCAACCGCTTCCGCGAAAAGTAGCCGGGCGCGGCCGCGCAGTGGCTGTGCGCGCGGCGGGGCGTGGCCCTCACGCGACGCTGGATTCCCGGCACGATCTACATCGGCCTCGGTCTCGCGACCGCGTTTTCCAGCAGCCACCGGACATAAAGCGCGCGCTACAGCGCGCGGGCGGGCAGCCGCAGGCGCTCCCACAGCCGCTTCAGCGGCCTCGGGGCCCACCAGTTCCAGTCGCCTAGCAGGCGCATCGTCGCCGGCACGAGCAGCGCGCGGATCACCGTGGCGTCCATGACGATCGCGATCCCCATGCCGATGCCCATCTCCTTGATCATCACCGCGCGCGCGGCGCCGAAGCCGAAGAAGACGGTGGCCATGATGAGCGCGGCACCGGTGATGAGCCGGCCCGTGGCGGCGAGCGAGGCCACCACGGCGCGATCGTTGTCGTGCGTGCGCTCGAATTCCTCGTGGGTGCGGCTCAGCAGCAGCACCTCGTAGTCCATCGACAGCCCGAACAGCACGCAGAACATGATGAGCGGGATCACCGGCTCGATCGGGCCCGGCGTGAAGCCGAGCCAGTCCTTGAAGTGCCCATCCTGGAAGATCCACACGAGCGCGCCGTACGACGCGGTAACCGACAGGCAGTTCATGATCACGGCCTTGAGCGGCAACAGCACGGAGCCCAGCAGCAGGAACAGCGCGACGTACGTCGCCGCCAGCACGAAGGCGACCGCACCCGGCGCCACGCGGACGACCAGGGCGACGAAGTCCACGTCGTACGCCGTGCGTCCGGTGACGAGCAGCTCGGCGGCGACGGGCGGGTGGTGGCGGCGGACCGTTTGCACGAGGGCGCGCGCCTCCTGACTGTCCACGGCGAGCGGCGTCTGCGCGACCAGCACGGCCACGCGCGGCCCGGCCATGCGCGCGAAGGCCTCGCGCAGGGGCGGCGGCAGCATCTCACGCGGTGCTGAGGCCATCTGCTGGTACTGCTCGCGCGTGATGCGCGGATCGAGATCGACCACGCTGTCCACGCGCGTGACGCCGGGCTGGCTGCGCAGCCAGCGGCTCAGCGCGATCAGCTCGTCCACGCGCGCCGGCGTGAGGCCCGCCTGGTCGGGATAGCGCAGCACGATCACGAGGCTGTTCGGCTCCAGTTGCGGGAACTCGCGCGCGAGCAGTTCCTGGCCGCGGCGTGACTCCGCGTTCTCCGGCAGCGTCGAGATGTCCGGGGTGCCGAGGTGGATGTGGCGGAACGGCAGCCCGAGCACGACGAGGATGACCGCCACCGGCACCAGCACGTGCCAGGGCCGCGCCATGGCGGCCGCGGCCAGCCGGTGCCAGATGTCGGGCCGCCCGCCGGCCCGCGCGGGCCGGCGCCACAGCGGCAGGGCGTTCACGCGCGGGCCCAGGATCGCGAGCAGCGCGGGCAGCAGGGTGAGGCTGTACAGGACGGCGAACCCCACCACGACCGTGCTCGCGATGCCGATGGTGCTCACGCTGCCCATGCGCAGCAGGATCATGCCGAGCAGGCCGATGCCCACCGTCATGCCCGAGAACACGACGGTGCGGCCCGCGGTGGCCAGCGTGCGCGAAAGGGCCTGCGCCGGCGGGTGCGCGGCGAGCTCCTCGCGGTAGCGGCTGACGACGAAGAGCGAGTAGTCGATGGCCACGCCGAGGCCGATCATGGACACGACGTTGGCCGCGTACGCCGACACCGGCATCACCCGCGCGAGGATGCCGGTGACGGCCATGCCGGCGGCGACGCCGAGGAGGCCCACGGCCAGCGGCAGGGTGGCCGCGACCACCGAGCCGAACACGACGACCAGGAACACGAGCACGAGTGGCAGCACGACCAGTTCCGCGCGCCGCAGGTCGTCCTTCACCATCTCGGTGAAGTCGTGGTTCAGGGCCATGGCACCGAAGGGCAGGATCTCGAGCGTGTCGGAGCGTACCTGCTGGCGCAGGGTGGGATAGAGCTCCGGCGGTGCCGACGGCACCACCATCGACGCGAACGCCGGCGCGCGCCCCGCCAGCTCCACCACGACGGCGGCGCGCCGGCCGTCGGCGGAGATGGAGCGCGGGTCCGGCGCCGGCCCGTCCCACGGCGTGCGGATGCGCGCGACGCGGGGGTCGCCGCGCAGCGGGGCGAGCGCGCGACGGACCCCGGCGACGAAGCGTGGATCGGTGGCGCGCAGCGTCGCGCTGCTGAAGATCAGGCCGAAGGACGGCGGCCGCGGTGCCAGCTCCTCGTCGAGGATCCGCACCGCGCGCACGGATTCCATCTCGGGCGGCACCACCGACTCGTCGAGCCGCTCACCGCGCGTGACGCCGAGCCAGAGCGCCAGCGGCAGCAGCGACAGGGCCACGAGCCACCATCGCAGCCGGTGGACCACGCGTCCCCAGGAGGCGAGCATGGAGACAGATTACCAGCGGATCGTCTGCCGGCGGATCTACTTACGCCGTCCGGCGGCGGAAGAAGCGGCTCAGCCCGCGATGCCTTCCATCTGGAGCGCGTAGAGACGGCGATAGAGGCCGTCCTGCGCGATCAGCTCGTCGTGGCGGCCGACCTCGGCGATGCGCCCCTCGTGAACGACGACGATGCGGTCGGCGTTGCGCACGGTGGCCAGGCGATGCGCGATGACGAGCACGGTGCGGCCGCGCATGAGGTCGGCCAGCGCCTGCTGCACCATGAACTCGCTCTCGGCGTCGAGATCGGAGGTCGCCTCGTCGAGGATGAGGATGGGCGGGTCCTTCAGGAACGCGCGGGCGATGGCCAGCCGCTGGCGCTGCCCGCCCGACAGCCGCACGCCACGCTCGCCCACCAGCGTGTCGTAGCCCTCGGGGCAGGCGAGGATGAACTCCTCGGCATGGGCCTGGCGCGCGGCGCGCGCCACGTCGGCGAACGCCGCGTCGGGCCGCCCGTAGGCGATGTTGTAGTAGATCGAGTCGCTGAACAGGAACGTGTCCTGCGTGACGAGCGCGATCTGCGCGCGCAGGGAGGCCTGCGTGAGATCGCGCACGTCGTGACCGTCCAGCGTGATGCGCCCGGCGCTGACGTCGTGGAAGCGCGGCAGGAGATCAATCAGCGTCGACTTGCCGGCGCCGCTCATGCCCACGAAGGCGACGACCTCGCCGCGGCGCACCTCGAGATCGATGTCGCGCAGCGTGGGCTCGGGGGCGCCGCCGTAGCGGAACGACACGCCCTCGAAGGCCAGCGCGCGCGTGAACGCCGGCAGCGCGCGCGCGCCCGGCCGGTCGGAGATGGCCGGCGGCGTGTCGAGCACCTCGAACACGCGCTCGACGGCGCCCGTCGACTGCTGGACTGTGTTCATAATCCGCGAGAGCTGCCGCACCGGCCCGTACATCAGGGCCACGGCCGCCGTGAACGAGAAGAAGTCGCCGGGCGTCATGGCGCCCGAGATGACCTGGTGGCCGCCGTACCAGAAGGCGCTCATGAGACCGACCGCAGCGAGGATCTCCATGAGCGGCTCGGTGATCTCGTCGGCGCGATGGTCTTTGAGCGCCAACGCGAGCAGGCGCTGGTTCACCCGGTCGAAACGCTCGACCTCGTGGGCTTCACGGCCGAAGGCCTTGATGATCTTCGTGCCCGAGAAGACCTCGTGCAGCAAGACGTTCAGCTCGGCGATCTTCTCCTGGGAGCGCTTGTTGATGCGATAGAGGCGCCGCCCGATGCCGCGCACCGCGATGCCGACGAACGGCACCACGAGCAGCGCGATGAGGGCCAGCCGCCACTCCCGGATGACCATCACGGTGACCAGCGCGGCGATCATGAAGACCTGTCGCAGCGTCATCACCATGACCGTGGACGAGACGCGCGCGAGCCGGTTCACGTCGGTGATCACACGCGACATCAGATCCGCCGAATGCCGCTCGGAGAAGAACGACAGCGGCATCATCTGGATGTGCAGGTACAAGGCCCGCCGCAGGGTGGCGATGACGCGCTCTCCGACGGCGGCCATCAAGTACGACTGCCCGTAGCGGGCCAGGCCCTTGAGAACGTAGGCGCCGAAGAGCAGCAGCGGGATGATCCACAACATGGCGGCGTCGCGCTTGATGAAGATGTCGTCCATGGCCGGTTTCACCAGCCACGCGATGGCGCCCTCCATCGCCGCCACCACGACGGCGAGCAGGCCGCCCAGGAGAAGGACGGGGATGTAGGGCTTGAGGTACACGAAGAGCCGCCGGTAGATCCCGACCGCGTGCGCCATCATGCGGCGCCGCGCATGTCCACGAGCCGGCGGTAGAGCGCCTCCGTCGCGTCGAGCTTGGCGTGCAGCGAGAAGTGCGCCTCCACGCGCTTGCGTCCGGCGCGCGCCATCGCCTGTGCTGCGGTCGGGTCGCTCAGCAGCGTGACGATCGCCTCGGCGAGCGCCACCGGATCGTGCGGTGGCACGAGGAGTCCCGTCTCGCCGGCGCGCACCAGCTCGGGCATGCCCTCGACGGCGGTGGCCACCACCGGCCGCTCGCACGCGAGCGCCTCGCGGATGCTGCCGGTGATGCCGAGCCCCGCCCACGACGCGTCGACGACGAGGTCGGAGGCACAGAGGATGGCCGGTATGTCGTCGCGGTGGCCGAGCGCGGTGACGCGGTCGCCGAGGCCGGCCTCGCGCGCGCGATCGGCGATCTCGGCCACGCGCGGCGGCGGCGCGCCGACGAAGAGCAGGCGCGCCCGCGGCCGGCGCGCGGCGACCGTGCGCATGGCCGCCATGAGCTCCTTCCAGCCGCGCCAGGAGCGGACGCCGACCTGGGTGACCAGCACGTCGTCGCGGCCGAGGCGCAGCTCGCGGCGGATGGGCGCGCCGTCCACGCCGGGGTGGAAGCGCTCGAGATCGGTGCCGGAATAGATGACCTCGATCTTCTCCGCGGGCACACCGCCCGCGACGAGGCCGCGCTTGATCGACTCGCAGACGGCCACGATGGCCTGCACGCGCCCCGTGGTGTAGCCGATGCGCCGGACGCCCGCCACCGGAAAGCTCACGCCGCGGTTGAGAACGAGCAGCGTGCGGCCGCCCATGATCCCGGCCAGCAGCGCCAGCGTGCGCGCGCGGCCTTTGTGGGCGTGGGCGACGTCGATGCGGCGGCTGCGGATCACCCGCGCCAGCCGCCAGGCCGCGCGCGGATCCCACGCGCGCGTCATCGGCACCACCACGTGGTCGACACCGACGGCGCGGCAGCGCTCGGGCCAGGCGTCGCCGGCCGGCGTGGCCACGGTGACGTGATGGCCGCGCGCGGCGAGGCCGGCCGCGAGGTCACGCAGCTGGATGGCCGCGCCGGTGAAGAAGTCGCCCTTCGGGTAGAGGTGCAGGATCCGCAGGGGGCTCCCGGGCATCAGGCTCCGAAGAACGCGCGGACCGCCGTCGCCACCGCGTCGATCTCGGCGTCGGTGTGGCCGGCGGAGATCGGCAGCGTGAGGATCTCGTCGACGAGCCGTTCCGTCGCGGGCAGCGACGACGGCGCGAAGCGCTCGACGGCGGGCTGGCGGTGCGTGGGCACCGGGTAGTGCACCCCGGTCTGGATGGAGCGCTCCTTGAGGAACGCGGCCAGCTCGGCGCGGCGCGGTGTGCGCACGACGTAGAGGTGATAGACGTGGCGCGCGCCCGGCCGCTCGCGGGGCAGCTCGAGCGGCAGGCCCGCGAGGCCCCTGCCGTAGCGCGCGGCGAGCTCGCGCCGGCGATCGTTCATCGCGTCGAGCCGGCGCAGCAGCACACGGCCGATGGCGGCCTGGATGTCGTTGAAGCGCAGGTTGAAGCCGACCTCCGAGTGCACGTCCTTGTTGAGCCGGCCGTGGTCGCGCAGCCGGCGGCAGCGGGCGGCGATCTCGTCGTCGTTCGTCACGACCGCGCCGCCGTCGCCCATGACGGTGAGGTTCTTGGACGGATAGAACGAGAAGACGGCGGCACGGCCGAAGGCGCCGACCCTCTTGCCCTGCCACGCGGCACCCTGCGACTGCGCGCAGTCCTCGAGCATCCAGAGACCGAACTTGGTGGCGAGCTCGCGAACGGCCGGCATGTCGACCGGCTGGCCATAGAGGTGCACGGGGATCACGCCCACCGTGCGCGGCGTCACGCGGGCCGCCGCATCGGCGGCGTCCATCGTGTAGAACGCGTCGGCATCGACGAACACGGGCGTCGCCTCGGCAAAGCAGATCGCCTCGATGGTCGGGAACGCCGTGTGGGAGGGCACGAGGACCTCATCGCCCGCCTTCACGCCGAGCGCCCGCAGCGTCAGCCACAGTCCCGCCGTCGCGGAGTTGCTCAGCACGCAGTGGCGCACACCGACGTCGCGCGCCAGCTCGGTCTCGAATTGCTTGCACTCGGGCCCGAGGATCCACTGGCGCGAATCCATGGCGGCGAGCACGGCCTGCTTGATCTCGTCATCGACCGGGGGCCGGGACAGCGGAATCGTCACGATCTCGCTCCTGAAGGGGTTTCAGCCAAGGCGGCGGTACTTGCCGCGGTAATAGAGCAACGGCTCGCCCGCTCCGTTGCGGGCGTCTTCAACCAGTCCGATGAGAATCGTGTGATCGCCCTCGACGTGCCTGGATACCGTGCGGCACTCGAGCTGCCCCAGCGCGCCCTCGATCAGCGGCACGCCGTGGCTGCTCAGGCGGTGCGCCACGCCATCGAATTTGTCGAGGCGCGTCGTCGCGAAGCGGCGCGAGATCTCTTCGTGGCCGTCGCCCAGGAAATTGACGGCGAAGTGTCCGCCGTCGCGCAGCGCCGGATAGCTCTGTGATTTGTGATCCACGCACACGAGGATCTGCGGCGGATCGAGCGAGACGGAGCAGAACGCGCTCACCGTGAGGCCGGTGGGACGCCCGTCCGCGTCCCGGGTGGTGACGATGGTGACTCCCGTGGCGAAGTGACCGAGAACACGGCGAAACTCTTCGGGAGCGACCACCTGAACTATGTAGCAGGAGTGGTGGGTGAAAATCAAGCGAGGGCGGGCCCTGGCAGGCCCACCCTCGCCCAGGGGGGAGGGCATCGAACGTACAACGTGGCTCGACTCTCGACGAGACGGCCGCCCCGTGTGGCAGCAATCGGCGTTCCACGCCACGCGCAGCGTCTTTTCAACGGCTTGCGGCCGCGCCTCCGGGTGGCGAGCACATGAACACGCCTCAGTTTGGGAAACCGCGTTCCCATTCGGGCCGCCCGGCCCGTCGGGTATATCATTCGTCCGTATGGCGAGCGAGCAGGATGTCCTCGACACGCTGCGCGGCATCAAGGATCCCGAGAGCCAGAAAGACATCGTCGCGCTGGGGCTCGTCCGCGACGTCGCCATCCACGGCGGCGAGGTCAGCTTCACGCTGGCGTTCGCGGCCCAGCCGCCGCAGACGAAGGTCATGATCCACAGCATGGCGTCCAAGCTGATCGGACGGTTGCCCGGCGTGTCGAAGGTCAGCGCGAAGATGGCCGGCGCCGCCGGCGCGCCCCCAGCGTCCCGCCGACATGATTCCGGAGGTCAAGCACACCATCGCCGTGTCCTCGGGCAAGGGCGGCGTCGGCAAGTCGACCGTCGCCGTGAACCTCGCGCTGGCGCTGCACGGCACCGGCGCCAGCGTGGGGATCATCGACGCCGACGTCTATGGTCCCGACCTGCCGCTCATGCTCGGCACCAGGGGGCGGCCCGGGATGTTCGACAACCGCATCATCCCGGTCGAGGCCCACGGCCTGAAAGTGATGTCGATCGGCCTCCTCGTCGGCGACAAGGAGCCCCTCGTCTGGCGCGGCCCGATGATCCACTCGTTCATCCAGCAGATGCTGCGCGACGTGCTGTGGGGGCCGCTCGACTATCTCGTGTTCGACATGCCGCCCGGCACCGGCGACGCGCAGCTGTCGCTCTCGCAGGTGATCCCGCTCTCCGGCGTGGTGATGGTGACGACGCCGCAAGAGGTCGCCCTGCTGGACGTGCGCAAGGCGATCGCGATGTTCCAGCGCCTCAACGTGCCGATGCTCGGCATCGTCGAGAACATGTCGTACTTCGCCGCCCCCGACACCGGTACCCGCTACGCGATCTTCGGCGAGGGCGGCGGCAAGAAGGTGGCCGACGAGTACGGCATGCCGTTGCTCGGCCAGCTGCCGCTCGACCCCGACACCCGCAAGGGCGGTGACGAGGGCGCGCCCATCACGGTGCGCCGCCCCGATTCCGCCCAGGCCGCGGCCTTCCGCGAGGTCGCCAGACGGGTCGTCGAGCGGCTCGACGCGGTCGCGACGCTTCGGCCGCTGCCCACGATCTCCTGAGCGCGCGCATGGTGTCGGCGCCCGGCTCCGCCATCGTGCCGATCTTTCCGTTGCCCGACATCACGTTCTTCCCGCGCACGCTGCTTCCGCTGCACGTGTTCGAGGCGCGCTATCGTGCGATGGTGATGGACGCGCTCGCCCGCGACCGCCGGCTGGGCATCGTGAAGCTCCAGCCGGGCTACGAGGCAGGCTACGCGGGTAAGCCGGCCGTGCACGCCGTGTGCGGCGTGGGCGAGATCGTCTCCTGGGAGCGACTCGCCAGCGGCCGTTACAACATCCTGGTGCGCGGCGACGCGCGCGTGCGCATCGAGCGCGAGCTGCCCGGCGACACGCTCTATCGCCTGGTCAGCGTGCGGCGGCTCGAGGACGTCGGGCCCGCCGGCGATGTGACGCCCGCGCTCGCGCGCATCCGCGGGGCGGCGCACGCGCTGCTCGAGGCGCTCGGCCGGCCGGGCGACCTGCTCGACACGGCGCTCGCCGAGGGCCAGCCCTCGGGCGCCGTCGCCGACCGTGTCGCGGCCGCCGTGCTGCCCGACGCGACCCTGCGCCAGGAGCTGCTCGAGACGCTCGACGTGGATGCGCGGGTCGCCCGCGTGGCCGACGCGCTCGAGGCCCTCGTGCGCGGGCTGAAGGGCGGCCGCTCGTGAGGCGCGCGGCGGCCGGGGCGCTGCTCATGCTGCTCCTCGCGTCCGGCGTCGCGGACGCGCGGCCGTGGTCGTGGCTGGGCGTGCGCATCCGTGATCTCTCCGAGCAGGAGATGGACGACCTGGCGACGAAGCACGGCATTCGCGAGGGTTTCGGCGTCGTGATCGTGGACGTGGTGGAGGGCACGCCGGCCGCGCGCGCCGGCCTCAAGAGCGGCGACATCGTGGTCGCCTTCGACGACCGGCCCGTCACCGAGACGCGCGCGCTGCAGCGCATGATCGCGAGCGGCCCGGTGGAGCGCGACGCGCGGTTGACGGTGCTGCGCGCGGAGGGCCGCCGCGCGCTGGCCGTGCGCCTGATGCCGATGCCACGCGCGGTGGCCGGTGAGCGCGTGGCCGCCGAGTACGGCTTCCTGCTGCGCGAGCCCGACGGCCCGCCGCCCGAGCTGGGCGGGCGCCGGCCGGGCAACGCGGGCGCACCCATCGTCAGCCTCGTGATGAAGGACAGCGCGGCCGCGCGCGCGGGGCTCGAGGTCGGTGACGTCATCCTTCAGGTCGAGGAGACGGCCGTCGTCACGCGCGACGCGGCGCGGGAGGCGCTCGCCGAGCTCGCGCCGGAGAAGTCGCTGCGTCTCACCGTCCGGCGGGATGACCGTCACCTCGCCGTCGAGATCGCGCCCGCCGCCCGCTGAATCCGCGCATGAGCCAACGACCACCTTCGCGGCGAACGTTTCTCACGGGCGCGGCCATCGCCGGCGCCGCGCTCGGGATTCCCACCGTCGTCAAAGCCCAGGGTCCCATCGCGATTGATCTCTTTCAGGGCATGGGCGCCGTGGTCAGCCCGCTGCCCGCCGAGGAGATCGTGTCGGCCATCGACCGCGGTGTGCTGGACGCCGCCGCGTTCAACAACGCGTCCTCCGACCGCTTGCTCGGCTTCGCCGACGTGTCCAAGATCTGCATGCTGCAGAGCTACCACCAGAACGCCGAGCAGCTCGAGATCGTGGTCAACAAGACGAGGTTCAACGCGCTGCCTGACGCGATGAAGGCGATCGTCGAGAACGGTCGAGGCGGCCTCGGCCGATATGTCGTGGAAGTCGATTGTGACCGCTACTCGACGGATTACATCGCGCTGCAGGCCAGGGAGCGAGTCCCCTTCTACACGACGCCGGACTCGATTCTCCAGAAGCAGCTCGAGATCTATGATCAGGTGGCGGCAAGGAAGGCGGCGGACAGTCGGATCTTCCGGGAAGTCGTCGAATCGCAGAAGCCCTTCGCGGCGCGCGCGGTCAAGTGGGACCTCGACACCAACGTGAGCCGGCGCCTGGCCTACCGTCACTACTTCGACGGCCGGCCGCCCGCGAAGCCCGCGGGGCCGGTGCGCAAGACAAGCTGACGCAGGGAGCGGCGATGGACCTGACGAATCTGCACGCGTTGTTGGCCGTGGATGCCGCACGCCTCATTCGCGAGGGCGTCATCTCCTCCGAGCAGTACGTCGCCGCCTGCCTGGCGCGCGTGCGCGAGACGGACGCGCGCATCGAGGCCTGGGCCTTCCTCGATCCCGACCACGCGCTGGAGCAGGCGCGCACGGCCGACCGGTGGCGCCTGTCCGGGCAGCCGATCGGGCCGCTCCACGGGGTGCCGATCGGGGTCAAGGACATCATCGACACGGCCGACATGCCGACCGAGAACGGCTCGCCGCTGCACGCGGGGCGGACGCCGTCGCGTGACGCCGCCGTGATCGCGCGGCTCCGCGGCGCCGGCGCGGTGATCATGGGCAAGACGGTCACCACCCAG
>Ga0209648_10002641_pt1 | contig 14935 bp, 15 predicted proteins | sample GraSoi2013_115cm_FD_185830 | JGI IMG/M metagenome (GOLD analysis project Ga0209648, IMG submission 185830) | Grasslands soil microbial communities from the Angelo Coastal Reserve, California, USA - Sample 9_17_2013_115cm (SPAdes) (version 2) | ecosystem: Environmental > Terrestrial > Soil >...
TGCGTTATCGCTCTTGATCGTGTCACCAAGTGGACGATCGCGCGCCGGCTTTCCTTGCACGACAGCATTCCGGTGATTCCTGGATTCTTTCGCATTATCCACGCTGAAAATCCCGGCGCAGCGTTCGGCATTTTTGCGGATTCTCCTTCGGAATGGAAAGTCGGCCTTCTGATTTTGTTTTCTCTCATTGCGCTGCTGATCGTCTCCGCGCTGCTCTGGAAAAATAGCCACAGCCTGACCTCTACCGGAATCGGACTGTCGTTGATTCTGGGTGGTGCGGTCGGCAATTTGTGGGACCGCCTGGTCAGCCGGCATGTGGTGGATTTTCTGCTCTTCTATATTGGCCCACACCAATGGCCGGCTTTTAATGTGGCCGACAGCGCGATTGTGGTGGGAGCGGGGCTGCTGGTGTTTGAGATCGTGTTCACGAAGTCGCCCAGCCAACGGTCGGCCTAGGTTTTGGTGGCCTGCCGACTTAATACGGCCTACCCATTTACTATTGGCGCATTTGCGGAGGAACCATGATTCGACGTTTTCTCGTTGTCACCGTGCTTGCCATTGGAGCAACTCTCAGTCGCGCTCAACCGTCCTTACCCTCCAGCTTTCAAGCGAAGACGATTCACAGCCCGGAAGGAGCCGACATCTTCGTGCGCTGGGGGGGAAGTGGATCCGTCGTGGTACTTCTTCATGGATATGCGGAAAACAGCGACTCGTGGGCTCCGCTGGCAGGGGATCTCATGAAGGACCACACCGTAGTTGTGCCGGACCTTCGTGGAATAGGGCGGTCATCACGGCCTGAAGGTGGGTACGACAAGAAAACTCAGGCCAAGGACATTCGCGCGGTTGTGACCGCGCTAGGATGTGACAGAACCTTCGTTGTCGCACACGACATCGGCAACATGGTGGCTTACGCCTATGCTGCAATGTACCCGGAAAAGGTTGAGCGGTTGGTTGTAATGGACGCGCCGATTCCTGGGATCGAGCCTTGGGCTGAGATTCTACAGACTCCTGGCGTTTGGCACTTCAACTTTCATGGGCCGGATGCCGAACGGCTTGTGGCCGGGCGCGAGCGCATCTACTTTGATCGTATATGGAATGACTTCACAGGGGACCGTTCCAAGCCCGATGAGGCCACGAGAAATTTCTTTGCGGCCACCTACGCGCAGCCAGGTGGAATGCGAGCCGGATTCGCCCAGTTTACGGCGTTTTCTCAGGATGCGGCGGACAACAAAATCTTTGAGCAGGTGAAGCTGACGATGCCTGTATTGGCCCTCGGTGGGGAGAAGTCGTTCGGTCCATTGCAGGCGGTGATCATGCGCCACTTGGCAACCGACGTTCGAGAAGCGGTCGTCGCGGGTTCCGGACATTGGTTGATGGAAGAGCGACTTCTCCCCACCGAGGCCTTGATTCGTGACTTCCTCGACTCTCCGCAAGTTGCGGTCAAAGCCAGCGGTGGCGAAAAGCGCCTTGCGCCGGCTGAGTACAAGTTCCCCCAACACGGCAATCCAGGCACTGGAAGCTCCGGGGTTGCCGGAATCGAGACTGTGGTGCTCAAAGGCGATCCGGATCAGGCAGGTGTATACACGATCATGCTGCGCGTGCCCGCGCATACGCGGATCGCGCCGCACTCCCATCCCGATGACCGGGTAGCGACCGTAATCTCCGGCATCTGGCACATCGGGTACGGGGACAGGTTCGAGGAGGCGAAACTTAAGACTCTTCCCCCAGGCAGCTTCTACACCGAACCACCCGGCCAGCCCCATTTTGCAGAAACCGGTGACAAGGCTGTTGTGGTCCAAATCACCGGGTTCGGCCCCTCTTCAACAGACTATGTGGACCCCGCGCAAGACCCTCGTAGACCGCGCAGATCCGAATAAGCGCCGAACGTTTCTTCACGAAACTGCTACGGCGTCCCGTAAAGCTGGCGGTAGACATTTGCGTTCCGCAGGATGGCCTGCACGTACTCACGGGTTTCGGTGAAGGGGATGGACTCTACGAATTCCTGGGGATCGCGGTAGTGGCCGTCTCCCAGCCACTCCCCCACGCGGTCGGTGCCTGCATTGTAGGCGGCCAGGGCATACTCGACCTGTCCGTTGTACTTGTCGACCATGTCTTTGAAGTAGCGTGTGCCTAGTTCCAGGTTCACGGCTGGGGTGAAGAGTTGGGGCGCGCTGTATCCCCTGAACTTGACTTGTTTGGCGACGGTCCTGCCGGTGTTCGGCAGAAGCTGCATCAGGCCGACGGCGTTGGCGCGGGAGAGAGCCAGGGCATTGAACTCGGATTCCTGCCGGATTAGCGATGCTACCAGATAGGGATCGAGGCCGTTGAGCACCGAATATTTGCGGAGATCGGTCCAATAGGCTTTGGGGAAAAGCGCTTCCCAGTAGGGACGCGGCAGGTCGGGAAGGTCGACGGCGAAATAGTTGGGCGTCGTGCGCTTCATAATCTCGATGCCGCGATCGTAGCGGCCGCCGTCCTGATAAACGCGGGCCATCTCAGGAGGGGCCCAGGCTCCGCCCTCCTGGCTGGCGGCGGCCTGCAACTCGCGCACTGCCGCATCTACGAGCGCACCGTTCGAGAGCAGACGCGCCCGTTCGACGCGCAGGTTGTCGTCGGGAGGGGCGGCGGCGGTAATTTTTCCCGCGGTGGAAAGCGGAGAAACGCGATCGAGGAGCGCGAAGTGGAGTTCGTCTTTTTGCGCTCCGCCACCCGCGCCCGGCAAGCTTTTTATGCGCTGCCGGCCGAACTCCGCGTAATAGTAGTTGCGAAAGCGATCGGAAAGTTTCTGATAAAACGCCCGCGCCATCGCCGGGTTGCCTTCCTCTTCGGCTAGACGCGCACGCCAGTAGAGCGCGGCAGGAATTTCCGCGGAATCGGGATAGAGCGCGATTTGGTCTTCGAAACCTTTCCGGGCCTCATCGGTTCGGCCTTGCCGGAAGCCGAGCCAAACAGCCTTCCAGTGCGCATAGGACGCATGCCTGCCACTGGGAAAGCGCTGCTGTAATTCGCGGAAGAAGTCGATGGCGCGATCGTAGTCGCGCTTCAGCAGGTACATGTTCCCAGCCGAAAGCAGCGCTTGTTCCAGCCACGGGCTCGCCGGACCAAACTGCCGCAACTGGTTCAGGGTGCGTTGTACGGTCTCCTCATCGCTGGTGGAACGCGCGGTCTCACTCAGCAGGTAGAGGCGCTCGGCTTCGGCGTTGCCGGTCTGCGCTCCCATAGCGGTCAGAATCTGGCGAGCATCGTGACTGCGGTTGCTTTTTTCGAGAGATTCCGCGAGCGCCAGCTGCACCTGCGGACGGTCAGCGGGACTGACCTGGTCTTCATTATTGATGAGCTCGCGGTAATCGTGCGCCGCGTCGGCGTAGTGCCTGGACTTGAACAGCAGATCAGGGCGCGTGCGGCGCTCGACTACCGAGCCGGAGATGCCGAGCTTGCGTAATTCCGTTCCCGCAACATCCGCTTCGAAACTGGTGGGAAGGTTAAAGTAAACGTTGCGGAAAGCGCTTGCGGCTTTCTCATTCTCGCGAGCCGCTTCGTAGGCGCGCCCAAGGGCGAGTTCCACATCGCTGCGCACTGGGGAACGGTCTTTTTCAAGCAGAGCCGCTGCCTCCTGCGCGCGGCCTTCCTCCAGCAGCGCGGTGGCATAGACCAGGTGGGCATCGCGAATCAGAAGTGAATCGGGAAAGTTGTTGCTGAAATCGGCGAGCGTGGAGAGCGCCTCCGCATTGTGCGCCGTTTTCAGGTAGGCGTCGCCCAGGTAGTAGGCAACGTAGTCTCCGAGTTCGCTGGCGCCGGCCTTGGCGCGGTTGAAGGGGTCGATCGCTTTGCCATAGTCGCGATCGAGCGTGCGAGCATAGCCGACGACGAGCCAGGCTAGCGCTCCGGCATCTTCTTTGGAGTGGCGGCGCGCGTAGGCTTCGACTCCGGCATAGGCGGTGGAAGTGCGGTCCTGCAACAACTGTTGCGCCATGGGACGAAGACTGGCGGAGGCGACGAAGGCCCGCCGCACACGGCGCACGCGCGGGGAGATGACTCTACGTTTTTTCTTGGTGCCGCTGGAAGCGGCGGTCTTTTTCTTCGAGGGTGCGTTCTTCGAGGGTGCGCGCTTAGCGGACGTGGTCGGCTTGGCGGCCGTGGATGACGTGGACTGGGCAGATGCGGGCGGCAAGAAGCCGAGCGAGAGCAGGAAGAAAATTCCAGCGAAAACTAAAACTGCAAAACGGCGCACTCAAACCCTACCTACTGCCGAAAGTTGGCCCCCATAATGGAAAGGTCGTCTTCTGCGAGACTTCTTATTATTTCATGTTGAAAGTAATTGGCGGAAGCGGCAACCGTGTTGCCGTAACGTTTCTGGTACGTGGCACGGCTTTTCTCGATGGCTTCTTTCAGACGATCATAGAGATTGTTGTTTTTCCGGCCTTCGGCGACCTTTGCCTGATTATAGAGTTTGATCTCGTCAACCAGGAGACGCGCAAAACGCTGGGCCTTGCGGTGAACGTCCTGATCCTCGGGCGAGGCCGAGGAAGTGAGAGGAGTTTCAGGCGCTGCCTCGGGCGCGGTCTCGGTATGAGCATGACCGATGGGTAGCGGCTCGGCGAGGACAGGGTCCATTTCAACAGCTGCAGACTGAACTTCGGCGGTCGCGCTCTCGGCGGCCATGGTTGGAATTGGAGTCCCAAATGCGGCGCTTGGCGCCGAGGCTTCGTGCACAGTTGCCGACGCTGCTGCTGCCACGTGGCCCGGAGCAAATGCTGGAGCATGCGAGCCGAAGGGATCGTTGAAGCGCGGCACTGGGGGGGTAGGCGCCTGGAATGGCGCCGGCTCGGCCGCAGGGACGCTACGACTGTCAACGTGCGCCTGTGCTTGCTTGCGGAGTGAATTGACCTCGAGCCAGGCGCTGGTGGACAGCACCAGCAGTTCGAGCGAACCGGCATCGAGCGAACCCGCGGCATCGGTTCCGCTATCGGCGTTTCCGTTGTCGGCATACAGTAGCGCGGCAACTTTGTCTTTCAAAATCAAGGGGAGGATCCGGGCCTCTCCGCTGGCTGGCGCTCCAACTTGCTCCAGGAAACGCGAGTCGAGGTCGGCAACGGGCGCGATCGCCACCGCGCGATCAACAATCGCGCGAACTACGGCAGGAGCTTTTTCATCGAGAGCGAAATCCTTCACCGCATCGCTATTGGCGAAACCGCGTCCCTGCCATCCGGTGGCGTGGCTGCCCTTTACCACAAAGAGGGCAACTCGGGCCGCATAGCGAGCGCTGGTATCGAGCAAGGCGCGGAGAATCTCGCGTTGTGAGGCGCCCAACTGGATTTCGGCAACGGCGCGCGCCAGATTTGCCGGACCGGATGAAGCAGCATCGCGGACGGTTGGGTCAGATGCGATCTCTTCCATCACCCGACGGACAATCTCAGTGCGCAGTTGGGCCGCGTGGCTGTCCAAGACCTGGCCAACCACCCGCGCCACAATTGGTTCAATCCAACCGCGCTCCGTCATTCGATACTCCGGGGTAAAGCTCTTTGGGGGGCGAAGGGCGTAACCTTCTAACCTCTGATTATACGGCCACTTGCAGGCGTTCCAGGGACACCTTGGTACCTGCCCTGTTGGGTACCTCAGGCAGCCTCTTGCCACGCGCGGCAACGACCGCTCCCAGGTCTCGAAAAGCGCGAGACGTTGATTGGATAAGACGGGCACCCCTTTGTGGCCAGCGTCGTTCGAAACAGCCCAGCAGAAACCCAAGCCAACAAGTACAATAGCACTGGGGAATCAGACACGCTGTCGGAAAAATCTGCATCAAGTTACGAATGAGTACCATCCAACCCAACATAGAGCAACCGGTCAGCGAAGAAATGCAGCTGGTCCGGCGTGCCAAGCGCGGCGACGATCAAGCGTTTGAAGAATTAGTGCGGCGCTATGATCGCAACGTTTTCCGCATCGCACAACACATTACGCAGAATCGCGAGGACGCCGAAGATGTGGTTCAGGAAGCGTTCCTCAAGGCGTATGGCAACCTGGCAAAGTTCCAGGAACAGTCCAAGTTTTATACCTGGCTGGTGCGGATTGCGGTCAACGAAGCGCTGATGAAGTTGCGCCGGAGAAAGCCGGAGCGCACGGTTTCTCTGGACGAAGAAGTAAAAACTGAGGATGACTCGCTTCCCCGTGAGGTTGCGGATTGGAGCCCCAATCCCGAACAGATGTACAACCAGGCGGAGTTGCGGGATATTCTGACTCGCACCATTCAGGGATTGCCGTCGGGATTCCGGACGGTGTTCGTACTCCGCGATGTAGAAGGCCTCTCGACTGAGGAGACGGCCGACGCGCTGGAGCTGAGCATCCCGGCGGTGAAGTCGCGGTTGCTGCGCGCACGGTTGCAATTGCGCGAGCGGTTGAACCGCTTCTTTCAGAAACGGGCGAGTGGAGATGGCGACCAGTGAAGTGCTCTGAGTTTCTAAACGAACTGACCAATTACCTAGACGGCGCGCTGGACGCTCGGACCAAGTCCGAACTGGACGATCATTTGGCGTGGTGCCACAACTGCTACGTCGTCTGCGACACCACTCGCAAGACCATTGAAATCTACCGCAACTCGGAGCTCTACGAGTTACCCGATGATCTGCGCACGCGGCTCCGGTCGGCGATCATGACCAAGTGTTCGGAGCACAAGAAGTCCGGCCCAGCGAGCAGCTGAGCGTCGGGGCCGCTCTTCTTAGTTCGTGTAGACCCGCACGTAGTCAATCAGCATCTCAGACGGGAACGGAGTGGACCCGTTGGGCGGTCCGGGCCAATCCCCGCCGATGGCCAGGTTCAAAATGATGAAATTGCTCTGCCCGGCATCGAACGGCCAAACCGCGCCATTGATGCTTTTAATGCTGGAGGTTGTGTAGGTGACGTACGGCTGGGTAGGATCATCGACGTAGAACGCCACAGTGCCGTTTGACCAGATCATGCCGTAGGTATGCCACCCGGCTGCGGTCTGCCCGCTGGGAAAGTTGTATTTGGTGCCCAGTCCAGTCCCACCGGTAAAGCCCGTCCCGTGAACGGAGCCCTCATTCCAATCTGGCGTGCCTGGCCCGTTGACGCGCTCAAGTACGTCCTGTTCGCCGCAGGCCGGCCAAGCAACGGTGATGATGTTGTTGCCCAGCAGCCATGCCGTTGGCCAAAAACCCTGCGCCTCCGGTACCTGGGCACGCACCTCAAACCGGCCATACTGAAAACTGAACAGGCCTTGAGTCTTCAACCGCGCCGAAGTGTACACCCCGGCCGAGGGCTGCTGTGCCTCGATATGCAAATAGCCGTCCGTGCCCACAAAGGCGCCTGGATTCGTCGTGCTGCAAGGAGGGGCGGACGAGCCCCAGGCACAGTAATTCTCCAGTTCGTTGTTGCCAAAGCCGCTGTTGCCTGTGTCGTAGGTCCAGAAGTTGGGATTGGGCTGCGCCTTGGCGCCTGTGGAGTTAGTGAACTCGTCGCTCCAAACCAGCGTCCCCGAGGGGATGTTGGGCGCAAAGCTCTGGCTGGCGACGGTGCTGTTTGAGCTGCCTGCAGAGGTAGCAATTGCCTTGAGGGTCAGGTTCGACGCCACCAGAAATGGCGCCTGGTACTGCTGAGAAGATGGGCTGGGCGTGCTCCCATCGACGGTGTAGTAGATGGCTGCGCCAGAGGTCGCTGAGGCCAGGCTCACAATCACGGCACCATTCTGTGCGGCTGAGGTGGAGATGGTCGGCGGCGGGGTGGGATTCACGCCGCCACCACCGTTTCCTCCGCCGCATCCGCCCATCGAAGCGTTTGCCAACAGAATCGCTGTTAGCATCGTCGCTTCTGCCCACATAGCCAAGCTCCGCTTTCGGGAGAGAGTCAAAGAACGCATCCGCGCTGGTCCCTATTTAGCTAGCCTATTTAACTACCCGCAAATCCCTGCGTCAAACCTGAGCGCGGCGTGCGAGAGAGATCTTAGAGTTATTACTCCTCCGGCAGTTATTACTGATCTGGCTGATGCTGTCGTTTCCCGATGAATACCCGCAAGTGCTTCATTCCGAGGCGCATGTTGCCAGAACCTTTTCCGTGTGACTCGAATCTAAGTAGGTAGAGCTTTCCCTAGCATTTAGGCGAAGGGGATGAGCCAATTTTGTCGCTTTGTTTATTCTGTGGAGGTCAGCACGATGCTTTCGAAGTTGATAGACGCTTTGTTTGGTTGCCGGCACGCTCGCTACAGCTTCCCGATCACGGTTCGCGCCGGTTCGCGTCGCACCCCGACGGCTCGGCGCACGGGCACCTACGTGGCGTGCCTGCACTGCGGCAGGGAATTCCGCTACGACTGGCACGCGATGAAGATCGTCGGATCGCAGGCAAGAGAGACCGCGCACTCCCTGGTTACGAAAGAAGCCGCGTAACACCCGCCGCTCCGTGACGGCGCATTCTTCGATGCGTCTCGCGGCCAAAAGTGAACATTCCTCGCTAGCTTTCCCCGGTTTTTGCTCCGCGTTTTCTTCCCGTTTTGGACCGCCGCGAGCTGCTCTGAAATTTCGGAATCAATCGGGCGGCTGTCATCGCCGCGACGTGTAAGGTTTTCCATCTTTAGCGACAACAACAGCAAAGCTGAAGAACGGGCAGACTGCCCTATACTGAGGCTCTTATGGCAGAAAACACAACAGATCGGAAGAAAATAACCAACTCCAAGCCGATCCCGCACATCCTTCTCCCGTTCAATGAACGGATAGCGAACGTGCTCGAGGTCAAGCCGCCTGACAAGGGGCTGAAAGCGCACGAGAGCCATAAGAAGACCCAAGTCTGACGGCCAGAGCTTGCTCTTTATGCGGCAGGATTTCTTTTCGTGGTTATTTCCTCAAGTATCCGCAAGATCCGAAGTCCGTCATGGAGGGTGCGGCGTTCCTCGCCTGATGAACTGGTTAGTGAATCTTCGGCTCTATCGCGCATAGCAGCTCGTGCTTTGGCGATCCGGTCGGGCAATTTGGTATCGTCGAGTTCTAAAACTGCGGCTGCGTAGAGTTGTTTCCATCTGGCGTTTAGACCAGTACCGCTGGGAAGAAAATCGGACTGCGCCATAAAACTAGCCCTCCTTGCAAGGAGAGAACTGGGGTGGGGGAGACTACAGGCAAAGATTAATCAAAGGTCGGGCGCTTCGTCTGTCCGCTAGCGCACGGATGAAGTGCGCTGGGTTTGTCAAACGCATGATTCCGGAAATTTCACTAGTCCCCCGACCTCCAAGGAGCGCATAATGAATACGGCGCCGAACCCGCGGATCGTACTTTGGCAGTCCTTCAGAAGCGTTCCGGATTGCGGTTCGGACGGGAGGTGTCTGTGCCTCTTTCTGTTCTTCGAGAGTTTCTGGATCGTAACCGCATTCGATACACGGTGATCTCACACTCGGTGGCCTACACGGCCCAGGGGATTGCCGCTCTGACCCACACACCGGGAAAAGAACTTGCGAAAACCGTGATGGTCATGGTGGATGGACGTCTCGCCATGGCAGTCGTGCCGGCATCGCTCCGGGTAGATCTGTACCGGCTGAAAAAATATCTGGGCGCAGGCACGGTGGAACTGGCCGGCGAGGAGGAATTTCGCGATCGTTTTGCCGACTGCGAAACCGGGTCCATGCCACCCTTCGGCAATCTCTACGGCATGGATGTTTTTGCGGACCAGACACTGACCGAGGATAAGGAAATCGCCTTCAACGCGGGTTCGCACCGGGAACTGGTGCGCATGAGATTTGCCGATTTCCGCGATTTGGTGAAACCGGCAATCATCCCGCTGGCGGCGGGCAGATCTTCCGCGCACGCCGCCTGAGTGCTGCGGGAGCGGGATCGTTCCCTTCGCGGTGCGGTTGTGGTCGTCATCGTCATCGGCGTCATCACGGCCTCGGCACCGTCATCGGTTGCCGCCGGGCGAGCGGTTGCTGGGTGAAGCTGGCCCTTCCTGTTTTTCTCATACAATCTTTTTTTCATACAATCTTCATAAATCGCTGTGTTAGATTTGCCCTTCAGATCAACTCAAAATTTCCGGGAGGAAACTGAATTGGGCAAGGACATGGTCCCCAAGAAGATCTTTTTCACCAAGGGAGTGGGGAAACATCGGGAACGCCTCACCTCTTTCGAACTCGCCCTGCGCGACGCCGGCATCGCGGCGCAAAACCTGGTGCGTGTCTCTTCCATCTTTCCGCCCAACTGCAAGCTGGTCCCGCGCTCGCAGGGACTTACATATCTGCATCCGGGAGAAGTCGTATTTTCGGTGGTTGCCGAAAACTCCACCCACGAGCCGCACCGCCTGCTGGCTTCTTCGATTGGCGTCGCCATTCCCGCCGATCGCAATACCTACGGATATTTGAGCGAGCACCATTCGTTCGGCGAAACCGAAGACGCTGCCGGAGATTACGCGGAAGAACTAGCCGCCGAAATGCTGGCTACGACTCTGAATGTGGAATTTGATTCCGACCGGTCTTGGGACGAGAAAAAGGAGATCTATCGCATCTCCAACAAGATCGTCCGCACGGCGAACGTTACGCAATCGGCGGTGGGGGATAAACGCGGGCTGTGGACTACGGTGATCGCGGCGGCGGTCTTAATCTTTGACTGATTGAACTAGTAGTGCAGAGACGCGGCAAGCGTCTCTACATTTTGACGATCATTTTTTTCGCTGCCGGCTTCTTCTTCAGCCGCTCTAGCACGGCAGCCACGATCAGCGGCAGGCCTACTGTGGCATCCACAAAAACTTCCCCGAACTTCCCGCCTTCGGCCGGAGGCACAAACTTGCCCCAGGAAACCGCCTCACTGTAGGGACTGCCCGAAAGCCCGCCCCAGTACACCGGCTCCGGGCAGATGCGCAGTCCATAGTGATAGCGCTTCAGCGGCAGGTCCTCCCCGCCTCGGCGGTGGCGCAGTTCGATGAACGGCCCAAACTGCTGCGACCAATTACGCGGAACGCCTCCGCCGATGGTGAAGATGCCCAGGCGCTTCTGACTGAGCAGAGTTGCGGCGAAGTGCTCGAGGTCTTCGAAGGGATCGAAGCGGAACTTCGCCTTCCCTTGCTTGTCGCGTTCACGGTTGGTCAGCGCGTAATCGAGGCCTAGCTCGGAATCGGAGAACGCTGGGACGAATACCGGAACATTTTTTTCATAAGCAGACTTCAAGATGCCGCGTCCTTTGGCGTGCTTGGCTAGATGCGCTCCAATCGCTCGGTTCAACTTGTACGAGCACATCACTTCGTCCGAATCCCAGCCTCCGAAAACCGCGGCCATCACGCGCTCCACGTCGTCGAGGTTCTGCTCGGGTTCGAGCGTATCATAGACGCGGTTGTATCCCGCCTCGTAGAGTTCCTCGTCGCTGAGCTCGGGATTGTGGCGAAAATGAGCGCGCCCGGTCGCTTCGACGAGGCCATGCGCCATCAGCGCGCCGGTCGAAACGATGGCATTCACGATGCCGCGATCGACCAACTCGGAAATCACCAGGCCCTGCTTGGCCACCGTCATCGCACCGGCGAGGGTCATGACGACGAAGCAGTCTTTGTCGCGGGCCATGGCCTCCAGCACGTCGGCCGCTTCGCCGAGCTGGCGGCCCGTGAACGCTGTCTTGGACATCGCTCGCACCAGGTCGTCGATGGAATGAATCTTGCCTGGATCTAGCGGTTCCAGCGGAATCAGGCGGTCGGAGACGGGATCGTGCAGCTTGCGGTCGATGCCCGCGCCTTCCTCGTGATTGCCGTGTTTCGCGACAGTTTTCTGCTTCAAAGGACGAACCTCCTGAATGAGAAACCGATATTGACTGAAGAAACAATTTACTAGAAGTGAGGGAAACGCGGCGACCTGCTTTCACATTGTCGGACCATTCACTCACTCATCGACCACTTTGATATCCTAGAGCGCGTGTTGAAGTGACGCAGTTTTGTTGCGTAAAGAAATTCCGTTCAGAAATTGTCATCCTGAGCGAAGCGAAGGACCTTCTGTCTCGCAGCTCTGGCCAAAAAGCAGGTCCTTCGCTTCGCTCAGGATGACAACTTTGTGGACTTCCCGGAGCCAAAGTGCCTGACAAATTCACCGTCGCCCTCATCCAGATGTCGTGCGGCCCCGAGCCTGCCGCCAATCTGGCCAAGGCACTCGATCGCGTTTCGGAGGCAGCACGAAAGGGCGCAGACGTCGTCTGCCTGCCCGAACTCTTCCAGACGCAGTATTTCTGCCAGCGCGAGGACGCGGCTCTGTTCGATCTCGCAGAGGCGATCCCCGGCGCGGGCACGGAGAAGCTCGCCGCCGCTGCCCGGCAGAACAAAGTCGTGCTGATCGCCTCGCTTTTCGAGAAACGCGCGCCCGGCCTCTATCACAACACGGCCGCGATCTTCGATTCGGATGGCGTGCTACGCGGCATCTACCGCAAGATGCACATTCCCGATGATCCGCTCTACTACGAAAAGTTTTATTTCACTCCCGGTGATCTCGGCTTCAAAGCTTTCGACACCTCCGCCGGAAAAATCGGCACGCTCGTCTGCTGGGACCAGTGGTATCCGGAAGGCGCTCGGCTCACTGCGCTGCAAGGAGCGAGCATTCTGTTTTATCCCACGGCCATTGGATGGCATCCCGCGGAGAGGGCCGAATTCGGCGAGGCACAACACGATGCCTGGCGCACCATCCAGCGGGCGCACGCGATTGCGAACGGAGTTTACGTCGGCGTGGTGAATCGCGTTGGCTTCGAGACTGGTGACATCCGCGGCAATTCTGTGCCCGGTAAAGGGCTCGAATTCTGGGGAGGGTCGTTTTTCTGCGACCCCTTCGGCCGCGTGCTCGCCGAAGCTTCGCACAACAAGGAAGAAATTCTGCTTGGCGAAGTTGATCTGCATCAATTGGAGGACATTCGCCGCAACTGGCCCTTCCTGCGCGACCGGCGCATCGACAGTTACGCTCCCATCACCAGCCGTATGCTTGACGGAAAGTGACTGGACCGAAAATGACGGGACGGAAAATTACCAGGCGATCCGCCGCGCGCGCCGAACTTCTCCCCGCCGCACGGGGATACCGCATGCCCGCCGAGTGGGAACCGCATGAGTCGACATGGCTCGCCTGGCCGCACTTTCGCGGCGACTGGCCGGGCAAGTTCGAACCAATCCCTTGGGTCTATGCCGAGATCGTCCGCAACCTGGCGCGGCACGAACGTGTGGACCTGATCGTCAATGACGCGAGTTGCGAAAAGCGTGCGCGCACGGTGCTCGAAAAGGGGGATGCGCTTTCCGACACGCTCGCCGATAATGTCAGCTTTCACCGCTGGCGCACCGATCGCGTCTGGACGCGCGACTCCGGCTGCATCTTCCTGACGCCACCCGCCGATCGCGCAGAGTCCGGACTGCTCGCTCTGCACTTTCAGTTCAACGCGTGGGCCAAGTATCCGAATTACGAGTTTGACGAAAAAGTTGGCGACCGCATGGCGCAGGGCGCTGACGCTCGCGTTATGCAGCCGTTCAGCAAGAAACGCCGCGTCGTGCTCGAGGGCGGATCGATCGACGTCAACGGCTGCGGGACGCTGCTCACCACTGAGGAATGCTTGCTCTCTACCACCCAGCAACGCAATCCGCCGATGGACCGCGCGGCCTATGAACAGCTCTTCGCCGACTATCTTGGTGTGCAGTCTGTCATCTGGCTCGAGAGCGGCATCGCCGGGGACGACACTCACGGCCACGTCGATGACATCACGCGCTTCGTCGCTCCCAATACCGTGGTCACGATGATCGAGCAGAATGAGCAGAGCGAGAATTATGCAGCCCTGCATGCGAACCTGGGCCGCCTGAAAAACGCTCGCACTGCCGACGGACAGAAACTCGAGATCGCCGAAATCCCTATGCCGCAGCCAGTCGTGTTCGAGGGCCGCCAGTTGCCCGCTAGCTATGCCAATTTTTACATCGCGAATGGCGCGGTGCTGGTGCCGGTCTTCAACGATCCAAACGATCGCATTGCGCTCAACACGCTCGCGGCATTGTTCCCTACACGCGAAGTCGTACCGATCTATTGCGGCGATCTGATCTGGGGATTCGGCGCACTGCACTGCATGACGCAGCAGCAGCCGCGAAGATGATGCTTACCGTGGTCCATGCCCGCCAGTGGAGAGCCGGGCGTCTTCGCCCGGCTGGACGGGCAGCTCCCTCGCTTCGCTCAGGATGACAACTTATTGAGGCGACCGCATCTTCTCCATCATTTACACTTTTACCCGTGAACGCCGAGATCATCGCCGTCGGGTCTGAGTTGCTCACTCCCCATCGGCGGGACACCAACTCGCTCTACCTCACCGAAAAACTGAATGAGATCGGCATTGAAGTGCGCTTCAAGTGCATTGTGGGCGACGACGCGGAAGGACTGACTGCGGGCGCCAAACTCGCCATGCGGCGTTCGGACATCATCATTTTCACCGGCGGTCTAGGCCCGACTGAAGATGACCTGACGCGCGAAGCGGTGGCCGACGCGCTGGGTTTGAAACTGCAACGCGATCCCGAGATGATCGCAAAGCTCGAAGAACGCTTCGCCAAGCGTGGCATGAAGATGTCCGCCAACAATGCCAAGCAGGCCGACATCCTGACCAGCGCCACGGTGCTACCGAACGCGCTCGGCACCGCGCCCGGGCAGTGGATCGGCGGAAAGTATGACGGCCAGGAGCGGCTCCTGATGCTGCTTCCCGGCCCTCCTTACGAACTCAAAGCGATGTTCGAAGCGGAATGCATCCCGCGATTGCGCGCCCGAATTCCTGTCCAGCACATCGCGTCGCGCACGCTCAAAATGGCCATGATGCCCGAATCGCAAGTGGACGCGCGGGTCGCGCCCATCTATAAAACTTATGCCGATGTGCAGACCACCATCCTGTCGGGTGGGGGCGAGATACAACTCCACCTGCGCTGCCGTAAGGATTCGCAAGCGGAGGCCGAGGCGCGCGTTGAGGAACTCGCCCCCACC
>Ga0209648_10002642_pt1 | contig 14932 bp, 15 predicted proteins | sample GraSoi2013_115cm_FD_185830 | JGI IMG/M metagenome (GOLD analysis project Ga0209648, IMG submission 185830) | Grasslands soil microbial communities from the Angelo Coastal Reserve, California, USA - Sample 9_17_2013_115cm (SPAdes) (version 2) | ecosystem: Environmental > Terrestrial > Soil >...
CTCCAGACCCGTGTACGCGACCATGTTGCTGTCCTGGGGCTGGAACTGATCCTGGATGAAGCCGAAGGATATGCATACCTGCGTCAGCGGCCGATAAATGAGGGAGAAGAGGAACTGCCCCGCTTGGTACCAAGACGCCAGCTCGGTTATCAGGTCAGTCTTTTGCTCGCGCTGTTGCGCAAGAAACTGGTTGAGTTCGATGCAACCAGCGGGGAGTCCCGTCTCATCCTGAGCCGAGACGATATCGTCGAGATGATGCGCCTGTTTCTGCCGGACACGACCAATCAAGCGCGCTTGATGGAGCGGATCGACACTCACATCAACCGTATTATGGAGATGGGTTTCCTGCGTCGGTTGCGCGGAACGGAGAGTCAATACGAGGTGCGGCGCATCTTGAAGGCGTTCGTCGACGCCCAATGGCTCAACGAACTTGATCAGCGCCTGTCAGCCTATCGTGACCGCTCGGTTGGCAGCGACGCCGGCGTGGTGACTGCCAATGAATAAAATTGAACCCCTGCCCGGCTTTCAGGAGATCGATCCGCCATCGTTGCGAATTTTTCAACTGGGGCACATTCCATGGTCGCGTCTGGGGTCTTGATCTCGCGGGTGAGAACACATTGCTGACCGGAGATATCGGTTCAGGCAAATCGACGCTCGTGGATGCCATCACCACGCTGCTCGTGCCGGCACAGAAGATTACCTACAACAAGGCCGCGGGTGCCGAGGCGCGAGAGCGCGATCTTCGCTCCTACGTACTTGGCCATTACAAATCAGAAAAGGGAGAGGCGGGTCTTTCGGCACGGCCGGTCGCGTTGCGAGATCACAACAACTACTCTGTCATCCTCGGCCAGTTTCGAAACGAAGGCTTCGAACAGCAGGTGACCCTGGCCCAGGTCTTTTCATTCAAGGAACTTCACGGCCAGCCGACCCGCTTCTATGTGGTAGCTGATACCCTCCTTAACGTCACCGAGCACTTCACTGGATTCGGCCCCGATATCAACACGCTCAGAAAGCGCTTGCGTGCGATGTCGCATGTGGAAGTGCATGATTCCTTTCCGCCCTATGGAGCGGCCTTTCGTCGCCGTTTCGGCATTGAAAACGAACAGGCTTTAGACCTGTTCTATCAGACCGTCTCCATGAAGTCGGTCGGCAATCTAACTGATTTCGTACGGCACCACATGCTGGAAGCGTTTCCTGTGGTGCCGCGCATCGAAGCCTTGATCGGACACTTTGACGATCTTCATCGCGCTCACGAGGCCGTGCTGAAAGCAAAGGCACAGATCGAGCGCCTCGCCCCGCTGGTAGCAGATTGTGACCAGCACGCCGTCTTCTCGGCGGAGATGACAGCCATGCGCAGCTGCCGAGAAGCACTGCGAGCATTCTTCGCGGGTTTGAAAGCCGACCTCCTCGAAAAACGATTGGAAGGTTTGAATGATGAACTTGCGCGACTCGTGACCCGCATCGACTCTCTGAAGGACAAAGAAAGAGAGCAGCGGAGCCAGCGGGACGACATCAAGCGCGCGATTGCGGAGAACGGCGGCGATCGCATTGAAACTCTGACTAGGGAAATTGCAGTCAAGCATTCATTAAAGAACGATCGCAAAGGCAGGGCCGAACAGTATGGTCGAATAGCACGCGAAGCGGACTTGCCCGAGGCCAGTGAGGCCGACACTTTTCTGCAAAATCGCCAAGTACTCGTTTCGCATACCGATGCCGCGCGTACCAGATCGGCCGAGATTCAAAACGCAATCACCGACGAGACCGTGCTCCTCCGAAAGTCGAGGGATCAGCATTCCGAGGTCTGTCAGGAGATCCACTCGCTGCGGAAACGTCGCTCCAATATTCCTACGAATATGCTCGCGATTCGCGAAAGCTTGTGTCAGGCGCTTCAGCTCGATGAGGCCGATCTGCCTTTTGTGGGCGAATTGATTGAGGTACGGGAAGAAGAACGAACCTGGGAAGGAGCCGCGGAGCGGCTTCTGCACAACTACGCCCTCTCCCTGCTGGTCCCGGACGATCATTACGCACGGGTCGCCGAATGGGTCGACCGCACCCATCTTCGCGGTCGTCTGGTCTATTACAGGATCCGTGAGCGCCGCGCCGTGCCTTTGCCCGAGCTGCACCCGCGCTCCCTCGTTCGAAAGCTCGCAATCCGGCCTGAATCTCGGTTCTACGCCTGGCTGGACGCCGATCTCGCCCGTCGCTTCGATTACGCCTGCTGTGAGACGCTCGAACAGTTCCGTCGCGAGGACCGTGCTCTCACAAAGGCCGGCCAGGTCAAAGCCGGCGGGGAGCGACACGAGAAAGATGACCGCTATCGGCTGGACGATCGCACGCGATTCGTCCTCGGATGGTCCAACGAAGCAAAAATCGCCGCCTTGGAAAATCAGGCTCGCGGGTTGGAGCAGCGAATGCAAGCGAGCGGTGACAAAATTGCCGGGCTTGATCGCCAGCGAGCCTCCCTGGATGAGCGCATCGGGCTCCTCCGACAACTTTCAGTGTTTGAAAGCTTTCGCGATCTCGATTGGAAGCCTGTCGCCATTGAGATTGAAGCGCTCGAAAGGGAAAAGCGTCAACTCGAAGAAGGCTCCGATATCCTGCGCACCCTACATGGGCAGCTCTCGGCGATTGAAGATGAAATCAGTCAAACGGAAGCGGATCTGGAGAAGACCAGCGACGAGCAGACTCGACGCCAGGAGCGTCGAGATCAAGCAGCAAACCTTCTCGTGGACTGCACTGCCCAAATGTCCGGCATAACCGACGAGGTCAAATCGAAATTGTTCCCCCGATTGGACGCGATGCGACTCGAAGCGGAGCGTCGATTGACCGTAGAGTCTTGTGACAGCCGCGAACGCGACATGCGGGAGCGATTGCAAAGCCAGATGGATAGTGAGGCCAAGAAGGTCGAACGGTTGCGCGACAAGATCGTCAACGCGATGACGGCCTACAATCAAGACTATCCTCTGGAAACGCGCGAGGTGGATGTCTCAATCGACGCGGCTGCAGACTATCGTACCATGCTGGCTGAGTTGGAATCTGACGGCCTTCCGCGGTTCGAGGCCCGTTTCAAGGAGTTGCTCAATGAGAACACGATCCGCGAGATTGCAAATTTCCAATCGCAACTGAACCAGGAAAGGCAATCAATTCGCGAGCGAATTGAAAAAATCAATCAGTCCCTGCAGTCTATCAATTACAATCCAGGCCGCTTCATCACCCTTGAGGCGGATCAAAATGTTGACGCCGAAATCCGCGATTTCCAGCAAGACCTTCGCGCCTGCACCGAAGGTACGCTGACTGGGACGGAAGACACTGAATATTCAGAATCAAAATTCCTCCAGGTCAAGCGCATCATCGAACGCTTCCGTGGCCGCGAGGGCACGGCCGAGCTTGACCGACGCTGGACCGCAAAGGTAACCGACGTCCGCAACTGGTTTGCGTTTTCGGCCTCCGAGCGATGGAGGGAGGACGGCCGCGAGCATGAACATTATACCGATTCCGGTGGAAAATCCGGTGGCCAGAAGGAAAAGCTAGCTTATACCATTCTTGCAGCAAGCCTCGCCTATCAATTTGGCTTGGAGTGGGGCGAGACCAGATCACGCTCGTTCCGCTTCGTTCTTATCGACGAGGCGTTCGGAAGAGGATCGGATGGATCCACTCGGTATGGCCTGCAACTTTTTCAGCAGCTGAGCTTGCAATTGTTGATCGTCACTCCTTTGCAGAAGATCCACGTGATTGAGCCCTATGTGTCAGCAGTCGGGTTCGTGCATAACGAGGACGGCAGCCGATCGATGTTGCGCAATCTCACCATCGAGGAGTACCGCGCTGAGCGGATGTTGCGGGCGGGATGAGCCTGGCGATGGATTGGACGAAGCCGACCGATCTTGCGGAACAGGTCTCACGATACTGGACTCAGGGGCGGATCCTTGCGGCGAAGATCGGTGGATCGCCCTTGTTTCCGCTCCAGCTGCGCTTACGCCGGCCGGACACAAAAGCACTCGGGCAACAATTCGAAGAAGTCCGTGCGTGGATTCGAGAATTGGAGGATGGAAGCCGGGCCAGACGCGGATTTGGCTACGATATTGAATGGATCGACATCAACCATCGGCAGTTGGGTCGCAATCAAATTCCAGATGGAATCTCGGTTTCGACCGAAGTCGATGCGCTCCGACTCATCGGCAAGGGCAAGGATGCTCAGCGATTCGATGAATGCGCCCAGTCTACTTTGGCTATTTTTCCGTCGCTCGCCGAGTGGATCAGGCGCAGGCCGCTCACGATGCTGGAAAATGCAGCCGACTGGCACCGCATATTGGCCGTTCTTGCCTGGTTTCGCGATCATCCCCGCTCCGGGCTGTACCTGCGCCAACTCGATATCACCGGGGTCGACACCAAGTTCATCGAAGGACGGAGAGGGCTGCTCACGGAATTGTTGGATGTGCTTGAATCTCCGAAGATGAATGAGCAGCCTCTAAGTGGGACAAGTTCCCTCGAACAGCGCTTTGGGCTTCGTAATAAGCCGCCGCTCGTTCGGTTCCGCCTGCTGGATGAGCACCTCTCGATCAATGGATTGTCGGACATTACCGTTCCGGCTGAGCAGTTTGCCAGTTTATCATTGCCGGTTCAGCGCGTGTTCATCACCGAGAACGAAGTAAACGGATTGGCGTTTCCCGAAGTGGCACGCGGGCTTGTCATATTCGGCCTGGGTTACGGCCTTGATCTCCTGTCTGGTGTCGACTGGTTGAAGAATCGGGAAATCCATTATTGGGGGGACATAGATACTCATGGCTTCGCAATGCTCGACCGGTTGCGGGCAATGTTTCCAAACGCTCGGTCGCTTTTGATGGACCGGGAGACCTTAATGGCGCACCGCCCGCTTTGGGTTAATGAAACTATACCCCATGACAAGCCGCTCGCCCGACTTACTGACGCTGAGCGAGCCCTATTCGAGGATCTGCAATTTGACCGGATTGGAAAAAAAGTCCGACTTGAACAGGAACGGATTTCATTCATCTACCTGCAACAAGCGCTGCAGAATTTGCGGGAATAGGCGTACTTTCAAAAACTGCGCATTGGACATCCGGAATTTCATGTTGGCTTGATGCGACATAAACTTCTTCCGGATGCACGTGATTACTTCGACAGCGAGACATTGGAAAGCGGAGATGGATCATGCCAGGCACCACCGTTCCTTCCCCTCGTCCATTGGACTCGACCAATTGGGGGTGGCGACCTGATTGTTTCCGGGGGGCGGTAGCGTCGTCAGCGCTGTTACGGGCTTGAGCCGGAACAAGAATAATATCTCTGGAACTCGTTGTGGCCTTCCAGGGCTTTCGGGCGATAGGCGCCCGAACCGGCACACTGAACTACGCTTGATAGCGCGAATCGCTCCCTAACTGTCGGATGGACAGGCGCGTCGGGGTCGATCTTCCGGACCTTCTTATCGAACCCGTGAACCTTCGCAGGAGGCTCGGAGTTCGTCGGTCGAGGATATCCCGCATGCCGGCGATCTCGCAGTGCTGGACGTCATCCGCAGCCGGGAAGACGTGAAGTGGCTCGCCCGCATCGCCGGTCCCCGGGCATCTTCGTCCCATTTGCCCAGACCGGGCCCTGACCTCAGTACGCGGCCGATCAGAATACATCCAGATCATGTCCAACAATCACATTGCCTTTGTAAGCGTGCCGGATTTCATTCAACAGCTCACTCTCAGGGTTCGGAAGCGTTGTTGAGGCGCCCGGATTGCTGCGGTGATAAATGATCAGCAACTCCGGTTTTGTGCGCGCGGCAAGTAGCGCCAATTCCTTCGATGAAGTGTGATAGTTTCGGCGATAAGCCTGCCACTTGCGCGACACCCTTTTATAGGTTTTTTGCGAATAGGCTTCATGGATCAGCACGTGACAGCCCTTACAGTTCTCTATGAGGCTTTCCGTTGGTGCCGTATCTCCGGAAATGATGATCGTCTTGTCCGCAGTCTCGAAACGGAAGCCGAACGAATTTTTTAATTCGCCGTGATGTACGCGAAAGGCTGTGACGCAGACGTTCTGGTCCTTGTAGATCGTACCCGAGTCGATCTCGTGTACATTCACGCCGCACCCGACGGCGGGTAGCCTGTCGATGCCCTTCACCCGGTTCTCAATGTCCACTTTCCATGCTGCCAGTACGTGCCGGGTCATGTCGTTCAGGCCTTTCGGCCCATAAACCTCAAGCGGCTTCTTACGGCCCATGATCCAAGGCGTAAGGATCAGATCAGGATAACCGGCCGTGTGATCGGCATGGAGATGCGTAAGGAATACCGTTCGCAGGTTGACGATACCCGGCCCAAACGCAGACACTCCTTTCTGGTAAGCCGCCGCCGCGCGACGAACAACGCCGGGCCCGAAATCGACCAGATATGGGGTGCCGTTCACGAGGATCGCGGTCGCCGCTCCGGATCGCTCCGGATCGGGACGAGGCGTCCCGGTCCCCAACAAGACGATTTGCGTCGTGGAACGCGATTTCCCGTTTCGGAGTGAAATTCTGCGAGGTGCCACTGTTTGCCAAGCTGCGTGGGTCTGATCATCCCGGAACGAGAGCTCGTCCGAGGTCGGTTCCCGTCAGTCGATCTGGATGTGCGCCGCTGTAATGACCTCTCTCCACCGTTGCGCAATGGCCTGCAGCTGCGTCTTGGCCTCGGCCATGGTGCTCCCGATCGGATTGAGTTCCTGGGCACGCAGTCGCGCCCGAACGTCAGGAGAATTCATCGCCTCCTGCACCTCGCGCTCCAGAAGTCTCGAAACCGAGTCGCGAACTCCTGCGGGAGCGAGCATGACCTGATAGAATCCGACCTCGAAACCGGGATACCCAGATTCGGCAATTGTCGGAATATCGAGCGCGCCGGGCGTGCGCTGCGCGCTCGACACGGCGAGCCCTTTCAAGCGACCTTCCTTGGCATGCTGGAGCACGCCGGGCGTGGCGACAAAACCGGCCTGAACCTGACCGCTGACAAGGTCGGTGACCACCTGCGCGTTGCCCTTGTATGGAACGTGTGTCCCCTCAAAACCGGCCTGAAGGCGGAAATATTCCATGGTCAAATGGCCGGGGTCGCCCCTTCCGCCGCCGCTGCCATAGGTGATGGGCCGCTCTTTTGCCAACGCGACGAACTCCGCCACCGACCTTGCGGCGACGGAAGGGTGCACGACCAGCATCTGCGAGAAGCTCGCTACGATTGAAATTGGCGTTAGATCGCGTTCCGGATCGAACGGGAGCTTCTTGTAGAGCGCGGGGTGGACCGTGACAGGTGTGTCGAGCACGAACAGCAGCGTATAACCATCGGGAGCAGCCCTCGCGGCCGCCTCAGTTCCGATATTGCCGGAAGCGCCGGGGCGATTTTCCACGATGAAGGGTTGCTTGAGGCGCGCTGCAAGCTTGTCGGCGAGCAAGCGGGCGGTGAAGTCCAGCGGTCCGCCGCCCGGGAACGGCACTACGATTTTGACGACGGTGGCTGGATAATTCTGCGCACGCGTCGCCATGGGCCATCCGAGACCAATTGCGCCCGTAAAAGCAGCGACAAAGATGAGCGTCCGAGCGTTGCGCGAGCCGACAAATCCAGCGGATGTCATCGGAGCCTCCCGATTTGTTCAGCCCATCCGACACCCTGAAAGTAGCCCTGGCCAACATAAGCGTATAATTCTATTATTTGATTCTTGCATAACCAATTTAATAAGGGACGCATTTCCAGTGCAGTGGGATGAGCGTATTGGACGACGGCTCAAGCTGCGGGACCTGCACATCCTGCTGGCCGTGGTGGAACACGGCAGTATGGGGAAAGCCGCAAGCGCGCTCGCAATCTCTCAGCCGGCGGTGTCCAAGGCTATTGCGGACATGGAGTACACCCTTGGGCTGCGCCTTCTTGATCGCGCCCGCCACGGCATGGAGCCCACGACGTATGGCCGTGCGCTCATCAGTCGTGGAGCGACTGTGTTCGATGAGCTGAGGCAGGCTGTCGAGGAGCTCAAGTTTTTGGCCGACCCAACGGCGGGGGGATTCCTGCCCGCCGTCATCGATCGGCTGTCGCGACAGTATCCGCGCGTGACTTCGAACGTTGTCCAAGCCGTATTCACGGCGATGCAGTACCGCGAATTGCGAGAACGCAGCATTGATTTGTTGCTGGGGAGGGTCTTTACGCCGTTCAGGGAGGAGGACCTTGCGGTGGAAATTCTGTTCGACGATCAGGTGGCCGTCGTGGTGGGCGCGCAGAGTCCGTGGGTGCGATCTCGACGCCTCAAGCTGGCGGACCTCCTCGACGAACCCTGGATTCTCCCGCCCGCCGATAGCGTACCCGGCTCGCTGGCGGTGGAAATCTTTCGCGCGAGCGGCTTGCAAGTGCCGCGTGCGCCGTTGACCACGCTGTCCATTCATCTGTGCCTGAGAATGTTGGCGACGGGACGTTACGTCGCGACGCTTCCCCGGTCGATCTTGCATTTCAGCGGCAAGGATTTGTCGCTCAAGGTATTGCCGATCAAATTGCCAGCTCAGCCTCGCCCAATTGGCATTGTGACGTTAAAGAATCGGACCTTGAGTCCAGTGACAGGGCTCTTCATCAATTGCGCCCGCGACGTTGCAAGGCCATTGGTAAAGGACAATTCACACGAGCGGAAATCGGGCTGATAATGTGCCCTATCGCGAGTTCAGCACTGGCGGCCGCTTGACCGAAATGGTCTCGCCGATTTCAAAACACGTCAGGTCCTCTCCGACCTCCAGCGGGCCATCATAGGACTTTCGCGTCTCCGCAATGAGGTCGATCATCGTTGCAGGCGGCACGTCCTTGCTGGCGAGAAATACCAGATGCGTGTAGGCGGCGAGTTTCGGGCGGGTGCGCGCGAATATCATGCCCGCTTCACGCGCCGTGGTGTGGTGCGCCATGATCCGCTTGATGTAGCTCTCAACCATCAATTCAGGTCGTGCGATCGCCACCTCATGGATCAGCAGGTCGGCGCCCGTGCCGAACTTGACGACGTTCTCGTTGAAACGCGTGTCACCTGAGATCACCACGCTGCGACCGTCGTACTCGATGCGATAGCCGTATGCCGGCTTGATGACGTCGCCGTGGTCGACCTCGAAGGCGATGACAGTAACTCCATTTTTCTGATAGATCGCGCCATCGGCGTTGAACTCCTTAACGTCCACTGCAATTCCCTCGGGCGGAAGCTTCTCGTCCGCGGTCCGGATCTTGATGTCGGCCGCATAAGCCTTCTCAAGATTTACCATTATTGCTTTGGCTCCAATCGGACCCAAAACGTGAAACGGACGTCTCCGCGTGCCAAAGTACGATTGCAGCCAGCCGGTCAGCCATATATCGGGAATGCCAGAGGTGTGGTCCGAGTGGAAATGGGTGAGCAGCAGCGCATCGATTCGACCGATTGGTACGCCGATCTGGAACAGCCGGATCGCGGCACCTCGCCCAGCATCGATCAGCAGTTTCTGGTCGCCGGCCTCGATCAGCGTGCTTGGCCCGAAGCGATCGGGACGCGGCGTGGGTACGCCGGTCCCAAGCAGCGTGACGCGGAAATCACTCGATCCCGTCATTGCTGGATCGTAATCCCGGAATCCTTGACGACCTTGCCCCAGTAAGCCAGCTGCGAACTGACCAACTTGCCGAATTCCTCCGGCGTGCCGCCGGCCGGCTCGGCAGCCATTTTCTCGATGGCCTCGCGGACACGGGATTTTTGCAGCGATCGGTTGATGGCTTCGTTTAGCCGCACAATCAAAGTTTCGGGTGTCCCCCGCTTGACCAGCAAACCGAACCAGTCCTGGATGATCAAGTCGGGGAAGCCCGCCTCGCCAACCGTTGGTACGTCCTTGAGTGCGGGCAGTCGCGCAGGGCCTGTGACCGCGAGCGCGCGAAGCTTTCCTGCATTGATCAGGTCTACGACTGGAAGCGGCGATATGAACTGATAATGGTTCGTTCCATTGAGCAGATCGGCGATCGCGCGCGGCAGGGCTTGGTAGGGCACATGTGTTGCGCGAACTCCGGTCTGCAGCTTGAACAGCTCGCCCGCCAGGTGTGCCGGCGTGCCAAACCCGCCAGAGGAAAAAGTGAATTTATCTGGATGACTTTTCAGCAGCGCCACCAGCTCGGGAAGCGATCGGGCTGGAACTGATGGATGTACGACCAGGACGTGATAAGCGCTGGCGAGCTTTACGACTGGCAGGAAATCGGAGTCCAGCCGGAAATTGAGGTTTGGCATCAGAGCCGGCGCCGCCGTCGACGGCAAGGCGATCGAGAAGATTGTCTGGCCATCCGCTGGCTGCTTGAGCACCTCGGCCGCCCCGATCGTGCCAATGGCGCCGACCTTGTTCTCGACTACGACATGCCAGCGTTCGGAATCGCTGAGATCGTTTGCAACGACGCGACTGACAATATCTGGCGGCGTGCCGGCGGCATTTCCATTGACGATGCGGATCATGCCGGATGGATAGGGCTGCGCCCCAAGCGGAGACACCATTGCCAGCGCACCGAGCGCCGGCAACAAAAGTCGCAAGGGAGAAAGATGACGAGCGGTCGGCTTCACCATTTTTACTTCTCCTTTGGAAGCCCCCGGGGGGGCGGATTGGCCGGATCGCCCACATGATCAGCCCATGGCCGATCTTTTGGCGACGACAAAACGCTACGATTCCGCCAAGCGGAATGATACATTCCGCTTGGCGGAACGCCGGCTTTCCGGTTCGCGATGCCTGGACTTCTGCCGACGCGGGATCCTTCGATGCCACGATCGGAAACGATCAGAGGGTTGGAGCGGGGACTACAGGTGCTGCAGGCCCTGCAGGCAAACCCAATCGCTTCGCTGCATGAAATCCATCTCGCAACCCGCATATCCAAGCCAAGCCTGCTGCGCATCTTGAACACGCTGGAACACGCGGGCTACGTCTCACGACGGCTGGTCGACGGACATTACCGAATCAGTGCTTTCGTGCGCATGGGGCGCAAACGCGACCGCTATGATCGCGTCGCCGAGGCGGCAGCGCCCGTGCTCGATCGCCTCTGCCAGAAGGTCCGCTGGCCGTCCGACCTGATGGTTCCCGCTGGCGATCACATGGAACGGCGCGAAACCAACCAGCCTTACAGTCCATTTTTTGTTCATCCGTGGTACCGGGATCGTGTCGGTCAGCATGTCGGCTGGCTGCTCACCGGCGTCGGGCGAGCGTATCTGGCATTTTGTCCAGAGCAGGAGCGCGAAAGCATTCTGCAAAGGCTGCGCAGATCGGAGAAGCCGGATGATCGGCTTGCGCGCGATCCGAAGAGGCTCGAACCGATCTTTGCGGAGGTGCGCGGGCGAGGCTATGCCACACGCGATCCCATCTTCCGCGGAGGTCATTATGGACAGCCGCCATTCGATGACGGGCTCGCGGCGATTGCCGTGCCGCTGCTTGATCGCAAGCGAGTCCACGCTTCTGTGAATATTCTCTGGACCCGGACCGCCTTCACGGTGGAGGAATTCGCCGCCCGTCATCTCTCGGATCTACAGTCGGCGGCAGCCGAGATCGTCAGTTCCCTTCATCATTGAGCGATACGCCAATATTTGCCATGTCCGCCGTGAGGTCATAGCCGAGATCACGTTCCCGCGACAAGGCGTTCACGGGTTTATCCAGCCGTTCTGCTCAAGAAGCCACACGGTGATGTCCCGCGTCCGAAGCCGCCCCAAGCCCGACCGCCGCCGCGCGCTCGAGTTGCTCGCGGCTAGTAGGGACGGCTGCACCGAGGCGATCCTGCTCGCCCATGGCTTCACTATCAAACAAATAGTTGAGCTTGTGCGCGCCGGACTCGCCGCCGCACACAGCCAGCGTGTGGTTATCGGCAGACGCACGGTCGAAATCGCGCGCGTGAAGATCACCGAGGCAGGCCGGCAGGCGCTCACAGACACCAAGCGATGACCAAAAAGCGCCGCGTATATCGACCGCGCTTCGTTGGCGGCAAGATCATGATGCAGGCCGATCTCGAGCGGCTGCACAAGTACACGATCGGATGTCGAGGGCATCGACGAGGCCGCCAACTGAAGGCGGCCACGCGCCTAACATTCGTTTGTTTCGGGCAAAACGCTTTGGATCATCGATGCGGCGGCTGGCGGCGACTTTGACTCAGCCTCCGTCGCGTCGGCCCTGGCCTTGTATTCCTGGGCCATGACTATCAATCGGCTCGATACTTCGTCGTCGGACGCGATCAGCACTATTTGCATTGCTCGCCCCTTCATTCAATGGGTAGTGAATGATTGTAAGCGGGTGGCCATCAGCTGCGAATCTGTCGCTGAGTGCCGCCCATGGCAAAGGCGATGACCAAATCAACGGACAGATCGGATGATCCTATTCTGTGTTGCCACCGGGATCGAGCATGCCGTGGTCGGGATTTCTCTCGCGTGCGATGCAATCAATGGCCGTCCGGGGATTCATCGTGCACAATCGCGAAAGTGGAAGCTATGCGCTCACGGCCAGCGGGCGTGCGGCGCTTACGGCAATCCTTGAGGATGCTGGGCTGAAATAACACCGCAACAGTAAGCATCGCTTAGACTGAGCAGGGAGGCCGATTGGACGATGCCATCGCGTGCGCAGCGCGAGCGCAGTGACCGCCGTCGCGCGCTTCGTCTCCTCGCCGACGCACCGGAAGGGATGACCGAAGCGCTGATGCTGGCGCACGGCTTTCGCGTCGAGTTGTTGGTCGATCTGTGCATCGCCGGTCTCGTAACGGCGAAGCCCGAGCAGATGCGCGCAGGCAGACGCATGATGGAGGTCGTTCGCATGAAGATCACCGAGGCAGGACGGCACGCGCTCACGGGCAAGGACTCGCCATGACCAAAAAGCGCCGCACCTATCAGCCCCGCGTGTTCGACGGCCGGGTCATAATGTCCGACGAAATCGAGCGCATCCACAGGAAGTCCTCGAATTCGAGCACATCGATGCCATCTCCGATCCGATGCGCGCGTTGATCGAAGACTTATGGCCTGAGCTGGCGTACAAGCTGCCGCCGAAAAAGCCGCAAGGGTGAGGATCAGTTGGACCATGGCATTCGCCCTGACCTTTCGTCACCGGCCCCAGAAGTCGCTAGTGGGTCAGTTTGAATGTGGCGGCCAGGCAATAGTTGGCGGAACAGTTCCCGACATGGCCTCGATCGCGTGGGATATCACCAGGAGAATTAGAAAGAACAAAGCGAAGGCTGCGGCAGACCCGGCCCGAGCAGGCAATCTAGCCCGCCACGACGGCTGATCAGGCAAAGACGGAACCGCAGCCGCGCGATTCCATAGGTACACGGAACGCGCCACCGATATAAGCGCAAGCACGCTCCAGAGTGCCTCAAGCCATTCAATGTTGAATATTTGAAGTTCCATCGCTACGTGGCGCGTTTACGCGCCGTCTCGAATGCTTCTAGCAGGTCAACCATATCATTCATTTCCCAAGATCAGTAACGTCGACCGCCATTGCTGGCGTAACTTTGAGTGTCTGATGAATGCGAACGAATTGTAGTACATCGCATGAAGGGCAACGGCGCAAGCGTGACTCCCGACCTTCTTTGAGAACGCATTCGTGAGTCCGCAGTGCACCTCGCGGGGGTGCGTCCACTCCCACAGCTCCCGCGTTGTTAGCTCGCGGCCGGGATTGGCTAGCAGCGCCCGTTGCACGCCTCGAACAACACGACCAGGCGGCGCGCTCATGTCGGACCTATGAGGATTTCGGCCGACAGATTCGGCAGATGTGCGGATGCGCGGGGCTGCATTTATTTCTTGCGAGTGTGAAGTGTCTTACACATCTCTCGCGATTTCCCCTTCTAAAATTCGAGATGGCGTCGTGGGGCTCTGGTGCCAGGAGGCAGACATGGCACAGGATAGCCTTGCATTTAGGTTCGCGGTGGTCCTTGCGTTGGCGATGATCATCCTTGTGATCATGACCTTGGCTGCTCCCCTGCATCCTGCGAATGATACGGCTGCAACGATCCCGCCGAGCGACGCGATTTACCGGCCTCAACACTTGAATTTGTACTAAGTCCCTGATGCTCGGCGTTCTGCTGCGCTTGTTTTAGTCAAGACGTATGCTGGTTAGTCGGAGGCTGCAACAGCTCGCTCGTCACATAAACGCAATTCGGCTCTTTGCTGATCTATTGGACGGGCTGCTTTGGAATGGGAATCTTAAGCTCAAAGTCTGTGCCAATTGCTCGAACGATGAAGTAGCAGCGAGTAGGACCGAAGGCGGCACTAAAGCCGGCACTCCAGGGGCTCTGACATTTCCTGGAGTAATCAAATTGAGTTGCCGCGATCGCCAAGACAAGTGCGACGGCGGGTATCAACCCGATACGGATCGCCCCGCGCAACCAATCGGGTGAAGGTAGATTTATCGGCTGCTCTACGACACTCATTGGAAATTCTCCGAACAGAGACTCAAGGATAGCTCTCGCTCCAAATCTTGGGAATGTTGGGCGGGAGAAAATCCAGGCGAGCGGAATCATTCGGTTGCCCCGCTCGGCCGTTCGTCGAATAGAGCCTTTCGCGCCCAGCAGGGTGGGCGGAACCGTGAGGCCGAGCATCGTGGCGGTCGGGGCGTTGATGACCAACTCGAACTTACTCGACTGCACAACCGGCAACTCCGCGGGCTTGGCGCGCTTAAGGATCGGCATGATCACAGTCGCCATAGATGGGGAATCGATCTTTACCTGGGACGGAGATGAAGCTGCGGTCAAACATGTCCTGGACGATTTTCCGCACGGCGCTGCTAGTGTTGGCATGACGCCGCGAGCGCTGGCAGACAACTGCGTCGTACACTTGTCGAAGGGTTTGCGCGTGGGCGACGAAGAGCAGGGCCAAGCCGGCCAGGAGATGCAGATGGTGGGGGTAATCTGGCGCATCCTAGAGGCAGAAACCCACAGCGCCGAGCACCCTGGCAAGATCGCCAACTATGCCGGCGCCGTGGACTTTTTTG
>Ga0209648_10002643_pt1 | contig 14920 bp, 9 predicted proteins | sample GraSoi2013_115cm_FD_185830 | JGI IMG/M metagenome (GOLD analysis project Ga0209648, IMG submission 185830) | Grasslands soil microbial communities from the Angelo Coastal Reserve, California, USA - Sample 9_17_2013_115cm (SPAdes) (version 2) | ecosystem: Environmental > Terrestrial > Soil >...
CCAGGCTTCCCACAGGTCATCGGCGAGATTGAACAGGTCCTTGGGATCCCGCTCATTTCCGACGACAAAGCGCTGGATCTCACGCCAATGCGTCTCGGGATAGCGGTGTGCTCCGTTCATGAGGAGAGCATTGTCAGGCGCGAGATTCCCGTTCATCTCCTCCCTCCCTCCCTCCCTGCCGGACGAACGCAAAGTTGGCTTCGAAGCGGTCGAACTGCCCTTTCATCTGCGCGAGCAGGTGCCCAGATCCAGGTCGAACAGCGAGTTGGTGCAATTCCAGCTCCCGCTGGCGATGTTCTGCCTGCCAGGCAGGGAGGAACTCTGACCCTGTGACAAGGTGCTCGCACAAGGAGCACGGAGGAGGACTTCCGTACTCAGCTTTGATACAGTGATCATGGCGACACAGACCCACGGCCTGGTCGCGCTGTACCCTCACCGACAGGAGTGCTACCCGTTCGTCTGAGGAAAGTTCGTGGAGGAGCAGCGGGGCATGCCAGGTGGTCAGCGTCTGCCGCCCATACGTATCGAGCGGACCCCGCACCTGTGCGGGATGCTCAAAGAGATCGAACTGGGTGTATATGAGGGTGGTTGCGAGCGTGCTGTGGCCAAGCTGTAAGCGCAGTGTCTCCAGGTTGAGACCTTCGTAGAGCGCACGGGTGGCGAGTGTTCTCCGAAAGAGGGTGCTTCCAAGATGAATGGGAGTTTCGTTCCGCTCGAGGCGATGACGGCGAACAAACTCCTCTAACCGTCGATTACAATTACCGACGGCCATCTCCTCCCAAAAACCGTTATTGTTGCCATTCAGGAAAACGCGTTCGGTCTGCAGTTTCGCTCGCACTGCAGCAGTGCGGTCAACATAGCACTGCAGTTGCTGAGCGATGGTCGCCGGGAGAACGGCCAAGTGCTCTTCACCCTTCTTCTGATGACGCCATGCCAGGGCGAAGAGACCAGCACGGATTTCTGCCCAGTCACCTACTTCGAGGAGCAAGACGCTCTGGCGGCGCAGACCGGTGAACGTCATGAGTACAATCATGAGCGCAACTGCCCAGTGCACGATGCACGCAGCGCCGTCAGTGGACTTCTGGCGCGTGCTCAATTTCGTGAGATCTGGCCCGTTCTCGGTAAATCTGATCCCCGCTTTGATATCCGTCAAGCAGGAAACGAGAATCGTATTCACTTCGTCTTCGAAGAGAAAGTCCCCGTGAGAAGCAGTATGTGGTAAGACGAGCATCGTACCCAGCCAATTCACGATGCTCAGCAGTTCCTGGCTATCGAGTGCTGGCTCTGTGGCGGAGCGCTGCAATAAGGCTTCAAAGAGCTGCAGGAGAGCTCTACGCGCCCTCACGCAAGGAACACCTATCCCTTCATAACAGACCCAGGCGCGTTGCAAGGCTTCCAGCGTTGTTGACCTTACATCTGGTATGCCAGTGCCAAGGACTTTGCCAGCTTGTCTGAAACCCTCGTAGTGCGCATAGATGGTACTCATCGTCAATGCCCCAGAACGCAGATCTTCTCGTAAAAGGGGCCAGGCCAATGCAGCGAGGTCGTCCCGCATGCGTTCGCGTTTCAAGACGGTTCCACCCGCTGGTCGGAGATCCCAGGAGCTGCTGTCCAGATCAATCCAGCCACCTGCAATCGGAAGGATGTTTTCGCCAGCAGATGGGAAAGCAACTGCGCCGCGTTGACGCTCGACGAGCTCGAAGTAGGCGTCGCGGCGTGCTTGATACAACCAACGGGGGAGCTTCACCCTGGGCGGGAGTCCAGATGCAGCATACATGCGTTCTATGGTAAAATCAGCCAGTGGTACGTTCGCCTGGACCATCGTCTTGATCACTTCGAGCAGCTTCTTCCGCGCCGTTGGAAGTGTTGCTTTGCGTGCCTGCCATTCCTCTTTCATACAATGATAGACTTGGTATGGAAGGATACCAGCCCTGGTAGCGATGCTTCGTATGGTAAACTCTTCCTGCGTTTGGGCCTCTCTGTAGACCTCATCCATGAAGGGCCTCAAGTACTGCACACGCCAGGCATGGCGCAAGGAGGTCCACTCATTGAGCGAGAAGACCTCCAGGATGTCGGTGACGTCTGCGCCTGCAAAAAGAGCAAATTCCTCCAGCGTTACTGCTTGATAGGTGGTCGATCGTGCAAAGAACGCCGCAGCGAGCTGTCGAATCGCCTGCTCGGATGGGCTTGTGTGATTGCTCGGTGTCTTCATGGCTGCAGTTTCTCCAGCAACCCAGCCTCAGCGAGGAGTTGTTCTATCATGGTATTGCTTTTCAGGAGTAATTCATCGGCGAATACTTCCGGTCCTGCTGCGTAAGGCTCTCCAGAGCGACTTGAGGCGTGCCTCATATTCGTCACCACCGCAGCAGGCCCACCATGCTTTTGCAGGTCGTAACCGAAAGCATGGCGGAGCATATGCGGGGTAAGCTGCTGATTCCAGGGAGGAAGCAGTGCAGGACGGAGCGAGTTCACGAGCGCCCGCACACTTTGATCACTGAGCTGTTGGCCGTAGTTTTGTACGCTGTGACTTAAAAAGAGGAAGTGCTGGTCTTCTCGAGGAGAGTCAGCTACGATCGGGCGAAAACGCGTGAGATAGATCCAGATGACATCTCTGACCCAGGGGAACAACAAGACCGGCAGGCGCCTTTCTGCCGGTCCCTTATGCCCCTTTGTCGTGAGATGGATGACCGACTTCGCACGATCAATATCCTGCAATGTGATCTGTACGACCTCACTGCGTCGGCTGCCCGTATAGCGCAAGACCATGAGCATGGCGAGATTACGATAAAAGAGCGCACCTCGCTGTGCTTCTGGATGATCTGCATAGGCAGCATCACCATCCGCAATCTGGCTGCCCCAGCGGTCCCAGGCAGCCCGCAGGAGCTGTATAAACTGATCATCTGGTAATCCCATGATTTTTCGTGGCGTCCAGCGAATGCTGTGTGTGCGACGAAAGCCGGATGCGTTGGACCGTGCAGACCTTTTGGTGCTGTAGAGAGGATCAGTGGGATAATGCGGTACCCCTCGGTAACGCAGCCAATCGAAAGAAACGTCGTAGCGCTCCATCACGTCTACTGTCAGCGAATAAAGCAGTGTTAACATCAGGTCAGCTGTTCGTCGCCCTCTTGCCCCGTCCAAGCGGACCAATTTCCCGTCGCTATTGGGAAAAGGATGCCCCATTAATGCGTTTTTGAACCAAATAAACTCCTCATTTGAGATCTGGATGAGAGACCGATGCCTGTGGGCACAGAACTCAACATACAAGCGTGCAGCCCGCGCATAGGTATCAAGCGATGCTGGTGTTGAACCTTTTTCCCGCTGTCGTTGGAGCAGAACAAGATTGAAAGGTGTTACAGGTACACCGCCCGCGAGAATCTTGGGAACACTGTCCAGCATGCGAATGCGAACAGGGAATCGAAGCGGTGTGCTGAGTGAGAGATTGAGCCCTACTTCCAGAGAAGTCACCTGCCTTTCTGCTATCTTGCCATGGTTCGTCGCAGGGCATACTCAAATGAACAGCTTGCTCAGAAATCCTTCCATGTTATAGAAAGTATATCGTCTATGTGCTGTGGAAAGATAAAAATAGTACTTTTGTTCTTGGCAAGAGAGAATTTCAATTGTTGTTAGTTAATGGTGTCGATTACTCAGAGGCCGTAGCGCCTCGCCTCGTAGGACGCAGTCGCCACGACGCCTCGCCGATCAGGCGATCCACCCACAATGACTGGCTTGCCGCGGTAATCGGGGTGGTCCCGCTGCTCGATGCTGGCGTAGAAGGCGTCCAGGTCGATATGCAGGATCGCTCGTATTCTTTCGTGCATGTTCCTCATGGTCTTTCGACGGTTTACGTCCGGTTGCGCTTCCAATTGTACCAGCATCGAGGATAGCTTACCACTTAAAAGCTGTCCTTTTTGCGTTTTTGGCGTGCTTATTGCTCTCAGAGGACACATCCTAACTCTTGCTGTTGGAGATGATGAGAATGGAGCAGTCGAAAGCACTATGCTATTTGCTAAAAAAGACGATGATTTCTGGCGGGATGGCATCCTATTGATTACGCTGATGATGTTGATTACACTGGTTACGCCAACATTGACAAGAAACGATATGTACTGGTTATCCACAAGTCAAAAAGCTCCGTAATTTAAAAATAATTTGACATCCCTTCGGGATTGGTGGCGGCGACAGGAGCGTGCAGTCAGCGGAGAGAAAGGAGTACCTCCAAGCCGCCGGGGTCAAGTGTGTGGCCTTCCCGGCTTCAGGCAAGTACTCAGAAGAACGACGAGCACGGGAGCGCACGCACACCTGGAAACGGGGCTATCGATGGCGCGCGGGGATCGAGGGCCGTACTGCCAGCCTGAGACGTGACTTTGGCTGGCACAGGAATGGATATCACAGGCACAACGGCATGGAGCGCTGTCTCGGCCTGAGGATCACCGCCAGTAACCTGCGCTGGATCGCCGCCGCGAGGTAAGCTCAACCTCTTATGAGGAAAAAGCTCACTCTTTTAATCACCGTTAGCTTGTTATGAACTCTCTTCTCAAGCCTGCTTATCCATTTCGCAATGGGTACTAATACTACTGTCTGCGCTAGCAGTAACAGTGATAGAGAGTTTTTGGAGATCATGTTGTTGTGATCAAACCTCCTCCATATTGCCGCTTGTCTCATAACAAGACGAATCGTCGGGCCAGCCGCTGATCATCTTCTTGACATGATAGTAATTGTGAATGGCCCGAAGGATTAGATACTTGCGCGTTCCCAATTTCAGAATATCGTTGTTAATACGGTTTTTGCAAACGGGGCATGGACACACAACAGGAAGGATACTGAGCATCTTACGCGGACTAAATTTAGGATCGCTTGGCTGAAAATGACTCCCTGCTATCCCATATCGCATATATGGTTCACTATATAACACTTCGTTGTAGATGGCTGCCTTTATTGGACGGGCAGAATCTACCGACGCCACGCCAAGCTCATTGAGCCGTTTCATTGTTTCGATGCCGCTAACTCCGAAAACGTGTACTGAATTTCCAACTACCGATTGAACCACCTCTACTCGTCTCACGATCTCTTCTGTATGATACAAATGTGCCATTGAGCCAATGCCAAAGCGAGTATATCCCATTTCAAATAATTGACGAGCGCAATATTTAATGGACACGGCGTCATAGCCCTGAATTATGGCTAGAGGCTCAACAGGATGACGCCGACGCTTGCCAGAAGAGTCACTTTTATAGTATTCTGCCATTAACATCTTCAGTTCCCACGCATTGGCAATGGTCCTATCAATCGCTCGGTTTCGCTCAGTCAGTGAGAGAGTTTTCTCAAGTATCGGTCTATCTACGGCGCATATGAAGGCGGGTACATCGCAATCTGCCAAAATTGCTAGTTGACGATTGAAGACGTTTCTAGGAGTTGGTAAAGGCAAATGATTCGCTATGTAGCTGTAACTCCCACTGTCGAGCATAACCTGATACGGCAACTGGGGAAAGCGAGTTAGCTGCCAGATGTTACTCACTGCAACTGTACTGATAAGCATGCTACATTGCCTATCATAGAGTTGATAGAATGGGTCACTGTGTGACCAACTAACGTAAAAATCCATTGGCCTTTTCTATCCAGGTGTTGAAAATAACATAACATTATGTTACATTAAAAGAAACGGTTGTGCAAGTGGAGAATTTTGAGTTAGGAGCTTTTCTGAAGAAAGAGCGCGAGAGGCAGCATTTGAGCAGCCGTGAGCTAGCTGAACGCACCAATAAAAACGAAGGTGATAAAGGGGTGTCTGCTAGCCATATTAATAAAATCGAAAATGGGAGAGCCCACCCTACTTTTCAAACACTTCAAAAAATAGCGGCGGCATTAGGGCTACCACTTGTTATCGTACTTGATGGTAGCAAGGCAAATCCGGATGCTGTGACTATTGTATCGACATCAGAAGTGGCTCAGTCCTTTCTCCAAGCTCTTGTTCGTAAGGAGTTGGTTCAGCTGTTGCTGATCAGCAAGGAGTTGACAGATGAACAGCTTGAATCCGTTTTAGGCGTTGCTCGCTCCATGCATGGCCCTACTCGATCAATTAATGAGGCTGAATAAAGATTAAGAACAGGCTTAGTAGGGAATGAGGAAGAGAAGATGCTCTTTGTAACCGTATACGGACCCGAACTTGAATCGCTCTTTTATTATATTCACAAGTATACGCAACAAGAAGGGTCTATCAGCTGCGAGCAACTATACTCGGCGTATTTACCTCGAATCGCTCTCACCCACAAGGGACAAACAAAAAATTTAGAAGATGCGGTAAATTATCTGAAAGCTGCAGGGCTGATAGGTGGAGACAAAGTATATTTCAATACGCAGCCCAACGTAGATGTGAGTATGCCTTTTGCGACTTTACTGCTTCATCAGTTTCGGCAACTTGAACGTATCTCTTCGCAGATTCCTCCGATCGATCTCTTGTACATAACACTGCTGGAGCACCTCTACATCACTCCGAATCAAAGCTGGATTAGTGATCTCCATGCTGCTGCCAACCAGCTGGCATTGGCGCAACAAATAGGTGGCATTAGCCAAGAAAAGATAGGTGCGTGGAAACGCGTTATGGAGTTCTTAGGGCTTGGCTACAGGATGGGTAGTGGTTTCTACTGCCTTTATCGCCCAGAACTCTTGCAGGCCTTAGCAGAGCGATGGCCTCTGGTAGAAGGAACGCTCCAAGAGTTCTTTGAAAGATATCTTCAATCCTGGGTTCCTTGCCTGACTGGACGGGGAGAAGTAGCCCAGCCAGTAGCCTATGCGTTGGAGTATTTAGCACAAAAAGGGAGTATACACCTACATTCTAAGCAGGACTCACCCTCGAGACCTTATTTTGGCACTCATCATTTGAGAGGAATAAAAGTAATATGACTACCAGGACCGGGATGTCTGATGCTAACAAAAACTCATTAAATTTGCCCTGTCTCGCTGCAACTGGTACGAAAATATTTGCTCCAACTGCCGACCAACGGTTTCTTGCTGGTTCCGCCGAATTCTTTCGCACGCATTTCCCTGTTCAAGTTCAATACCGCAGTGCTGGCTACTCCACTACTTTGACTGAGCAGGACATCCTCCATCGCCTTTTAGAACCTGGTCCTGCTATAGTAGGTAATCGGGTGTTTGTTTTGTATGGTGCGGCTGGGTCAGGTAAGTCTGAATTGATACGTTGGCTTCAAACGCAAATAGGCCTGCAAGACAAATCTCGTGCCGCAGTCATGACGCGTATCACTCGCACTGATCTAGATGTACTTCACATTGCCCAACGTTTCCGGCACCTGTATAGCGCTCGAACTTTTCAAGCTAACACCCTACAACGTTGGGAAGAATGTCGCCAAAAGCCGCGTACTTTGGCAAAAATTTTAGTACTAACCGCTTTAGAACAGTTGCTTGGTTCTGACGATCAGATCAACGCCTTGTACTACCAACTTATCGATGTGGTACAGACAAACCTGGAACGCTGCTTCGCTGCTATGAGCCAACCGGCGGAGGATATTGGACAATTCATCGAGTTGTTTAGCCGAGAAGACCTCGAAGAAATCCTTCGCAACAGCGTCATACCCGTTCCAGTCGAATATGAGATGCTACGGTATCACATATTAAAAGCATTTCGCGACCAATTGCTTGAAGGGTTGGATCTGCCTTCCACCCTCAAGCAGATTGCTCAGCACGTTCAGCAGGAGCAACAAAAGCGTCCGATTCTGTTTATCGATGACTTGGTGCAATCAATTAATCTCTTCGCTACTGACTTGCTAGACTACTTTATTACGCTAGAAGAAGGTTGCTGGGATGTGGTCGTCGGCATTACGCCGAACTCGTTAGATGCTACCCTGAGAGGCAAAATACTGCTTGATCGCATTGCCTTCCTCGACACAATTGACGATCGTGTGGAGAAACTTTGGCTTTCCGACGAAGACGGTTCGTCCTCTTCTTTTCTCAACGAGATGAACTGTACCGAGTACGCCCGACTGTATCTCAACGAGTACAAACGCCAAAATCAGCAGCCGTGCAATGTGCATTGCCCTGCCTTTCATCGTTGTCATCATCTCGAACCGGATCGGCCAGAAGACTTACTCGCCCCGTTTAATAGAGAAGTATTGATTCGATTGTTCCGCTCATTGCCGCCAAGTAAAGGCAAGGTACGCTACTATACGCTCTACCTGCGGGATATCCTGGAGCGTATTGCCCGAGGGGAAGACTTGCTCTCAATAGTGCACCAGTATGTGAAATCTGAGCATGCTGTATATCATCCCAATAGCCACCTCGCTCAAGTGCATGAGTTGTACGGTCCCTTGTTAGACACGGAAACACTGCAGGAAGGAACAGCGAATATCGCACGCACCTACCAATTTTTTGACGTGCAGGTATCAGCAGAAGATCCACAACAGCCCTCTGTCGCTTCACTGTACAGGAAGCGACAAGAAATACAGCCTGCCCCCGGTGAACTGCCAACTATCGATCCAGGCAAGGAGGCCATCAAAGGGTGGCTCGGGGGTGAAGCCGTCAATAAACAGCAACTGCGAGATTTACGCAGAGGTATTGTCAAAGCCATCAAAGACGGCTATTTATTGGATACCTTGACTAGACTTCACATTGCGAAACCAACACGTGCCCTGCGCTGGGCACAGACACGTTTGGATACCGTACCCCCGGTTCAATTGGAAGGGGTCGATGACTTTGACGGCTTGCCTGTACAAAAAAAGATTGGGCATCTCGCCTACATACTACACGACTTTGTAGACGTAACAGGGTCAGCCGAACAGGATTTACGGGGCCAAATCTTGACCAACGAGGCGTTTCCCCCAATCCTGTTTCAGGGGATAACCTATCGAAGAAACATACGGGACGAGCTCGAAAAACAATTGGGTATGAAAGTGGAAGAGTTCGCGTTCTCTTTACTAGTAGGAGCTATGAGCCTTGGTCATCGTCCGGTTGAACTTCCGCCACTCATCGAGCAACAGATAGGGGTAGACCTGACCGTCCTACCCAGATACCCTGAAGGCCTCGAGACTGAGCGACCCCGACTCACGAATAGTCAACTGGGAATGATCAGACGGCTTTATGATGACTGCTTCAAGTTGCGTGAAAACGTATACGATGGTTTGCTACTCGAGACAATTGCGGAATGGTTAGATCAAGAGCAGGCATTGGAACTTCTGCAGCGTATTGATATTGAGGAAGTGGCAACCGATTTTCGTCTCAATGAGGAACCTCTCGGTGTTTTCGTAGGTAGTGTACAAGATGAAATTGCAAAATTGCTACAGCTAAAGAATAACCGACAAGTTACTTCTGCACTTATCTCAGTGTGTAAAAGTGGCCTGGGAACGGATGATGCCTCTCAGAAACTCGCAAACTTATTAAGGCCTTCTGAAGATACCGGGAAGTCTGTGGCTACCTTTGTGGAGTGCTGTCGTCCATTTGATCTCCATAGAGCGCTCAACTTGGCTTACTTGGTAGGCGTTGTTCAGTATGAAAATAGCCTTGCGCAACTTCGCCACGTCATTTTGGAATTAGAGTCTCAGCAAACGCATTTTGCAGAAGAGCCAAATTATTTGTCTAAAATCTTCACGAGAACCGAAACAGAGGCACTTGTCAGCTTTACGCAGCAGGGTTTTCGGATACCGATGAGTCAGTTCGAAGTCGATTTTCTCCATAAGATTGCTCGTTACTTGCCAGAGCTGTATGGAAAGCTGGAACTACGACTACAAAAAGGCTAAAGGCTTGATCGCAGGAGAATAGCGTAATATAATCGGGTTCTGACCAGAGCCACAATATGTATGAATAAACATAGAAGGAAAGAACGTTGAGCCTGCTATCGAATACTTTTGCGCATGAGGGAGTGCGTACAGAGTTGAAAACTCCCCCTGGAAAAATACTTATCATCACATCCTGCACAAAAGATAAGATGATTCCTCCACTAGGGCCTAACCTCCACCAACTCACGCCTGATCAATTGTGGGATGAGCGGGATGATGATCGCGCGACTCGCAATTTTGGAGAACTTGATGAGTATCGCGTTCCGGCCGGCCAGCTATATCACGGCCGGCAGCATCTACAGTTGATGCAAGGAGTAAATTTGTTGCGTCAATCTTTTGGTCACGCCGTCATCGATCTCAAGATTATCTCCGCTGGCTTTGGACTAGTAAGCGAGGAGCAACCTCTTCCTCCTTATAATGCTACATTCGCTAACCTTTCATCTTCGAAGATACCCGCGATTGCGCAGCGACTTCGCATTCCTCAGAAAATCAACGATCTGATGTTCGATTCCTATGACTGCGCCTTTTTCTTACTTGGGGATAGCTATTTGCTATCTCTTGGCTTACCTTTTCCTCAAAAGCCGAACTTTCCATGCTTATTCCTCGCCGGTCCCTCTAGTCATAAAAGAGTGCCACGGCGAGTTCCCTACTATTTTGTTCGTGTTGGCCAGGATGATTCAATTGCCTTTAGTTATAATCTGGTCGGTTTGAAAGGACAATTATTTAAGCTCTTCGCCGAACAGGTTGTTGCCCCCCTTCACCATGCGCCGTCAACTACCTTTAGAAGCGATATGAGTGCAAGGGAAAGGCTCAGTGACTTCTTGAAAGTGCCTACTCCTAAACAATTCTTGCACATCATCAGTCCTTTTCGGCAGTCCAGGCGAATTTCCACAATCCAATCGAGCGCACAGGCAGCGCAATCGCCGCTTTTTACCAATTTGAAGAGTCACGGCCTCAAGCGCCCAAAAAATTACGGGCGTTCTATGCGTTATTTTATTCCTGATTGGGAAGATCTGGTCGATCCGGGCTACGATTTCGCGAGCGATACAGGAACAGTAGGGAAAGTAAAGTACCGTGATGAGATATATGCGCATCAAATCTATAAAGAACCAAACTACGATGGCCTACTGTTTTCGAAGAATACCGTGGAAGACGGGGCAGTTAGGACGAAATCGGTGCGAGATTTAGGTATCCACGCGTTTGCGCGTTTCGAGAGGCCGATCATGGGTGATTGCGGGGCCTTTAGTTACATTACGCATGAAAGCCCTCCCTACCAGACAAGAGAAATATTGGATTACTACCAGAACCTCGGTTTTGATTACGGGGTATCTATCGATCACCTAATCATACCAGCTTTCTATCCCGTTAAAGAGTATCGTTACAATTTAACGCGTGAGAATGCGCGTGAATTCATAGAGCTTCATCGCGCTGGTGGTTATACATTCACACCTGTAGGCGTGGCACAGGGCTGGTCGCCTGAAACGTACAAACAGGCTGTAGCAGAACTTCTAGATTGGGGTTATCAATATGTTGCGCTGGGTGGATTGGCGCGAACCAAAACGGAGGAGATCTATGCGATTTTAGAGGAAGTTGCACCGGTACTCTCTGAGGATACAGATCTGCACCTGTTCGGGGTCGCTCGAGATCGTGAGGGGACAGAAATGCTCCATTTTCGAGAACTTGGCGTGACCAGCTTTGATTCGGCATCTTACCTGCGACGAGCCTGGATGAGCGCTAACACGAACTATTTTACGGAAGATGGAGGAAGATATGCCGCGCTACGCATCTCACCCGTGTATTCCTCTAGCCCTCGCGTGCGGAGCCTTCTGGCCGATGGTATTGCTACTTTCGAACAGCTTCAAAAGCTAGAAAAAGAAGCGCTTAAAGCTGTGCGAGCATATGACCGGGGAATGTTGGATCTTGAAACAACGCTCGGTGTTCTGCTTGAGATCGACAAGTTGGAAGAGTATAACTACGAGCAGCATAAAGCGTTGTACCGCAAGGTTTTGGAGGATAAGCCGTGGAAGAACTGCTCCTGCGAGATATGTAGCGATCTCGGCGTGGAGGTCATTATATTCCGTGGCAATGATCGCAATCGGCGGCGTGGTTTTCATAACACGCACGTTTTCTATAAGCGCTTCCGAAAACTGTTAGAGCAGTAGAGATTTACCGTTCATCCCCGTTCACATTCTGTGGTGACTGGGGGACAAACCACCTCAACCAACGCCTACGCTGAAGTAGTCGGTGTGGGCTTCTTAATTTATTGAGGTGCTAGAGTGCTATCACATCCTTTCTTCACTCTACGCAGAAGATAGAGCGAGAATTTCATGGCTTGTCCCCACAAATAGAAGTGCGTTTTCCCCCTTATGATCCTGAGCATCTCTGAAATGGCTTGGTGGAAAACAGACCCTCTTCCGCTCGCCTGAATACATCGAGATGACCTCGCAGGTACATTTGGACAAAGCATCGCATAACAGTGCATATGATATGATAATAAGGGTAAAATGCTGATGTGATTATTTCCCGGCTCTTTCCCATCGGAGAAAAGTTTGGATCCAAACCAGATCGTGAAAGCTTTCTATGATGTGTTAGTGGGTGTTTTGGGAATCATTGTTGAGGACAAGCTATGATGAACTTATCCGACTTCCACGCTTGTCTCGCTCAGCCGAGCGCACGGGGTTACGACCTTAACCAAAAGCAGAAGGACGCCGTGGATCACGGGGCAGGCCCATTATGGCTACTTGCAGGTCCGGGATCGGGCAAGAGCGAAGTCTTAGTTACTCGAGCATTGAAACTACTTTGTGTAGATGGGGTAGCACCTCGCTCCATCTTTTTAACCACCTTTACAACGAAGGCCGCGCGCAATCTGGAAGATCGGCTGGCCTCCTACTTAGCAGCCCTTCAGGAGACCGATCCGAGCCTGCGCTCCATAGACCTGGCCGATATGCGCCTGGGAACTTTACATAGCCTCTGCAATGACATTCTCCAGGAGTACCGCTACCCCGCGTATCAGAACGTCCGCTTGCTCGACGATGTAGAGCAGCATCTCTTCGCTTACCGGTCCGCATCTATCGCGGACTATCAGGAGATAGCATTCTGGACACGCTTTGAGCACGCCGTACCCGAGTGGAGCGCGCGGCAAGGATATCCTCCCAACAAATGGAAGCGGGTTAAGGCGGCGGTTACGCTCTTCAACCATATCGTCGAAGACTGCGTCGATGTACAAAAGATGCACGCTGCTGGCGGCCATTGGGCAATGCTTGCCGACTTTTACCAGCAGTACGCCCAGGCACTGCGGGAGCGCTACCGATGTGACTTCGCCCATCTCCAGTCTCGGTTCCTAGAATTCATCAACTCATCCGCGGGCACGGTATTTCTGAGAGGGGACGGCCAAAGGCGCCCACCGTTGCAGCACGTACTGGTGGACGAATATCAGGATACTAACCCCGTTCAAGAGCGCATCTACCTCGCCCTCGCGCAGCTCGCACCGCATAACATCACAGTGGTCGGCGACGATGATCAGGCGCTCTATCGCTTCCGGGGCGGAAACGTCTCATGCATGGTTAATTTCGATAAGGCCTGCGCTTCAGCTTTTCATTTACAGCCAACAAAAATCCAGTTGGATCAAAATTATCGCTCTCATCCGGCGATCGTTCGGTTTTTCAGTGATTATATTACCTCTTTCCCCGAGATGACCACCGTAGGAGTGCGCGCCCCGGGCAAACTACCGGTCGCGGCTGCATCATCTATCACTGGCTTGTATCCAGCGGTTTCCTGGATCGCAAGAAACAGGGCGAGAGATGTACCCGAAGCCGTCGCGGATTTGATAAATGATCACCTGTTGGGCGACGGAATAATATCCGACTTGAGCCAGTGTGTCCTGCTGCTGCGCAGCACAAAAGATTCACCAAGAAATGCCGGTCCGTACCTTGAAGCATTCAAGCAGAGTGGAATACCCGTTTACAATCCTCGATCAAAGTCGTTCATGGAAAGTGAGGAGGTTCAATGCTTGCTCGCAGCACTCATCCGCGTTGTGGATATGCAGCATATTTTCAACTCCAACCAGATAGCCGATCTACCCACCACGGTTCAAACATGGATCGATACACTCGATGCTGTCTTCCGAGACACAGCGGTGCAGACTGCCCAGCTTGAAAGCTACATCAGGGCCAGTAATGCCGCTCTTCCTGGTATCTGTGCTGCTAATCAGGGCAGTTTTCTCAACCTCAGTCTGCTAGAAATCATGTACCGAATCCTCTCGCGTGAGCCTTTCCGCAGTTGGCGTCGGGATCCGTTACAGAATCAACGACTTGCAAAGGTGACACGTCTTTTCGAGAGCTATCACAGCTTTAACCTCGATGCTCTTCGAGCAGACCCAGCCAGTGCCCATATCGACCGGCACTTCCTCTATCAGTTCTATAACATGTTCATTAGCTACCTCATCGAGGCTGGTATCAGCGATGAAGAGGACGAGGAAGTGATTGTTCCGCAGGGTTACCTGCCCATTATGACCATTCACCAAGCAAAAGGGCTGGAGTTCCCATTCGTCGTTGTGGGGCAGTTGGGAAACAAAGGCTCAGTTGGCACCGCACAGATCCTTGAGCAGGAACTGGCACCGTTTCGACAAGATCTCTATCTCAGAACCACCAGGGGGGCTGATCTGCTAGCTCTGGAAGACGATATACGCCTTCTTTATGTAGCATACTCCCGAGCCCAGTATGGCCTCATTCTGGCGGGTACACTTGGGCAGATCAAGAGTCATGTAGCCGCACCAAATCGCGACCATGTCACGTTTCGCCGTAGCATCCAGGTAATCTAAAAGGAGGATACATGTCCCAGCCCTTCAATGGCCTTTCTGTTCCACCTCTTACTGATCTCGGCAAAAGGAAGTAAAGTGTGCTAAGGTAGGAGGGAACTGGAACCGAGCCCCTTGCAGTTCGTAACGGTTCTCGTAACTATTTCAGCAGGAATGCTTTCCAATGGGCTCCGCTTCAGTCAGTGGTTCGGGCCAGCATGGGCAGGGCATATCTCTTCCCCCCTCGATGGAATCAACCTGACGATCCTCGTCCTCGCCTTCTTCCTCCTCCCTGATAGCCGATGCTTCCCCCTTTTTGGCTTGCTCCTGCCCCAGACCCCTTTCC
>Ga0209648_10002644_pt1 | contig 14915 bp, 14 predicted proteins | sample GraSoi2013_115cm_FD_185830 | JGI IMG/M metagenome (GOLD analysis project Ga0209648, IMG submission 185830) | Grasslands soil microbial communities from the Angelo Coastal Reserve, California, USA - Sample 9_17_2013_115cm (SPAdes) (version 2) | ecosystem: Environmental > Terrestrial > Soil >...
TGCTGATCGACGGGATCGAGCAAGGCGTGGTCGCGGTTCTGCAAGTGGTGATCGTTCTCAGCGTGATGTTTTATTTCAACACCAAGCTTGCATTGATGGCGCTGATTCCATTCCCGCTTTTGATCGCGGGCGCGTTGACTTACACTCTGACCGCGCATCGGCGTTATCGTCTCCAGCGCCGCGCGGCCTCGGCGATGAACGCGCTCTTGCACGATAACCTGTCCGGGATTCGCCAGATCAAAAGTTTTGCGCGCGAAAAAGAGGAGCACGCGCGGTTCAATCGCGTGAGCGATCAGTTGCGCCACGCGACCCTGGTGGTGATGCGGGTCTGGGCGATTTATTCGCCGTTGATGTCGATGTTTGAAGCGATCGGCGCCGTGATCGTGCTCGCGTTCGGAAGTTACGCTGTGGTCAACGGCACGATGCAGATTGGCGACCTGGTCGCGTTTTTGATGCTGACGGCGTTCCTCTACGATCCGATCAGCCGGCTGCATCAATTGAATCAACTCGTCCAAGCCGGTCGTGCCGCGGGCGAGCGCGTGTTTGAGATTTTGGACGAACCGATCGAGCCTGGTTGGATCGACCATTACGCGCCGGTGCGAGTCGCGGGCGACATTCGTTACGAAAGTGTCAATTTCGGTTATGCCGAAGGTCTTCCCGCGCTGAAAAATGTTTCGTTGCACGCGCGACCCGGCGAAACAATTGCGCTCGTCGGCGCGACTGGCGCCGGCAAATCGACACTGGCGAGTTTGCTCCCGCGTTTTTACGAATTGAAAGAGGGCGATGGTCAGATTCTTGTCGATGGAAAAGAGATCCGCGAATACGGCATCCGCGCGCTGCGGGAGAATATCGGACTCGTCACGCAGGAAAGTTTTCTTTTCAACGGCTCGATCCGCGAAAATCTTTTGATGGGGAAACCAAGCGCGACCGACGCGGAGTTGTGGCGCGCCGTGGAGGCAGCCAATGCGCGCGAGTTCATCGAACGCCTGCCGGACAAACTGGATAGTATTGTCGGCGAACGCGGCGTGAAATTGAGCGTGGGCGAAAAGCAGCGATTGTCGATCGCGCGCGCGTTGCTCAAGGACCCGCCGATTTTGATTTTAGACGAAGCAACCGCAAGTGTGGACACCGCGACCGAGCGTCTGATTCAGGAAGCGCTGGAACATTTGATGGCGAACCGAACGTCGATTGTGATTGCGCATCGGCTTTCGACGATTGTGCGTGCCGATCAGATTCTCGTGCTCGATCACGGGCGCATCATTGAGCGCGGCACGCATGAGGAATTGATTGGGCACGGTGGCAAATATACGCGGTTGTGCGAGCAGAGTTTGCTCGAATCGCCGCGCGAGATGGTCGACGCGACTGCGAGCTTGGAGGAAGCGCCGGTCGCTTCGCCGGACGAGCAGATATCGATCTAAGCGGTCGGGCCGCTACGCCGCAGAAGCGCGTTGTATTTTTCTTCCAGTTTTTCGTAACGCTGCTCGGCTTCAGCTAATGCGCGTCGCTCTTCGCGCAATGTTTGTTCGAGATCGCGGATGCGTTCCTGAAGACGAATTGAAATACCGGCCGCGGCAGGCTCGACCGCAGCGTCGGCTGCGCTCGTCTTAGAGACGGTGGCGTTTGTTTTAAAGAGCGCAGGCAATTCGCCGATCTGCCGCCGAGTTCCGTCGCAGGAATTGATAACGAAGGTGTCCGCGTTGATATCGCCGAGCCGGATAAATTCCTGGATCGCACCGACAGTGGTTGGTCCGTAATAATGCTCGCTCGTCACTTCGACCAACCAATCCATGCCGAGCTGCGTAAGCATCGACGCTTTCAACCATGTTTGTTGATCAGTCGAAACAAGATCGTGGGGCGCGACTTGAGCGGTCGAAGCCCAACCGGAAAGTTGATCAAACGATATCGGTCCGAAAGTGGAACCGTCCTGATGTTTGCGCAAAAACCAGGGTTGGCTGGAGACGTCCTCCACGATTATTCGCCCGAGGACGACGGCGACGGGATCGGCGATGGGGGAATCAAAAGGGTCTGGCCGGCCTGCAATTTCAAAGGATTATCGATGTGATTGAACTTTTGCAGCTCGCTTACGCTGATGTTGTGCATTCGCGCGATGGAAGTGAGCGTTTCGCCGCGGGCAACGATGTGGCTGTTGCCATCACCTGCTTTCGCGGACGGTTCGGCCGCTGCTGGAGTAGACGTCGATGCAGTCGATGTCGAAGGGGCGCCCTCGCCAATCATGACGCCGGGACGTTGATTGGACAGCTGTGACTGAAGCTTAAGAATTTGCTGCGAAAGCATATCGATCTTCGCATTCTGCTCTTCGATCTTTTTGGTCAGCTCCTGAAGTTGCGCAGCCTGGCCTGCGGCGGCTTGAGTCGCAGAGGCGTGGGGCGTGGGCGCAAATGTCTGGGCGAAACCGTTCGAGCTCGCGAGAGCGATCAAAACCGATGCGGTAAGAGCATTCGCGACCAGGGATTTCATCAGCCCTCGATTTTGGCACTAGCCGCTTCCACTGGCAAGCAGGGCCGGCTGAAGGGCGCCAGCTTGCCTTCTTATCATTTCTCCTTAAATTTTTGCCATGCCGGAGCGCGTGCAAAAGCCGTTTGATCCCGCTCCGTGGGGTCCGAAGCAGGGGGACGAAGGTGGTCCGCGCTCGCCTGACATTTCGCGGCCGGACGCGAAAGATTTATTGAAAAAAATGCGGAAGGTGGACCCGAACCAGTCGAAGCGCTACCGCCAGCGCACCGGCCAATAATGGACAAGCCGCCTTTGGCGCTCGATCCGAACTTTTCGGGAGCGAGTGAAGATTTTCCGGCGATCTTGCGCCGTAAAAGTTTGCTGCAAAGCGCACCCGAACCAACTGCCGCGGCCGGGAATCGCACATTCATTCCAACAGAGTCTACGACCATCCTCGCTTTCAAGTTCGCGGGCGGGGTGTTGGTAGCGGGCGATCGTCGCGCGACTGCAGGCAATACCGTCGTTTACGATCGCGCCGACAAAGTGCTGGAGATCGATCGCCATTCGATCATGGCGATCGCCGGTGTGCCGGCGACGGCCTGGGAAATGGCGCGAGTGCTCGAACATTCGTTCCAATATTTCCGACGCACGCAGCTCCAGGAGATGAGTGTGGACGGCAAAGTGCGCGCCCTTTCCAAATTGCTGCGCGACAATTTTGGTTTTGTGATGCAGGGGGTCGGCGTGGTCGTGCCGATCTTCGCGACCTACGATGGGAATTCAAAACCGAAAGCGCGACTCTATTTTTACGACGCGATGGGCGCGCAATTTGAAGTGACTGATTACGCCGCGACCGGCTCCGGTTCGCCGGCCGTGCGCGGCATCCTTTATTACGAAAATAACTGGGGCGACAAAAAGCTGCAGGAATTGAACGAGGAGGAGGCGGTTGCGATCGCGTTGCGCGCTCTCGATACCGCGGCGGAAGCGGACACTTCCACCGGCGGAGTCGATCGCGGAGGAAAAATTTTTCCGCTGATCAAGATTGTTTCGCGCGAAGGGATCACGACGTTGCCGGAGGAAAAGATCGCCGGCGTGTTCAACCAAAAAGTGGCATGATCGAGGAGCCGTATCGTTGGGTAGAGGCGATCGCGAACCGGCGCGAGTACATCGAAACGCAACTTGCGGCGGGCAGTCCGATTGCGGCGGTCGGATATCGCGACGGAATTCTTTTCGTAACGCTCGGACGCGTGCGGCAAAAGATTTTTGAGATTTACGACCGCATCGCGATGGGCGCGATCGGTCATCCCGGCGATATCGAGCGATTGCGACTGGCGGCAATCGAATTGGCGAGCACCGAGGGTTTCACGCGTTCGGCGGCGGACGTTTCACTGCGCCGTCTGGCGCATTACTCGCTTAGCCCGGTGATGAAAAGCGCGTTCGAGCAAGTTTACGGTGCGCCGTTTCTGGCGCGGCTTCTTTTTGCCGAAATCGGCTCGAGCCCGAAAGAAGATTTGTTTTTGCGCATCGATTACGACGGCGCAATCGCGGCTGATGGCTTGACGGGGCAAGCGCGACAGCGGTTCGCGGTTTTGAGCGGAACGCGCCAGTCGGCAGAGCTGATGGAAAAGTTTTTGCAAAAAGAGCACGTTACCGATGCGGAGCTGCCGGATGCGATCAATGTGGCATTCGACGCGTGGAGCATTGGCCGGATGGCGATTGGAGAAAACGCGAGCAAGGAATTGCCGGAACGCGACGCTATTCGGAAACATCGAGATGAGCAGCTGACCAACGCTGGAATTGAAGCGGCTGTGCTCGAGCGCGGCAGCAAAAGCGCGATTCGCTATCGAACTTTGGCGGATGAAGAGCTGCGCTCCAGTCTTCAAAGGTAGCAATGTTTCGAGGGCGATTCGGCGTCGGCGGGGCAATGAAAAACATTGTCGCGTGGCTGGGGGTTTCGCTGATGGCGGCGTCGTTCATTTGGTGGCAAGTCCTTTCCACTCCACGGCCGGCACCTTCGATGCGCCATACTGCTGCGCCTGCGCCATTCACGCTGGTTGTTCTCGACCCCGGCCACGGCGGCCAGGATTCCGGAGCGATGTGCGGCGCGATTTATGAGAAGGATCTGACTTTCGACATCGCGCAGCGCGTCGATCGATTGCTTCAAGTCCAAGGTTTGGCGACGCTGATGACGCGAGTTGGCGACAGTTATGTTTCGCTCGCCGATCGCGCGGCAGTTACGAATCGCGCGCGGGATTGTATCTTTGTCAGCATCCATTTCAATGAAGGCAAAAAGGTGGTCGGCGGCGTAGAAACTTATTATGCCGAGCATCAGGCGGCTCCGGCTCCGCGGCTTGTTTCGTGGATTCCGTTTTTTCAGGGGCCGGCGGCCGAGTCGCCTACTTTGGCGAGCCAGAGTTTGGCCCGGTTCATTCAGGAAGCGATGGTGGCGCGAACGAAGGCGCCTGATCGCGGAACAAAAGCCGAGCAGTTTTTTGTGATTGCCAACGTTGGAGTCCCGGCGGTGCTGGTGGAAGCCGGGTTTCTTAGCAACAAGGACGATATCGCGAAGCTGGAAAGTAACGGTTATCGCGAACAGATGGCGGCGGCCATTAGCGAAGGCATTCTGCGTTACCGCGACGTTTTAAAGGAACAGCAGCTGCCGCTGGCCGTGACCGGGGCGGGGACTGAATAGCGGACAGATTTCGGCGTCAAAGCAACATCGACATGAAACTTCGGATCGCAGTTGTGGTTCTGGTGGCCGCACTCGCGCCAGGCGCAAGGGCAGATCAAGCCGTCCAAAATGTGCAGCAAGCGCTGAAGGACCAGGGTTTTTATTACGGCGAAGTTACTGGCGAAAAAGATGCGGACACGACGGCGGCAATTCGGCGCTACCAAATCCGCAACGGGCTTCAAATCAGTGGCGATCTCAATGATGAAACGCTCAAATCTCTTGGGGTCGATTCTTCCGGCGCTCGCGCGATCGTAAAAGCGTCCCCAACTCCAGCGCCGGCTGCGCCGGAAACTTCGGACTTGCGCGCCCAACCGCGAGAAAGTTCGGCTCCGACAAACCCTTTGACTGGCCAGCCATTTCCGGAACCGCAGCAAGATCGATCCGCTGACGGACGGATTCGCGGTGGCGAACAAGTACCGGTCCGACCGGATTACGACGCAGTTCCGGCGCATCCGGCGGACAATTTTGCCGGCACGCCGTATGAAGCAGCGCCGCCGCAAGTTCGGAGGCACGTCATTATTTCAGCACAAAATCTTCTGGCGCGGAGGGGGCTTTATCGCGGTGCGATCGACGGGTACCCCAGTCCTGATTTGGAATTTTCCTTACGGGCCTATCAGGCTCGGGTCCGCCTCCCGGTCACCGGGCGACTCGACTTGGAAACACTTGCCGCTCTCGAGCTCTTACCAGGCGCCAACGCTCCGACTTACGTTCCGCGCCGCCGCCCATTGCGCGAAGCGCCAGTGCGCGGCGAATGGATACCTGAACACTGATTGGCCGCCACGGCGAATCCGTCCTTGCCAGATGGATCTTGTCAACGGATCGACATCAGAGCATTAACTTTTTTCCTGATCAAAGTGCACCGCCTGGAGCTCGGCAAAGACCGTGCCGACGAAAATCTGTGCTTCAATGCGCAGCGGAATTCGGTTTGCATCGTCCGAGATCCAAACAGTCGCGCGCCGGAATTTCCGATGTGGCTCCAATTCAAGCTTCTTGCCCAAGTGCTGGAGCTGAAGATCGATCTTGATCGCGTTGTAGGCGCCCGCCCGGACGGCCACGTGTTCGCGGCCGAGAACGGTCACAGTTGTCAGATAAGCGGAGGTGGCAGGATAAACGACAATGCGATAAACGCCGTGATCGCTTAACGGTTGGCTGCGCAGGTAAAGCAGGGCGCTGTGCAGATCAAACAAATTGGGGAAATTGAACGGTTTGGTTGCTTTGGCACCGGTCCCTTCCGTTCGCGCTCGCATAACGCCGGAATCGGTGAAACTGAGATCAGTGACGAGCTTTTTCTTTCGGTAGATTTCGGTCTGTTTGCTTTCGATCGGACGAAGCGTTTCCGGATCGGCCAATCCGCGGTAGCTCGCGTCCAATCTCCACAGAGCGCGAACGAGACCAATCGTTCGACCGCTCGCCTCAAGCTGCAAACGTTTATCAGCCGTTTTGGTAAAGTGGATGTCGCCGGTGCCCGCGGTAAACCCGGACCAGCCGAAATGATAAGTGGTGCGGACCGGTCGAAGCTCGGGAAAGTTACCGGGCGGATCTTTGGTCAGAGTGGATTCCCAACTCGGGGCCGCTTGTCCGAGTCGAAACAGGGTGAGTGAAACGAAGATGATCCACCAGAGCGCTGGAAGTCCGCATTTTGGCGATCGAGTTTGCTGGTCTTGGTTTGAACTCACCTTCGCTCCGAATCCAACCGAAACGTAATCGCGAATCTTCAACCTGTACGCAAAAAACACACGCGAGTTTGTCCCGCGTGTGTTCTCTAATTCTTCAGCTGCCGTTAAGGCTTCTTCGGAGTCGCGGAAGCGCTCGGAGTCGTCGCCGTGCTCGGTGTTCCAGTTGTTATCGAGCTGGCCCGGCCGGGCTTGTTCAAGACCGTGATCACGTCGTTCGTGAAATCGACGCTGTCGCGAGAATACATCAGCACCGGAACGCCATTGAGGCTGTTGCCGGATTTATCGAAGACGAGGTCGAGGTTGCTTGTTTTCACCTTGTCCATGACAACGTCGCTAATTTCTTTGACGATGCCTTCGCGCATGCGCAATGCCTGCTCCTGAAGCTGGCGTTCGCGCGTCTGGCGAAACTCGGTGATTTCGCGCTCCATGTTCTTGATGTTTGAAATCTTGTCGTCGCGTTCCTTGGCTTTCTGAGCCTTGGCATCGGCGCTCAGGGCCGGCGCTTCAAGCTGTTTGTTGAGGTTGTTGATATCGTCGAGCGCTTTTTTATAGGCGTCTGCACGTTCGTCGTATTCTTTTTTCGCCTGATTCTTGGCGTCGTTAATCTTCGCCTCAGCGTCCTTGGTCTTATTGTATTCCCGGAACGTGCGGTTCATATCGACCGTCCCGATTTTCAAGGTTCCCTGCGCCCGCGCCGCGATCGGCAGGACGAGCAAGCAAACAACCGTCAAACAAAGCAATTTTTTCATAAGAGGGCTAAATAAGTCGTCGGAAACCGTCTCGACCGCAAGGGCAATATTCGATTAAAATTGGTAGCCGACACTGAAGTTCAGATGGCCGTGACCGGTATTTCCTGCCTTATCTATCGGATAACCGTAATCGAGCCGTAACGGGCCGATCGGCAGATCCAGGCGGAGACCAACGCCGAAATCGGATCCAAAGCTGTCGAATGTGCTTTTGGGCGTCAAATTGTAGGGCAAACTATTGAGTCTTGCATACTTGGCGCTAGCCCGGGCGTTGGGGCCGCGCGAAACTATCAGTGTTTGATCCCCGAAATCCCATGGATCGGGATTGACTAAACCAGCGTCGTAAAATAGGGCGCCCCGGGCCTTTTCAATGATGGGAAAGGTCAGTTCCACCGTCCCGCGGGCCATCGATTGACCACCGAGTGGCTGACCATGGAAATCCTTCGGGCTGATGTCGCGGAAACGGAAACCTCGCAAGTTGTTCGACCCGCCCAGATAAAGTCGGTCGAAAATCGGGACGGTCGGGACGACTTCGTTAATTGGTAAACTAAGCTGCTTAAGTGGGTTAGCTGGATCCTTAACCGCCTTACCGTTGATATCAAAGACCTCACCAAAAAAGCCGCTGAGTCTGGTTTGCTCGGGCTTGTTCCATACATCCACCGTGGCTGCCTCGACATCGAACAAAAGGATCAGATCTCCGGGGAACCGGATATATTTGGTTGCTTCGACGTCGAATCCGTAAATTTGCTCATCTCCGCCCAATGGGCCTCCGGCAACGTAAGACGTGATCGAAATTCGCTCGCCTTTTCGGGTTAAGAACGGATTGTCTCTTCGGTCCCAAACTAAACTGGTGGTGACCGTGCTTTTAGTGGTTGTCCCTTCTTCAGCCAGAAGTTCCGGTGAGACGCCACCGGCTACGTTAAAGATTTCGTAATTTTGTATACTGTAACCGAGGACTACGTAGACCCATGAGAAGAGCGGCTTGCGCGCCTCCAGTGAAAAGCCGTAGTTACGCTGGTCGTAGACCGAACTTAGATAGTTCGCTTCGGAATAAAATATCTGCCCGCCGAGCGAAAGTCGCTGGTCGAGGAAATACGGCTCGGTCACGCTAACCACAAAATCCTTCCGCTGACTGCCAATCTGTGCTTTCGCCCGGAATTTTTGACCGGCGCCGGTTAATCCAGGCCAGTTTGAAATGTCGAAATTGCCCTGAGTCAGCTCCACGAACCCGATCAATTGGTCGACCGTGCTATATCCGGCGCCGAAATTGAGCGAACCAGTTCGTTTTTCTTCTACCTGAACCACCAAATCTTTGCGGCCCTCCACCCCGGTTTCTTCCGGATAAGTTTCGACTTTGGTAAAGTAGCCTAGGTTTTCGAGGCGTTTCTTAGTCGTGTCCATTCGCACCGTGTCGAACACATCGCCCGGCCTGACCAAGATTTCGCGGCGGATCACTTTGTCCTTGGTCCGCGTGTTCCCAATGATGTTGATCCGTTCCACAAATGAGCGATTGCCCTCTTCGATCTTGTAATGAACGTCGATCAAACCGGCGCCAGCGGGAGTGCCTTGCGGCAAAATGATAAGATCGACATATCCGCCGCGGCCATAGTTATCAGCGATTGCTTTCGCGTCGTCGTGTAAGTCCTTGGGCGAATAGACGGAGCCCTCCTTCATTTTGATGACCTTACGAATTTTCTCCTCGGTCGTTTCCTTGTAACCGGTGAAGGAGAGTTTGTTGACGTGATAGAGCGTCCCCTCCTTGATTCCAATAGTGATAAGAAGCGGGCCGTTCTTTCGCTCCCGGCCGGTTTCTTGCACCTCCGCGTCGATGTAACCGTGGTTTTGGTAATATTCTTTGATCGCGTCGAGGTCCTGTTGCAGTTGGACCTCGTCCAATCGCCCTGATTTGTCGATGAATGCGACCATCGTCTTGCCGCGAGTTTTCATCTGCTTGCGCAGAATCTTTTCGCTGAAATGCTCGTTGCCCTCAAAACGGATTCTTTTGACCGCGCCCCTCACGCCTTCGTTGACCGTGTAAATGACGCGCGCCGTCCCGCGGCTCTCGTCGATCGGCTCGACCCGGAAATCCACGGTGATGTCGGTGAAACCCTTGCTTTGATACCTGTCGATGATCTTTTGGCGCGCTTTCTGAAGATCATCTTCATTGACCGGCGAGTTCAGTTTTACGCCGATTTCCTTCCGAAGTTTCTTCGCACTTACCCGTTGGGCGCCGTCAATAACTAGTTCGCGCAGCACTTGTCGCGTTTGGACTGCGACAATCACCTTGACGCCGTCCTCTTCAGGCTGCGCAAAAATGCGCACGTTCTGGATGGTGCCGGTCTTGTAGAGACTGCGAATGTCGTCTTCGACCGTCGAATCGGAATAGGGCTGACCGACCGCCGTCCTGATTTGGGCCAGAATCACGTCCTTCGACACTGTCGCAGGACCGGAGTATTGCACGTCGATCGAACGGATGATCGGCGTCTGCTGTCCGCGCGCAATCGCCGGCGCGAACAATCCTAACGCGGTCACGAAAAGCATTACTGCCGTCCAGCCCCGTGCCGATCCCCGAAATTCTCTCATAAATCAAGATGCCGAATCCCGCGCAGCATAAAAAACTGGCGCGGGACAGGCGCAATTAGAGGAGAAGCGAGCTATCGTCAAGGCAGGATTTTCTTCGAGAGTGGCAAGGCGCCCGTCATAGACAACGCCATGGGCCGTTCAGTTCAACAGTTCGTAAGAATTATTTCGGCGGCGCGGTTCGTAACCCGCATCGCGAATCAATGATTCGATTTGGACTGCGTCCAAACAGAAAGTAGTTCCCGCCGCACTCACGACATTTTCCTCCATCATCACCGAACCGAAATCGTTGGCGCCATATTTCAATGCCACTTGGCCGATCTCCGGCCCTTGTGTGACCCAGGAACTCTGGATGTTGTCGATGTTGTCCAAGAAAATCCGGGAGAGCGCCTGCGTCCGCAAATACTCGGCCACACTGGTTGGCTGTTGGACCTTCAATACCGTGTGTTGCGGCTGGAACGTCCAGCAGATGAAAGCGGTGAACCCTCCGCTCCGGTCCTGCTGATCCCGAATGCGTTGCAAATGTTCGATCCGTTCTTCGATCGTTTCGACATGACCGAACATCATGGTGGCGCTCGATTTCAAACCGAGCTCGTGCGCGACCTGCATCACTTCCAGCCATTGGTCGCTGTTGATTTTCAAAGGCGAAATTTTCTTGCGCACCCGGTCGACCAGAATTTCGCCTCCTCCTCCGGGGATCGATCCCAGCCCGGCTTTTTTGAATTCCGCAATCACTTCCCGCAGCGGCATTCGGAATGTTTCCGCGAAATGCTGAAACTCCGGCGGGCTGAATCCGTGGATATTGATGTGCGGATATTTTTTTCGGATGTGCTGCAAAAGATCGAGATACCACGCGAACGACAATTTCGGATGATGCCCGCCCTGCATTAGGATTTGAACTCCGCCGGCCGCCGAAAGTTCGTCGAGTTTCTGGTCGATTTGTTCCAGCGAAAGAACGTAATGGTCTTCATCGCGCTCCGTCCGGTAAAACGCACAGAACTTGCAATACACATTGCAAACGTTGGTGTAATTGATGTTGCGGTCCGCAATGTAGGTCACGATCTCGCGCCCGCGCCCACCGTAACTTTTTTTCTTGGCCAGGTCTCGCCGCACATTTGCCAGCGCGCCCAATTCCTCCAGCGGCAGCGAATAAAGCTTAAGCGCTTCGTCGGATGAAATCCGCGCGCCTTCGAGGACCTTATCGTTCAGTGCGTCCCGATTGAGAGAAACCATTGCCCCAAGTTTAACCGATTCGACTGCGGCTTACGAGCGTTTTGAGTTGGCAGGCGGTGCGCCTGCCCTACAACTTCCCCTATGTCAAAATCGGTGGCGATTATCGGCGCGGGGGTCTCCGGACTAACCTGCGGCGTTCTTTTTGCCGAGCGCGGATTTCGCACCGCGATCTTTGCCGAACAGATCGGCCAGCGAACAACTTCCGGCGCGGCGGCTGCGCTTTGGTTTCCCTACGACGCCCAACCTGCTGACAAAGTGATTCCATGGGCGCTCTCGACCTACAAAGTGCTGGTCGATCTTGTGAAAGATATCCGCAGCGGCGTCTCGATGATCGAGCTCCGCCAATATTGCCGCGCCGGCAAAATTCCAATTCCCGAATGGGCTTCTTCTTTTTCTGCCTCTGTCATGTCGAGCGAAGTCGAGACATCTCTAAATATTTCTGCTTCTGCCTTTTCTTCCGGTTTCTCAATCACCGTTCCGCTCATGGACACCACCATCTATCTCGACTACCTCGCCAAGCGCTTTCAAAAAGCCGGCGGCTCGATCAACGAGAGCGTTCGTTTCGAGAAACTCGAAGATGTCGATCCAAAATTCGATCTCGTGATCAATTGCGCCGGGATCGGCGCGCGCGAACTGATGCGCGATCTCGATCTTGAACCGCACCGCGGTCAGGTCGCGATCGTTCCGAAGATCGATAAAATGAAGTGCGCGATCGTTTGCGACGACGATCCGCTGATGTACGCGATCCCGCGCACGAACGATTGCGTCTTTGGCGGTACCAACGAAGTCAGCGACAATCTCGAAGCCGATCCAGCGACGACAGACGCGATCGTCGACGAATGCAGCCGCGCTTTAGACATCGAAGCGCCACGCGTTCTCCGCGAGCGCGTCGGTCTCCGTCCGTTTCGAAAATCAGGCGTGCGTCTTGAATCGGGAAAACTTTCCGACGGCCGCACCGTCATTCACAACTACGGCCACGGCGGCTCCGGCTTCACGCTTTCCTGGGGCTGCGCCGAAAATGTTTTTCAACTTAATGGTCGGTAGGGCGAGATTCTGTCGAGGCCACGAAGAATCTCGAGCGCTTCATTAAAAAATCGAAGCCAGCCGTTTTAGTGCGAATTTCACTTTCTCAGGATCAAACGTACCGAAACGCAGGTACGAGGGAACGCCAGACAAGCTGTGATTGATTTCCAAAGTCCCCGTTAGGACACCTGAAATAAAAAGAAAATTACCTTCAGTAAAGACAAGCTTCCGAATTGCTTCCTTCGGAATCTCAAATTCGTAGTCAAATAGTACTAGTCCCCTCAAGGATAGCTTTAGTCTAGAGGACGAAATTGCGAGAGACCCAAATGGCCAGGTGCAGCAGGCGGAAGACCAATATGACTCGCCCGCGAACGCACTACCTCGCAGCACTACATCATCCATCGAGAAGCCATCTAGGTAAGATGGCACCCATGTTTATTGGCAGGGAACACAAAGAGTCGCGCGATTGCACCCCGCTACGTCAGGGCGACGCACTGGAAGGAGCTGACGACGTCGTCGGGGCCTTTGGCGGCGAAGAAACTTTCGTAATAGCCGGGGCCGAGGTCCCAGTGCGGGCCTTTGTAATATTCGTCGCGATAAAATCGCCAGACACCGCTGACCACGATCAGGCAACTGATCCGGTCGTTCCAGAAATCGCCGATGTAATGAAAACTCAAGTTTGTCCGCGCGTAAGCGCCTTTGAACCCGATGTGATCGTAGAGGACGAGCTCGGGCAGGCGAATGGCTTCCGTCGAAGCGGGCGAAGCTTCTTTGCCGGCCGCGCTGGCATGATATCCGAGCGACCCCAGTTTCCATTTCATGTCAATGATACAGCCGTTATCCGGCGACAATTCGGTTTTCGGTATTTGTCTCATAAGCGGCGGAGGTTCGAGGTTGATCTTGCAATAGCTTCTGCACGTCTGTCGAGTCGAGAAACATGCCCGCGAATGACGCGAATCACACGAAAAATCGAAGGCAAAAGCTTTCTCTCTTAAGAATTCGTCTCATTCGCGTAATTCGCGGGTGGGAAACTCAAATCAAATGTTCTCGGTTGTCGGAGCGCAGCCGGATCGTTTTGTTCTGCAAATTGTGCATCGCGCGGATGAGCCGGACAGTTTTGCTCTTCGCGCGCATCAAAATGGAATGCGTGATCGCGGTCGTGCCCTTTGATTTCACGCCCCGCAAAAGCGCGCTGTCGCTGATTCCGGTTGCGCAGAAAACGATGTTCTCGCCTTGAGCGAGATCGTCCGCCGTGAAAATGTGCTCGAGGTCCTTTTCATTGCCGTCGACGATGAGTTGTTTCCGCTCTTTCTCATCTCGCGGCCACATTTTGCATTGCATCTCGCCGCCGAGACATTTGATCCCCGCCGCCGCCAGCACCGCTTCGGGTGAGCCGCCGATGCCCATGTAAAGATCGACATCGGATTCTGGAAGGGAGGGCGCCATTGCCGCGGCGATGTCTCCATCGCCGATCATCCGCAACGACGCACCGCATGCCCGGATTTGTTCGACGATTTCTTTGTGTCGCGGCCGGTCGAGCATCATCACGACCACGTCCTGCACCCGTTTGTCTACCGCACGGGCGACGATCGCGAGCGTTTCGGCAATAGGCGCGTCGATGTAGAGCGAGTCGCCGCGCTTCTGAGTGTATTGAATGACGCGCGCGCCGTAGGCCAGCTTCGACATGTAGAACGAGGGCACATCGCGGAGCGCGACTTTGACGCCTTCCTCCGGACTCGCGGCCGCAATGCAACTGATCGAGTTTGGCGCGCCTTTGGAAATATTCGTCGTTCCGTCGATCGGATCGATCGCGATATCGAACTGGGGCGCGCCCGGGAGCCAGGTGCCGAGTTGCTCGCCTTTAAAAATTCCGGGGGCGTCGTCCTTGATTCCTTCGCCGATCACCACTTCACCGCAGATGTTCATCAGATCGAACATGCCGCGCATGGCATCGCACGCCGCCGCGTCGGCGGCTTCCTTGTCGCCGCGCCCGAGCCAGCGCAGCGAATTGAGCGCGGCCGCTTCCGTTGCGCGCACGAAATCGAACTCAATGATGCGTTCGATGTCGTAATAACTTATTTTCGGCAACCGATGCATGACGGGCGATCATTTTCACGCAGGTCGCGCGCGATGACAACCGCGTAAAAGGCTTCGCCTCACGCAGTCCTTTATTTAGGCATTGAGTGCGACGGATCGTCCATCTGCATTCCGCTGTGATCGTGGCGCGACGGCCGGATACGCAGAAAAACCTCAAATCCGTAACCTGGGCCGCTGCCATAATATTGATCGAGTTCCCCGGGCCAAAAATCGATCGTGAATTGACCGCCGAGACCGATGTCGATCTTGTTGCCGTGCGAAAGATCGCGGACGTAACCGATTGAAACCGCGTTGACCGGGAAGATTTCATTGAGATCGCCGGGTGCAAGAACGAGTTCGTGTCCCGACTTTTCCACGCGCTCCCATCGCGCGTAAACA
>Ga0209648_10002645_pt1 | contig 14914 bp, 10 predicted proteins | sample GraSoi2013_115cm_FD_185830 | JGI IMG/M metagenome (GOLD analysis project Ga0209648, IMG submission 185830) | Grasslands soil microbial communities from the Angelo Coastal Reserve, California, USA - Sample 9_17_2013_115cm (SPAdes) (version 2) | ecosystem: Environmental > Terrestrial > Soil >...
ACGCAAAGACGATGCAGTGTTGAACCGGCCGAGGGCTTCGGAAGTCTTGAAGACGCTGCCGACGCTCGAGGATTGAAGTGACTGGTGGAAAAGAGATCCCTCGTCGCTACGCTCATCGGTACAAACATGCTTTCAGGCTGTTTAGTTAACCATAATTACCCCCTTGTATCGAGCCAACGCTTCGTGCTGAATCCGAAAGCAAGAAACATATTTCCCGAGAACATTCATTAAAGTACCCAGCTCCTATCATCCACGAATGCTTCCGCGTCTCTCCGATTCATTCAGAGTAGATTCAAATCTGATACAAGAACTTGTCAACGCAGCAGCTACGGCTAGAATTGGGTGTAAAGCTGCGATAAGCCTTTCCAATCGTAGTAATGGTCACGAAATGAGCCAAAGACTGAGTTAGCTTTGCGACTTCTTGGATTTGACTTCTTTCCCAAGTCTTTCCCACGAGGAACCTACAAGCGCGCACAGCGCAAGGTGTCTGCCTGTCGCGTAACAGCGATAATCGTCCAAATGAACCGGCTGTTGCTATCAGCATCCAAGAACCACGTTTCTCGATAGTTTGCGAGTTGCCGACTAGCCGCTCAGTGACGAGCGGATTACGACGTTTTGAGTGCTGTCGCGAGTTGACACCAAATGAGGGGAGCCTACGACGCTCTCCACTGTGCGAACCAGTTCTCGGCCTTCCGATTCGCTCAACCCTCTCCCAAACCGGGGAGTATGGGGATCGTAGCTACGTCCGCGTCCGAAGAATACAACTATGAAACTGATGGCAAGTTCCGGCCACGGAACTCCTGCCTGGTAATCGAAGATCACGTAGTTCCAATCGAGTATGTTTCTTCCTGGTCGTTGGATCGACGTGCTGAATCGTAGACGCGCCATTTTGTCGATTAAGTACTGGTGGTTCCACCCGATTCCCGCGATCTCCCACCTCAGGGTCAACGCTACCCCGTTGACGGTGATGATCTCTCTCCCAAGCCCCTTCCAAGCCCAGTTGATCGCCACCCCGAAGGCGACAGTGATCGTCATCAAGCCCATGAAAACCGGCGAGTCTGCGAAGATCCTCCACGACATTGCCACGAGAAACAATCCGAGGACAGGACCGATAACGACCGCGACCCAAAAGTTGTACAGATGACGATAGGCCGGAATGACGATCCGCAAACCAGCAACCGTCTGCTCAAGTGTCGCCCGTCCGATTGTGGCAGGAAGCGGAACCAAGAGGACCCTCCTTGGAAAGTTATTGTATACAGCTTTTCGGTCTAAGAGACCCCGAATGATTGTCTGAAGGTAATAACGTGCCTCGGAGGGTTCAGATAACGCTCACACCCGAATCAGCCAGGCTTCGGATTCAGAGCTGATGACGGCTAAGCGGACGTCATTCCGGGCCAGGAGTCCCGCTGGAGGGAGTGACAGCCGATTAGCCATCTCAAAAAACAGCAAGGAAAGCTGACTTCTTTCCCACACGGGAAATAGGAATTTTGGACGCAGCCCAGAAGCCTTTATGAATCAGTAGAAGTGGCAGCAGTTGCAGGCCAGAACCGGGCGATGACCATTGGGTTCTAAATCCTGCCGACACTGCGGGACTTGCAAGAAAGACGACGACTCAGTTCTCATAACTTGTACAAAAGAAAAAGGCCGGAATCCTGGATTCCGGCCTTGTCGATCACGAAATGGTTGCGGGGGTCAGATTTGAACTGACGACCTTCGGGTTATGAGCCCGACGAGCTACCAGGCTGCTCCACCCCGCGTCATTGATACTACGCGACTTGCTGCCCTTCTGCAACTCCGCGTATCGAGTTCCCGGTAGGGCCGGGTAGGGCCGCGATTCGAAGCGCGTCCAGAATCTCAGCGGGAATGGGAATATCCCCTATGGAGTACTTTATCTTTGGTTTCTGACCCTTGCCGCGCCACACAGCCTGCCGAACGTGAACTCGTTTCCTGAACGGATCAACGTCACCTAAGCGAGGACCGATTCTTTGACCACTTCAGATGGGCTCTCTATACTGAGGTGCGCTCGGATTGAAGCGGAGCATTGTTTTCTGAGAGCTCGCGCTAGGATTAGTTGAGACCCAAGAGCGGCGCGCCCTTCAGAACTCAGGGTAGACTGCCGTACTCCGAACGAGGACACATGTACCAAACACTGACGGACCGTTTGCGCGAGGTGCTGGCCGGGCACATTCGCGAGAAATATGGGGTAGCGCTGGCGATCGTGCTGGAGCGGCCGCCGAAGATTGAGATGGGGGAGGCGGCTTCGCCGGTGTGTTTTGAATTGGCGAAGCGGTTGAAGAAGGCGCCGCGGCAGATTGCGCAGGAGATTGCCAATGGCTTGGGCAGGGTCGACGGGATCGCCAAAGTCGAAGTGGCGGGTGGCGGGTATTTGAATGCGTATTTTGATCGGGGCGCGTTCTGGGCACGTGCGCAAGCAGAGGAAATTGGGGAATCACGAGTGGCGAGTGATGAAAAAATCATCGTCGAGCATACGAGCATCAATCCGAACAAGGCGGCGCACATTGGGCACGTGCGGAATGCCGTGCTGGGCGACACGATGGTGCGAATCCTGCGGCACACGGGGAACCGCGTGCAGATTCAGAATTACATTGATAACACGGGCGTGCAGGTGGCAGATGTGGTGATCGGCCTGCTGCAAATGGAAAAGGTCACGCCGGTTTGGGTGAAGAGCCGGTCAGGGGAACCAAAGTTCGATTATTACTGCTGGGACTTATACGCGAAGGCAACGAGCTTCTTTGCGGAGGACAAGGCGCGCGCGGCGAAGTTGCGCGGCGAAACGCTGAAGTCGATCGAAGAAGGCAACGGCGAGGATGCCGAGGTGGCGCAAGTGGTGGCAGATGCGATTGTGGGATGCCACCTGCGGACGATGGCGCGGCTGGATATCAGCTACGAGCTGCTGGCGCGGGAGAGCGAAATACTGCACTTGAAGTTCTGGGATGCGGCGTTTGAGATGCTGAAGAAATCGGGCGCGATTCAACTGGCGGCTAGCGGGAAGATGGCGGGCTGCTGGATCATGCCTTGGAAAGAGGAGGAAAATTCAGGAATTAACGCAGAGGACACAGAGAGCGCAGAGGACGCAGAGAAGACAGAAGAAGAAGAGAATTCGCAGGACAAGATTATTGTGCGTTCGAATGGGACGGTGACGTACGTCGGGAAGGACATTGCTTACCAGCTCTGGAAATTCGGATTGCTGGGGAAGGATTTTCATTACCGGAAGTGGCCGAATGCGCCGGAAGGGCAGACGGTTTGGGCTACGACGAGCGGGGCGAGTGATCCGGGGGCGCCGCACTTTGGCGAGGCCGCATCAAGCGTTTACAACGTGATTGATGCGCGGCAGGCGTATCTGCAAAAGGTGGTGGCGGCGGGACTGCGAGCGCTGGGGCATGTCGAGGCAGCGGAGCGGTCGATTCATTTGTCCTATGAGATTGTGGCGCTGACGCCGCGGTGCGCGGCGGAAATGGGATACGAGCTTACGCCGGAAGAGGCGAAGAAGCCGTATGTGGAAGTGAGCGGGCGCAAAGGCTTTGGCGTCAAAGCGGACGACCTGCTGGACAAGCTGGAGGCGGCGACGCTGGCGGAAGTGCAGCAGCGGCACGCGGAAATGAAGACGCAGGAACAGAAGTCGACGGCGCATGCGATTGCAGTGGGGGCGCTGCGGTTTTTCCTGCTGAAATTCACCCGCAACGCGATTATCGCGTTCGACTTCAAGGATGCGCTGAGTTTTGAGGGCGAGACAGGACCGTATTGCCAGTATGCGGTGGTGCGAATTCGCGGGATTCGGCGGAAGGGCCCGGAGGCGGGGGCGACCAACGTCGAAGTAACGAAAGCATGCGCCGCGGAATTGCTTTCGGGGGCGGAGGGGAATTCGTTTTGGGAGTTATTGGTTTCGGCGGGATCGCTGGACTATGCGGTGGATGCGGCGATTGCCACGCAGGAGCCTGCGTTTGTGGCGAAGTATGCGTTTCAATTGGCGCAGGCGTTCAATAATTTTTATCACAAGCATCATATCTTGTCGGAAGCGGACGAGCAGAAACGGGCGTTTCTGTTGCGGTTGACGGAGTTGGTGGAGGAGCAACTGGTGCGGGCACTGGGATTGCTGGGAATTGAAGCGCCGGAAAAGATGTAGAGAACGCCAGAGCGTTCGCTGGTTTCTTACTTTTGCAAGTCTCCGCTTTCTCCGAACAAGCGGCGAAATTTCGGTTTGCAGGGCAAACCGGTCTGTATGCGGACAGAATTGGCCAGCCGCAAACTAGTTTGCGCCGCAGACCAAATTGTTCTCACCGAAAGAGACTTAAGTCGCCCCAGATCAATAAGATAAAATGAGATGAACCAGCGTGCGGAGGGCGACGCCGGTGGGGCCTTTGGCGAGCCAGGGCTTGGCGTCATCGTTCCAGGCGGTACCAGCGATGTCGAGGTGAATCCACGGCGTGTCGCCGGTGAACTCCTTGATGAACATGGCGCCGGTGATGGCGCCGCCGCCTTTGCCGCTGCCGATATTCTGGATGTCGGCGACGGTGCCCTTGATGAATTCGCGGTAGTCGTCGTCGATGGGCATCTGCCACATTTTTTCGCCGACGGCTTTGGAACTGGCGAGAAGTTTGTCGGTGAAGGGCTGGTCGGAGCCGAAGACGCCGACGTTGACGCTGGCTAGCGCGACGACGATGGCGCCGGTGAGAGTGGCGGCGTCAACGAGATGCGTGGCGCCGAGTTGCTTGGCGTAATGAACGCCGTCGGCGAGGATAAGGCGGCCTTCGGCGTCGGTGTTGAGGACTTCGATGGTCCTGCCGGACATGGCGGTCTGGATGTCGCCGGGCTTTTGCGCCTTGCCGCCGGGCATGTTTTCCGTGGAAGGGACGACGCAGATTACTTTGACGCTAGGCTTTAGGGCGGCGAGGGCGCGCATGACGCCAAGCATGGTGGCGCCGCCGGCCATGTCGTACTTCATTTTTTCCATGCCGTCGGCGGGTTTGATGGAGATGCCGCCAGTGTCAAAGGTGACGGCTTTGCCGACGAGACCGATGACTGGCGCGCCGGGCTTCAAATTCGCGGGCGTGTAGGTGACGACCATGACGCGGGGCGGCTCGGGACCACCCTGGGCGACGCTGAGGAGCGCGCCCATCTTGAGGTCGGCGATTTTCTTTTCGTCGAGGATTTCCACGGCAAGGCCAGCTTCCTTGGCCATGGCTTCGGCTTTTTCGGCCAGGATACGCGGCGTGAGTTTGTTCGAAGGCTCGTTGACGAGATCGCGGGTGAAGTTTTGGGCGTCGGCGATGATACGGCCCTTCGAAAGACCTTTATCTCCCGCAGCGCGTTCGGCGTCGGAGTAGCCAGCGAGCAGGACAGTTTCGATGTTCTTGTCGTTTTTCTTGTCGGTCTTGTATTTGTCGGTTTCGAAATTAGCGATGAGCGCGCCTTCGGCGATGGCTTGGGCGGTTTCTTCGGTGGCGTGGCCTTCTCGGACGAGAAGAGCGAGGTTTTTGACGGAGCGAGCCTTCAGATACCGCAGGGTGGCGCCGGCGATCTTGCGAAGCGTCGCGCCATTCCATTGCTCGCGCTTCCCCGCTCCGACCAGGAGCAAGCGTGCGGCCTTGAGCCCTGCGGGCGCGTGGACCAAAGTAAACTCCAGCATTTTGCCAGTCAATTCGCCACTCTTAGCGAGCTTGCGCAGCAGGCCTGCAGCGGACTGATCGATTTCCGCTATGCGGCCCTGGACGGGGTCGGTTTCTTCAAATAGGTACGAAACCAGGGCATCGGTCTCGAGTACTGCGAACGGCTGGGTTACGAGCGTGATCTGCATGGTGCTTTATCGCCTCCGATTGCGATACATGGATTGTTCGACTTCCCTGCGAGCTTCCTTGGTGCGTTCGTCCTGGCGGCGGTCCCAGGACTTCTTGCCTTGCGCCAGGGCGATTTCGACTTTGGCGATACCGTTACGAAAATAGATCTTCAAGGGGATGACGGTCAAACCCTTGGACTCGGTGCGGCCGGAAAGCTTGTCAATTTCCCGCTTGTGAAGGAGGAGCTTTCGCGAGCCCAACGGCTCGTGGTTCCACGGGCCTCCAGGTAAGTACTGTGCAATGTGTGCGTTAACGAGCCAGGCGCTGTTGGGCTTGAAATCGACGTAGGCATCGCGGATGTTGGCTTTGCCTTCGCGGAGGGCCTTAACCTCCGTGCCGTGGAGGACCAGGCCGGCCTCATGTTTCTCAAGAATATGGTAGTTATAGGAGGCGGAACGGTTCTGCGCTACGATCTGCTCACCGGACTTCGCAGACTTCTCAGCTTTTTTAGCAGGCTTGGCCACAACTTTCCATCATAACCGCTGAGTTGGAACTTGTCACGGACGACTGCGCCCCGACGGGGCCAGAGTTAAGTCATGTTATTTCATGCACGACAGCCAACCTTAGCGTGCTTGCCGCGCCTCTAAAGCGAGTGTTAGACTGCTCGGGCTTCGTGTCGAGGCCTCGGAGAGTGCATGCACCGCTTGGGAAGTCTATTCCTTTGTGTTGGTTTCGGACTGCTCACCGTGGGCTGCCCGAAGGGCCAACCCGATTACAACCAAGGTAAGAAAGCGGAGACCATTCAGGATTACGACGCCGCGTTCGTCTACTACCAGAAAGCCGCCAAGTCTGACCCGTACAACGCCAGTTACAAGATCAAGCTGAACCGGATCCGTTTTGAAGCGAGTGAATTGCACGTTAAACGCGGCGTTGAGATGCGAAAGCAAGGCGACTTGCAGGGCGCAGCAGCCGAATTCCAGCGGGCGCAGGCGATCGACCCTGCGAGCCCGGTGGCGGACCAGGAGCTTCGCAAGACGGTCGAACTGATCGCGGAGAAAAACCGCGCGGCCGATGCGGCGGCTGAGCCACCGGCCGATGCGAACGAGCCATCGCTGGCCGCCATGCCGCCGCAACTCAAACCGCTTCCCAGCACGGGCATCAACCTGACAATGTCCAACGATGCCAAGGTCGTTTTTGAAACGATCTGCAAGATTGCGGGCCTGACCGTAATATTTGATCCAGATTTTCCCGCCCGGCGCATCACGACGCAATTGAACAATGCGACCCTGGAGCAAGCGCTGGAGATCGTGTCGCTGGAGAGCAAAGCGTTCTGGAAGCCGGTAACGGAAAACATCATCTTCGTGATTCCGGATCAGCTACAAAAGCGCCGGGACTACGAAGAGCAGGTGGTCAAGACATTTTATATTTCGAACACCGTGCAGCCGCAGGATCTGACCGAAATTGTGACGGGGCTGCGGCAATTACTGGATTTGAAACGAATCCAGCAGCTCAACTCGCAGAACGCCATCATCGTCCGCGACACGCCGGATAAGCTGCTGCTGGCGGAGAAGATGATTCGCGATATCGACAAGGCTAAGCCTGAGGTGGTGGTGCAGGTCGAAGTGCTGGAGGCGCGCACCGATCGCCTGCGGGACCTGGGCATCCTTCCCGGGCAAACTGCCACGGTTGCGATCAACCCGAACACCACGACTGGCACTTCGGGAAGTACCAACAATATCAATCTGAACACGCTGCGACACCTGAATGCGACCGATTACGTCGTTACCCTGCCGAGCCTGACGGCGAACGCCGTCCTCAGTGACACGAACACGAAGATTATCCAGAACCCGGAAGTTCGCTCGGTGGACGGCCAGATTGCCAAATTGAAAATTGGCGATCGAATCCCTATCGCCACCGGCAGTTTTTCGTCCGGCATCGGCGGCATCGGCGGAGTCGCTGGGGGAGTCGCGGGCGGCATTAGTCCTCTCGTGAATACGCAGTTCACATACCTGGATGTTGGCGTGAATATCGACCTAACACCTCGCGTGCATCCGAATCGGGACGTCAGCTTGAAATTGAAGGTGGAAGTCTCATCGCATACCGGCGACGTGTCGATCGGCGGAATTACGCAGCCGATCATCAGCCAGCGCGTCATTGAGCATGATATCCGCTTAAAGGAAGGCGAGGTCAGTATTCTGGGCGGCTTGATCCAGCGGACCGACAGCAAAACGCTGGAAGGCTGGCCGGGCCTCGCGAGGCTCCCTCTGCTGAGATATCTCTTCTCACACGACAAGATGAACCACCAGGAAGATGAAGTGCTGATCGTCCTGACTCCCCGGATCGTGCGGATCCCCGAATGGACGAAAGCGAATCTTCGGCCGATGTATTCGGGCTCCGAGACAAACGTGCAAGTGAAGCGAGAGACCGAGGTCCGCGCACCCGCGCAGCAACCTCAAACAAATCAAAACGTGGGAGCGCCGACGCCTGCGCCAGGCACCACGGCACCCGCGGCGGGGACCGTTCAGGGAGCGGCTGCAGCCAAAATTCACTTTGATCCGCAGAGCTTGTCGTTAAAGGCCGGGCAGACGGCCACGATAGGCGTTGTGGTTGAGAACGTGAATGACCTCTTCTCCATCCCACTCCTGTTGCAGTACAACCCCGCGGTAATCAGCGTAGAAGAGGTGCAGCACGGCGGCTTCCTCTCCGGTGGGACGCAGGAAATCGCCATCGTGCAGCAGGTCTTCAAGGAAAAAGGGCAGGCGATTATTTCCGCTACGCGCCAGCCGAATACGCCCGGAGTGAGCGGGAGCGGAACGCTGATCGGAATCGTCGTCAAGGCACTGGCACCGGGCTCATCGAACCTGTCGATCGTGCAAGTGAATGCGAAAGATTCGCAGCAAAAGCTGATACCCCTGGTTACCAGCGAGGCGACGCTGCAAGTCCAGCCGTAGTCGAATTGTGCGAGAGATGTTGCGCGAGACTTCATACCACGGGCACATCCGCAGGCGTATCCAGCGGAGGCCGTTTTCCTCCGAGATGGGGATGACGCTGCTGGAGTTGATCATTGCCTGCGCCATTCTGCTGATTCTGTCTTCGGCCGCGTTGCCTATCGCGAAGTACACCATCATTCGGCAGAAAGAAGCGGAACTTCGCCGCGATCTCCGGGAGATAAAGGATGCGATCGACCGCTACAAAGATGCGGCCGACCGGAACCAGATCCGCGTGGAAATCGGGAGCGAAGGCTATCCACCGGACCTGGAAACGTTGGTGAAGGGAGTGCAGCTCGGAGCAAGCAGCGATCGGAAGATTCGTTTTCTGCGGAAGATTCCCGTGGACCCTATGACCGGGCGGGCCGAATGGGGACTGCGTGCCGTTCAAGACGATCCGGATTCGACGAGCTGGGGCGGCAAGAACGTGTTCGACGTGTATTCGAAATCGACGGCTACGGCGCTAGATGGGACCAAGTATTCGGATTGGTAGTTCGCGCGAGGATTCGAAATGGAAATGATGTCGCGAATTCGAACGGGCAGACCATCGTTGGGGAAACGCCGCAGCGTGATGTTCGATGCGGGCTTTACGATGATCGAGTTGATGATCGTCATTACGATCATCCTTATCCTGATTGGGATGGCGGCGCAGAATTACAGCAAATCCGTGCAGCGCGCGCGCGAAACAACATTGCACCATAACCTGCAGGTCATGCGGCAGGCGATCGATAACTTCACGTTGGACAAACAGGCCGCGCCACAATCCTTGGAAGATTTGGTGCAGGCGGGGTACCTGCGCAAGGTCCCGGTGGACCCGATTACTGGGGCGGCCGACTGGGTGCCGCAGTACGATAGTGTGGTGTTGAGCCCCGATCAATCGAGCACGGGGTTGGTTGACGTTCATTCGAATTCCCCGCGAGTGTCGCCCTTCGAGAACACGGCTTACAATGAGTGGTAGCTGTTCCTCTCTGATTCCCAAAATCATCGCGCCAGTGCCACCGTCGTTTGACACACTCTCCCTCCGCCGATACTATCAATTCTTCTACAACGGGACTTGAAACAGGCAAGCAGTTCCCGCGGCAGCATCCCATGAAACTCGGCTATTTCGATTGTTTTTCGGGTATTAGCGGTGACATGACGCTCGGCGCGTTGGTCGATGCCGGCTGCGACGTGGAACAACTCCGCGACGGACTGCGGGGCCTCGAGGTCCCCGGCTGGGAGCTCGCCGCCGAAAAAGTCTGGAAAAATGGCATGGCCGCCACCTACGTCAAGGTGAAGACGGAGGACCAGTCGAAGCATCGCTCGCTCGGCGCGATTCTCGAACTCTTGCAGAAATCGCAACTCGTTCCACAAGTGCGCGAGCGCGCCGCCGCGATCTTCACAAAACTTGGCGAAGCCGAAGCCCACGTCCACGACGTGCCTCTCGAGAAAATTCATTTCCACGAAGTGGGAGCCGTTGACGCCATCGTGGACATCGTCGGCGCTTGCATCGGCTTTCACGCCCTCGGAATCGAAAAGTTCGCCTGCTCCGCTTTGAACGTTGGCGGCGGCACCGCGAAAATGGCGCACGGAGTTTTGCCGGTGCCCGCTCCCGCAACAGCGAACTTGCTGCAAGGCAAGCCCACCTATTCCAATGGCGTCCAAAAAGAACTCGTTACGCCTACCGGCGCCGCGATTGTCGCCACGCTTTGCGATTCCTTCGGGCCGCAGCCTCCGATGAGCGTCACCGCTATTGGCTACGGCGCAGGCACAGCCGATCTGGAAGGCCAGCCCAACGTCGTCCGCATCATGATCGGCGAGGCCGCGGAAAAAACCGTCGCCGGTTTCGACGAAGAAATCGCCGTCATTGAAGCCAATCTCGATGACATGAATCCGCAAATCTACGGTTACTTCCTGGAAAGGGCTTTGGCGGCAGGCGCGCTCGACGTTTACACAACACCGGTGCAGATGAAAAAGAATCGTCCCGGCACGCTGCTCACGGTCTTGTGCAAGCCGCAGGATACAAATACGCTGATGTCGCTGATCTTTGCGGAGACAACGACCTTTGGCGCACGCACCTACCGCGCGCAACGCCGCACGCTGCCGCGCGAGTTTGTAAGCGTCGCCACAAATTACGGCGACGTGCGCATCAAGCTTTCCCGCGTGAACGGCCGCATCCTGCATGTCGCACCCGAGTACGACGACTGCCGCAAACTCGCCGCCGAAAAAAACGTGCCTCTCCAGCGCGTGATCAGCGAAGCACTCCGCGCCTATGAGGCTCATTCGTGATTACCATTGGTTTTGTAGGGGCGCAGCACTCCTGCGGCTTGGCTTGCCAAGATTGATGATGCACCCGCGCCGGCGGATTCTAATCCGGCATCTTGGAATTTAGAACTGGACACTGGATACTGATCGCTCAAAAATGCCCGGAAAACCAAAATATTACCTGACCACGCCGATCTACTACACGAACGGCCTGCCGCACATCGGCCACACCTACTCGACCATCGTGTGCGACGCCATCCGCCGCTACAAACGCATGCGCGGCTACGACGTGGTCATGACCACCGGCACCGACGAGCACGGCGTGAACGTCGAGCGCTCCGCGAAAAAAGCCGGTGTTCCGGAATCCGAATTCGTCGCGAAGATGGCCGCGGAGTGGCGCGCCCTTTGGGACGAGCTCGGTGTCCAAGGCGACGAATTCATCCGCACCACCGACCTGAAACACGCGCACACCGTGCAATGGCTTTTCAAGCAGTGCCGGGAAAACGGTTTCGTCTACCCCGGTCACTACACCGGGCAATACTGCATCTACGACAACGCCTACGTGGACGTGAAGCCCGGCGAGAACTGTCCCGATTGCGGCCGGCCCACGGAAACCGTCACCGAAGCAAATTATTTCTTCAAGCTCTCTGCGTTTCAAAAACCGCTTCTCGATTGGTACGCCAAGCATCCGGATTTCATCCAGCCCGAAGCTCGCCGCAACGAAGTTCTTAGCTTTGTCGAAGGCGGCCTCCGCGACCTCAGCATTACGCGCACATCGATTCGCTGGGGCATTCCCGTTCCCGGCGAAGAGCCTCACGTTTTCTACGTCTGGTTCGATGCGCTGACCGCGTATCTCAGCGCTGTCGGCGGCCCGCAGTATGAGAAGACAGGATTCTGGCCCGCCGATGTTCATCTCGTCGGCAAGGAAATCATCCGCTTCCACGCCGTTTACTGGCCCGCTTTCCTGATGGCCGCTGGTCTTCCATTGCCAAAACAAATCTGGGCGCATGGCTGGTTGCTCATGGATAGCGCCAAGATGAGCAAGTCGCTTGGCAACGTCGTTCGCCCGCGGCCCATCGTGCACGTCCTCGGCATGGACGCGCTTCGCTACTATCTTCTCCGCGAGACCGTTTTTGGCCAGGACGGCAATTTCAGTTACGATGCACTCGTCCAGCGCTACAACAGCGACCTCGCCAACGGCCTCGGCAACCTCGCCAGCCGCACCGCCGCGATGATCGAGAAGAATTGCGGCGGCAAAATTCCGAAGCCCGCCGCGCTGCTGCCGCAGGACGTCGCGTTAGCCAAGGAAGCGCAGGGGGCGATCGGCGAGGTTTTTGAACATTACGACAGTCTGGGGTTTTCTCTGGCGCTGGAGCAATTGTGGTCGCTCATCGCGTCAGCGGACAAATACCTCACGACAGAGCACCCTTGGTCGCTTGGGGAGAATGAGGCGGATCAGCAGCGGCGCGCGACCATTCTGTGGACGACGGCGGAAGTTCTGCGAATCGTTACGGCATTGACGCATCCCGTTCTGCCGGATAGCACCGCGAAGGTATGGTCGTTGCTTGGTCAGCCGGGGCAACTCGGATCCATTGCGTTAGACGAATTGCGCTGGGGACATCTGGCTCCCGGCACACCGCTCGGCAAGTCGCAACAGCTCTTCCCGCGAATCGAAAAAACAGAGGCAATCGAGAGGATGGAGTCTATGGAAAACGAAGCACAAAAGCAACCGTCGCCTGTTACCGCCCCCGCGGCACCGAGCGCGCCACCCGCTGGCGGCGTTGCCGCGGCCGCTGCGTCGGCCGCCGCGGAAAAGATCGGCATTGAGGACTTTGCCAAAGTGGAGATGCGCGTCGGGCAGATTAAGACCGCCGAGCGCATCGTCGGCGCGGACAAGTTGCTTAAGCTCACCGTCGATATCGGCACGGAGATTCGCCAGATTTGCGCCGGCATCGCGCAATTCTATGAGCCAGAAAAATTGATCGGCCGCAAAGTCGCCGTGGTCGTCAATCTCGCGCCGCGCAAGCTTCGCGGCGTCGAATCCAACGGCATGATCGTCGCCGCCTCCGTCGGCCCCGAAGGCCGCCCTGTCCTCGCTGGCTTCCCCGACGAAGACGTCGAAATCGGCGCAAGACTCAAGTAGGCTTTGTGGCGCAGCCACTCCTGGCCGCGCGCTTTTTGACTCTATGTTTGTAGGGGCGCAGCATGCTGCGCTCCTACTCGGCAAGATTTCACTAATGGAACTGATCGACTCACACGCGCACATCGACTTCCCGCAATTCGCGGAAGATCGCGAAGGAATGCTCAACCGCGCGCGGGCGGCTGGCGTGACGGCGCTCCTCGCCATCGGCACAGGCCCTGGTCCAGAGAAGCTCGATTCCGCGCTGCCATTTGCGGAACAGCATGATTGGATTTACGCCACCGTGGGCATCCATCCCCATGAAGCAAAAGAAGTAACGCAGCAACATTTGGATGAGCTTGCTCGGCTGGCGAAGCATCCCAAAGTCATTGCGTGGGGCGAGATTGGTCTCGACTACTACTACGATCATTCTCCGCGCGATGCGCAGCACCGCGTCTTCCGCGATCAGATGGTACTGGCCCAGCAAGCAAAACTGCCCATCATCATTCATTGCCGCGATGCCTGGTCCGATTGTCTGAACATGCTCGAAGAACACTGGCGACCGACCGGCCTCGGCGGGATTCTCCACTGCTTCACCAGCACGCTTGAAGATGCGCGGCGCGGAATCGAAATGGGTTTCCTTGTTTCTTTCGCGGGAAATTCCACCTATCCGAAAACGCAGAGCATTCGCGATGTTGCGAAGGAATTGCCTCTGGAGAAGATTTTGATTGAGACGGACGCTCCGTACCTTTCGCCTCAGCCCTGGAGGGGCAAGCGCAACGAGCCCGCCTACGTTGCCGAAGTAGCGCGCACGCTCGCGAGTGTGAGAAACTTGTCGCCGGACGAAGTTGCCGCCGCCACCTCCGAGAATTTTCGGCGCTTCTTCGGTCTCGCTCGGCCGGCAACTCTCGCGGCCCCAGGTCTCAAAGACAAGGGTTAGATTAGGAGATTTGCCATCGCGCTGCTCACGGCTAAAGAGATTTTTGATCTCGTCCGCGACGACCTGGTTTTGGTCGAGGAGGAGCTCGCGCGGCAAAGCGATGCCGCCTTTCCGCCCGTCTCTGAAATCACCGCGTATTTGCTGGGCGGGGGAGGGAAGCGCATGCGTCCCGCGCTCCTGCTTCTTTCCGCAAGCTATGCGGGCCGCAAAGATCGCAGCGCCATCCGCCTTGCCGCCGTCGTCGAACTTTTGCACAGCGCGACGTTGATCCACGACGACGTCATCGACAGCGCCGACACGCGCCGCGGTCGCCCCTCCGCCAATTCAAAATGGGGAAATCATCGCAGCGTCCTTACCGGCGACTGGCTGTACATGCAGTCTTTTCAGATGGCACTGGAAGAGCGCAATTTTCGGATTCTCGACATCCTAATCGACTTGACTCAGAAAATGGTCGAGGGCGAACTGATTCAGCTCGCAAAAATCGGCCGCATCGATGTGACCGAAGAGGATGCGCTGCGGCTGGCCACCTACAAAACCGCATGTCTTTTCAGCGGCTGCGCGCGGCTCGGCGCAGTCCTCGGCGGTCTCGAGGGCGAAGAAGAACAGGCGCTTGCCGATTACGGGCGGTACGCTGGCTTGGCATTTCAACTTGTCGACGACTTGCTGGATTTTACGGCGTCAGCGGAGCAACTCGGCAAACCTGTCCTCAGCGATTTGAAAGAGGGCAAGGTCACGCTGCCGCTGATCTACGCGATGGAAAACGGCCACCGCGACGCGCGTGAGCTGGTCGCGCGTGTTCTGGAAGAAAAGGAATTTATTTCTGTTCGTC
>Ga0209648_10002646_pt1 | contig 14914 bp, 12 predicted proteins | sample GraSoi2013_115cm_FD_185830 | JGI IMG/M metagenome (GOLD analysis project Ga0209648, IMG submission 185830) | Grasslands soil microbial communities from the Angelo Coastal Reserve, California, USA - Sample 9_17_2013_115cm (SPAdes) (version 2) | ecosystem: Environmental > Terrestrial > Soil >...
GGGGAGATGTTGATTTTGGCAGTGGAGTGGTCATGGGGGGGGTAGTCCAAGGGCTTCTTACCAGAAGAGTTCCATTTCCAGGGTGTGTCTCCTTTTCAGGACAAAACCCGCCTTCTCATACAGAGGCTTGCCATCTTGCGTCGCGTACATCCACATGCGATGGGCCTTCGTCTGTTTGATGAAGGTCATTAAGGTGTGCAGAAGGGCTGTTGCAATGCCTTGCCCGCGCCACTCTGGTAGCGTGTACATATTCAAGATATAGGCTTCCATCCCGGACAGATTGCGTTCAGAAGGGGGCTTTTGGAAAAAGATGAGGCCACTGGTGGCCACGATTTGTCCTGATACCTCTACTACCCAGACCAGGAAGGCTTCCGTCGGCAACGCTTCCAGCAGATACTGCTGGGTGGCTCGTCTCAGATCTGAAAGCGCCTGCCCCTCGGTGAGATGTCCGCTTTCCTGTTGCAGCTTGAGGCGGAGAGAAACTAACGTCTCAACATCTTGGAGCGTCGCTCGGCGAATCGAAAAAGCTTGAGTCATCGGTTTTCCTGTCCTTCCTTGCCATCGACCGACATGCGCGATGAGATTTATGGCAGCATGTTTTGCTCCTCCGAAGGTAATGCGAGTCGTATCTCCACAATGGCGCGAGGGGAGACTGGAACGTCTCCCCCAAACTGGACGACCTGGGGCATTAAGCATTCCATTTCATCACAAAGGCGACGTAAAGTGGTGACCCGTTCCTCATGGGTGAAAGACATGCGTAGATTGGTGTGCTTTGTGTACGTCGTACGCTCACCACGGAGCGCTGTTTTGACTTCCTGAATCGTCCCTTCCAGTTCGAGCAGGTAGGAGGAGAAAAGAAGAAGCCTGCCTGCAGCTAGAGCCCTCGCACTTCCGCAAGCGATGATCCAGAAGAAACCCACCTGTGTCGAGGCTCGCTCGATACGCTGCTCAAGACTTTCAGGTTCTGGTGGAGATGGTTCAGGCAGACCAACTTTATCAAAGAGCAGAAGGGAAGCGTGTTCTCGATAGGCTTTTGCCTGCGGGATCAGCATCCAATCGACACTTTGCGCGGACTCCTGATACACCACATTGGTGAGGATACCGTCAATCTGGTTCGCGTGGTTCTTTCTCTCAAAAATGATTCCTGGTGTCCCAAACTGCTTGAACAGAGCGAGGCGTTCTGCCGTCGTTTTCGCTCCGATCTGCCAGGGGGTGGCACACAAAGACGCACTCGCGGCGTCAGAGACGACGACGTACAGATCCAGATCACTGAGCCACGTCTCTTCACCGCGGCCAAAGCTCCCGGCCAACCAGGCTGCGACAAAACGCTCATCGTTTTGCAAGGTGGAAGTGATCTGCTCCAGTAAGACAGTACGCGCTTGGACATACTTCATTTTTTCTATGGACATACATGATCTCCTTGATCTCTTGTGCTCTTGCAGAGAAACGGCGCATTTCTCTATCAACGGAAAAGAGGAAAAGGAGTAACAAAATGACCCTGGAGGATCGGTGTTTTCTTCTGGCTGCATATGCTGGTGAAGTCTCCTCGAAATGCTGATGAGGTGCCGCTGTGTGCTCATCTTCGCGGGAAAAACGTACACATTCTTTACGGGGATTATCATTTCCATTTCTTGGATGGGCTTGAAGTGGTTATTCCTGGCCTACTACTGGTGGTGCTGTTGGCTGTGGCTCTATCTGGGGTATGAGCGAGTTGGCATAGTCAATAAGGCAGCACTTTTCGGGAGATGTTGATTTTGGCAGTGGTGTGGTCATGGGGGTGCAGTCCATCTCTTCCCTCCCCCTCCCGCTAATCGTATTGTAGAGGCACTTCTTTCACTAGTTTCTCTAGCTCAGTCTGAAGGTTTTCGAAGCTATTTGTATATGCCTCTTTTGCCTCCCTAAGCTTCTCAGGGGCATTCTTATAGGTTTCACCTAATAAGTTAGGATTTCCATACTTCGCTACATTGAATACCCCCAATATGTTCCAATAATCAGAGATACTTTTTATATACTCATCTAAACTTGTTTTAAGAATAGGTAGATGTAGCCGTATTAGTGTTTTCGTCCTATCTGATGTTGTTCTAATTTCTTTAATTCTATTAACTATCTCAGCGTCATCCATCTTTTGGGTATTAGTAGCATAATAAAATGCATCAAGAAGATCATCAACTTTTATAAGGGTTTGATAAACTACCTCGATGATCTCTGTATCCCTTTTTGACTTATCCCTTAACTCCTCTTGCCCAATCTTCAATTTCTCTAAATTTGTCGCATGACGGTTGGACAGAATATTGGTGATAACTGCTCCAATAAAACCGATAACCGCCCCACCTAAAGTGCTGAGAGCTGTGATTACTTGGTTTGACATATATCCTCCTCAAACACAGAATGTGCTAATAGCAGGAGCTTTTAGTTATTTATCGCCGGGCTTTTCAGTGGAAAGTACCTTTAAAAGCTGAGTGCCAAGTGAAATTAAGGAAAATATCGTATCTGTGTCTACTTTAAAAGCATAATCATGTGCAATCTCATTTCTTATTCCCCTAAAGTCTTTATATGCAGATAAAGCCGTTGATGGGAAAATCCCTCTTTCAATACCCATTTCTATGGCTCTTGCGGTTGAGTGATTACGACCCACTGCGATACCGGATTTAAAATATTCTTCTTCTAATCGGTTCCTTACAGTTGTATCGATCTTTGATGAAAGTAGGAGTAATGCTGCACGAGGATCTTTACTAGCCTCTTTTAAAACTTCCTCCACTTCAGGGGAAACATTCTTGGATACTTCTAAATCAGGGGTGTTAGCTAGTGTTTCTTCTGCCTTTTCAACCTTATTTTCCAACTCATTTAGTTCTGCTTCAAATTGCCAAGCCTTAATCCTTTTTAATCTCTGCAAATATGGGGTAAAGACGCTAGGACTAGGGATAAGAAATAAAACCGCAGCAATAGCCACAAGCCAAATATTGATGCTGTCAAACTTCAGTTGTGACCAAATTGAATGAACCACGACAAGCGCCAGGCATATGATGATGACTAACAATCTCTTCCAGTTACTTTTAAGCCACTTCTTACACATATTTCCTACTTGTTTATAATTTTGCTTGAATTATACTACTGAGCATGTCAGTGTCAAGGCGATCTTCGCACATCTCGACAGGTGGTGGGCAGGCGCTTTACCTTTATCGGGTTTCCCCTGCGGATTCGGGAGGGGACCGGGTCGCTTGTGCGATCTGTGGCAGTGCTGGATGACTGAGGTGATGCAGGCCACGTCTTTCTATTCTTTCAACTGCAACGTCCGCCGCTCAGCAGGCTGGTCGTCCTGATTTGATCCGCTCTCACAGGCGCGTTCTCGCTCATACCTGGGAGGGGTTCGCTATGGGGTAGGAAATGCCCTCAAACAGGGCAAAGGTACCATAGAAATGAAATAACATGAATGTACCCGAAAATAGCGTCTATTGGCAACCGTAAGACTCCCTCAATACTTCGAGTGGTAGTGGTTTTATGGTTGCGCTATTTTGCCTGCTCTATAGAAAAACTGGTTTGACTGCTTTGCTCCCGGTGTCTGCTGGTCAAGCTCATAGATATCTTTTTCGATATCTGAGAAATGACCTCTGCTCATCCATCCAATTTGGGAATGATAGTCATAGATGCTCGCGTGTTTTCTTCCAAACACATCATGGTAGGTGAGCGTGAAACGAGCGATGACCCCTATATGGTCAACATCATCTGGAACATAGAGAGTATACCCTTTTATTAGTGTGTCGCTATTGATATGGCTTCCTGGTGAGAGCGTTATTTTGTCTCCTGATACACCAGGGGTCAGAGCAGGGTAGTTCCAAACAACATACCGCATTCGCGGTGGCTGAGAGTTTTCTGGTGGGCCAAAGATGACACCATAAATATTAAAGACAGGCCCTACACCAGTATTCTTCAGTCCATCAATCTCCTGATTTTGATATTCCCATTTTATGTGATATTTACCGGCTGACCTATCAATAATTTTCTCTAAATCCCCAACAGGATACAGCACCGGACGGAATTGGTTGAATAGCTGCTCCTGGCTTACTTTCACCTGCGCCTGGCCTATGTCTACCTGTTTCCTATATGCTATGATGGTCGGGATGGCGAAGATAGCTATTGTCACTGTAGCTGCGGCGGTTATTCCTATAGCGATTAATGACGCTATGTCCAATTTCTTACTCCTTGCTTAAAAGAGAATACTAGAGTTGAGTTAATGCATCATGTTCTATCACGGTAGTGAAATGTCTCAGTGTATATTCCACCCTCTTTTCTCCGCTCAATGAGTTCCACCATTGAGGTGACATATAGATATTTGGTGACTCAAAGGCCCGCTCAAAAAATAGTGCCAGTTGCTCTTGCTCAGAAAGCGCATTAATCTTATTCGCAGTGATAAACCGTTGCGCTCTCTCACTCCCTTTCAGCCAGCTAATGACACAGATACTATTAGTCAGGGGTTTATGAGGCAGAAATGTAAAACTGACTGCATCCTCCGGGCTTAATAGGAGTGTGCCGTTCACAATGGCCTCCTTTTCATCATCAGCAATAGGTATGAGTGCATATGTCGTTGCAATGCACGGCGGGACATTCGCCACATACAATGAGTAAGCGAGTTGACTATAATCTCCAGATTTACGCATCTGTTCATACCGTTCGTACACAGCCAGCATAGTCTCTTTTGCCATAAATCGATGAAGCCTTACATAGTTCTCGGCTCTATGCAGAGAATGGTTATAGCCAATCTTTCGTGAAAATTCGAGGATGGTATCAATGGGCGATTGGCGACTGGATAACTGATATGACAACGAACATAATGCACGGTACGCCAGAAGCAATACTTGCTTTGGGATAAATTCGGATCGTGCTACAATTTCTTTATTGCCATCATCAATCTGCTTAAACACCCTGTTATCGTGCGGTTGACAAAAGAGGGGGTCTGTTAGCTGCACATCCCCTATGCTCACTAATTTAGGGATTATATTAAAGAGTTCCACTGGCTGTCCCGCGTCCATCGCATCGGCCATTTCTAAGAGGGAAGTATCGGGCGAAGACCACGTAAGCATATGGCTATTTTCTGCAATACGTCTGAGGAGCTTTCTTGAAATGATGTGTGACTTGATTGGTGGCTCTGAACACCCTTGATAAAAGCAGGTAGCGTTTAGCCTCGCTTTTTCTCTCTCCTGCCTGAGTTCGTCGTCAAGGGCTTTAAGAGCTTGTCTCGCTGCTTCTCTGTTCGTTTTTTTCTTCACATTTACCCCGTTGATAACCCTAGCTCTGCCTCTAGCGCGTCTGTTTGCATGACTACTCATACGAGATGAAAAAATCTTCTATTGCATCTTGGATCAAATCAAGTGGGTTTCGACCAGCTTCTTTCATTTTGAGCAGCTCCACTAAGTGCTTGTCTTCAAAGAACAAAATGACCTTTTTTCGTTCCTGCGCATAAATGCTATTTCGCATTCTCTTGGCGCTGTCAGAAGCACCTTTTCTACTAAAAATAATCCCAATGCGGCCAATCGTCTCTCGCAAATAGTTACGTGTTTGATTAACCTCGTCCTTATCAAAAAGATCAGTATAGTTCTTAAATTCACAAAGCAAGAAATTAGCCACAAACTCCTCGCGGATTTCTTCCCATCCTTGTTTGGCTCCCCTAAGCGAAAATAGAGCATCGCGCCTCTCTAAACCGTTTAGAGTTCTCGCTTGTATTCTTGGGGGCTTGAGCGGCGGAACAAGAACTTCGGTTAAAATTTCTGTGCATATCTCTTCGTATAAGCGAGCATTTTCCCAACCTGGCTGACATTTGGCGAGTCGTTCAGTGAGGCTTAGCTGTTTAGGTTCGAGCAGGACGGTTGACTCATGGAAAAATTGTGATAGGAGCGTCCCAAATTCATTTTGCAACTTTGGAAATTGAGCAGTTAAGGCTAATAATCGTTCTCCATCCCAAACCTCAAGCGTTTGCCGCGCTTCTGAATTTGTTCTGGCAACAACCTCTTTTGCAAAAGAGGATAAATTGGTATTTGTGATAAGCAAAGCTTTATCGGCTTTGCTCACTTGCATGTATCCAAGCAGTCGATCTAAATCCGCACGTCCAATTCTGGATTTAGTATAATATTTAATTTCTATGATCCATATTTGTTGGGTGACTTCACCTGTCGGCGATTTATAAGGATAAATTGCTTGAAAATCAAAATCTTGCTCTTTTCCTTTCGGGCGCGTTATCTCTGAAAAATCTAAAGCTTCTAATAACTCATATACAAGTTCTTCAAATACCATAGGCTTCATAGAGTTTGGGATAGCTGACTCTTCATTAGTATCGTCTTGCTGCTGTGCAGGGCTTGTTGCGGTTTCTTGGGAGGGCTTTCTCAATTGACCTCGCAGTTCTAAATACTGCTCAATTGTTTCTACACGACGAAAGCGGCGAACACCTCTTGTGAGATTACATTTCCAGCCATTGATAAGCTTGTGAAAGAAGTTATGGAAGTCATGTTCTCCACAAAGCAATAATCCCGCTCTGCGAATGGATAGTTCAGACATATGCAGTTGGTGGCTGATTTCATCACTAGAAACCTCTACATATTCCTGGCGAGCATCGGCATACCTTTCAGCGCAAAATCGTAAAACACGCACAAAGTCTGCAAGATCATCCTTTGCATTTGGAAGCAGAAACAACGCTGCAACTGTTAGGTAGGCTTCAAGATTAGGCTGCCACTTAACCGGCTTACCATTTGTAAAGCTATTTGGTAGACTTTTTTCTACCTCATCTACTTCCATATCAGGACAAGCATAGAGGAAATATTCTTCTAAATACCCGTATGTAGGCCATTTCCCGTTCAAGTGGAAGTAGTCAAATATGGTTTGCATATAAAGACGCTGCTGGTCAGTTAAATCCATGAGTCTTCTCTAAAGAACGATGGAAGCATCTTATCCTCTAATTGGCTTTCCGTGGATAGCTTCTCATCCTACGCCAAACCCAACTCTGCTTGTTGAGCATCGGATTGTTGTACTCGTTGTGCCTGTTTGAACGTGCCAAACTGCGGCATTACTTCCTACACAATCGGCCATCCGCCATGCTCCTCAATTATCTCGTCTATCTCTTCCATCAACGCTATCGTGTCGGCCGATACCATGACAATGTTCTGATAGTGCCTGATATCATCGAATGATAGCGCACGCCCTTTGCGATCCTTGAGCCACTTCTGGCAGACCTGATAGCCGCCAACGTGAAACTCCCATACGTCTGGGGGCACACCCTCGAAGTACTGCGTCTTGTTGATAGAGACCCGACCGGACTCAGGCTCACCCTCCGCATACAAATACTCCACCTTCTCCACCACGTTATTTCCTTTGACAGGATACTTCGGCATGGGAATGGTAGTGCCAGTCTGCTCCATCAAGTGCAATGCCACCAACCGCTCGCCCAGGCCGCACAACTTACGGAATAGCGCCACGTCCGAGGTCAGCGGCAGGCGCGGGAAATCGATCTTCAGGAACTCGGCATAGCGGCTGCGATACATAGGTGAATAGAGGACCGCATAGGTGTAATCAAGCACATCCGCCGGCCCAAACGTCGCTTGCAAATCCCCCTTGCCATCCTGCACGAATCGCATCCCCAGCTTCCCCTCCATCGCCGTAATGAACGCTGGCGAGAGATTGGGACACCGCCCTCCAGGAGCAGTTGAGGGTTCGGTGGTGTCAAAAAGGGTGTTTTTGTCGGGTTGTGGATAGAGGTAGAGAGGGAAAGCATTAGAGCCATCCTTGATCTCTGTATAAAGCGCCGGTGTTGGTGAATTCGCTACAACTGCATTTCTCCATTCATCGGCTTTGGTCTGTCTTGTTACGTTTAAGCTAATATTTGGTTGAAGCATATGTTGTCGTAGCTCAGTACGAGGGCGATCCATAATAGCATCGTTAAAGTAACCGTAACGCGAATCAAAGGGGCGATAGAGGCAGCGTGTTACATAATTTTGCCAGTTTGCATCTGTGCGAATTTTCCGCCTCGCTCCAACTACCCAACTCATGCTGCTAGTAAGATTGTATTTTTCTGCGTATTCCTGATCAGAAAGTGATGTATCACGCATCTCACTGATACGAGCACGCAATTTATCCTTATCAAAGTCGATAGCAAAGTGGTCGCGATGAGTCTGGAAACCAAGTACATTCACTGGCATCATCTCCGTGACTTTCCAACCCTGCTCATATTCGGCTCGCGAATCAGCATCTTGCGGCACAAACAGGTAGAACGGCTTCTCCGACTCAACCTTTTTCCATTCCGTCGTCGTAATATCATGCTCAGCGAGCCAGTGATACTTACCACCTATGAGATGCTGGTCTTGCCCTACTTTCTGATAGACTTCCCGTGGTCCCCATAAATCTGCATGTCGCACTGTCGCACCATGAGCAGCACTTGTTTTTGCTTCTCGTTTCACAAATATGCCGATGGCGACGCCCTGCTGAATGTCGAAGACATTCTCATCCTTTGAACCATCAGGTGAGCGCTCTTTTTTCTTGCTGTTCCCATGCAAATTCAGCACGTAGATGTCATCGAAGGTTTGCATGAGACTCTGGCGCATTCCTCTAAAGGTCGGGTTATCGAGATAGCCGTGATTGGTAATGAAGGCGAGGATGCCGTAGCCAGTGCGTGCAATCCGCCACTGGGCAAAGCGGATGAACTTCACGTAGTCGTCGTTGAGCCATTTGGGGTTGCGCTCGCCAAGCGGCTTGCCGTCCACCTCAAAGTAGTTGCCAGTCTTCTTTTCTGACTTCTCCTCTCTCCCATGCAAGAGGTTGGTAATCCACTCCCCTTTGTTGGCTGAATGCCCGGAGTAGGGTGGATTGCCGATAACCACCATCACCGGATATCCCTGTTTCACCTTTGCTGCTTCATTTGCTTCCTCGGAAATGTAGCGACCAAACATGACCTCTGAACGCTTTATTGCTTCCTCAAGTGTGTTGGTGAGGTAAAGTCCCAGCCGTTCATCTGTTTGAAAGTCATATGCCCAGGTGGCTCGCTCAGCTTCTGGCAGGTCTACCGCCGCAAGCTGCATCCCCAGCTTCAGATGAGCCATGGCGTAAGGGGCCATGAGTAACTCAAAGCCGAAGAGTCGAGGCAAGAGGTATTGCCGAACATAACCAGACCACATGCCTGCATTCCCTGTTTGCCGGTAGGTATCACGAATATGCTCTATCACATTGTAGAGGAAAGTACCTGTACCGCAGGCAGGATCGAGGAGCAACACACGAGGAGAGAGTACAGTTTGTGTTTCACCGCTCTCATCTACCGAAGTATAAGAGACTGTCGAGGTATCAGCAAGGCCAACAGGACAAGCAAATTGGGTACGAAGCAGATGATCGACTGAACGCACAATGTAGGAAACAACGGGCTCAGGCGTATAATACACCCCTCGTAGTTCTCGCAGTTTGGGATCGTACTGGGTAAGAAACGTTTCATAGAAATGGACAATAGGGTCTTCCCGGCGGGTCAGTTTGCCAAAATTAGCCAGTACAGCGTCCATATCAGTTACTGCCAGAGTTTGTGCCAGTTCATCCACAAACCCAACATAGGGTTCGTCATCCAGGTCTGCTCCTGCAATCGTACCAAAGAGCTTGCGTAGGAAAGGATTGGTGCGGGGAATTTCTTTTACGGCATCCTCCCGGCGGAAAGGCTTGTGGCTTTTGTGGTTGTAGCGTGCTGCGAATAATCCATAGGCCAGAGTCTGCGCGAACATATCGGCAAATTCTGGCTCAGTCAGTTCTGGCAGCAATGTTTCTTTGAAGGAGGTATACAGGTCTCGAACAGTACCAGAGGCTTGCTTCTGCTCAAAAGCGTCGATAATAATATCGCGAATCATATGAGCAAGACGAGCCATGCGTAGAGCAAGTTCATGCGGTTTGCGAATAGGTTGAGGGCTATGATGAAGAAAGTTATCTAGGAGGTTTGCGACAGCTTTGGCGCCGTCGTTGTCTAAGGAAAGACGCCGATCCGGTCGAGGCGCAGAGAGAGCAGCGGTCATGATTTTCTCGCCTTGGACATACCAGCGAAATTCCACGTAATTGGTAAAGACAAGGTTATCAATAGCACGCAGATAGCGTTTGAGTTGCTTGCCATCACGGGTTTTCGGTTCGGCAAACTTGGAGTCCCGTTCTATGGTATCCAGCGCGACATCGACGTCCTTTGCTTCAACATAACCAATGGTCAAACTGGTTGACCCTGTGTTTCGCTCAATCACGTAGTCCGGTGCGCCGAATTTGACCCGTTTCGGCTCGTTGGTGGCAATCACATTCGAATGCAACGTTTCGAGGAGTTCTTGTAATGCGGGACGATAGGTGTGCTCTGTCGCATTACCTGCCTGATAGGCCTTCTCAATCTTGCGTAAGTAGTCGCGAAGCACTGCTTCACTCACGTGTTCCCCTCCCTGACAATGCTTGATAGCGTTTTTTGTGATAAGAGCGGTTTTGTTGCTTCTATTGAGGCAAATACTTCATTGCCTCATAGTCTATCCTATAATGTAGAGGTACCGCAAACTTTCAGGATAAAAGAGTATATATCCCAACTTTATTCAGGATACCAACGAGATTCGTTATAGTGCTCTGATCGGTAGGCAGCACGGTTGCGATCAAATCGCTCGATTAGCTCAAGTACTGAATCTGGTGCGGCCATTATGCTTCTTCCTCAAACTTCCTCTGCTTGATTTTCAGGCTCGCTTATTATAACGGATAGCTCGGCTTTAGGAAATAGCAAAACCGATTACAAGAAATGGTACAACTTTACTAAGGCTTTCCCTGCAATGGCAACTACTGCTTCAATCGCCACAATGTACGAAACAAACGGACTTCGTATAAGGTTGTTTAGTCGGCGTTGAGGCAGGTTTTGAGGTTATGGGCAGTTGGTTCTTGACAGGAAATGGTAAAGTAGAGCTGTATCTGTTTAGACTTGAAGTATATCAGGAACAATGTGAAGGTCTGTAATGCACTCTTTTTGTAAGAGGTAATATAGCTTGTCTGGGCGATAGCTGTGGATATGAAAAAGAACAAAGAAAGAACAATTTTTGATTTAGTATACGCTGGCCGAGTAATTGACTCAGTTACCCCCGCTGAAGAGCCTGATTTTAAGGTAAAAAATGCAGATGGTGAGTTCGGCGTGGAGATCACCGAATTTTACTTTTCTCAATCGGAAGCGAGAATGAAGAATATTCCTGGGTATTTTACGGAAATCTTAGAAGAGAAAAAATATAGACATAAGGATGATGTTGTTCCTTTGGAGGTGAAAGAGTTCACAGTTCTACCGAGTGACAATAGAAGCCCTAGCTTTAAAGTCGAGGGTTTTATGCGACAAGTGCCAAGAATTGATGAGGTTGTAAAGAAAATTTCGGAGTTGATTGAGCATAAAAACAAGCGGTTTAAAAACTATATAACGGGATTACATCACGTAAATTTGATTATCTTTGACCACGAGCATCGGTTTTTAGGCACTCTAAAAGATAAGTTCCACCCTTTGTTTTTTCAATCTGAGTTAGAGCAAGCGCTGATGAATGCAGACTTTAGAGAAGTTTTTTTCATAACTGAGCTTGGAGAGTTTGACGCACCTAAAAACGTATATATCCCACTAAAAATGTTGTTTTTGGTCGCAGAGATATTCTTATTGAATTTTATTTTGGACAAAGAATACCCTGATACACCGATGACACCGCTTTTGTGTGCTGAGTATTTAGTGTGGAGAGGTGCAAAAGACATTTATGTTAGAGATGCTGCTGATGGCTCTGAGGTTGTGTATGGAAACTCTGGAATTTTGATATCAAATGACGAGAGTGTAAAGATAAAAGATTATACTGACTTTGCCTTACCAGAAGATTTTACTCCCATGACAACATCGCGAGGATCTAGTTTCTTTGATGGCACATTTTTGAGTTCATTTGAAAAATATAAACGTGAATGTGTTTTCAGTATGGAGTTGTGTTTTGACGTGAGTGGTAGTAAATAGTTGAGGCCATATGTGGGTATCAGAGCTTGAGATCAATAATATTAGATCATTTGCTGCATCAGGGGCAATTAAACTCAGCAAAAACATTAACATCCTTCTTGGTGCTAATAATGCAGGTAAGTCTACTATCATAAGGGCTTTATATCTTCTCCAGCAAAATCGTTTTACTGTAGAGGATATCCGGATAGGAGAAACTGTATCAAGCGGGTATATCAAGCTGGAAGAGGTGAATAATCCTCTTTTTCAGCAATTCACACAGGGAGGGTCTACTTCTCTCACTTTGCAACTTTTTGCTAACAGAACAAATAATATTCCTCATCTAAAAATAGATGACCATAGAGGCTTTAGTCCTCCTGGCGTGCCGATGCAACCACAAAATTTCATTTATCCCTATCTCTCAAAAAGAAAAGTACAAGGGTACTCTCAAGAAGTAAATATACAGAGAGAACGTGAAGTAGGTGAAAATCTCTTTAATTTAGTAGCAAAGGTTGATGCCCTTGCTAACGGGGAACATCCAAACCATGCAGAATATGAGCAGGCTTGTATCGACACTTTTGGCTTTCCAATTACCGCTTTTTCATCTCCTCAGGGTAAACAAGCGGGCATTATTGTTGATAGATTTAATAATAACATACCGCTTGAGTCTATGGGAGAGGGTGTCCCAAATCTGCTAGGGTTGATTGTTAATCTCTGCCTTGCCGAACAGCAATTGTTCTTGATAGAAGAGATTGAAAATGACGTTCATCCTCTCGCCTTAAAAAAGCTCTTGCAGTTGGTAGCAAGGAAAGCGGAAAACAATCAATTCGTGATTTCCACGCATTCGAATATCGTGACGAGATACCTGGGCATTGTTCCTGAGAGTAAAATCCATGAAATCACTATAGCTCCCTATACAAAATCAAACAGGCTACCAACCTCCACCTATAAAGAGGTGAAAACGCCGGGAGAGCGTATTGCAGCATTAGAGTCGTTGGGATATGAACTGATAGATGCTGAGATATGGGATGGATGGTTATTGTTAGAAGAAGCATCTGCCGAACAAATTATCCAAGAATTGCTTATTCCAGCGTTTGCTCCCAAACTTAATGGAAGAATAAAAACCGTTTCGACCAAAGGAGTTAACAGGGCAAAAGCCAGATTTGAAGCCATGAATAATTTGTTCTTATACGCTCATTTAACACCTGTCTATAAAAATCGCGCCTGGGTCGTGGTAGATGGAGATGATGCGGGGAAAAAAGTTATACAGGAATTGAAAGAGGAATATGCAACGGAACAAGGGGGATGGCACGAGAGCAATTTTATCAATTTAAGTGAAACCGATTTTGAGAAGTACTATCCTGAGAGGTTTAGAACAAAAGTGGATACTGTCTTGAGCCTCCCGCATGATGCTAAACCTGCTGCAAAAAAAACATTACTCCAAGAAGTCCTTGACTTCATCGAAAAGGACAGAGAAACAGCAAAAGAGGAGTTTGCACAATCGGCGGATGAGGTTATAAAGATATTGCGGGCAATTGAAGAGAGCCTCTTTTCTTCCAACGAGACTGTACAATAGTTTGTGGATGCGCTCAGCCACCTGGATCCCAATCCTGAGGTGCCTACCATAGATAAAATGTCGCTCGACCTCTTCTCTGGGCCAGCGAGCTGCATATTCAAGAGACCATTTCGGGAATAAGAGGCGTCCCCCGAACATCTCCTCTTTTTGTGCACGCTGATACAAGTGTTACAAGTGTTGCAAGTGTTGCAAGCGTTACAAGTGTTACAAGTGTTACAAGTGTTACAAGTGCGACAAACCTCATTAGAAATGCACGAGTTGCATCGATGTCTCGCACCAACAGCCTCAGACCTACATCAGCGCAGCCGACCTGGATGAGGCGGTTAGGCGCTCGGGCGTCGAGGTTCTTCGTGGAGATATCCTGCTGGTGTATACCCCGCATTCCGCAGTGGATCTCGACGGATTTTGAAATTTCGCTCGTATGAGGACAACGTTAGCGAATGGGATGTTGGAAAGGGACCTCCGTGAACTGGACACTCGCGCTTATACCTTGTATTCTAAACATGAGCGTATTCGTGATTTATTTAAGGAGATACTAGTAAGAGAGTCATTTTATGACCACGGAGGATACAGGGAGTGGCAATGCAACCGAACGTAAGGCGCTTTCTTGAAGAGAGGAATGTGATCAAGGCTAATCCTATCCTCGCATCACTGCGTGTGTTGTTATTTCTCTGGCTTTTCGTTGTTGTTGCTTTTTTAGCGTTGAGCATCTTGGAATTCTCGATAGCTTTCATATTTGAAAATGGAAAGCACGTTTTTTCTTTCCCTATACCTCTTCTGACTATATATATCATCAACTTTGTACCAACCTTCTTACAATGGCGATACTGGAAAGGTATTGAGCAACGACGTTTTGCGGCAGTGCATGGAGAGCGAACGTTAGTAGCTGCCGAACAACCCACCCCAAACGCGGCTTCAATGCGACTACCCGTAACTATAAAGTTACGTTACCATAAAGAGTTTTTGCTTTTGATGACAGGAGTGGCGCTGCTGATGTCCTTGCTCTTGGCCGGAGCTTTTACCTTCCTGGATAATGGTTATTTGTTTTTTACGTCTAATCGCCTCCTCTTTTTCCTTGTCAACTTCATCATATGTGCTGCCTTCCTTCTAGCTTTACTGTTCGCTGTATTTCTTTCCAGGAGAGGACGTCAGCAGGTTGAGGTAACTGAAAGTGGCCTCACTGCACGTTTTGGAGGTAGAACTGCTACGGTGATGTGGGGAGAGGCGCGCTTGTTCGCTATGTACGTGACGTTCGGAGCACGGGAAAGTGGAGCCGCGATGACGTTTGAGCTATCAAGTGCAACAGCTATCGTGCGGTGGACGTGGGTTTGGCGCAAGTCGTACCTTATCGGGCTGTGGCCTGCAATTGCGCA
>Ga0209648_10002647_pt1 | contig 14912 bp, 20 predicted proteins | sample GraSoi2013_115cm_FD_185830 | JGI IMG/M metagenome (GOLD analysis project Ga0209648, IMG submission 185830) | Grasslands soil microbial communities from the Angelo Coastal Reserve, California, USA - Sample 9_17_2013_115cm (SPAdes) (version 2) | ecosystem: Environmental > Terrestrial > Soil >...
GTCGGGTCCTGCGATGCGGCCGCCGGCCCGAGGCTTGACACGACGCTGATACAACCATATGGTTGTATCAATGCAGATCGCGCCGGACTTCGACCCGGTGTTCGCCGCCCTCGCGGATCAGACACGCCGCGACATCGTCCGCCGGGCGATCAGTGCCGAGGAGGGTGTCGTCGAGCTGGCCAGCCACTACCCGATGAGCTTCGCGGCGGTCCAGAAACACGTCGCGGTTCTCGAGCGCGCCGGCCTGATCACGAAGCAGCGCATCGGCCGCCGCAGGGTCGTCCGCACCAACCTCGAGGCGCTGCTCGTCGCGCGCCGCCTGCTCGACCAGTACGAGGACATGTGGCGGGCTCGGATCGACCGCATGAACGAGCTCATCGCCGAGACGTCCGGCGCCATCACGGTGGAGACAAAGGAGAGCAAACGATGACCGTCACCGCTGTCCGCAAGGATCCCCAAAGGCTCACCTTGACCGTTGAGGCCGAATTCGATGCCTCGGTCGAGCGCATTTGGCAGCTGTGGGCGGATCCGCGCAAGCTCGAGCGCTGGTGGGGGCCGCCGACCTACCCTGCCACCTTCACCAAACACGATCTGGCGCCCGGCAGTCGCATCGAGTACCACATGACCGGGCCCGCCGGCGACCAGCCGCACGGCTACTGGGACGTGCGCGAGGTCGAGCCTCCGCGTCGCATCGTCTTGCGCGACTGCTGTGACAACTCGGACGGCACCCCCAGGCCGATAAACACGATCCGCGTTGGCATCGAGGAGGTCGCCCAACGACGCACGCGCATGTCGATCGAGGTCGAGTTCCCCAGCACCGAGGCCATGGAGCAGGCCCTGGCCATGGGCACGGACGAGGGACTGAGCCAGGCCGCCAGCCAGATCGATGCCATCCTCGCCGAAGAAGCAATCCGGCGCTAGATCCAAAGGAGACAGCGACTATGAAATTGACGACGATCACGATGGTCACCGTCGACGGGGTGATGCAGGGACTCGGCGGGGCGGACGAGGACCGCAGCGGCGGATTCGAGCGCGGCGGATGGGTCGCGTCGCTGTTCGACGACGAGGCCACGGCGTCTCTCAACCAGATCTACCACCGCGCCGACGCGTTCCTGTTCGGCCGGCGGACCTACGAGATCTTCGCCCGCTCCTGGGGCTCGTTGGAATGGCGCGCACGTGCAGGGATAGATCTGGGCAGCAGCCCCATCGCAGCGGCCTTGAACACCCAGCCCAAGTACGTCGCATCGACCACGCTCACCGAACCGCGGTGGGCGAACACGACCGTCCTCTCCGCTGACGTCGCGGGCGCCGTCGGCGAGCTGAAAGCCAGGCGGGAGGGTGAGCTGCAGGTGCATGGCAGCGGCACCCTGATCCGCTGGCTGCTCGGCAATCAGCTTGTCGACGAGATCACCCTGTTCGTCTGCCCCGTGGTCATCGGCCAGGGCACGCGGCTGTTCCCCGACGCCGGCCGGGACGCAGCGCTTGACCTGGTCGATTCGCGAGCCACCCCGAAGGGGGTGACGATCCAGGTTTACAAGCCCACCGGACGCCCGCAGTATGCAACTGCCACCGCGACCTGAAGCACGTGACATCGGTGCCGCAGTCAACAGTCGGTCGGCAATTCAGCCCGGGTTAGCTTGCGCGCCAGAACCGGCCGCCCTGCCCCGGCACAGACCTCAACACGCTGAATCGGCGCGGTGTGAGCGACGGCCTGGCCTTGGCCATCGCGGGCGCGCTCTGCCTCATCGTCGGGGCGATCGCGCTGGTCTACAGCCTGTCGCTGGATTCGGCAGCGCGCGACTTCAAGTCCGCGGCGCAGTGCCAGACCGGGATCAAGGACACCGACTGCTTGGAGCGACGAGCGATCGAAGTCACCGCTGTGGCCACGGGTCGTCAGGGTGAGGTCAACACCGTGGATTTTCTCGACAACGGCAATCCGCACGAATCGCACCTGGGCCCTGGGCGCCGAGACACGTCGGTGCTGCAAACCACATGCTTCAGGCACAGCCACCTTGTGGCACGGCAAGTACACCAACCTCGATGTCGCCGGCATCGACTTCGTGACCGACAAGAACCCGGTAGGTGAGCACGGCCTATGGATCCTCCTCGCCGTGATCGGAATCGGCTTCGCCCTGATCCTCTGGGCGGCGTCGTTGGCGTGGGACGTGATGAACAGGCGAGCTGCTAACCACGGATGAACCTCGGACCTTTTGTAATGGCGCATTCATCGTTAGCAGAAACGATTCCGCCGCCCAGGATTTGAACTCGTGCTTAGCACCTCTCGGCGCGAATGATTGCAAATGATTCCGCCACAAACGAATCATTCGGCGGGCAATTCAGCGCGGGTGAGCTTGCGTTCAACCCAGTAGGCTGGCAACGTGTCGAACAGTTCGCATTTGGATCACGCGCTCGACCTCGTGCGCCAGGTCATTGATGCCGAACGCCCTCGGAACATCGACCCTGCATCGGTGACTGTTACCGGCGAAGGTCGCGAGGTCGGAATCATTCTTCTTCCGCACCAGGATCTGGGCGGCTACTCGCTGGTGCTTTGGTTCGATGCGCGCAACCTGTTGCTTTTGTGGGCTGGAGTGACTGACTTGGAACGCCACGACGACATGGACCTCGGACGGCTCGCCCTTCGTTTGGAAGGCGCCAATTGGGGTGGTGGCGAAGCCGTAAAAGCCGCACTCACGGCCGAGCTCCGTCGCCCTATTCACGCAACGCTGCGCAGGACTCGCGTTCGTCGGCGGTGGCAACTCTTTTGCGCGATCGAGTTATCCGGCCGACTTTCCGATACCTATGTCTGCGACGTGCCGCCGCCGAGCGGTACGAGAGTCGAGACCGTCGTGAACGAAGGCATTACCTCACTTGTGGGTCCGGGTCGTACGGTGACGCGCTGGCCGGTGCCGCTCGAGGCCTGGCATCGTTGGGCTGACCCGGCTTGGCGCGAGCCTGCTGGGAGCGAGTGAGGAGCGGGCCTAGGCTTCGGTAAAGGTTCGCACTCCGTGTTTGCGCAGCTCTTCCAGCATCATCTGGGTTTCGCGATTCGTGAAGGAATTGCCGAATAGAAACGCCATCCGAGGCTGAGCCGTGATCAGTCGCAGAGAATATTGATCCCGCGAATTGCGGCTACCCGAGGCCTCCATCACAACCGATTCGGCCTGGAGAAGGTCCGGGTAGGAAAATTGCCAACGCGGCACAGGATGGTCGGGTCCTTTCCAGATCTGGATGCCAGTCGCATAGAACTCCACCCGACATTTGCCGAGCCTTCCAGGCAGGTACCTGGCCGGTAGCGTCACAACCAGGTCCGGCTCTCCACTGACGACTCCCGGTGCATCGATGACGCGAGGAATGTCGGCTTTTGACAATCCACCCTCGACATGAACCGCCGCGCCACGGAACACGAAGCGATATCGAAAGTAGAGAACAAGCCACAAGAGTCCAGCTGCGAAGGCCAAGAGAATGAAAGTCCCCAGAACTGAATCGTCATGAACGTGGGCGGCCGCGGCGACGATTGCCATCCCGATGCCGGCCACAATCACTAACGCGAACAGGCAGCCGGCTCCCAGATAGGCGAACATCGCGATCGTCAGCTGCCGATTGCCGGACAGAGTATGGAGTCGCCCCGAGGAGGTCGTGGCGCCTGATGAATCGGCGATCTGGGATCCCCATGTTTGCCGCGGAGTCATGGTCTGCTTGTCCGGAAGCTGGGCCTTCCCATCGAAGGACAGGGTCACCTCGGGCCATGACAGAGCGTCCGCAACCGCCGGCTCCCCCTGTCGGTCAGGCCCCTCCGCGTGGAAAACATTGCCCATCAGGATGTACACGCGGCAAAGGCGGCCGTCCGTGGACTCAATCGACAGCCTCCCGGTCTCCCGCCCTTCCCTCAGGCTTGCGAGGAGTGCCGCCGTTTCTTCCGGAGTCGACATCTGCGCCATCGTATGGCGGCATGACGACCAGTTTCTGAATTCTGCTGTTACACGGACCTTCGCGTAACAGGAACGCCCTGGACGGACCGTTCAAGAAGCAAAGCCGTCATATCTCCTGCCGCCGAAACACGAGCCAGCTCGCCGCCAAGGTGACCACCACAAAACCGGCGTTCACGATGAGTGGCCCGCCCCACCCCGACGCCGGTTGCTGGAGGGCAAGGGCGCCGGCGAGATCGTTCATGCCGAACGGGGTGAAGTGACCGACGTTGGGCAGCGAGGATGCGATGCCTGCGACGACGAGGGCGACTATCCCGATGCCGGCGGCCGGGATTGAAGACCGCGCCAACGTGCTGCCCAGGAAAGTCACGGCGGCAATCTCAAGAAGCCCCAGCAGGATGACGAGGCATGCGGCTCCGAATCCAAGCGGCGAAAGGGGTGCGAAGAGCAACCCGGTGTACAAGTAGGCCGCGAGTCCGCAGAGGAGGACCGCGGCCGTCATGGTCATCGCGAGGCCGCTGAACTTCGCGGCGAGGAATGCAAAACGGCTCACCGGCTTGACCAGGACGAAGGCGGCAGTGCCGGATTCCTTCTCCGCGGCGACGCTGCCCATCGCGAACAAGATCGCGGTGAGTACCCCGACCTGGGTCAGGTTCTTGATCAGTTGAGCGACCGCATCCTTGATGGTTGGCGTGGGCATGTGAATATCAATCGAGCTGGCGGCCAGCTTGACGATGTCCGGCGTGTACTTGGCCAGCACCGGCGACGCGAGCCCAAAGAGCAGGAAGATCACGGCCACCACCGGGAGCCGGCCGGTTCGCCACTGTTCTGTGATCTCCTTGATGAACAGGACGGCGAAGCCCCTCATCCGCTGCCTTCATGTGGCTGCTGACTCGGCACCAGTCGCAGGAAGACATCTTCCAGGCTGGGCCGGAGTCGCTCGAAACGGGCGATGTGAACGCCGCTCGAGGCGAGGATCCGCAGGATCTCGGGCCCGGCCCGTGCAGCATCGTTGACGGCCACCCGAAGCACCGGTCCGCTGCGCCCGACGCCTTCGACCAACGCCGACTGTTCGAGGAGCCTGACCAGATCCGCCGCAGCGGCAGCCTGGCCCGGCTCGAGCTCGATCGCGAATACCGGCTCCGCAAACCTCGCCTGGAGCTCCGCCATCGTCGCGTCCGCGACCAGGCGTCCCCGGTCTATGATGCCGACCCGGTCGCAGACTTTCTCCACGTCCTCCAGGATGTGGCTGGACATGAAAACGGTGACCTGGCCGCGCAGATCCGCCAGGAGGTCGAGGGCGTCGTGCCGGCCGGCCGGGTCCAGCGAGCTGGCGGGCTCATCGAGGAACAGCACCTGCGGGCGGTTCATGAGCGCCTGCGCCAGGTTCAGCCGCTGGCGCATTCCGCCCGAATAGCCGGCTACGCGACGGCCGGCGGCCTCGACGAGGCCGGTCTTTTCCAGCACCTCATCGACGCGAGATCTGAGATCGGGTCCGCGGAAGCCGAAGAGTCGACCCACGAACTCGAGAAGCTCTCGGCCTTTCATCCAGCCATAGAGCTTTGACTGCTGGTCTTGGTGGCTGATCCGCCGCCGAAGCTCGATGTCACCGCGGGCGGGATCGAGTCCCGCCACGACCGCTCGACCGGAGCTGGGCCAGGCCAGGCCGGTCAGAAGCCGGATGGTTGTCGTCTTGCCGGCGCCGTTCGGACCCAGAAAGCCGAACAGCGATCCTGCCGGAACTTCCAGGTCGAGCCGGTCCACTGCAGTGATTTCGCCGTAGCGCTTGACGAGACCATGACAGACGATCGCGGCTTCCAATTCCCTAGTTCTGCTTCCGACCGGCCAACAGGTACACGAGCGGTCCGATTGTTCCGACCAGGACGATCACAAGCGCCCAGATCAGCTTGTTATTGCCGACAACGTGTCGCTCGGGCTGGAAAAGATCCACCAGCGAAAACACGACCAGGCCGAGCTCGATCACGACGAGGGGAAGGAGGACCAAGAGTAGGTTTGCGGAGAGGGGGATCCCCGGCGGAGAGGCCATGAATCCCACGGCGCATCATTCTCGCGTTTGCCGGGGGCGGGGACAGGATCGGAGCTAATTCATGTCGAAAACGCGGCCTGTCATTCGATGAGTGGCTGAGGCCTCGAAAGCCGGAGCCCATACGGATGTGGAAGTCTTGATGAGAGGTGACAGAGATGCGTGTTTTGATCATGGCCAAGGAAGGCAACCAGAGCGAGGCGGCGACTCCCCCAACAGCGGAAGCCATGGCGGAGTACCAGAAGTTCGACCAGGAGCTGGTCAAGGCGGGGGTGGTGCTCGAGGCCGGGCGGTTGCACCCGAGCTCGCAGGGCAAGCGCGTTCGATTCGACGGCAAGAAGCGCACTGTCATCGACGGGCCGTTCACGGAGACCAAGGAGCTCGTGGCCGGGTACTGGCTGTGGCAGGTGCGGTCGATCGACGAGGCCCTCGAGTGGCTCAAGCGGGCACCCTACGATGGCGGGACCTTCGAGGTTCGTGAGGTCTTCGAGTTCGAGGGCATGTGAAGGAGCCCGGCCGAGGTCGCCGCGAAACAGGCGCGACCGAAGCGCATCGCGCGATCGAAGCGATCTGGCGGATCGAGTCGGCCCGGCTCATCGCCGGGCTGGCTCGGGTCGTCGGCGACATCGGGACGGCCGAGGAGCTCGCACAGGACGCACTCGTCGCCGCCCTCGAGCAGTGGCCTGCCGATGGCGTTCCGGAGCGGCCGGGCGCCTGGCTCATGGGGACCGCGAAACACCGCGCGATGGACCTGATCCGGCGCCGCAAGACGCTCGAGCGCAAGCACGAAGAGATCGGACGCGATGTCGAGCGGGCTCAGGAAGACCTGGATTTCGATGACGCTATCGACGATGAGGTGGGGGACGACCTCCTCGGCCTGATCTTCATGGCCTGCCATCCGATCCTCTCGAGGGACGCAAGGGTCGCGCTCACACTTCGCGTCCTCGGCGGCCTGACGACCGAGGAGATCGCGCGAGGCTTCCTCGTCCCTGTCTCACCATCGCCCAGCGGATCGTCCGCGCCAAGCGCACTCTGGCTGAGGCGCACGTCGGGTTCGAGGTCCCGGGCGGCGCCGAGCGCGCTGCGCGCCTCTCCTCCGTCCTCGAGGTGATCTACCTGATCTTCAACGAAGGGTATTCGGCGACGTCGGGCAACGACTGGGTCCGACCGGCGCTGTGTGAGGAGGCGCTCCGCCTGGGCCGCATCCTGGCCGAGCTCGCCCCGACCGAGCCGGAAGTCCACGGCGTTGTCGCGTTGATGGAGATCCAGGCCTCACGCCTCGGCGCTCGGGTCGGACCATCCGGCGAGCCCGTCCTCCTGCTCGATCAGGACCGTGCGCGCTGGGATCGTCTCCTCATCCGGCGTGGCCTGGCGGCGCTCGACCGCGCTGAGAGGCTCGGGGGCGCCCTGGGTCCCTACGCCCTGCAGGCGGCGATCGCCGCGTGCCACGCTCGAGCGACGACCGCGGCGGAGACGGACTGGCCGCGAATCGTGGCGCTGTACGACGCGGTTGCGCAGATCGCTCCGTCGCCGGTGATTGAGCTGAACCGGGCGGTCGCCGTGGGAATGGCTTTCGGTCCCGCTGCCGGCCTCGTCCTCGTGGATGCCCTTGTCCCAGAGCCCTCGCTACAGGCCTACCACCTCCTGCCGGCCGTCCGCGGCGACCTCCTGAGGAAGCTTGGCCGGTCCGAAGAGGCGGGCGCCGAGTTCGAGCGTGCCGCGTCGCTGACGGAGAACGTGCGGGAGCGCGAGCTCCTACAGAAACGGGCCGCGGAGTGCGCCGCGGAGCGGATGACGGGCTAGCGGGTTGCCCATGACGCGCTTAAGCTGGAGCCATGAGCCGAGGCTTTCGGAACTCAGACGAAACCAGGGACCTCGAGGAGAAGGCGACGACCGACACGATCAACGCGATCCTGGAGCGCGATCGCGAACAGGCCGCACATGCGGCGGAGGTTCGCGCCCGCGGTCAGTCGGGCGTGTGTGAGGACTGCGGTCGGCCGATCGGCGCCGAGCGCCTCGAGGCGATCCCGACGGCGACCCGCTGCGTCCGCTGCCAGGCGGAGTGGGAGCAGTCCAACCGGTTCTGATCATCGAGCGCCGCCCGTGACCGGCTAGGCGAAATAGCCCGCCACCTGCAGTGCGATCACCGCGGCGAGCCAGACGCCGCCGATGATGATGACCGCGCCCCAGTTCCGCTGGAAGGCCCTGATCCCAATCACGATCAAGGTGCCCCACGGAACCACGTAGTTGGAACCGGCCCTCGGATGGCCGAGGGCGATCGCTGTGTTCACAACGATGAGGAGCACCACGATCCAGCCCATGATCCCGAGCTCCGGGATGCTCATGCCAAAGGCACCCAGCGACATCGCGAAGCCACCGACCCCGCGCGCCCTGTCGGTGGTGGTGGCCAGCGGCGTGCGGGTCTTCTCCGGCTGCAGGATCAAGACCAGGCATGAGCCCAGCAGGGCGTTGCCGAGGCCGACCATCCCGACCCCGACCGCCGTGTCGTTCTGATACTTCGGATCGGTCAGCGTGAGGCCAAGCCCCACCAGCCCGAGGATGATCACGCCGAAGCCGACGAGGACGCCGAACCCCAGCAGGACGTACCTGATGGTCGAGGTCAGCACAGGTCGCAGACTGTAGCGCGCCGCGACCGGCGCGTGTTGAACTATGGCCGCTGTGCCGAAGGTGACCTTCATCGGGGCCGGGAGCGCCGTCTTCGCGCGCCAGCTGATCACGGACATCCTCGCCGTCGAGGGTCTCGATGCCGGTGAGTTCGCCCTGGTCGACGTCGACGTCTCGCGCCTGGAGCTCGCTCGCGGCATCGCCGAGCGCCTCGTCGAGCTGTCTGGGAAACGGTGGCGAGTGGTTGCGTCGACCGACCGGCGGGAAGTGCTCCCAGGCAGCGACTACGTGATCAACTCGATCGAGGTCGCGGGCCTGCAGAACGTCCGCTTCGACTACGAGATCCCTCTCCGCTACGGAGTGGATCAGTGCATCGGGGACACGATCGGACCTGGTGGCATCTTCAAGGCTCTGCGCACCGGACCGGCGTGGCTCGACATCGTCCACGACGTAGAGCGAATCGTCCCGCGCGCGGTCGTCATGAATTACACCAACCCGATGTCCATCCTGACCCTGGCCGCGCTGCGCACCACCGACCTGCAGGTCGTCGGCCTGTGCCACAGCGTGCAGGGCACGTCGCGCCAGCTCGCGAACTATCTGGGCGTCCCTTACGGCGACATCACGTGGCAGTGCGCGGGCATCAATCACAACGCCTGGTTCACGAAGCTGGAGCGGGACGGCCTCGATCTGTATCCGCAGCTGCGCGAGCGGGCAACAATGCCCGAGATCTACGAGCAGGATCCTGTGCGCTTCGAGGTGATGCTTCACCTCGGGGCTTTCGTCACCGAGTCAAGCGGTCATTTCTCGGAGTACGTGCCGTACTTCCGCAAGCGGCCCGACCTGATCCGACGCTACACCCGGGCCGGCTATCTCGGCGAGAGCGGCTTCTACGCCAACAACTGGCCGGGGTGGCGGCGCGCCAACGATCAGCTGATCGCCTCCATGCTGCGTGGGGAGACGGCGGTGCCGCTCGAGCGCGGCCACGAGTACGGCTCGTACATCGTCGAGGCCATCGAGTCCGGCCGCCCGGCGTCGATCCACGCCAACGTCCGCAACGCCGGCTGGATCGAGAACCTTCCGGACGGCTGTGTCGAGGTCGAGTGCCAGGTCGACCGGGGCGGGATCCACCCGAGCCGGTTCGGCGCGCTGCCCGAGCAGCTCGCTGCGCTCAACCGCGCGCACATGGCCGTGTGCGAGCTCGTCGTCGAGGCCCTCCTCGAGCGCGATCGCGGCAAGGCGAAGTACGCGCTGATGCTCGATCCGCTCACCGCGGCGGTCTGCTCGCCGGAAGAGATCGACCGCCTCTTCGAGGAGATGTGGACCGCCGAGCGGGAGAGCATGACCGCTTTCGGCTAGGCCACCGCGCGTCCGAACTGGCGCGCCCCGATCACGGTCGCGATCACCGACAGCACGGCAAGGATCAGCACGCCCCTCGCGACGCTCGGGTCGGTGAGGTTGCCGAGGAAGACGGCGCGGGCGGCGTCGACGGCGTACAGGAGCGGGTTCACGTGCGCAATGTTCTGCAGCCACATAGGCGCCAGGCTCATCGGGAGCAAAACGCCCGACAGCAGCAGGATGGGCAGCGCCGCGGTGAAGACGATGGGCGCGTAGGTGTCTTCGCTCTTCACCGCGAGCGCGACCGCGTAGCCGATGGACGCGGTGAGGAGCCCGATCAGGCCGATCAGGGCCAGCACGACGACCACGCCGACCGGATGGATGCTCAGCCCAAACGGCAGCGAGATCAGGATGAGGATCAGTGACTGGAGCACGATCGAGAACATGTCTCGCAGGGCGCGCCCGAGAAGAAGCGCGACGCGGCTCACCGGAGTGACGCGCAGGCGCTCGATCACGCCCATGCGCAGCTCCGAGATGAGGCTGAACCCCACACCCGCCGCGCCGAACATGCCGAGCTGCACGAGCAGGCCTGGCACGAACACGTTGTAGGCGCCTCCCGCCGGAAAACCGCGCATCGACGCGATCGGCCTGAGCAACGGTGCGAACAGGACGAGATAGAGCACCGGCTGCAGCACGCCGATCGCAACCCACGCCGGGTTGTGGATGAAGATGCCGAAGTAGCGGCCGAAGACGAGCCAGGTGTCGCGCAGCAGTTTCATGCCGCCGCCTCCCGCAGCGACCGGCCGGTCTGACGGAGGAACACGTCGTCGAGGCTCGGGCGGTGCAGCTCGACCGTCTTCAGTTGCATGCCGGTGCCGTCGAGGAGGCGGAGGATCGCAGGCATCGCCACCTCACCGCGGTCCACATATAGAAGGACGAAGCCCTCGTCCATCTTCGCCTCGCGCACGAAGGGCTGGTCTTTGAGCAGGTCGAACGCGCGCTGCTGCTCGCCTGCAACGCTCAGCGTCACCACGTCGCCCGCGACGGCGCGCTTCAGCTCCTCCGGCGTGCCCTCGGCGACGATCTTCCCGTAGTCGATGATCGCGACCCTGTCGCACAGCGCGTCAGCCTCGTCGAGGTAGTGCGTGGTCAGGAACACCGTCGTCCCGCGGTCGTGCATCTTGCGCACCTCGTCCCACACGCGGGCGCGGCTCTGCGGGTCGAGGCCGGTGGTCGGCTCGTCGAGAAACAGCAGCTGAGGGTCGTGGACCAGGCCGAGCCCGATGTCGAGGCGACGCTTCTGGCCGCCCGAGTACGTGCTTACTTTGCGGTCGGCGGCGCCCTCGAGCTCGAGCATCTCGATCAGCTCGCCGGCGCGCTTGCGCGCCGACTCGACCGACATTCCGTAAAGGCGTCCCTGGAAGATGAGCTCGGTCCGGCCGAGGATCTCCCGGTCGGCTCCGCCCGCCTGGCCGACGTAGCCGATGCGCTCGCGGATCCTGTCCGGCTGGGTGGCGAGATCGCAGCCCGCGACTCGCGCGGAGCCACCGCTCGGCGGCATGAGCGTGGCCAGCATGCGAAGCGTTGTCGTCTTGCCGGCTCCGTTCGGCCCGAGGAAGCCGAAGATCTCACCTCGGCGCACGCTCAGGTCGACCCCGACGACGGCTTCCACGACGCGCTTGCGGCTCCGGAAAACACGGCGCAGGCCGCGGGTTTCGATTATCGGTTCAGGAGCTGACGTGCCCATCCGTCGAGATTTTGCCGGATGCCGCGACCTGGCTGCCTGTCAGCAGATCCCAGAACGCCTCCTGGGCCGGCCCCCCGCGCCCAGCCCTGCGCACCAGGGTGATGGGCCGCACGATGGGCTCGATGGGAAGCGGCTTGAGAAGGCCGCTGGCCAGGTCTGACGCGACGGCCCGCCTCGACAGCGCGGCAAATCCGAGGCCTGCCGCTGCGGCGGCTCGCACGTACTCCGGGTGCCCGAGGTTCAGGCTCTCGACCCTGTCGTAGGCGTCCCCGAGCATGTCCCTGGCGGACCGCTCCGCCGACCACTCTGGTCCCCGACCCAGGTAGAGATGGCGCTCGAAGTCGGCGCCCGTCACGCGCTTCATGCGCGCCAGGGGGTGGTCCCGATGCACGACCAGCAAGAGCTCGTCGCGCGCGACCTCGACCGCGGTCAGGGCCGGGTCCGGGGCTCCTTCGACCTCGGCGCAGTCGAGCGTGCCCAGCGTGACCTGCCGGTTGAGCTCGGCCGACGTGTCGACGGTGACGTTGAGCTTCACGCCCGGGTGGCGCCGGGCAAACTCGGCGAGCTGGGGCGGAAGGTAGTAGGCGGCGCAGGTCGGGCTGGCGCCGAGATGGAGCGAGCCCGCCTGCAGGTGCTTCAGCGCCTGGGCCGCCTCTTCGACGACGTCGATGCCTCGCAGGGCGGCGCGGCAGGTCTCAGCGAGGGACCGGCCTGCGTCCGTGAGCCGGACCCGGCGCCCGTCGCGCTCGAGCAGCTGAAGTCCGACCGCCCGTTCGAGGTGCCGGACCTGCTGCGTGACCGCCGCCTGGGTCAGGAAGAGCGACGCCGCAGCGCGGGAGACGTGCTCGTTCTCCGCCACCGCGACGAAAGAGCGAAGCTGCTCCAGGGTGAAGCCCGGCCGGCGCACGCGGACATATTAGTCGGGCTTATGAAAGGCATTACAAACTGTTGAGCAATCACACTTAATGAAAGCTGAAGTCGAGCGTTAGAAGAGTTACGTTGTCGATCGCTCTTCACACGAAGAAAGGAGGTAGTAACTTGGGAAGCTGGCTTCGCCGCCCGCAAAGCGGCCAGGGCATGGTGGAGTATGCCCTTATCCTCGTGCTGGTTTCGATCGTCGTCATAGTCATTCTTTTGACCATGGGCAACCAGATCCAGAACGTCTTCTCCAACGTCGTGGCCGCCCTAGGGGCTTGATCTCGCTGATTTGAGGTGGGGGCCCGGCTCGCGGAGCCCCCACCCCCAACGCTTTCCTCGATAGTTATGCCGTGCCTCAGCCGTGGTGGCGCAGCGCGGTCTTCTACCAGATCTACGTCCGAAGCTTCGCCGACTCCAACGACGATGGGATCGGCGACCTCCCAGGCATCACGTCCCGGCTCGACTACGTCCGCGATCTCGGCGCCGACGCCATCTGGCTGACCCCCTTCTACCCCTCGCCGCAGAAGGACCACGGCTACGACGTCGCCGACTATTTCGACGTCAACCCCGACTACGGCACGCTGGAGGATTTCGACCGGCTGCTTGCGCGCGCCCACGAGCTGAGGTTGAAGGTGCTGGTCGACATCGTGCCGAACCACACGTCCGACCAGCACGAGTGGTTCAAGGCCGCGATCGCCGAGGCCGACAGCCCGATGCGGGGCCGCTATCACTTCGCCGATCTCAGGCAGGACGGCTCGCCTCCCAACAACTGGACCTCGTCGTTCGGCGGGCCGGCCTGGTCGCAGGAGCCGGCCGGCCCGCACTGGTACCTGCACCTCTTCGCGCCCGAGCAGCCGGACCTCAACTGGTGGGATCCCGCGGTCCCCGCGGAGTTCGAACGGATCCTGGAGTTCTGGCTCGACCGCGGCGCCGATGGTTTCCGGATCGACGTCGCGTCCGCCCTGTTCAAGCGCAAGGACCTGGCGGACAGGCCGCTCGTCACCGACCGCGTGACCGGCGCGCAGCGCTTCGACTCGGCTTTTGCGATCGTCGACCAGCCGCAGCTTCACGAGGTGTACCGGCGCTGGCGCCAGATCGCCAACGGCTATTCGCCCGACCGCGTGCTCGTGGGCGAGATATTCGAGCCGCGTCGCCACTCGACGTACATCGTCCCCGACCAGCTGCACATGGCCTTCGCGCTCATCCACCTTCCCTGGGACGCGACGCTCTGGCGGCGCTCGATCGATGCGAATCGCCAAGCCCTGCACGGGCCGGGGTCGGAGCCGACGTGGACGCTGTCGAATCACGACGTCGTACGCCCGGTGACGCGTCTCGGCGGCGGTTCGATCGGTCGCGCGCGAGCCCGCGCAGCGCTCCTGCTGTTGCTCGGCCTGCCCGGCCAGGTCTTCCTCTACCAGGGCGAGGAGCTGGGGCTCGAGGAGGTCGACCTGCCGGATGAAGCGCGGCAGGACCCGGTCTTCTTTCATTCCTCCGGCCGGCAGAAGGGCCGGGACGGCTGCCGCGTCCCGCTGCCGTGGCACCGGGGCCGCCCCAACGCCGGCTTCTCGACCGCTCCTCCGTGGCTGCCCATGCCGGCGGGTTGGGACTGCCGGGCGGTCGACGGGCAGGCCGGTTCTGGCGAGTCTGTGCTCGGCCACTTTCGGAAGGCCCTGGCGGCGAGGCGACGGCTGGCCGGGAGATTGGAGGACCGGTTGACTTGGTTGGGCGCGCCGACCGGCGTCCTGTGCTACTCGCGCGGTCCCCTGACCGTCGCCTGCAACTTCACGGGACGTCCCGTCCGGCTCGGGCTCGCGGGGCGGATTGTGCTCGGCAGCGACCCGCTCGTCCGCCTGGCCGGCGAAAGGCTCAGCCTGCCGCCTAACTCCGCCGCCTGGCTGCACCGCTTCGCCTGGTCAGTGCGGCCGCCACCGCCAACCTGGCTTTGATCGGCTTGCGCGTCATGAGCCGGTTGAGCTCCTCGTGGCCCGCCTCCAAGGCCCGGATCGGCGAGAGGGCGATCGTGGTCTCGGGCGATCCGGACCTGTCGAGCATGCCCGCCAGGCCGACGATGTCGCCCGCGGCCGCGACCCGTAGAGGCCGGGCGTCCGCGGACACCAGGGCCTGGCCCTCCACGATCAGCCAGAACCCGTCAGTGAGCCTGCCCTGGACCGTGAGGCGGGTGCCCCGCTCGACCAGGGTCTCCTTGAGCTCGGCAGCGGCCATCTCGAGCTCGAGGCGGGGCAGGCCACCGAAGGTTTCCGTGGCGGCGAGCCGGTCTGCCCGCATGCTCACCGGCTGCAGGATCTCGACCACCCGT
>Ga0209648_10002648_pt1 | contig 14904 bp, 18 predicted proteins | sample GraSoi2013_115cm_FD_185830 | JGI IMG/M metagenome (GOLD analysis project Ga0209648, IMG submission 185830) | Grasslands soil microbial communities from the Angelo Coastal Reserve, California, USA - Sample 9_17_2013_115cm (SPAdes) (version 2) | ecosystem: Environmental > Terrestrial > Soil >...
CTCTTTCGAGCCAATACAGACCAGACACCGCCCCGATGGCTAGATCGGGACGCTCAGCGAGTTATGACAGAAGTGGTTGCGGACGATGGCGTGCTCGGGCGATGGGTGACGCAGGGGGGCGAGCGCCGTCGTCGAACTGGTGCGATGCGCCGACGCCGCGACGCTCTGTGGCACCATCCGCTTGCTGTGGGAACCGACCGACGACAAAGGCCAGCCGCGGCTCGATTCACAGAACACGGATCCCTACCTGCGCACGCGGCCGCTGCTGGGACTCGCCATCCTGTCCGGCCTCTCGCCGCCGTCAGGCGGCGCCTGGGAGGGACGCATCTACAATCCCGAAGACGGCCAGACCCTATCATGCAACGGTCAGCCGCCGCGGCGCCGATTCCCTGGTTGTAGACGGCTGCGTGCTGTTCGTGTGCCAGAAGCAGGTCTGGCGGAAGGCGGGCGCGCTGGCCGAGGCGCTCCGGTGAAATTGCCCGCCCCTCTGTCGAGTGATATGTGCTGCGCATGGAAAAGATTGCGGGCGGCTGTCTCTGCGGCGCGGTCCGCTTCACCGCCACCGGTCAGCCCAAATCGGCTTTCTGGTGCCACTGCCAGAGCTGCCGAAAGCACAGCGGCGCGCCGGTTTCTGTGTTCGTTGGATTCGATCGCAGCGCCTACGTCGTAACGAACGGCGAGATCACGAAGTTCGCCTCGTCACCCGGCACAGTGCGCGGCTTCTGTGGAAAGTGCGGCTCGACGTTGACATGCGAAGTCGCTGCCCTGCCATCCGAGACGCATTTCCACGTCGGCGCTTTCGACGCTCCCGATCGGCTGCAGCCCACCCGGCACTTCTTCCGGAATGAACAGCTGCCGTGGCTCCACCTGCCCTAGCGTCGCCAGTCGGGCGCAGCAGTTCGATTAAATAGCAATTGGTAAGTATTGACTTACTGTAAGCCTAGGCTTACGCATATCGCATGGCTCAGTCGCCAGCGATCGAGGTTCGACTCGACAAGGCTTTCCATGCCTTCGCCGATCCGACGCGCCGGCGGGTCTTCGAGCGGCTACGTCACCGCACGCGCTCGGTTCGGGAGATCGCCCAGGGGATGGATGTCAGCCGCCCGGCAGTGTCCCAGCATCTGAAGGTGCTGCAAGAGGCCGGGCTGGTCCGCGTGCGTAGCGAAGGCACGCGGCGGCTCTATTCCGTGGAACCGCGCGGGCTCGAGACGGTGCGCGACTGGCTGGACGGCTTCTGGGACGAGGCTCTGAGCGCCTTCAAAGTGGCTGCCGAACGCGAAGCTTCCAGGGAGAGGAAACCATGACGACAGCGCCCGACAAGTCCGACCCCAACAGCGTGCGCAAGACCGTGACGGTGCAGGCTCCGCTCGCCGTGGCATGGAGGGTCTTTACCGAAAAGATGGGAACGTGGTGGCCGCTGGCTGTCTAGAAGATCGGCAAGGCCAATGCGGTCGACGCGATCATGGAGCCGCATGTCGGCGGCCGCTGGTACGAGCGCGGCGAGGACGGCAGCACGTGCCAATGGGGCAGCGTGCTCTCCTGGGAGCCGCCGTCGCGGCTGGTGCTGTCCTGGGACATCACCGCCGACTGGCAATACGACCCGGACCTGAAGACCGAAATCGAGATCCGCTTCATCGCCCAGGGCAGCGCTTCGACACGCGTTGAATTGGAGCATCGCAAGCTCGACCGCTTCGGCGCCCGTCGCGATGAGATGCGGCGCATCTTCGAAACCGAAGGCGACTGGGGCCGGCTCCTCGCGGCGTTTGCCGCATTTGCCTCGAAGGAAGCGGGCCCATGACCCCCGCTGCCTCTCCATCCATCAAGCTCTTCCAGTTCCCGCGGCTGTTCGGGATCCCCAACCTCAGCCCGTTCTGCTGCAAGCTCGAGACCTGGCTACGCATCGCTGGACTTCCCTACGAGGTCGTCGACACGTCCAATCCCCGCAAGGGCCCGAAGGGCAAGCTGCCCTTCATCGAGGATGGCGGCGTGCGCGTTGCCGATACGTCGCGCATCATCGAGCACCTGGTGAAGACGCGCGGCGTCGATCCAGATGCGCATCTCGACCGCAAGCAGCGCGCCATCGCGCTCCTCGTCCAGCGCACGCTGGAGGAGCACTACGCTTTCGTCCTAGCCTATACGCACCTCGTCAGCGATGAAGGCATGCGACACGCCGACGAGCGGTTCGCGTCCTTGCCCGTCATCGCGCGTTCTCTCGTCGCGCACCTGGTGCGGCGAACCGTCAAGGACATCCTGTGGAAGCAGGGCCTACTGCGCGATCCGCACGACGACATCGTCGAGGCGGCCCTGCGCGACTGGCAGGCGGTGCTGGCTTTCAGGTCGGATGGCCCATTTTTCTTCGGCGATAGGCCGAGCGGGACGGACGCGATCGTCTTCGGCACGCTGGCGACGACCGTCCTGACCCCGATCGAGACTCCCATACGCGACTTTCTCCGGGCGCAACCGGATTGCGTCGCCTATGCCGAACGCATGATGGTGCAGTTCTATCCCGACATGCCTAGACGATGAGAGGCCGCAGTCTGCGGTGGGCGGCGCGTAGCGAGTCTTCGACCTCGACGGCGGCGCTGCCTTCGGCGAACAGGAAGCCGAGATAACGATCGCCCCAGGGCAGGGGCCGCACCGTCTCACCAATCGGGATCGTGATCGAGAGACCCGTGATACCGGGAACCGCGAGGGCTTCCTCGCGGCCGTCGACGCTTTCCAGCACGCCGGCATGGTCCACCGGCAGCATGAGGACGCCGACAGCTCCGGCCGACGGAGTGGGTTCGACCTCGCGGCCCAGGGCGTTCAGCAGAATCATCATCTCGAGGCTCATGCCGCCCAGGAAACGCAGGACGCGGGAGCAGAGGCCGCCGATTGAGCGAGCGGCAAGCTCCAGCATGACAGGCCTCGCTTCTCCCGTCCTGCTGTCGATTCGGAGCTCGGCGTGGATCGGGCCATGGCGCAGGCCGAGAGCCCGCGCCGCACGTCCCGCGAGGTCTATCGCCTCGGCAAGCGTCGGCTCGGGCAATCGAGACGGAGTAACGAGCAGGGTTTCTTCGAAGGTCGGGCCTTCCGGCGTGTCGGGTTTGTCGAAGGCCGCGGTGACTGCCAAGGAGCCGTTGGCGAGCAGACCATCGATGCTCACCTCGCACCCCGGCACGTATTCCTCGAGCAGAACCGGCTCCTGATCGCCCGCGCTCGTCTCGGCGAGGATGGCGCGGATCTGCGTGACTGCGGTCGCCAGACCGGCTTCATCGTCCACGCGCAGGACGCCCCGGCTGGCGCTGAGCGACACCGGCTTTGCGATGCACGGGAAGCCCAGCGCTCGCGCCGCTTCGAGGCAGTGGCGCTCGCCGGCGTCCGCGGCAATTACCTGAAAATGCGGCTGGGCTATCCCGGCTTGTGCCCAGAGGCGCCGTTGGATCGCCTTGTCGGCGGCGGCGACGACAGCGTCGACAGTGTTGTGGGCAAGCCCGAGCTCGGTCGCCAGCCGCGCCGCCAGCGGCAGCATCGCAGCATCGACCGCGACCACCGCATCGACCTTTCCAACCGTCGCGACAAGATGGCGGACGCTGCCGCCGGGATCGGCGGAATCGATCGGCACGACGGGGTTGCCGCCCAGGGGCAGCGCGCCGTCGCTGCCGATGACGACGTCGAGCCGGAGGCGGTTCGCCGCGACAACGAAGTCGGTCGCCCTGTAGGTGACTAGCGGCACCAGCAGCAGGACGCGCTTGCGGTTGACGTCGCTCATCGCTTCGCCGCCGAATAGAAGGGCTCCCGGCCGGCCTGGTGGTCCGTGACATCCGCCAGGCCCACGAAGCCGGGCACGCGTGCCCGCAGCAGCGGCTCGATGCCTTGGCGCAGCGTCACCTCTGCCAGGCTGCAGCCCTGGCAGCCACCTTCGAGGCGAAGGCGGACCCAGCCCCCTTCCACCGCCACAACGCTCGCATGCCCGCGGTGGACCGCAATGACGGGATTGATGTCGCGATCGAGCACGCCACGTACGACGTCCGCCACATCGCTGGCGGAATCCGTTGCAGGCGGCTCGGCACCGGGACCGACCATCCGCACGCCCGCGACCTCGGGAACGGCATGGCGGATCAGCGCCTCGATGCGCGCCATGAGCGGCAACGCGGCTCCAGGCGACCCGGAAATTTCCAGGATGACCGTGCCGTTCTCGACGGCCAGCACCCGAATCTCGCCGCCCCGCGCGATCACCGACGGCAGCACGCTCGCCTGCAGTGCGGCGGCGACCTTGTCAGCCAGGTCCACGCGAAAGACTCCCCAAGCTTTTGCCGGCTTCCAGTGCTGCCTCCAGGTCGGCGATGAGATCCGTGGGCGCCTCGATGCCGATCGACAGGCGCAGCAGGTCGTCGGGGACCGGGGAAGACGGTCCCTCCATGCTGCTGCGGTGCTCGATGAGGCTCTCCACGCCGCCGAGTGAGGTCGCGCGCTTGAACACCTTGACGGCGGCGAGCACCGCGCGCGCCTGGTCGGCGCCGCCCGCGACCCGGATCGATAGCATGCCGCCGAAGCCGCCGTTCATCTGCCGGGCGGCTATCGAATGACCAGGATGCGATGCCAGGCCGGGATAAAGCACGGCGCGAAGGGCCGGATGCTTCTCGAAGTGCCGCGCAATCGCCAGCGCTGACTCCGATGCCCGCCGGACGCGGAGGAACAGGGTCCGCATGCCGCGCAGCAGCAGCCAAGCTTCGAACGGGCCAGGGACGGCGCCGGCTGTCCGGCGCCAGGATCGAATGCGCTGCCAGAACGGATCGTCGCGCGCACTCAGGACGGCGCCAGCGAGAACGTCGCTATGGCCGTTGAGATACTTGGTGGCGGAGTGGACGACCAGGTCGGCGCCCAGCTCCATCGGCTGCGTCAACACGGGTGTCGGCACCGTGTTGTCGACGACGATCCGCGCGCCGGCGGCATGCGCCAGGTCGCACACGGCGCCGAGATCGGTGATCTCCCAGGTCGGGTTTGCAGGCGTCTCCACCCACACCAGGCGCGTGGTCCCGGGACGGATGGCCGCCTCGACGGCCTTGAGATCGGCCGTGTCCACGAACTCGACATCGAGGCCCCAGGACAGTCCGAACTCCGCCAGCCATTTGCGGACACCCCAGTAGAGCACCCGCGCGACGACGACGTGGTCGCCAGGAAGGAGGGACTGGAAGACGGCGATGGCCGCGGCCATGCCGGAAGCGAACAGGATGCAGCTGCAATTGCCGCCTTCGAGCATCGCCAGCGTCCGCTCGGCCTGCTCGTAGGTCGGGTTGTCCGCCCGTGTATAGACGCGCCCTTGATGGTAGGAGCCATCAGGCGCCTGCTCGAAGTTCGTGGAAAGGCTGATGGACGGCGTCAAGGCGCCAGACACCGGATCGACCTCGCCCAGCGCCTGCGCCACCAACGTCTCCGGCGATAGTTGCGAGCCCTTCATCGCATCGCTCCACTGAAGCTTGGCCGCAATCCTACGCCAGTGCCTGACGCAAGCCTTCTATCCCGAGCTCGCCGATCCGACCGGCAACCCCGCCGCCTTCCATTCCGGGAAGCCGTCCTCGAGCCGCCGCGCATCGTAGCCTTTTGCCCTGAGCGCCGCGACGGCCTCGAAGGACAGGACGCAGTAGGGGCCACGGCAGTAGGCGATGATCTGTGCCCGCTTGGGCAGCTTCGACAGCTCCTTGCCGAGCGCGGCGAAGGGGATGTTGAGCGCGCCCGGCAGATGTCCCTGGGCGAACTCGTCCTCCGGGCGCACGTCGAGCAGCAGCACGGCCTTGTCCTTCAGCCGCTTCACCAGCTCCTTGCGCGACACCGGCTCCAGCGAATCGAGCCGCCTGAAGTAGTCGGCGACGATGGCGTTCAATTCGGCGTGGCTGTGCTCGGCGTAGCGTCGCAACGCGGCCAGCAGCTCGATCACCGGGCCGTCGCCCAGCCGGTAGAGCACCTGCTTGCCGTCGCGCCGCGCACGCACGAAGCCCGCCCGCCGCAGCACCTGGAGATGCTGTGAGGCGTTGGCGACCGACAGCCCGGTGAGCTGGGCCAGCCGCTCGACCGGCCGCTCGCCCTGGGCGACATGTTCCAGCAATTCCAGTCGGTTGGCCTGGCCCAGCACGCGGGCCAGCGCGGCGAACTGCTCGAACACCTGGGACTTTGGACTCATCATTCAATTGATAATTTGACTGATTGAATGATTCGAGTCAAGGGTCCGCTGTAATTTCCTCGAGGCGCGCTGTGCCGGACGACTCCATCCTCCGCCTTGCCTTCTTCCTCGGCGTGCTTGCTCTCGTCGCGGCGTGGGAGGCGCTTGCGCCACGCCGTCGCCGGACGCTCGGGCGCTGGGTACGGTGGCCCAGCAATCTCGCCATCGTGGCCCTGAACGCGGCGCTGGTCCGCCTTGCCTTTCCTGTCACGGCCGTGGGCTTCGCCCTGCTGTGCGAGCAACGCGGATGGGGCTTGCTCGGTGCTCTCGAGCTGCCGCGTTGGTTCGCGGTCGTGCTGGGCGTGCTCGTCCTCGATCTCGCAATCTACCTGCAGCATGTGCTGTTCCACGCCGTGCCCGCCTTGTGGCGCCTGCATCGCATGCATCACGCCGACCTCGACATCGACGTCACCACGGGCGCGCGCTTCCATCCGATCGAGATCCTGGCCTCGATGGCGATCAAGCTCGCCGTCATCGCCGCGTTCGGTATTCCGGCGGCGGGGGCTTTGACCTTCGAGATCCTTCTCAATGCGACCTCGATGTTCAACCACGGCAACATTCGCATGCCTGTGGGTCTCGATCGCCTGTTGCGCTGGATCGTCGTGACGCCGGATATGCATTGCGTGCACCATTCGGTCGTGCCACGGGAGACCAACAGCAACTTCGGCTTCAACATGCCGTGGTGGGACCGCCTTTTCGGCACCTATCGCGCCGCGCCCGAGGCCGGCCACGAAGCCATGGCCATCGGCATCTCGCAGTTCCGCGCGCCGCGCGAGCAGTGGCTCGACCGCATGCTCACTCAGCCCTTCCGCGAGGACACCCTCGACTATCCGTTCAGCGGCAGGCGTCCAGGCGACGGGTCCGGTCACGAGGCGCCGAGCAGTCCGTGACCTCGCGAACAGTCGCCCGGCTCGTGCTGTTCGGTCTCCTGGTGGGCACGGCAGTCGCTGCCTTCGCCTTGCGTTATCGCCTGGACCTCACGACTCGAGACTGTCGTCGTGTCTGCCGGCGCGCTTGGTCCCCTGCTCTACATCGCGATCTATGCCGCGGCGACGACGTTGTTCGTGCCCGGCGCCCTGTTTGGCCTTGCCGGCGGCGTCCTGTTTGGCCCGGTTTGGGGCACCGTCTGGAATCTGGCCGGTGCCACGATCGGGGCGGCGCTGTCCTTCCTGATCGCGCGCTATCTCGCGGCGGATTGGGTGGCTCGACGCGCCGGTGGCTTCCTGCAGCGCCTGATCGCCGGCGTCGAAGCGGAGGGCTGGCGCTTCGTCGCCGTCACCCGCCTGGCGCCGTTCGTGCCCTTCAACCTCCTCAACTATGCGCTGGGTCTGACGCGCATTCGCTTCGATCAGTATGTGGTGGCTTCCCTGGTCTGTATGGCGCCCGGCACCGCAGCCTTGGGCTTTGCGGGCAGGGAGGCGCTCGCCGGACAGACCTCCGCGATCCAGAACTCACTACTCGCGCTCGGTCTGCTCGCCCTTCTGGCGTTCCTGCCGCGCTTCGTCCGCCGGCTGCGCGCCCGGGCTGCTGACAGGGCATGACAGGAGGGAGCGCTAAAGGGACGGCGCTAGTGCTGGAGAATCGCATGAAGGCAGCTTTGGACATCGCCGTGCTGGCCCGCTTCCTGATCGATGCGCATCGCAATACCTACGCCGACAAGAAGGCGGCGAAGGTGCCCTCGACACGCCTGCGTTCGTTCGACTACCGCTTCGCGCGCGGCGATCTCGCCTATCATGACACCCACTTCGGCATGCGCGACTTCATCGGCGCGGAGGTCATCTACCGGCAGGACGTGCCGATCTGGGGCATGAACTACTACGGTGTCATCCTTGGCGACGATGCAGCGGAGCGCGAGGTCTATGATTTCCTGCGCGATGCGTTGAAGCAGGAGTGCGTGGAAATCGAACCGGCACGTGGCCCGCGTTCGTATCGGCATTCCAGCTGGTCGTACGCCAACACCATCGAAGGCCAGCTCGACGATTTCTGCGGCACGGAGCTGATCCATCTCGGCGACCGGCTTCTCTACCGTTGCCGCTATCACGGCGGATGGGTGTCGTAAGATAGGCATTATCGGGCAGGAGCGTACACGAGAGCTGCGATGCCGACGGCGACCTTCGATTTCAACGATCGATGAATGGCGTGCTCCAAGGCTATGCCGTCTTGCTGGGTCGCGCATAAGCGCGAAGTGATTTGAACCTACGAGCTAAGCTATTGATTTTATTGAGGCGGCACTTGATGCCCAAAACAACCCCCAGCAACTCATTGAAGTTGCGGGGGTTTTCGCCCGGAATGGTTGCGGGGGCAGGATTTGAACCTTCGACTTCGCACTGCGTGGTGCACTGAGCTGCGCCCCGCCCTCATCGGACACCTTCTATGGTACGCACTTATTCCGGTCCAACCTTATGTTTTCCATGAGAAAGCGGCTGGGTTATTTCCACGATATATTTTTACTTAACTTTCTATTGACTTTTGCTTGTGTTTCGCTTAACTATGTTCTTTCTCCGAAGCATCGATCAGAATGGCAAGCCCAGCTGCCGACCCCGTCTCAAATTGCACGACGAGCGCCGAAGGGACGCACGGCCGCACGCCGTTCGGCGCCGGCTGCATGCATGGAATGCACCCTGGCCCGATTGGCGGATCGCTAGCGGAAATTGCGGGAAATGCGGAAACCTTTCGAAAGCTCCGCAGAGCTCGCGGGACAGGCAAAAGAAAACGGGTAGCGGAAACTGCGCCAACTCCTCGCCGGGCTGCCGCAGACGCGGTGCTGGCAGCGCCGGCACCTGCACTCCCGACGTCAGGCCAGTGCGGCTATGGCGGCGCGAATCGCCGGCGCCAGCCTGCGGCCCCAGGCGCGCGCGCGGTCGGGCGTGTCGATCAGGTCCTGGCGCACCTCCAGCGAGCAGTGCGGCAGCGCCCGCGGTTGGGCGTGGGCGGTGAGCGTGTATTCGTACGGCTCGCGCGCCGAATAGGGTTCGTTGTCGCCGACGACGAGCGAAGGATCGCGCCGCAGTTCGGCGAGCAGCGGCTCGGGCAGGCGCGGATCGTCGTTCCACAGCACGCCGACATGCCAGGGGCGCTTGAAGCCGTTCATCTCTGGCGTGAAGCTGTGCATCACCAGCATCGCGATTTTGCGGTCGCCTGCCGTCATGCGGTCGAGCTGACGGTCGATCTCACGGTGATAGGGCCAGAAGCAGGCCTCGGCGCGCGCGTCGACCTGTTCCTGGTTGAGGCCGCGATTCGCCGGCACAGGCGTGCCGTCGCTGACCTCGGGCGTCGAGCCCTCGCCGCCCGGCCAGCGGTTGCAGTCGATCACCAGCCGCGAGTAGCCCGAGGCGAGCAGCGGCGCGTCGAGCGCATCAGCGAGTTCGATCGCGGCATCGAGACCGCCGATGTCCCAGCCGATATGGCGCGACAGCTCTTCGTCGGAGATGCCCAAGTCGCCCAGCACCTTGGGCACGGCCTTGCTGGCATGGTCGCAGAGCAACAGCAGCGGCGCCTTGCCCTGGGCGTTGTGGACGGAAAACGGCGGCGGATCGCCAGGAACGAGAAGCTGCCCGAGCAGTTGTTGCATCGGCCCCCTATAGTGCGAAGATCGCGCAAATGAAAGACGCCGACGCCCGCACGCTGCTGCGCGACCTGTTCGATGCAGCGCTCGCCGCCGCCCGTCCCGCGACCTGCCTCGCGCCCCATATCGCCAGGCTGCGGCCACCGCAGGGCAAGACCGTGGTGATCGGCGCCGGCAAGGCGAGCGCCGCCATGGCGCGCGCCGTCGAGGACCAGTGGCCGCATCCGCTCGAGGGCCTGGTGGCGACGCGCTACGGCTACGGCGAGGCGTGCAAGAAGATCGAAATCGTCGAGGCGGCGCATCCCGTGCCGGACGAGAAAGGCCGCGCCGCCGCGGGCCGCATCTTCGAGAAGGTGAAGGGACTGACCGGGGACGACCTCGTGTTGTGCCTGATCTCCGGCGGCGCCTCGGCGCTGCTGGCGCTCCCCGCCCCCGGCCTCACGCTGGCCGACAAGCAGGAGGTCAATCGTGCGCTGCTGAAATGTGGCGCCAACATCGTCGAGATGAACACGGTACGGAAGCATCTCTCGGCCATCAAGGGTGGCCGCCTCGCCATCGCCGCCCAGCCGGCCCGCGTGCTGTCGTGGCTGATCTCCGACGTGCCCAATGACGATCCCGGCGTGATCGGCTCGGGACCGACCGTGCCCGACCGCACGACCTTCGCCGACGCGCTGGCGGTGCTGGCCAGATACCGTATCGATCCGCCGGCCGCCGTGCGCGCGCACTTGCAGAAAGGCGCCGCGGGCGAGATCGAGGAGACGCCCAAGCCCGGCGATCCAAGACTCGCACGGGTGGAGACGATCATGGTTGCCACGCCCAAACGTTCGCTCGAGGCCGCCGCCTCTGTCGCCAGGGATCGCGGCCTGAAAGTCGTGATGCTGGGCGACAATCTCGAAGGCGAGGCGCGCGCGCTCGGCACCGCCCACGCCCGCCAGGCGCTCGACCTCGCCAAGCACGCCGGAAAGCCCCCCATCAAGCCCATCGTGATCCTGTCCGGCGGCGAAACCACGGTGACGATACGCGGCAAGGGCCGCGGCGGGCGCAATGTCGAATATCTTTTGGCCGAGGCGATCGCCGCCGGCGGCACGGCCGGCATCTGGGGGCTGGCAGCCGACACCGACGGCGTCGATGGTGCGGAGGATATCGCCGGCGCGGTCTTCGCGCCCGACACCCTTGCCCGCGCCCGCGCCAAAGGCCGCGATCCGCAGGCCATGCTCGACGACAATGACGGCCACGGCTTCTTCGAAATGTTGGGCGACAGCCTTGTCACCGGACCGACGCGCACCAACGTCAATGACTTCAGGGCAACCTTGATCGCGCCATGACGACCGTCTGCTTTCAGGAACTGCCGGCACAGTCCCACCTCACCCTGAGGAGGCCCGTAGGGCCGTCTCGAAGGGTGGGCAACACCCTCGTCGTTGCCCATCACAGCGCGGGGGTTACCCCGCGCGATCGAGACGCCGCGCTAGGCGCGGCTCCTCAGGATGAGGTCATTTGTGAACCAACAACGCTGATCGGACCATGACCACTTATCGCGGTTCCTGCCATTGCGGCGCCGTAAAAATCCAGTTCACTTCGGACAAGAAACCGGAGGAGATGCGGGTCGGTCGCTGCGCCTGCTCTTTCTGCCGCCGCCACGGCGCGCGCACTTCGGGTGATCCCGCGGGATCGGTCGAGTTCCGCGCCATGCCGAAGGATCTGTCGCGCTACCGTTTCGGCCTCGGCATCACCGACTATCTGCTTTGCGCCAAGTGCGGGACCTACCTTGGCGCGGTGATGCCGGAAGACGGCAGACAAATCGGCATCGTAAACGTCAATGCGCTGGATATTCGCGATACGTTCGATCCGGCGCCGCCGCTGCACCATTATGACGGCGAGGACGAGGCGCGACGGCGCGCCCGGCGCCGAAAGTTCTGGATGCCGGCGTCCGTGATCGCCTAACGTCGCGCCATGGCTGTTCTTGGAGTGATCGCTGACGACTTCACCGGCGCGACCGACATCGCGGGCATGCTGGTCAAGGGCGGCATGCGCACGATCCAGACGATCGGCGTGCCCGCAGGCAGGTCCGGGGGTGGCATGATTCCGGACGATGTCGACGCCGTCGTGGTGGCGCTGAAGACGCGCTCGATCGCGGCCAAGGATGCCATCGCCCAGTCGCTCGCCGCGCTCCGGGCCCTGCAGGCGGCAGGCTGCGTACGCTTCTTCTTCAAGTATTGCTCGACCTTCGATTCGACGGATGCCGGCAATATCGGTCCGGTAGGCGATGCGCTGCTCGAAGCGCTGGGGGCAAAACAGGCGATCTACTGTCCGGCGTTTCCCGAGAACGGGCGCACGATCTTCTTCGGCCATCTGTTCGTGGGCGACGTGCTGCTGTCGGACTCTCCCATGCGGCACCATCCGCTGAACCCAATGACCGATGCGAGCCTGGTGCGGGTGCTCGCGCGCCAGACCAGGCACAAGGTCGGGCTGGTGGCGCTGAAGCAGGTGCAGTCGGGCTCCGCGACCCTGCGCGCCGCGCTCGACAAGCTCGCCGCCGACGGCGTGCGGCACGTCGTGGTCGACGCCGTGGCCGACACCGATCTCGGCATCATCGGCGAGGCGGTCGGCGACGATCTTTTGGTCACCGGCGGCTCGGGCGTGGCGCTGGGACTGCCGGCGGCCTATCGCCGGCGCGGCTTGTTGGCGCACAAGGCCAACGCCGACACGCTGCCCAAGATCACCGGCGCGGCCGCCGTGCTCGCGGGCTCGTGCTCGGCCGCGACCCTGGGACAGATCGCGGCCTTCAAGGGGCCCCATCTTCATCTCGATACCGACGCGATCTGCCGCGGCGAGGCGGTTGGCGACAAGGCACTCGCCTGGGCCAGGGAAAAACTCGGCAATGGACCGGTCCTGCTCTCGGCCAGCGACACGCCGGACGCGGTGAAGGCGCTGCAATCGAAATACGGTGTCGAGAAATCGAGCCAGGCGATCGAGAAGACCATGGCGGCGCTGGCCAAGGGCCTGGTCGCCGCCGGCGTCGCACGTATGGTCGTGGCCGGCGGCGAGACCTCGGGCGCCGTGGTCGGCGCGCTCGACGTGACGGCGCTGCGCATCGGCCCGGAGATCGATCCCGGCGTGCCGTGGACGGCATCGGTCGGCACCCATCCGCTGCTGCTCGCGCTTAAGTCCGGCAATTTCGGCGCGCCCGATTTCTTCACCAAAGCGTTCCAGCTTCTATGAGCAGCAGCGAATCAAAAACCCGCGACGCGATCTGCGCCTTGGGCGCCAAGCTCGCCGCGCGCGGCCTCTGCCCCGGCACCTCGGGCAATATCAGCGCGCGCGTGGCCGACGGCTGGCTGATGACGCCGACCAATTCCTCGCTGGGCGAGCTTTTGCCCGGCCAGCTCTCCAAGATCGATCTTTCAGGCAAGCACGTGACCGGCGATCCGCCGACCAAGGAGGCGCTGCTGCATCGCTCGGTCTACGACGTCCGGCCCAAGGACGGTGCCATCGTGCATCTCCATTGCACGCACGCCGTGGCGATCTCCTGCCTCGACCCGTCGTGCCACCACAACACGGAGAGCACGCTGCCGCCGATCACGCCCTACTTCGTGATGCGCGTCGGCAAGCTGCCGCTGGTGCCCTATTTCAAGCCGGGCGATCCCAAGCTCGCCGACGCCATCCGCGACTACGCCAAGGGCCATCGCGCCGTGCTTTTGGCCAATCACGGGCCGGTCGTCGCCGGCACGTCGCTAGGGGCGGCGTCGGCCTCGATCGAGGAGCTGGAGGAGACCGCCAAGCTCCATCTGCTGCTGCAGGGTTTTAGGGTACGCCTGCTCTCGGACGTTCAGGTCCGCGAAGTCGAAGAAGCGTTTCCGTCATGAGTCCAACACCGTTCATTCCTCCCCACGCAGTGGGGAGGTGTCGGCGTCATACGCTGACGGAGGGGTCAGGATCTCATGAGCATGACCCCTCCGGCCCTTCGGGCCACCTCCCCAACGTTGTTGGGGAGGAAAACCAAGGATAGTCCATGCCCAAGCTCGCCGCGAATCTCTCCTGGATCTACCAGGAGGTCCCGTTCCTGCAGCGTTTCGGCGCCGCCGCCGCGCACGGCTTCAAGGCCGTCGAGATCCTGTTTCCCTACGAGGCGCCGGCCGCCGACATCGCGGCCGAGCTCAAAAAGCACAAGCTCACGCAAGCGCTGTTCAACCTGCCGCCGGGCGATTGGAGCAAGGGCGAGCGCGGGCTGGCCGCGCTGCCGGGCCGCGAGGCCGAGTTCTCGGCCGCGCTCGACAAGGCCATCGACTACGCCAAGGTGCTGGAGTGCCGCACGCTGCACGTCATGTCGGGCATGATCGCGCCCGGCGCCGACCCCAAGGCGATGCACAAGACCTTCGTCGCCAACCTGAAGAAGGCCTGCGACCGCACGGCCAGGAGCGGGCTTACCCTGGTGCTGGAGCCGATCAACCATCGCGACATTCCGGGCTACTTCACCAACACGACGGACCAGGTGAAGCAGATCATCGACGAGGTCGGTGCACCGCATCTCCGCCTGCAGCTCGACCTCTATCACATGCAGGTGACGGAGGGAGACCTCACCAAGCGCACCGAGCGCCTGTTCCCGATCACCGCGCATGTGCAGATCGCCGGCAACCCCGACCGCAACGAGCCCGACATCGGCGAGACCAACCATCTCTACCTGCTCGATGTGCTCGACCGGCTGGGCTACCCGGGATACGTCGGCCTCGAATACAAGCCCAAGACCACGACCGGCGCCGGACTCGGTTGGGCGGCAAGATACGGCATCAAGGCCTGATCGATGGCGGACAAGAACACGCCCCTCATAGCCTTCATCGGCCTGGGCTCGATGGGCCTCGGCATGGCGAAGAACCTGCTCAAGCACGGTCACAAAGTGACGGGGGTCGATCCCAGCGCACCGGCGCGCGCGGCCTTCACCGCAGTCGGCGGCACAATCGCAGCGACACCGGCCGAAGCCGCCGCGTCGGCCGACGTCGTCATTGTCGCCGTGGTGAATGCCCAGCAGGTCGAGACGGTGCTTTATGGCGAAGGCGGTGCCGCCGCCTCGCTGCGCAAGGGTGGCCTCGTCATGCAATGCGCCACCGTGCCGCCCGCCTTCGCCAAGTCGCTCGGCGAGCGGCTC
>Ga0209648_10002649_pt1 | contig 14904 bp, 15 predicted proteins | sample GraSoi2013_115cm_FD_185830 | JGI IMG/M metagenome (GOLD analysis project Ga0209648, IMG submission 185830) | Grasslands soil microbial communities from the Angelo Coastal Reserve, California, USA - Sample 9_17_2013_115cm (SPAdes) (version 2) | ecosystem: Environmental > Terrestrial > Soil >...
GGTCGCAGGCATCGTGCGGTCGGCCCACGGGCGCACAGTGTTGGTGGTGTCCGCGATCGGCGGATTCACCAACGCTTTGCTGGCCAGCGTTGAGAGGGCGATCCGTGGCGATGCGCGGGGAGCTACCAGATCGCTGTCCGGTGATCTAGAACGGCACGTGACCATCGCCAGGGAATTGCTCAGTGATGCCTCGCGGGCATCCTTTGAATCGGCCGTAGCCGCCGTTCGCACTGAGATTCGCCAGCTACACAAGATCATCGCCTCGCATCCGGTGACCAGTCCCTCGCTCCAGGATGAGATTCTCGCACTTGGTGAACAACTTTCTTCACAGCTTTTGGCCGCGGTCTTGCGCGAGCACAACCTGACCGCGCGATATGTCGATGCGCGCCGGTGCATCAGGACTGACGATCGTTACGGCTCTGCAACCCCGCTCGCCGAAACCACGCAAGCTACTCAGGCCGAGCTGTCAAAGGTAATTAGATCCGGCGAGATACCAGTCCTGGGCGGTTTTATTGGGAGCACTGAAAGCGGCGTGACGACTACGCTCGGCCGCGGCGGCTCGGATTATTCGGCGGCGATAATTGGAGCGGCTCTGGGTGCTCGCGAGATACAGATATGGACCGACGTTAGCGGTGTGCTAACGGTCGATCCGCGAGTTGTGACCAAAGCCAGGACTATCCCTGTGCTGTCGTATCAGGAGGCAGCGGAACTGGCTTACTTTGGCGCGAAGGTGCTGCATCCCAAAACGATTCAGCCGGCCATCGACCAGAACATTCCGGTGCGCGTTTGCAACTCGCGCGCGCCGGCGGAGGCCGGGACGTTAATCGTCGCCGAGGCTGAGGCTGCGCCGCAAACTGTCAAAGCGATCGCTCATAAGAACGGGATTACGACCGTGCAGGTAACGTCGGCGCGCATGCTCGGCGCCTATGGTTTCCTGCGCGCGCTGTTCAAAGTCTTTGAGCGACACCGCACGGCCGTCGACGTCGTGACGACGTCAGAGGTCAGCGTGTCACTTTCTATTGATAATCCAACTACCCTGCCTCAGATAATTCCGGAGCTGGAAGAACTCGGCACAGTAGAGGTGGAAGAGAGCCGCACCATCATCTCGGTTATCGGCGAGGGCTTGCGGAACACTCCGGGGATTGCCGCCCGCGTGTTTTCAACCATTAGCGACATCAATGTGTCGATGATTTCCGTGGGCGCTTCAACTATCAATCTGACTTTCATGGTGGATGAGGATCAAGCTCGCGAGGCGATCATACGACTGCATCGAGTCTGCTTTGAAGCTGAAGACGAGCACCATGCCGAACTTCTCGCGGAGGAGGTTGGCGTCTGAGTGCCGATAGACGTTTTCAAACTCACGCGCGAGTTGGTGGATATTCCTTCAGTCACCGGGGAAGAGTTCGAGATCGGGAACTCGCTGGCAGAGTTGTTGAGCCGACTTGGCTATCAGGTTGTGCTCCAGGAGCTCAGCAAAGATCGAGACAACATCATCGCCACGACGGAAGCGCCGCCGAGCGTCGTGCTTTCGACGCACATGGACACTGTCCCGCCGCCTATCCTCTCACGCGAGGATGACGAATTCATTTACGGGCGCGGCGCCTGCGATGCGAAGGGGATCATCGCCGCGCAAATTGCCGCCGCGGAAAAGTTGCGTGCGGAAGGTGTTAACCAGATCGGTCTGCTCTTTACGGTTGACGAAGAGGTAACCAGCGCGGGCGCAAAGATTGCCAATCAGCATCCGATCGCGTCTTCGTCCCGTTATCTGATTAATGGCGAGCCGACCGACAATCGGCTGGCAGTAGGCACCAAAGGATCTTTGCAAGTTACGATCAGCAGCGAAGGTCGCGCAGCGCATTCGGCTTATCCTGAGCAAGGTGAGTCGGCGATCGAGAAGTTGCTCGACGTGCTTAATGATGTCAGAAAGGTTGAATGGCCAGGCGATGAATCGTTGGGCGAAACGACCTGCAACATCGGAGTTATTTCCGGCGGCACGCGGGCGAATGTGATCCCGGACGAGGCGCACACCACGTTGCAGATTCGTCTGGCCACTGGCTCTGATTCCGTGAAGCAGTTGCTGGAAACCGCCGTGGCCGGGCGCGCGACGCTGGACTACAAGTCCGTTCACGACCCCGTGCGGCTGATGGCCGTGGATGGAATTGAGCAAACAATTGTGCGCTTTACCACCGACATTCCTTACCTGACGAACTGGGGCACGCCTTTGCTGATTGGGCCTGGTTCAATTCTCGATGCGCATACTGAGCACGAGCGGGTGGAGAAGAAGGAGTTGTTGCGAGCGGTTGATATTTACGTGGACATTGTGAGAACGCTTCTGAAGAGTGGAGTAGATTGAAGTAAGTCGAATTAGTGTCGACGTGCGAAGAATCGTGCAACGAGCCAGGTTGTAGTCAGTGAAGTGACAGCTGATACAGAACCCCGAGCGATAGCGAGGGGATGCTGCCACTCAAGTTGAGTTTATGATCCGGTCGCTATCGCTCCCGGTTCTGTAACTTCCAGTCACCCCTTTCACGGGCTGCGGAATGGTTAACTCGCGCTCCCAGCACTGAAAGTGCTGGGCTCGTTTCAAGTGTCCGCTTCGCGGACTCGTCACGCAGAGAACAGTGTCAATGAAGCTCGGACTAATCGGATACGGCGCCATGGGTCAACTCGCGGCCAAACTGGCGGCTGAGCAAGGCCACGAAGTCGTCGCGACGCTTACTTCGGCCGACAAGAATCAAAGCCTTGATGAACTTTCTGAAAAATTGCGTGGTTGCGACGTCGCCATCGACTTCTCTGTCGCTGCCGCTGTCCCGAAGAACGTTGAGATTTGCATGCGCGCCGGTGCGCCGTTGGTTGAAGGAACGACCGGTTGGAAGAACCACCTCGATGAAGTGAAGCGCGTTGTGGTGCAACACGACGGCGCACTGATTCACAGCGCGAACTTCTCTGCAGGCGTCCAGGTCTTTTATCGCGTCGCGGCGCGCGCGGCCGAATTGTTTCGCGCGCTGGATTCGTACGACGCGTTCATTGAGGAAGCTCATCACAAACGAAAGCGCGACGCACCATCCGGCACGGCGATACAACTACAGGAAACTGTAACTGAGGCTTTGGGCCGCGAAGTTCCCGTCGCCTCGACGCGGGCGGGTTATATTCCCGGGACGCATCGCCTCGGTTTTGATTCCCAGGCGGATCAAATAACGCTAGCGCACACGGCTCGGTCGCGTGAAGGTTTCGCTGCCGGGGCCTTGCTCGCGGCGCGCTGGATTATGGGGCGCAAAGGGGTCTATGAATTCTCAGAGGTGTTTGAAGAAATAGTGAAGCCACACAGTGACGGAGACACGGAGAAATGATGCGCAAGTCCGGATTTTCAGGATTTTCTCGGTGGCTCCGTGTCTCTGTGGCTGCTTGAAAGGAGACTGAAGATTATGACGATGAAAGTTGACTGGATGCGCGGTTGCGCCACGGCCCTCGTAACTCCATTCAAAGCCGATGGAACGATTGATGAACCACGTATGCGCGCGCTCATCGAGCGGCAAATTAACGGCGGCGTCCGCCTTCTGGTTCCCTGCGGCACGACCGGCGAAAGCGCCACCATGTCTGAAGCCGAAGACGCGACGGTGATCGGACTGACGGTTGAGGTCGCACGTGGGCGCGCCAGGGTAATCGCCGGCACGGGAAGTAATTCAACCACCGCAGCGATTGAATATTCACAACGCGCGCGCGACCTGGGCGCGGACGCCATGCTGCAAGTCGCTCCCTACTACAACAAACCCACACAGGAAGGTCTGTACGTGCACTTTCGCGCAGTTGCGGAAGCGATCCCGGAAACGCCGATCGTGCTCTACAACGTGCCGGGCCGCACCTCTTCAAACATTGCGGCGCAAACCGTGCTGCGTCTGGCGCGCGACTGCGAGAACATCGTTGCGATCAAAGAAGCTTCAGGAAACCTGTCGCAGATCATGGAAATTCTGCGGGAGCGGCCGGCGAACTTTTGCCTGCTCTCTGGCGATGATGCAGTGACTCTGCCATTGATCGCGTTGGGGGCCGAAGGAATTGTTTCGGTGGCTTCGAATGAAATTCCGGACCTTATGTCGCAGATGACAGAGTTGGCGCTGGCGGGGAACTGGAGCGATGCGCGGGCGCTGCATTATCACCTGCTGCCGCTGATGGAAATTAACTTCATCGAATCCAGTCCGGGGCCGGTAAAGGCAGCGATGGCCTTGATGGGACTGCTGGAAGAAAACTTCCGTCTGCCGCTAGTGCCGATTCAGGAAAAGAGCCGGAATCGCATTCGCGAAGTGATCTCTGAACTTGGTTTACTTGAGAGTTCTCATGCTGCTGTCTAGCAGCCGTCGACGCAAGCTGGAGCCGTTAGAGTAGCGACTTCAGTCGGGTTTTTCTGCCACGCCGAAAGCCTAACTAAAATTGGACTCTAACACCCGCTTAAAATGTCATTGCGTGAACAAATCGAAGAACTCGCGGCGCGGAAAGTAAGCGACTACTCGAATGAAGACCTCGCACTCTTCGCTGAATTCAAGACGGCTCTGAACCGCGGCGAGATTCGCGCGGCTGAGCGTGATGCGAACGGACAGTGGCGAACTAACGCCTGGATCAAACGCGGCATACTGCTGGGCTTTCGCATGGGGTCAATTGTTGAAATGACTCCATCCGGCGCTAGCCTGCAGTTTCTCGACAAGGACACTTATCCGATCCGGAAGTTTTCAGTTGACGATCGCGTGCGAATTGTTCCAGGCGGTTCGAGCATTCGCGACGGCGCCTACATCGCGCCCGGGGTTGTCTGTATGCCGCCGATGTTCGTCAATGCCGGCGCCTACGTCGATGAAGGGACGATGATTGACAGCCACGCCCTGGTCGGCTCGTGCGCGCAAATTGGGAAGCGCGTGCATCTCTCAGCCGCAGCGCAAATTGGCGGCGTGCTGGAACCTGCCGGCGCGATGCCGGTGATCATTGAAGACGACGTGATCGTCGGCGGCAACTGTGGCGTGTACGAAGGCACGATTGTGCGCGAGCGAGCCGTGCTGGCCTCCGGCGTGATCATTACCGGATCGACTCCGGTTTTTGATTTGGTCCGCGAACAGATCTATCGACGCGGTGAAGACGCGCCTTTGGAAATTCCTGCCGGCGCCGTGGTCGTGCCCGGTGCCCGCGCGGTGCAAAGCAAGGAGGGCCGCGACTGGGGCCTGTCACTATACGCTCCCGTGATCGTGAAGTATCGTGATGAGAAGACAGATGCGGCGACGCAATTGGAGGACTTGCTTCGTTGAGCTTGCAAAATTCATTACTTGACACGTTTAGCTAACGCTCTTAATGTTCCGTCAAGAGGTTTTCAATGATCTTTATTCAAATTCCAGAGAACCAAGATGCAAAAGCCTTCCTCGTCCTGGCGAAGAGCGGCTTTCCGGTGGTGTGTCTGCCTGAAAACACCTACGGAGTGCGCGAAGAACACCTCAAGCTTCTCAAACGCAAGCGAATTCCTTTCAAGAAACTGGTTTGGGAAAATTGATTTTGGAGTATACATTTCGGACATGACCAACAAACAGATTGTTGAGGACTTGCTTCAGCGTATTCCAGAGGGTACTTCGCTGCAAGACATCGCCAGGGAGATCGAGTTTATCGCCGCAGTGCGACAGGGATTGGCCGAGCTTGATCGTGGTGAGCACATCCCAATTGATGAAGTCGAGCGAGAGCTTCCCTCATGGATTATCAGGTAGTCCTTTCGCCCTCTGCCCGCGCCGACCTGCGTGATATCGTCCGCTACATCTCCTTCGATGCGCCGGAGCGCGCCCTTGAATTCGGTCTGTTTCTTATTTCGCGAACTCGGCTTCTCGCTCAATCACCGCAACTTGGACGTGTCGTGCCCGAGTTTGAAGACCCGTTCATTCGTGAGATCATTGTGCGCTCGTATCGCGCTGTTTACCGCCTTGACGATTCGCGCCGCTCGGTCGAGGTAATTCGCTTTTGGCACGCCGCCCGAGGCATACCAGAAATCAACGCGTGACGATTGAGAATCCCGAAGAGCTAAGGTGAAAGTGAATTGATGATCCAATCATCGCAAGGATGGACGCTTGAGGAAATAAATCGCGGCATCGCTAAGTTAAAGCGCCGGATTGGAGAGTTGCAAGTGTTATTGGACACTCAAGTGAAGTATGAAGATCCGTTGGTTAGAAATGCTGAATTGGAAATCCCAACAACGATTGAAGACGTATTCGGTGAAGAATCTAGAGAATATGAAGAGTATTCTTACGTTCGCCTTCGATCTGAGATACTTAGCAAAAGCGCTCATGAGACTGCGCCAGCGGCAGAACAGAGAAACCAAAGTGAATTCATTCACCGTGTTCATGAAATCATGGTGAGACTTCAAGGGCTTGTTAAGAGGCTTGAGGAGAAGAAAGAGGATTTTAAGAAGTGTCCTAAATGCCACCGCACTTATCCCAATTTCGATTATTGTTTAGAAGACGGAACATTTCTCGTTAGTCTGTCTTATGATCCTGACTCTCCAACACTTTCGCAGCACGACAACTGAATTCCAACACTTAGGTTTGACATGAAAGCCAAGACGGAAGACTTCGACGTGCGACATGAAGACAAGGCCGCTCGTGATTGGCTACGAAGTCAGTGTGCAACCATTAACGCAAAGTGGAAGAATATCAATCTTCAGTGGTTCGATCAGACACATCAACAGTTCAAGACGAAACTGGGCAACCGAGGAAATACATTTGCCCGCCTGGTTATCTTCTTGAATACTACCGTAGCAGTTTCCGGCTCTTCCGCAGTCGTGAACGAGCCGTGATCAGTTTCTCAGAAAGCGAGATTCTTTCGGTCTTGTTTCGGAGAGAGACGGCGATGGCATTTTGGGATGCACACTACTGTCTTCAAATCATTTTGAGCCACGGTTCCATTGATCTAACTTACACTCCGCCCTTTTTTGGCGTCACCCCGATTATCAACGCCAGGCATCGCGAGGAGGTTCGTATTACTTTTGACCTCAACTACAAGCCACTATCTGGGTAGCGAGCGACCTACGATGGAGCATCACTTTCCGTTGAAACAATTCCAACCACCACCATTTCTTCGCGGCATCGAAAAGAGCATGATCCGAAAGATTTCGGATCGGGCGAAGCCGGGGAGCATCAGTCTCGGTCTCGGTGAACCTGATTTGCCGACGCCGGAAGTGATTCGCCGTGAGGCGGTGCGCGTGATTCAGGAGGAACAGAACGGCTACACTTTACAGGCTGGCCTGCTTGCCCTGCGCGACAGGATTGCGGGCGACTATCCGCATCTCAAACTCTCTCCCGATCAGGTTATGGTGACAGCGGGTTCGCAGGAATCGCTTTATGTGATCTTAAGAACCCTGGTTGAAGAGGGCGATGAAGTCCTGATGCCGAACCCGGGATTCATAGCCTATTCGATGATTACCCGAATGGTTGGCGGGCGCGCCGTGACCTATCAACTGCCGGCAAGGAATGACTTTGGATTTGATCTGGAGGACTTCAAGAAACGAATCACGCCGCGAACTAAAGTTGTGATTTGCATCAGTCCTTCGAATCCGACCGGCCGCGCTTTATCATCAGATGACCTCCTCGGCATGGCCGAAGCGGTAAAAGAAAGCGGGTCGAATGCTTTCATCGTCAGCGATGAAATCTATCGCGAGCTTTACTACACGCCGGAACGGCCGGCCTCAATCTCGGAATTCTATCCGCGCACGATCGTCATCAGCGGGCTTTCCAAGTCGATGCGCATGACCGGCTGGCGGATTGGCTGGCTGGCCGGAGACGCAGCCGTTATTCGCGCGGCGCTGGTGCTGCACGGATACATGGTGACTTGTGCATCGAGCATTTCACAAAAGGCAGCGCTGGCAGCGTGGACTGATGAAGCCGCCCAGTCTCGGGCAGAAATGCGTGCGATCTTTCATCACCGACGCGATCATTTGCTTGGCTTATTGCGGAGCGAACTTGGCTTGCGCTGCGTGACACCGGAGGGCGCGTTCTACATTATGGTGGACGTCAGCGCTTTCGGAGATTCTTTGAGAGTTGCCGAAGCGGGGCTTGAACAAGGCGTGGTCACTATTCCGGCCGCCGCATTCGGCAGCGAGAGCGAGGGGTTTTTGCGTATTTCGTTTTGCGCTGACGAGGCGAAGCTATCGGAAGGTGTGCGACGTCTGGGTGAGGCGTTGAAGTCGCTGTGTTGAAGTGGCGCAAAGGATTTCCTCCGCGTGCCTTTGCGAATACCTTTGCGACCTCTGCGTTAAAATCAAGTTGAATAAGCACAACCACACAGGATTCATTTCATGAATGACAAATTTCGTGTAGGCATTCTCGGCGCGACCGGCGTTGTCGGTCAGCGCTTCATTCAATTGCTGGAACCGCATCCGCAGTTTGAAGTCACGGCGCTGGCCGCTTCCGATCGATCACAGGGAAAGACTTACGCACAGGCCTGCGTGTGGCGATTGCCGGGAGAGATGCCGGAACGAGTCAAGCAGATCATTGTAAAACCCCCGACTCCGCCCCTGGATTGTGATTTCGTATTCTCCAGTTTGCCCGGTGAGGTGGCAAAAGATGCCGAAGAAGACTTCGCCCGCGCCGGATGTCCGGTGATCAGCAATTCCTCTCCGCATCGAATGGGCGTGGACGTGCCTCTGCTGATTCCAGAAGTGAACCCCGAACACGTCGCCTTGATTGACGCGCAACGAGCAAACCGTGGTTACGATCGCGGCTTCATCGTAACGAATCCAAACTGTTCAGCGATCGTGATCGTGATGGCCCTGGCGCCGTTGCATGCGAAGTTCGGAGTTGTCTCCTGCGTCGTGACCACGATGCAGGCGCTCTCAGGCGCCGGCTATCCGGGCGTAGCTTCTTTGGACGCCACCGACAACGTCATCCCTTTCATCGGCGGCGAAGAAGAAAAAATTGAGGCTGAGACGATGAAGTTGCTCGGCCGCGTGAGCGAGGGTACGATTGCCGATGCCAAAATGCTGGTCAGCGCGCAATGCAATCGCGTCAATGTGACAGACGGCCATATGGCGGCGATTCGCGTCAAGCTTTCTGAAAAACCTTCGCTGGATCAAGTTCGCAATGCGCTCGCTTCATTTACTTCCGCGCCGCAGGAACTGAAATTACATACAGCGCCGGCTCGGCCAATCATCGTTCGCGACGAAGTTGATCGGCCGCAGCCGCGCCTGGATCGCGACGCCGGAAACGGGATGAGCGTTAGCGTAGGTCGCATCGCGCTGGACAACGTGCTTGATTTTCGATTTGTCGCGCTTAGTCACAACACGATACGCGGTGCGGCAGGAGCGGCGATCTTGAATGCTGAGTTGCTGGTGGCTCGAGGGTATCTAGGTCAGAACCGCCTGCGGTAGCGGGCGGTTAAACTTCTTAGATCGAGCGTCCTCAATACCCAAAGATCAACCGCCCGCTACCGCAGGCGTTCTGACATATTTGCATCATGGCTTCAGTTGCTCTTATCTGCACTGCGAACAGGTGTCGGAGCGTGATGGCTCACGCGATCTTTGTTGCCGAGGCCCGCAAACGATCTCTGGCAGTTATGGTCTATTCTGCCGGCGTCTTTGATTTCTCAGGCGCGCCTCAGTTGGTTGAAACTTCGGACACTTGCTGGCAGCACAACACACCGCCTCCCGAAAACACTCCGGCCTGGGTGCGTCAGCTTCCGCTAGACTCGATCAATCATTTCCTGGTGATGGAACAGGATCACGCCGACGTGCTGACGAGTGAATTCGGCATCTCGCCCAACCGCATCAGCTTGCTGGGCACTTTTGATCCGCAGCAACGTGGCGCCGAGATTGCCGATCCTTTTAGCGAAGGCAGCCTGGTTTACAAACGCTGCTACCAGCTCATTCGTGACTGCATAATTGGCTATCTCGATGCAACTGACGAGCTGAGCTGATCCTCTCGCAACCCTTTCCGGGTTGCGGCAGGTTTATTGACCATGATCCAAGGGTAGCCGCAAAGTCGCAGCAACCCTGGGCTGAGTTACATAACGCCTTCGGCGTATTACTGCCCAGCTTCGCGGACTTGAGCCAAAACCCACCCAGTGATGGCCGCTTTCAACTCATCCAGCTGTTCGTCAAAGAAGTGCCCCGCGCCCTTGATCACTTTCAATTCCACGGGCGCCTTGATCTTCGCAACTAATTCCCGCAGACGGTCGATGTTGCCGTACTGATCATGCTCGCCCTGAACGAAAAGAATTGGTTTACGGCATTGTCCAAGAAAACTGAAGTCGTATTTATCCACGGGAGTGCCGATGCTGATTAGTCGCACCACCCGCTCATCCGCTATCCCGACCTCCATTCCGACGCGCGCGCCGAAAGAAAAACCACACAGGGTGATTTCCTGTCCGGGATAGTTCGCCGCCAGATAATCGAGCGCTACACGGGCGTCATCTCGTTCCGCACGACCTTCGTCATGCTCGCCCGTGCTTTGACCGACGCCGCGAAAATTGATTCTCAAAACCACCAGGCCCGCTTCGTTCAGCGCGGCCGCGGCGCGAAACACGACCTTGTTGTGCATGGTGCCACCGCCCAGCGGATGCGGATGCAGCACCAGGGCCACCCCGCGAACGTCACCGTCCCGAGGTGGCTTTAGAATGGCTTCCAGTTGCCCGTGCGGTGCCGGAATGAAAAGGTTTCCTGCGGGATACATAAGAAGATTTCCCAGTGGCGATTTTCAATTGCCAGCCATTGGTTGTCAAAACCCTTTGTCCCAGAATTGGGTCAGAGCCTTGTGTCAGAAGCCCGACCGTGAGGGAGGGCATTTCGCGGACAGTTGAGCGTTAAGACTAAAGTTGCCCTCCCTCACGGTTGGGCTTCTGACACGGGCTGGTTAATGTGGGAATTGACTCGCGATTCAAAAAAGGATTAGCTTCGATCAGCACATGACTGAGTCCAGCGGGCACAATCTTCAAAATCCTCCGGATGGCCTTTATCAGATCACTCGGGTCATCGCCGACACCGCCTCGGATGCCATCATCACCATTGATGAACAAAGCACGATACTCTTCGTCAATCGTGCCGCCGAGAAAGTATTTGGCTATACCCCGGCCGAACTAATCGGACAGTCTATGACAATGCTGATGCCCGACTACCTCAGGCATCTGCATCGCAGCGGATTGAAGCGGTACCTCTCCACCGGCGGTCGGCACATTTCCTGGGAAGCGGCTGAGTTGCCGGGACTGCACAAAGATGGGCGCGAGATTCCGCTCGAAATATCGTTCGGCGAATTCGCTGAAGCCGGCAAGCGGTTTTTTACTGGCATTGCCCGAGACATCACTGATCGAAAACAGGCTCAGGAAGCATTGCAACGCCGCGAGGAGTACTTCCGTTCGCTGATTGAGAACGCGACGGACATTATCACGGTGCTGGATCGCGACGGCACCAGACGCTACGTTAGTCCTTCTGTCGAGCGCTCTCTTGGTTACTGCCCTGAAGAGTTAATCGGAAAAAACCCTTTCGACCTTGTGCACCCGGATGATGCGGGGGAGTTACAGAAGATTTTCGCCGCGGGCGTCGCCACGCCCGGATTCCTGGTCACAAAAGAGTATCGTATTCGGAGTAAGGACGGATCGTGGAGAACTCACGAAGCAACCGCTCACAATCTGCTCAACGACCCCGCAGTGGCAGCGATCGTCGTCAACTCCCGGGACATCACGGATCGTAAGCGACTGGAAGGTCGACTAATCGCGCAATATGTAGCTGCTCGCATCCTTGCTGAAGCCGAGTCGCTCACCGAAGCCGCGCCGATGTTATTACAGGCGATCTGCGAAAGCCTTGGATGGGAGTTGGGACAACTTTGGACAGTGGATCGTGAAGCGAATGTCTTGCGCTGGCTGGCCAAATGGCAAGTCTCAGCGTTAGAGGCCTCGGAGTTCGAAGATGCCAGTCGTCACCGAACTTTTGCGCGCGGTGTGGGCTTGCCCGGGCGCATTTGGGCCACGGGAATACCCGACTGGGTTAGCGATATTGCCGCCGATGCGAACTTTCCGCGCGGCCCGTTCGCGACGAAAGCCGGTTTACGTTCGGGATTTGGATTTCCGGTCATGCTCGGCAGCGAGGTCTCTGGCGTGATGGAGTTTTTCAGTCGCGATATCCTGGCTCCTGACCAGGTCCTGCTGGATACGATGACCGGTATCGGGAATCAGATCGGACAATTCGTCGAACGCTGGCACGCCGAAGCAGAGCGCGTTCGTGTCTTCGCTCGCGAACAACGTGCCCGGCACGAAGTGGAAGTCGCCATCGATCGAATGGCCCGCGTCCAAACTGTAACTGAGGCCGCGCTGTCGCACCTGTCGCTGGAAAGATTGCTGGCCGAGCTTCTCGATCGCGTGCGTGACGCAATGGACGTCGATACGGTGGTGATTATGTTACTTGAGAAAGACAACGATCTGGTGGCCTGGGCTACGAAGGGTTTGGAACTTGACGTCCGGATTCGTGTTCCGCTGGGCGCCGGCTTCGCTGGCCGCGTCGCCGAGCAAAAATCACCCATAGTGATCGATGATATTGATACGGCAGAACTCTATACCCCCTTCTTGCGAGAAAAAGGGGTTAAGTCACTCTTGGGTGTGCCGTTGCTTGTCGGAGGCCGCGTCGTGGGAGTAATTCACGTTGGGAGACTGGTGCGCCGTCCGTTTACAGATGATGACACGCGGCTTTTGCAATTGGTTGCCTTCCGGATCGCGCTGGCTGTCGATAACGCCCGCCTGTTTGAAGAAGAACGAGTAGCGCGTCGCGAAGCCGAGGCCGCCAGCCGGGCCAAATGCCAGAACAACCTCAAGCAGATGGGGCTGGCCTTGCACGGCTACCATGACGTGAACCAATCGTTTCCCCCGGGATGCACCACGAAGTGGAGCCATTACAATTAAGACGAATTTCTCACGACGATTTCACATGAGCTCCGCACGCCACTGACTCCGGTGATTGGATGGATTCATATGATTCGCAACGGGATCCTGCCTGAGAAGGAAGCAGAGCACGGTCTGGCGGTAATCGAAAAAAACTCGCACGCCTTGAAACGTCTAATCAATGACTTACTTGATATGTCAGCGATCTTGACCGGAAAGATGCGCATGGAAGAACTGCCCGTGTCCCTGGGGGACGTAGTCAGCGAAGCCGTCGAGACGGTTCGTCCGTTGGCGGTAGCCGGCGATATCCAACTCCACGTGACCTTTCATGATTGGCAGAATGAAATAGTCAGCGGAGATCGCGCGCGCCTGCTGCAAGTCTTCTGGAATCTGTTGAGTAACGCAATCAAGTTCTCCTCTCCAGGTGGGAGTGTGAAAGTTGAGTGTCAGGCAAACGGCCGCGAGGCAGTCGTGTCCGTCGAGGATACGGGGCAGGGTATTCCGCCCGGTTTTCTGCCTTTCGTTTTCGAGCGTTTTCGTCAGGCCGACGGTTCTAAAACCAGAGCGCACGGTGGCCTTGGACTGGGGCTGGCACTGGTGAAGAGTTTTGTGGAAGCACACAAAGGCAATGTGAGTGCTGAGAGCCAGGGGCCCGGCCGGGGCAGCCGCTTTGAAGTGCGATTGCCAAGGAAAGCGCCCGAAACAGCGGGTCACGCGCGCAAGATAGAGAGGCAAACAACCTCTGCCTCCGCGGGTGCTCGGCTGTTAGTCGTCGAAGATGACCCGGATACTTTGGAGATGTTAAAGGCAACTCTCGAAGCGCGCGGTTTTGGTGTGACTACTTGCGAGTCGGCGGCCGAGATGTTGGAGTGCGCGGAAGAGACCACTGCTGATCTGCTTATTTCGGATATTGGAATGCCTGAGATAGATGGGTTCGAAATGATCAAGCGCTTGCGCCAGATCGCGGCTTTCAAAAACGTTCCGGCGATTGCACTGTCCGGCTACGCTTCCCAAAAAGACGCCAAGACCGCTATTGCGGCGGGGTTCGATGCCCACGTATCAAAGCCTGTCGATCCAAAAGAGTTGCTCACGCTGGTCGAAGGGTTATTGCAGAAGCCCCCTCGCCCCGACCGTTGATTTCAGACGACCACCTCAATCGGGTTCGCGAAAAAGATAAATTGAATTACCAAAGATGGCCTTCGGCTTTCGCTCACGATAAGCGCTAAAGATATTCCTATTTGAGATTCTCTGCGCCACCTCTGCGTTCTCTGCGTCTCGGCGGTGAATCCTGGCCGCGAAAAGCTCACCGCAGAGACGAGGCTGCGGAGATCTCGCAGAGAAAACAGAAACTAGAAACACGACTGGGCGTCGTCGACTGTTCCAAATGCCCGGGGACTTCGTGATAGACTGCGCGCTTCAAAAACTTGTGCCCCTGTAGCTCAACGGTTAGAGCAGCAGACTCATAATCTGTTGGTTCGGGGTTCGAATCCCTGCGGGGGCACCAATCAACTGGCGAGTTGTCTTACACTTACAGCATCGTGCTGTTGCGCGGATAGCTGCTCAACCTTACGATGGCGCGAAGATGGCGCGATTTGTCCAGCCTTTGGTTCGCGACGGTTCGATTCGCGAGTCATGAGGTCATCAGTACCGCGCCCGGTAGCGGATGGGTGGTCGTTTCACTATTTTGAGGCGAGTTTCCCCTCGAGTGTGGGAATCCAGCTCACCTGGAATTCTGGCTCGATCGTCTTGGCAAGCTCAAGCGCCCGCTGGTAGACAGGGCGGGCTTCGTCGGGCCGGTTCAGCGCCGTCAGCGCGTCTCCCAATGCCGACTGCGTCGTCACGGAATCCGGAGCCAACGCTACGGCCGCCTGTGCCTCCGCGAGCGCCTCGTTCAGTTGCTTTTCGTCGAGAAGAACCATTGCATGTTGCGCGTGGCCCAGCGCCGACGCGAGCGGGATCTCGAAGTGTCCCTCGAAGACGAAGACGCCAGCGTCGATGACCGCAACCGGTCGAAGCTGTTGAAACTGGCGG
>Ga0209648_10002651_pt1 | contig 14899 bp, 17 predicted proteins | sample GraSoi2013_115cm_FD_185830 | JGI IMG/M metagenome (GOLD analysis project Ga0209648, IMG submission 185830) | Grasslands soil microbial communities from the Angelo Coastal Reserve, California, USA - Sample 9_17_2013_115cm (SPAdes) (version 2) | ecosystem: Environmental > Terrestrial > Soil >...
ACAAACCCTCAGGCGTGCTGCTCTTCCAGGCCGTGCTCGATGATGTCGAGGCCTGGATCGATCAGCTCGCCTTTCATCAGGTACAGCGGCGCCTTGTGGTAGAGTTTGAAGTCGTTGAAGGGATCGGTGAGGATCTTTGCCATCCAGACCAGGCCGGTCTCGACATCGCGGATGAAGAATAGATGGACCGTGCGGAACAACAGGCCGCCGACGCCGACCGCCAGCCAAATCTTGGCAACCTGACGCATAAAGTCGGTTGACGAGGCCCAGGGCGCGAACATCCCGAACAAAGTGGGGTCGAAATAAAGCACCAGCGGAGAGGCCGCCCATATTGTCATCAGCACGACTTTGCGCCGCAGATTATAGCCGACCTTGATTTCTTCCTTGTGCTCGTGGGTCGTCTGGTTGATGTGGTCGTACTCCCTCGGCTCGAAGAAGAAATGCCCGGCCTGACGCGAAGTCATCGAAACCAGCCAGCCGATCAGCGCGGCTACCAGCGGATCGAAGAACATCATGACATAGCCGATCAGGAAGCTGACCGCGCTGACGAAGTGCAGGCTCTGGTTGATCCGGCTGTGGTGATAGTAACGGTGATCATCCCAGCGTTGGATGCGCAGCTGCTCCAGGAAGTTCTTGATCATTCTCTCCCCCAAAAAAGGATGCTGATTCGTTTTACAGGGATTCGATGTACGCGATGTGACATCATCAAAATGTCACATGACGTGACACAAATGACGTAATCACGCGAACTTCAGCCGCCTCTCAGGCGGCGACCGCCATCACGGTTTTTCGGATCCGGACCAGCGAGAAGTGGCCGAGCGGCGGCACCAGGCGGCGCTCGACCAATTCCATCCCATGCGCGCTGGCCAGCCATTGCGCGTAGCGCGACCAGGCGAATTCCGCGGTGCGGAAGCCGAGCGGACGCACCACCGGCTGCAACCGCTGCTCGATGAACCGGCGCATCCCGGCATCGGCGCTGACCCGGGTCAGGATGATCAACTCGCCGCCGGGCTGCAGCACGCGGGCGAACTCGTCCAGCGCCGCTTCCGGATTGGGCACCGCGGTCACGACATATTGCGCCATCACCACGTCAAAGGAATTGTCGGGAAATTCGAGTTTTTCCGCGTCCATGACCGCGAGGCCCTCGACGTTCTTCAGGCGAAGTTCGTCGACCCTGCGCTTTGCCTTGCGCAGCATCGCTTCCGAAATATCGGTGCCGAAGATGCGGAGATGCGGGGCATATTGCGGCAGCGAGATTCCGGTGCCGACGCCGACCTCGAGCACACGGCCCCCGATCTTGTTGGTGGCGTGAATGGCCGCCTTGCGGCCTTTGGAGAAAACGCCGCCAAACACGAGGTCGTAGACCGGCGCCCACCGGTCATAGGCCTGTTCGACCGTTTCGCGGTCGAAGTCCAACTGCCTTGTGTCGTCCAGCTTCATGATTTCTGCCATGGTGCCCCTCATTCGTCTCTGTTGTTGCAACTAACCTTGCACGGCACTCGTATTGGCCACGACCCGCGCCGGCCGCAACGAACGGCTCGGCTGCAACGCGCTCAGATTGCCGATGAACTGCCTTGCGCTGTTTTCCCAAGAGCGCTCAAGCGCGAAGTTGCGGCATGCCTCGCGGGAGATGCTGAGCGCGCGGATGCAGGCGCTGCGCAAGTCTCTGTCCAAAGCGCCGATCGGATGATCCGCGATCACGTCGAGTGGGCCGGTAACCGGAAATGCGGCGACGGGCGTGCCGCACGCCAGCGCTTCGAGTTGCACGACGCCGAAGGTGTCGGTGCGGCTTGGGAAAACGAAGACGTCCGCCGCCGCCAAATGGGAGGTCAAATCCTTGCCCGTCTTTTCGCCCAGAAACCTGGCTTTCGGATAGCGGCGCTCCAGCTCGGCTTTCTGCGGCCCGTCGCCGATCACGACCTTGGATCCGGGCAAGTCCAGCGAAAGGAAAGCCTCGAGATTCTTTTCCACCGCCACCCGGCCCATGGTCATGAAAATCGGTCTGGGCAAGTCGAGTTCGGCCGGACCGTCCGGTCTGAAGAGATCGGTGTCGACGCCTCTGGTCCAGGTGCCGAGCTTCTTGAATCCTCTCGCGCCTAGTTCTTGCCGGAGCGAGGCAGTGGCGACCATGGTCATCGTGCCGGCGGCATGAAAGTGCCGCAGCACCGCATAGGTCAACGCCGCGGGGATAACGGTGCGCACTGCGATGTATTCCGGAAAGCGGGTCGTATAGGAAGTCGTGAAAGCGAGTTTGCGGCGGCGGCAATAGCCCCGCACCGCCCATCCGATCGGCCCCTCGGTCGCGATATGAATCGCATCCGGCGATACCGTCTCGATCCTGCCGGCAATCTCGCGCCGGTTCGGCAACGCTATCCGCAAGCCCGGATAGGTCGGAACGGCCAAAGACGGAAAGCCTTCGGGGGTCAGAAAGTCGATTTCGGCGCCAAGCGCCGATGCGCTGCGGGCCAACGAGGTTAACGTGCGAACCACGCCGTTCACCTGCGGACGCCACGCGTCTGTCGCAATCAATATCCGCATGCCGGGAACCTGAGAGCTTGCTGATTCTCAATTCCCGACGTTCGGCCAAGGATATTTCAAACGTGTGACGCTATCGATGCCTGGATCATGCTTTTTCGGGCCATTTCGACGTTTTTCCCTGTAATGTTGCAGAACAATGTCGTCATCGGACCTCAGCGAACGGCCAGACGTGTCCCGCAGAAGGCGGAAGCGGAAAAGCTATTCGCTACTGATTCTGGCCGCCGGCATTTTCCTTTTCGGCGTGGCTGCGGGCACGCTGTACCTCGTCTTGCGGCCGGTCACTTTGCGGATTGCGGTCGGCCCTTCCGGAAGCGACGACCAGCAGCTGATCCAGACGCTGGCGCAAACCTTTGCGCGCGACGGAAGTCCGGTTCGGCTATCACCGATCACGACCGAAGGGGTGAACGAAAGCATCGCGCTGTTCGCGACCTCAAAGACCGACCTCGCCGTGGTGCGGGGCGACCTGAACTTGCCGGCCAATGCCGAATCCGTCGCCATCGTGCGCAAGAACGTCGTTGTCCTGTGGGCACCTTCCGGCCTTCGGGTCAAAGGTTCAAAAAAACAACCGGCCCCAAAAATCAAGGGGATCGGCGATCTCGCCGGACATCGCGTCGGCCTCATCGGCCGAACCCCGGCCAATGTCACGTTGCTGAGCGTGATCCTGACCGAATCCGGCGTTGATCCCGACAAGGTGGCGGTCACCCAATTCGGCACCGATCAAATTGCCGAACTGGCCCACGATCCAACCATCGACGCGTTCATGGCGGTCGGCCCGCTGGACAGCAAGATCACCACCGAGGCGATTGCCACCGCCGCCGCCGCCAGGGGCGAGCCGAAATTTCTCCCGATCGAGGTCTCAGAGGCGATTGCCAAGAAGCACCCGCTCTATGAATCCGAAGAAATTGCCGGCAGTATCTTTAGCTCTTCTACCGCGAGACCCGAGGACAAGGTCGAGACGGTCAGCGTCAACCACCTGATTATCGCGCCGAGGTCTTTGTCCGACACCACGGTCGGTACATTGGTCCGGCAGCTATTTGCCGTTCGCCACCAACTTGCCAGGGAATTGCCCAGCGCGGGGAAAATCGAGAAACCTGACACCGACAAGGACGCTGCCTTGCCTGCACATGCGGGAGCGGCAGCCTTCATCGATGGCACCGAACGCACCTTCCTCGAGAAATACACCGACTACATCTGGGGCGCTATTCTGGTGCTCTCCGGGCTGGGATCCGCCGGTGCCTGGTTGCGTCACTCTTGGAAACGGGATCAAAGGGGACAGTACAGCTTGCATCGCGACAATCTGCTCGACCTGATTTCCAGGGTGCGCCAGGCGGAGACCGCGGAAGAACTGACGACGATGCAACACGAGGCGGACGGCATCTTGCGGGAGGCGCTCGATTGCTACGATGACGGCGCGATCGACGAAGGCGATCTGTCAGCCATCGGTCTGGCGCTCGAGCAGTTTCATCATGCCGTGGCCGACAGGCGCGTCACCGTCGGCGTCTCCGCGCCTGATTTGCCGCGCAGGCGCGCGCTGTAGCGCGAAACAATCATATTCGCGGGGCGCCGATTGCGGCCTTGCACCAGCCGGTCAACGTCTCCGCACGGTAAATGATCTTTTGGGAATGCAGCGACAAACGATTGAAATGAGTTAAGAAAAATCCCCAGGGAATTTCCCGTCCGCCTTACGGAAGAGGAAAACTAGCGCGCCGCTTGTTTAAGATTTCTCTTCTCCAGGACAACGCGACGAAACAATTCCTGTACCCGACGAAACCATTTTGCGCCTTTGACGAAAACATTCTGAAACCGTCGCCGGGTAGTGCTGCCCATAACGATGCGCCGAAACTGGCGCCAGGGCGCTCAAACAGGGGACCTACCGTGTTCAATCTGGATCCATTCAAGCTGAATTTCCGCCGCGCCGCCGCCGCTCTCGGTGCGCTAGCGATCGGCACCATCGCATTTTCCGGCTCCGTCGCGGCCACGCCGCTGCAGCTGTTTCCCTTCATCCTGACGCCGCCGGCCCAATGGGCGCCGCCGCCGGTGCAATCTGCACCATCCGAAGACGAAGGCGCTATGGTCGAGATGCCGGCGCGGCTGAGGCGCCAGATCGTCAGCTACGCCACCCGCGAGGCGCCCGGCACCGTCATCATCGATACTCCCAACACCTATCTCTATTATGTGCTCGGCGGCGGCCGGGCGATCCGCTACGGCATCGGCGTCGGCCGCGATGGCTTCACCTGGTCCGGCGTGCAGTCGGTGACCAAGAAGGCCGAATGGCCGGACTGGACCCCGCCCCCGGAGATGATCGCGCGCCAGCCCTATCTGCCGCGCTACATGGCCGGCGGCCCCGGCAATCCGCTCGGCGCACGCGCGATGTACCTCGGCGGCACGGTGTATCGCATCCATGGCACCAACGCGCCGGAGACCATCGGCACCCGCGTTTCCTCCGGCTGCATCCGTCTCACCAATGAAGACGTCTCCGATCTGTATTCCCGGGTCAACGTCGGCACCAAGGTAGTCGTGCTGCCGATGGACCGCCGTGCCGAGAGTGCGGACGGCAAGCGGGGATAACTGGATCGCTGAAGAGCAACCCAGAAAACAAAATGGCGCCGCTGCGGCGCCATTTTTGTTTCCCCTAGACCGCCAACTTATTCATTGAATTGACACGATATCGGTTAGCCTCATCCTGAGGAGCGGCGTCTTCGCCGCGTCTCGAAGGATGGGGCGGGTTCTGCAATGACTGACGGTGCGTGGCTCTACATCCTCGGATGTTCTGACGGGAGCTACTATGTCGGGACTGCCCGCGGGTCACTCGAGAGCAGAGTAGCCCAGCACAATGCCGGATCATTCCAAGGCTATACTGCATCTCGCAGACCGGTGGAGCTGATCTTCTCGCAAGGGTTCGATCGGATTACCGATACGATTGAAAACGAGCGCAAGGTAAAGAAATGGAGTCGCGCCAAGAAGCAGGCGTTCCTCCGCGGTGACTTCGAATCGCTGCAACAATTGGCGAAGCGCAAGCCACCCCATCCTTCGAGACGCCCGCCTGCGGCGGGCTCCTCAGGATGAGGTAGAAGTGGTCTGGCGCCTCCGGTACCCGCCCTGTAGACTCTGTTGTTGAATCAGTCCAGGGAGACCAGGCGTCTGGCGGTTAATCTCAAAACGATCCTGCTCGCGATCGCGGTGGTCGCGGTCTCGTTTTTCGTCAGCCTGAAGACCATGGACTGGCTGTCGCCGCGCAGCGCCGTCGTGGCGCCGGTGCTTGTCGAATTGCCCCCGCTGCCGCCCGCCCCGCGCAGCTCGAGCATCATTGCGCCGGTTGCGATTGCGCTCAGCGCTATTCGCGACGCCGCCGATCGCGGCGCGCCGCGCAGCTTCGCGGGCAAAGCCGACAATCCGCTGTCGCAGATTCTGCAAAACGCCGACATCGGCTGGACCGCCTCGCGCGGGCCGATCACCGCGACCGGTGCCCAGGATGTGCTGTCGCTGGCAACCCCGTTGACGGGAACGCTGAATGTAACGGGCTCGCTGACGTCAAAGGCAACCGGCGCGATCGGCGATGCGCTCGGCGGACTGCTCGGCGGCAATGTCGCCAAACAAATCGGCAGCGTGAACATCAAGGCGCTCAATGCCAACGCGGAGATCAAAGGCAACGTCACGATCACCGCGCGGCCGAAACTCGCCGCGTCCTGGCACATCGAGCCGAATTTGGCCGCCCAGGTCAATTTGGGCGACACCAGCCTTTCGGTGGCAGGTGCCCGCGTCAACGTCCCGGCGCAAGTCAAGCCGCTGATCGACAAGACCGTTGCCGATCAGATCACCGCGGTGCAGGAGCGGATCCGCAGCGATCCCTCGCTCGAGCGCAACGCGCGGGCACAATGGGCCAGGGCCTGCCGTTCGATTCCACTGCAAGGCACGGGCACGGCCTCGTCGCTGCCGGCGCTTTGGCTCGAGCTGCGGCCGACCCGCGCGATCGCGGCGCAGCCGCGCGTCGACGCTTCCGCTGTGACGCTGATGCTCGGCATCGAGGCGGAAACCCGCATCACCCCGGCGCAGACCAAGCCCGACTGCCCGTTTCCGGAAAAGCTCGCCATCGTCCCGCCGACGCCGGGAGGCGTCAGCATCGGCGTGCCGATCGACGTGCCGTTCACCGACATCAACAAGATCGTGGCAGCACAGTTCGCCGGCCGGACTTTTCCCGAAGATGGTTCCGGCTCGGTCGATGTCACCGTGAAGCGCGCGAGCGTGGCGGCATCGGGTGACCGCCTCTTGATCTCGCTGCTGGTCAACGCCAGGGAGAAAACGAGCTTCTTCGGGTTCGGCGGCGAAGCCAATGTGCATATCTGGGGCAAGCCGGTGCTCGATCAGGCGCAGCAGACGCTGCGGCTGACCGACATCGAACTCGCCGTCGAATCCGAAGCCGCGTTCGGACTGCTTGGGGCGGCGGCGCGCGCGGCGGTGCCGCATCTGCAAAAGGTGCTGGCCGACAACGCCACCATCGACCTCAAGCCGTTTGCCGCGAACGCGGAGAAAAAGATCGCGGCCGCGATATCGGATTTTCAGAAGAACGAGGACGGCGTGCGGGTGGCGGCGGAAATCACCAGCCTGCGCCTCGCCGACATCGCCTTCGATTCCAAAACGCTGCGCGTGATCGCGCAAGCGACGGGCGCGATCAATGTTTACGTCACGTCACTGCCGGGGTTGTAAGCTTCCCTCTCCCCGCTGTTGCGAAGAGAGGAAACGCAAGCCGGCTTGGCGCCCTGGATCGCTTCACGAACCTTCGAATTTGAACGAGACGTTGAGCTTGGCGCGGTAGGCTTCGATCTTGCCCTTGGCGTCCAATTGCAAATCGAGCTTCACGACTTCGGCGACGCGAAGATCCCGGAGAGATTTGCTGGCTCGGCTGAGGGCCACCGCGGCCGCCTTTTCCCAGGAATCCTTGCTGGTACCAATCAGCTCGATCACCTTGTAGACGCTATCAGCCATGTCGTCCTCCCGTTCGATGTTAGGCAGGATACGGATGCTCCTGCCGCCCGGAAGCCTAACATTGCCAAATCAGGGCTGAAAGGATGCGGCGCACCATGGCTCTGGTCGGACGCGGACGCGCCGAAGGACAGAAGTCGGACTGGAATCAAAATGGCCGGACGGCAGTACTGCCGTCCGGCCATTTGTGATCAGGTCTCAATGCGTTAGAGTGCCTGGCCTCAGGTTGCGTATTTGAACTCAGGCATCGCCTTCAACTCATCCTTGGTCGCGTTGAACACGGCGTGGTCCGGATACCATGGATTCGGCTTCGAGGCCGGCATCGCGGACGGTCCGGTGTTGGTACCTGCGGCGCCGGTGGTCGTCGATGACGCCGGCCGGTCGCCGACGGGGCTCGGGCCGCCCGCCGCGCCGGAGTAAACGATCGGCTCGTTGACGAATTTGACCTTCTCGTATGGGATGGCGACTAGATGTTCGCCGATGCCCAGGAAGCCGCCAACGCCGATCACCACCGCTTTGATCTTGCCGTCCTTCTCGGTCAACATATCGTTGATTGAGCCGATGCTCTCGTTGTTGTCATTGTAGACGCTGAGGCCAACGAGCTTCGACGCGCGCCAGTTACCCTGGAACGACGAGTCCGATGCCGCGGCCGGCGCCATTTTGGCGCTGTCACTGGTTGCCGTCGGCGATTGCGCGAACGCAACAGTCGCGAGCAATGCCGACCCGACCAGACCGGCCGTCATGAATTTCGCAAACATGTGGTTTCTCCCTGAATATGAAATCGTCAGGAGGAAACCCGCCACCCCCCCGGCTGTTCCAATTGCCGGACAGATTTTCAACAGCTGAGAGCGGTGGATACTGGCCAAGTTGCCGCGCTCATGCGCGCACAACTAACCGCTTGCGACTTTTCGCGTCGCGCAGTTCTTCAAAATGCAATCAGAAACCGCCCCAATAAGGCGGTATTCCGTAATAACGATGCAGCTCCGCTTCCTGCGAGCGATCGCCCCAGTCGAAATCCTTGTCGGCGCGGAATGATGGCGCACGCCTGAGTTCGTCATCGTCGATGTCGAGCTCATAGGCCTCGAATTGGGTGTTGTAGGTGAGACGCAGCCACGGCAACGGCAGCAGGCTGGTTCCCATGCCAAGGAACCCGCCAAAACTGAGGATGGCGTAAGAGACCTTCACGGTCACCTTGTCGATCATCAGCCGTTCGATGTGGCCGATCATGTCGCCGTTCGGCCTTCGCACCGCGGTGCCCTCAACCCGATCGCTCGCGATCAGCGGGTGCGGTTTTGCGATGACATCGGTCATCATCACCCTCCCTTGCGGGTTGATGAACTACATCAACGCCAGACCCCCGGACGAGTTCCCTCAGGCGGCCAAGGCTCCGGCATCGGACCGGGAATTGTCGTAAAAGGCTACCGCCTCAAAGCGATAGTCGCATGCCCGGCAGTGCCAGAGATACGAGATGCGGCGTGGACCGTTCTCTATCCACTCGGGGGCGGCGATTGGCTGGCCGCATTGGGCGCAGGGATTTTGTTTGGGCAGATAGCCGAAATCTCTTCTGGCCATGGCGCGTCTCCCTTTGCTTTTGTTGCTGGCGAATTGGACAGGATTGCTGCCGGATAAGAGTGCCCCTCCAGCCGTTTATAACTCTTCGCCAGCAATTTGTCTTTAGAACGGCAGAACCATCATAGTGCGATGACGTCGATCCGCATGAATTTATTTAAAGGCCTACTTCGCCTTCGCGTCAACCGCCGGCTCAATCGTATGCAGCGCGCCCGGCGTGCGGAGGTGAATGGTGGCGATGTCGTCGGCATACACCTTTTGCCAACCATCGACGTGATCGAGCAGCTTGGTCGCGGCGCTCTGCGTCCGCATCAAGGTCGCTTCGATCTTGTATTGATCCAGCAGCCGGAACAGGTTTTCCGGCTCCATCAATCCGCTGGCGGCGTTGTGGTCGACAAAGAATTTTTCGCCATAGAGTTCGGTGCGGCCGTCGATGAACGGCGCGACGCCGTTGGCGATCAGATAACCGCCGAAATCATAATCGTTGAACACCCGCGCCAGATTCAGTTTCTTCAGCGCGGCCACGGCCGCGACCGGCGAGCCGCGGCTGTGCGGCTCGAAACGATGCACCGACGCATAGACAAAAGTCCCCGCCACCAGCGCGACCGCGACGCCTGCAACCAGCACGCCGCGCATCGGCGGCGCGGCTGAATTTGCAACCCCAGTGCCGCCAAACTGCTTCGCAAGCGGAGCCGCGAGCAAAAGCGGCGCGAGCAGTGCCAGAATTTCGGCAGCGCGCCCCTGGGCGAGCGCCATGTGCAGCAATCCCAGCAGCAACACGATCCGCAGCGGCGGCAGGGTGACGCCGCGCCACAGCGCAAGCCCGATCGCGAGCAGCAGGCAAACCTCGAACGGGCCGAGGTTGCCAAAATCGGCGGGTTTCCATTCCATGATCAGCGGCAGCGCGCTGCCGAGCGCGAGGATCTTTTGCGACGCCAGCAGCGAATTCCAGCCATAGGGCGTGCAGCAACTCGCAATCAGCGCGGCCATGCCGAACCCGGCCCATCGCAGCGCCAGCGATTTGCGTGATTTCACGTCAGCGCTCACCACGGCATCGAGCGCGATGGGTACAACCAGCATCAGGCCGAATACAAAGCCGCCATGCAGGTTGGCCCACAGCGCCATCAGCGGCAACAGCCAGAGTGAAGGGGCGCCGCGCCGATCGGCGGCTGCGATCAATTCGCCGACCCACATCACCATGAGCGGCAATGCCAGTACATGCGGCCGCGCCAAAAGATGCGGCACCGTCAACGCCAGCGCCGCGGCAATGAAGACCAGCGTCGTGCTTTCGCTCAAGCGCCGGCTCAGGAATTTCGCCAGTAATGCGAAGGTGGCCGCGATCGCGCTTGCGGCCAGCACCACCGGCCCGCTCCAGCCTGCTATCGCATAGGCCTTTGCGAACAATACCTGCGCCAGCCACTGCGTCGAAATCCACGGCTGTCCGCGCATGGTGAAGGAGTAGACGTCGGTTTCCGGCACCGCGCGGTGGTCGATAATCCACTGCCCGACGGTGATCTGCCACATCGTATCGGGATCGATCAGCAGCCGGTTTCCGGCCAACAGAAACAGCGCATAGACGCCGGCGCCGACCCACAGCGGCAGCAGGCCGCGCGTCGGGCTTGCAGCTTCGGCGGTATTCGCAATGGACAGGGTCATCGGCGCGGCCGGATTCCTCGGAGTTTCCGAAGGATCGAAGCACGCCAGGGCATAATTCTTGGTAAATCCGCACCGATGATGGCGGCAAACGCCTGAGAAAGCCGGGATTTGGCCACATCCTCGCCCGGCGATTGCAACAATCGGGGTGTGTCAAGCGTGGAAACCGCTTACTTCGCGCCCGTCCCCGAGGCCTCAGATGAAACGACTGTTATCGCTCGCATGGCTTGTGACCGTAGCCACGCTGCCGTTTTCGCACGTCGCACACGCCCAGAACGTCGAATACAATGCGCTGGTCGCGAGCCACGCCCAGGCCAACGGCGTGCCGGAAGCCCTGGTGCATCGAGTGATCGTGCGTGAAAGCCGCTACCGGCCGGCGCTGGTCGGGCGCGGCGGCACCATCGGCCTGATGCAGATCAAGCTCGCGACCGCGCGCGGTCTCGGCTACACCGGCGATGCCGCGGGACTGCGCGATCCCAACACCAATCTTACCTACGCCGTGAAATATCTCGCCGGCGCCTACCGCGCTGCAAACGGCGACCACAACCGCGCCATGGCCTATTATGCCAGCGGCTACTATGCCGCCGCCAAACGCCAGCGGCTCGAACGCATCGGGCATTTCGAACCGGTGCTCGCCAGCGCGCCGCCGGGAGCGGCCGTCAAAACCGCCGCTGATGCGAACGCGCAGCAGGTTCCCGTGAAATAACCGTCTTGGCCGGGCAAAAGCGCGAAGCGCGTCGTCGCGCTGGACGTTCCGGACATCCACGTCTTGTTTGGCGCGCTTCCACAAGGACGTGGATGCCCGGCAGCGCAGACAAGTTTACGCAGTCCGCGCAAAAGCTTGACTGCTTTGGCCGGGCATGACGGATGCTGTCCGTTGACACCCTGCCGCATCGGCCTACATTAGCCCTGTTCCGAGGGGAGCTCCGACGAGGAGCTGAGAGACCGCAAGCTCAAGACCCTGTCTGATGCAGGCGTCAAGAGACCGCGGTGACCCTTTGAACCTGATCCGGGTCATGCCGGCGAAGGGACAGGGATGTACCAGAGTATAATATCTCCGCGGGGGGATTCCCCTATTTCCGTCATCGGCGCAGGTATCGCGGGCGCGTGGCAGGCGCTGTTGTTTGCGCGAGCCGGCCACGCGGTCACGCTGCATGAGCGCAGTGACCAGGGGATGACGCAGTCGACCAGCTACTGGGCCGGCGGCATGCTCGCGCCCTGGTGCGAGGCCGAGACCTCGGAGCCCCTGATCAGCCGGCTCGGCATCCGCTCGCTCGAGCTTTGGCGCGAGCATTTTCCCGATACGCCGTTCAACGGATCGCTGGTGGTGGCGCATCCGCGCGACCGCGCCGACTTCGAACGCTTTGCCAGGCTCACGACGGGACATCGACGGCTCGATGCGAGCGCGTTGAGCGAACTCGAACCCTCGCTCGAGGGCCGCTTCCGCGATGGCCTGTTCTATGCCGATGAGGGTCACGTCGAACCGCGCCGCGTGCTGCCGGAATTGCACGCGCGCTTCGCCGCCGCCGGCGGCAGCATCAAATTCAACAGCGAGGCTGACGCCGACGATGTCGACGGCGTCGTGATCGATTGCCGTGGTCTTTCCGCGCGCGACACGCAAGCGAGCCTGCGCGGCGTCAAGGGCGAAATCATCCTGATCGAAACCGACGAGATAAAACTGTCGCGGCCGGTGCGCCTGATCCATCCGCGCTGGCCGCTTTATGTGATTCCGCGCGGCGGCAACCGCTTCATGCTGGGCGCGACCTCGATCGAGGCCGAGGACAACGGCGTCAGCGTGCGCTCCGCGCTGGAGCTACTCGGCGCCGCCTACGCCGTGCATCCGGCGTTCGCCGAGGCCCGTATCGTCGAATTCGGCTCCGGGCTGCGGCCGGCGTTTCCCGACAATCTGCCGCGCATTGCGGTTCACAAGCAGAAGATCGCGGTGAACGGCCTTTATCGTCATGGCTTCCTGCTGGCGCCGGCGCTGGCGGAGCTGACGCTCGGCTACGTGCAGCGCGGCGTGATCGACAACGAGGTGATGCAATGCGCGTGATCGTCAACGGCGAGCAGCGCGAGATCGCTTCACGCAGCGTCGAGGCGCTATTGAGCGAGCTCGAATATGAGGGCACGCATTTTGCGATCGCAGTGAATTACGACGTGCTGCCGCGCAGCCGGTGGGCGCAGACGCCGCTGAAGAACGGCGACGAGATCGAGATCATCACGCCGCGGCAGGGAGGGTGAGATGAGTGTAGCCGCGCGAGCGAATTCTCTTTCCACGTCGTCCCGGCGAACGCCGGGACCCATAGCCACCGGCGTCCGTGGTTACGAAAGGCATCTGCCACCGTGCCCAAAGGAAACGGCACGGCGTATGGGTCCCGGCGTTCGCCGGGACGACGAAGTAGGTTGCACTCGCTCGCTTCAAATTCCACTGTCATCGTCCGGCTTGACCGGACGATCCAGTACGCCGCGGCGTCTTCACCCCTCCCCCTTGCGGGGAGGGGTTGGGGGTGGGGGTTTCACGGGCAGAGCTCGCTTGTGGCTACCCCCCTCCCCGACCCTCCCCCGCAAGGGGGGAGGGAGTCACGCGGGGAAATGTTCATGCTGAACTTCTACGGCAAATCCTTCACCTCCCGCCTGCTCGTCGGCAGCGCGCTGTATCCGTCGCCGGCGATCATGCAGGGGGCGATCCGGGCCGCCAATGCCGAGATCGTCACGGTGTCGCTGCGGCGCGAGGCCGCCGGCGGCAAGACCGGGGACGCGTTCTGGTCGCTGATCCGCGAGCTCGGTGTCACGGTGCTGCCGAACACCGCCGGCTGCCGCAGCGTGCGCGAGGCCGTGACCACCGCAAAACTCGCCCGCGAACTGTTCGCCACCTGCTGGATCAAGCTCGAGGTGATCGCCGACAACGACACGCTGCAGCCCGACGTAGTCGGCCTGGTCGAGGCCGCCGACATCCTGATCAAGGACGGGTTCGAGGTGTTTCCGTATTGCACCGAAGACTTGAGCGTCGCGATGCGGCTGGTCGATGCCGGCTGCAAGGTGGTGATGCCATGGGCTTCGCCGATCGGCAGCGCCAGGGGCATCATCAACCGCGATAGCTTAAAGCTTTTGCGCGACCGCCTGCCCGAGATCACGCTGGTGGTCGATGCCGGCCTCGGCGCGCCCTCGCACGCGGCAGAAGCGCTCGAACTCGGCTACGACGCCGTGCTGTTGAATACCGCCATTGCAAAGGCCGCCGACCCGGTGGCGATGGCGGGCGCGTTTCGCTCGGGCGTCGAGGCCGGACGCACCGCCTATCAGGCCGGGCTGATGGAAGCCCGCGATTTCGCCTCCCCTTCAACTCCAGTCGTTGGGACACCGTTCTGGCATGCCGTATCCTGATCGCCACGCGTATCCTGATCGCCACGCGTATCCTGACCGCTTTTATCCCGTGGTCGACAGCGTCGCGTGGGTGGCGCGGCTGACGAAGCTTGGCGTCGGCACGATTCAGTTGCGCGCCAAAAACCTCGATGACGCGCAGTCGCTGCAGATCGTCAGCGATGCGCTCGAAGTGACAAAAGGCACGCCGACAAAACTCGTGGTCAATGATTACTGGCGTGCGGCCGTTGTCGCCGGGGCAAAGCATCTGCATCTCGGCCAGGAAGACCTTGCGAAGGCCGATCTCAACGCGATCCGCGACGCCGGCCTGACGCTCGGCCTTTCCACCCATGACGACGCCGAGCTCGAAACCGCGCTAGGCGCCAAGCCCGATTACATCGCGCTGGGTCCGATTTTTCCGACCACGCTGAAATCGATGCGGTTCGCGCCGCAGGGCATCCCGAAGATCACCGAATGGAAGAAACGCGTCGGCTCGCTGCCGCTGGTCGCGATCGGCGGCATCAGGCTCGAACAGGCCGCGGAGATTTTCGCCGCCGGCGCCGATTCGATCGCCGTGGTCAGCGACGTCACCCAGAACGCCGATCCCGAGGCGCGGGTGCGCGCCTGGCTCGGACAAAACGCGGAGGCGGCGTGAAAGATGAGCGCTTGCGGATACACCCCCACCCCAACCCTCCCCCGCAAGCGGGAGAGGGAGCGCACCTCGTCCGTTTCTTCCCTCTCCCGCTTGCGGGGGAGGGTGGCGCGCTCGTCAGAGCGCGACGGGTGGGGGCACGCTCGGCTC
>Ga0209648_10002652_pt1 | contig 14897 bp, 14 predicted proteins | sample GraSoi2013_115cm_FD_185830 | JGI IMG/M metagenome (GOLD analysis project Ga0209648, IMG submission 185830) | Grasslands soil microbial communities from the Angelo Coastal Reserve, California, USA - Sample 9_17_2013_115cm (SPAdes) (version 2) | ecosystem: Environmental > Terrestrial > Soil >...
CGCGGTCAATCGGCCGCTGGGAAAGATGAGGAGGAAAGGGCCTCGCCACGTGAGCACACTTGCAACGACCACCACCCCCACGACCACGGCTTCAGCAACCACAGCTTCAGCAACCACGGCTTCAGCAACCACGGCTTCAGCAACCACGGGCCCGTCCCGGTTCGGCTACGCCAGGGCGCTTTCCTGCCGTGAGTGCGGGCAGACCTGCGAGCTGGGCGCGCAGCACGCCTGCGCCGAGTGCTTCGGGCCGCTGGAGGTCAGTTACGACCTTCCGCCGCTGAGCCGGGAAACCATCGAGGCGGGACCGCCGACCATCTGGCGGTACGCCAGCCTGCTGCCGGTTCCGCACGACATTGCCGCCACGCCGAACACCGAGCCCGGATGTACCCGCCTGGTCCGGGCCGACCGGCTGGCGAGCGCGCTCGGCATGCGCAGGCTCTGGGTCAAGGACGAGCGCGGCAACCCCACGCACTCCTTCAAGGACCGGGTGGTCGCGGTCGCCCTCGCGGCCGCGGTCGAGATGGGCTACAAGGTCCTGGCCTGCCCGTCCACCGGGAACCTGGCCAATGCCGTGGCCGCCGCCGCGGCCCGGGCGGGCATCCGCTCGGTCGTGCTGATCCCGTCCGACCTCGAGCCCCAGAAGATCCTCGCCACCGCGGTGTACGGCGGCACCATGGTCACGGTCGAGGGCAGCTACGACGACGTGAACCGGCTGGCCTCCGAGCTGGCCGACGAGCGCGAGGACTGGGCGTTCGTCAACGTCAACGTCCGGCCCTACTACGCCGAGGGCTCCAAGACCATCGGCTTCGAGATCGCCGAGCAGCTGGGATGGCGGCTGCCACCGCAGATCGTGGTTCCGGTGGCGTCGGGCGCGCAGCTCGTCAAGATCGACAAGGCGTTCCGCGAGTTCGCCGCGCTGGGCCTGGTGGAGGACGTGCCGTACCGGGTGTTCGGGGCGCAGGCCAGCGGCTGCGCGCCGGTGGCGGCCGCGTTCCGGGCCGGGCACGACGTGGTCCAGCCGGTCAGGCCGGACACGATCGCGAAGTCGCTGGCGATCGGGAACCCGGCCGACGGCCCCTATGTCCTCGACGTGGCGCGCCGCACCGGCGGCGTGGTCGCCGACGTGGGAGACGACGAGATCGTGGACGCGATCCGGCTGCTCGCCGCCACCGAGGGCATCTTCGGCGAGACCGCGGTCGGGGTCACGCTCGCCACCACGCGCAGGCTGCTGGAGTCCGGGCAGCTCGACCCCGAGGCCGAGACCGTCATCATCAACTCGGGCGACGGGCTCAAGACCCTCGACGCCGTGGCCGGGTCGGTGCCCCAGATCACCCCGATCCGCCCGACCCTGGAAGCATTCGCCGCTTTCGAATCCTCCACACGAACGTCCACCCACCCCGGAAAGGCAGTCATCGCATGAGCGTGTCGGTCCGCATCCCCACCATCCTGCGCACCCACACGGGCGGTGCCGCCGAGGTGACCGCGGAGGAGGGAACCCTCCGCGACGTCATCGCGAAGTTGGACGCGGCATACCCCGGGCTGGCCGGCCGGATTCTTGACGAGGGCGGGAAGCTCCGGCGCTTCGTCAACGTCTATGTCGGCGAGGAGGACGTGCGGCTCGCGCAGGGGCTCGACACCCAGGTGCCCCCGGGGATCCAGGTCTCGGTGATTCCCGCTGTCGCCGGGGGCTGACGGGCGCGTGCCCGGCCACCCGGAGCCAGCGGGCGCAGCCTGATTCCGAGAGGGTGCCGCCTGAGCCTGCAACCAGCAGCAACCTCAGCGGCAACGGAGTAACTGGACGCGGGGTCACACGCTACGATGTATTGTCATGTCCGGTCGCTGTCGGTACGGCGAGAACGGCAAGCTCGGCTTGCGCAGCACGTCTGGCCCGCTCCGCGATCGACGGGTTCCGCGGTTGCAAGGGCGGAACCCGAAGCCCGAGCAGAGTTAGGGAGTTGTTGGTAATGGCTCAGGGCACCGTCAAATGGTTCAACGCGGACAAGGGCTACGGCTTCATCGCGGTCGACGGTGGTAGGGACGTGTTCGTCCACTTCTCAGCCATCCAGGCGGATGGCTACCGAAGCCTCGAGGAGGGGCAGCGCGTCGAGTTCGAGATCACGCAGAGCGACCGCGGACCGCAGGCAGAGGCGGTCCGCATGGTGTAAGTCTCTGATCACGTGCCGGAAGGCCCGGTCCCCCCGGCGGGGCCGGGCCTTTTGGCGCGGGCCCGGTCGGCCCATCCTGACCTGCGGCGGACGGCAGGCGGCGGGCCGCCTGAGCCGGTCCGGCTTGCACTCTCACCCGGAGAGTGCTAAACAGGGCGTTGGCACTCTCGGGGTGAGAGTGACAGCGCAGTGACTTGATCGGGGCGACGAGGCCGATCCGGCGGGCAGGCAGGGACTGCCCGCGGGCGAGGCCGTCCGTCGCGGGCGTCGGCCCGGTCGGCACGCAAGGCACAAAGTTCCGGGAGGACTGGAGCCTATGGCAGCGAAGATGATCGCGTTCAACGAAGAGGCCCGGCGCGGCCTCGAGCGCGGCATGAACCAGCTCGCTGACGCCGTGAAGGTAACCCTCGGCCCCAAGGGCCGCAATGTGGTGCTTGAGAAGAAGTGGGGAGCCCCCACGATCACCAACGATGGCGTGTCCATCGCCAAGGAGATCGAGCTCGAGGACCCGTGGGAGAAGATCGGCGCCGAGCTCGTCAAGGAAGTAGCGAAGAAGACCGACGACGTGGCCGGTGACGGCACGACGACGGCGACTGTGCTCGCGCAGGCGCTGGTCCGTGAGGGCCTGCGCAACGTGGCGGCGGGCGCCAACCCGATGTCGCTCAAGCGGGGCATCGAGGCGGCCGTGGAGCGGGTGAGCGAGGAACTTTCCAAGCTCGCCAAGGACGTGGAGACCAAGGAGCAGATCGCTTCGACGGCCTCCATCTCGGCCGGTGACACCGCGATCGGCGAGATGATCGCCGAGGCGATGGACAAGGTCGGCAAGGAAGGCGTGATCACTGTCGAGGAGAGCAACACCTTCGGCCTCGAGCTTGAGCTCACCGAGGGCATGCGCTTCGACAAGGGCTACATCTCGCACTACTTCGCCACCGACCCAGAGCGGATGGAGGCCGTCCTCGAGGACCCCTACATCCTGATCGTCAACTCCAAGATCTCGGCCAACAAGGACCTGCTCCCGCTCCTCGACAAGGTGGTGCAGTCGGGCAAGCCGCTCGTCGTCATCGCCGAGGACGTGGAGGGCGAGGCCCTCGCCACCCTGGTCGTCAACAAGATCCGCGGCCTGTTCAAGTCGGTCGCGGTGAAGGCGCCCGGGTTCGGCGACCGGCGCAAGGCCATGCTCGGTGACATCGCCATCCTGACCGGTGGCCAGGTCATCAGCGAGGAAGTCGGCCTGAAGCTGGAGAGCTCGGATGTCGACCTGCTCGGCAAGGCGCGCAAGGTCGTCGTGACCAAGGACGAGACGACGATCGTGGACGGCGCGGGCGACGCGGAGCAGATCTCGGGCCGGGTCAACCAGATCCGCGCGGAGATCGAGAACACCGACTCCGACTATGACCGCGAGAAGCTGCAGGAGCGGCTGGCCAAGCTGGCCGGCGGCGTGGCCGTCATCAAGGCGGGCGCGGCCACCGAGGTCGAGCTGAAGGAGCGCAAGCACCGCATCGAGGACGCGGTGCGTAACGCCAAGGCTGCGGTCGAGGAGGGCATCGTCGCCGGCGGCGGCGTGGCCCTGATGCAGGCGGGCGTCAACGCGTTCAAGAAGCTCGAGCTTTCGGGCGACGAGGCGACCGGGGCGCAGATCGTGCGCCGGTCGCTAGAGGAGCCGCTGAAGCAGATCGCGATCAACGCCGGCCTCGAGGGCGGCGTGGTGGCCGAGAAGGTCCGGGGCCTGTCCGCTGGCCACGGCCTCAACGCCGCGGACGGCGAGTATGTCGACATGTTCAAGGCCGGCATCATCGACCCGGCCAAGGTGACGCGCTCTGCGCTGCAGAACGCGGCATCGATCGCCGGGCTGTTCCTCACCACCGAGGCAGTGATCGTCGAGAAGCCGGAGAAGAACCCGGCTCCGGCTGGCCCCGGTGGCGGTGGCGGCGACATGGACTTCTAGTCCAGGTCGTCCCGCATAGTCAGTGCGAGGAGGCGGTCCCGGCAGGTCCGGGACCGCCTCCTCGGGCGTCTGGAGCCGTTTCCTGGCCCGGTCGCCACGGGGGTCCCCGGGCGCTGCAGATCACGACTTCGCGGTGCCGGCTCCACAACATCCCTCAAAAGAGGGATTATCGGCGCGTGGAGCCCACTGCGGAGCAACTCATCCGCGACTACCTCGACCGGCTGTCGGTTGCGGCACGGAGCAGGCTGCGCTCGGGCGATAGGCGTGCCTTCCTGGCGCAGACGCGTGAGTTCATCGAGCGCCGGTCCGGCGCGCCCGGCACGGCCGATCCCGCCCGGGTGCAGGACATCCTCGCCGGCCTCGGCGAGCCGGCTACCGCTGTCGAACTTGAGCACGCCCGGCTGGCGGCGGAGCGGAGCAGCCGAGCGGCCGCGCGTTCTGGCCTGCGGCGGCCCCGGCCTCGCGGCGGCGCGGCACAAGAGCCAGCAGACCGGCGCAGCGCACCGGACGCGGAGGTTCGGCCGGGTTCCGGCGCCGCTTCCGGTCCACGTCCCGCTCCTGCTCGCGCCCCGCGTCGAACTCCGCGCGCCGTTGTCGACATTTCTCATCTCGCCGATCGCGAGCTGACCGGCGATATCGAGAAGAAAGTGAAGGTAAATCGGCCGGTCACGTCCCGCTGGCGGCCTGGTGCGCCGGCGAAGCCTCGGCAGAGCCGTCCGTCGCGGCCCGGGTCGGGCGGCTCGCCATTGCCTGACCAGGCCGCCGGCGGCCCCTCCGGGTCTGGCACCAGCTCACCGTCGGCCGGTCCGAATTCGAGCGTCTCCGCTCCGGTCGGCCCGGAGCCCTCGACGTTAGGTGCGCCCCGGGCTGGTCCGTCGGGCCCTCCGGCGTTCGATAATGCGGCGCCTGGCGTCGCGGCGGCCGCGGGGAACGGGGGAGCGGGCACCGGGGGCGCGGGCACCGGGGGCCTGCCGTCGGGTGCATCGCGGCCAGAGGCCAGCGGGCCAGAGCCCGTGCTGCCCGGCCAGGTGCCGCCGCCCCGGACCGTGCCAGGCACGGCTCCCACGGTCGCGATGCCAGCCGACGGTGTTTCCGCTCCCGGGACGCGCTCCACGCGGGCCTTTACCTCACGTCGGTGGCGGGCCTCGCGCGGGCAGCTGGCTGGCGTTTCGCGACGTGTCGCCGGAAGGGCGGCAGGATTCTCGCGCGAGCACAAGGCGGAGGCAACCGCCATCGGCCTGATGACCATCGCCGGGCTGATCTACCCCTTCCCCATCTGGGCGCTCGGCTCCCTGATCTGGCTGACCGGTGCCGCCTTCGCGGCTTCGGCGAAGGTGTGGACCGCCATGGAGAAGTGGGTCGGCATTGTCGGGCCGCCGACCCTGGTCATCGCCGGGACCGCGGTGACTCTGGCGCTGGGCGGCTCGCGGGCCACCATGGCCGCCTTCGTTCACGAGGTGCTGGCCAACTCCGTGTACCTGATCAAGATCTTCGCGCTGCTCGGAGCTGGGTACCTGGCCTGGCGCGCTCGCCGTGGCCCGTCTCTGCCGCCGTGGAACCGGCCGCATCGCGGCATCTAAGCCTGGCCCGCAGCGCCCCGTCGAGGTAAGTGTGGCTGCCGCGCGCGGATGGTTGCCGGTGGCCGGTCTCGGGTATCACTGGGGTGCGGATCTTGATGCTTTGCGGGGGTTGGCGCTACCCGCTATCGCCTGGCTTCGCACGCGATCCCGTCCCAGCACCGTCCGACGTGTGAGGCTGAGGAGGACGTGGCCCCGGCTGCTAGCCGGGGCCACGTTGCTGGAGCGGGACGGCATCCGGGCGCCTTGTGCATCGGGGATATCCGGAGCTGTGCGGCGCATGCGGCGCGGTGGCGGCATCCTGGCCGGATCGGGCGGTCAGGATCCGCCATATCCGTCGCCGTACCGATAGCCTGGAGAGGTGCCCTCGCGGGCGCTTCCATGGTTCCTCTTCGCGTAAGGTCTCGCTCGTGCCCACTGGCAAGGTCAAGTGGTATGACGCCGACAAGGGGTTCGGCTTCCTCACCCGTGACGACGGGGGTGAGGTTTTTGTGCACTCAACTGCCCTGGAAGGTGCCGGTACTGTGCTGCGTCCCGGCCAGCGCGTCGAGTTCGGCGTGGCCGAGGGCCGCCGGGGGACCCAGGCACTTCAGGTGCGGACCCTCGAGCCGCCGCCGACCGTGGCCAAGGCCAGCAGGAAGAGCCCCGACGAGATGACCGTGATCATCGAGGACCTGATCAAGCTGCTCGACGGGCTGTCGAACACCTACCGGCGCGGCAAGCACCCGGATAACCGCGACGCGAAGAAGATCGCGGCGGTGCTCAGCGCGGTCGCCGGCGACCTCGACGCCTGAGACCCACGGCGGCCGCTCGGGGACGCAGTGATGGGCCGACCTGAGCACAGCAGGTTCACCTTCACCGGCTTCTTCGGTACGGCCACCGGCTAGGCCCGCGCCCTAGGACGTGGCCGCGCCCCGCGCAGGCGGCCGCGCGGCGACGGCGGCGGCCGCGGTGGCGACGTCGGCCGGGTACCGTCGGCTCGCCGCGTACAGGAATACGGCCGAGGCGCTCAGCGGAAGCAGCATGACGACGAAGGTCCACCGCAGGCCGCTGGTCCCGCCGCCGAACACGTACTGGGAGACCGCTCCGAACAGCACCGGCGCGAGCGCCTGCGCCCCGGTGCGCACGAGATTCTGCACCCCCGCGGCGCGGCCCCACAGCCACGGGGGCATGATGTCCAGCTGTGCGGCGCTGATCGCCGGGTTCTGGGCGGACAGCATGACCGCGGCCAGGACGACATACGGCAGCGCGGTGACCGCACTACGGGTGAACAGGGCGGGGATGAACAGCAGCACGGTCGCGGCGGCGGCCACCGCCGCGACCATGACCCGGCCGTTGATCCGCCCCCGGTGCAGCAGCGCATCACCGAGCGGCCCGCCGACCAGCACCCCGATGAGCGCCCCCGCACCGACCACGAGCAGCAGGAAATTCGCGAGCACCTGGCCCACGCTGTACTGGCCCCGCACGAACTCGACGCCGAACGTCTGAATCCCGGCGAGGAAGTAGTAGCCGCAGGCGCCCGCGACGATCAGCGCGACGTAGGTGCGGACCCGCAGCACGTACCGGATGGCCATGCCGAGGGTCATTTGGCGCCTGGCGGCCAGCCGCACCAGGGCGGGATCGGGTGCGATCCCGCGTTCGGCAGCGAGCCGCTGGGCGTCGGACGGCTCGTGCGGCTGGCTGGCCCGCTGTGGCTCAGGCTGAGTGCGTTCCGCGGCGCCCGCCGGTGGCCCGTAGCCCGGCTCGGGGGGCAGCACGCCCTGGCCGCCGCGGGCCGGCTCCGGCAGCCGGAAGACCAGCCACGCGAGACCGAACGCGGGCAGGGCGAGGATGACGAAGGCCGCGCGCCACGACAATGCGGCGATGTCGCCGGTGACGGCGAACCCGACGCCGGCCCCGACCAGCTCCCCGGCCAGGATGTAGCCGTAGATCTTTCCCCGTTCCGACCCCGGGATCCAGTCCCCGACCAGCGACGCGACGGTGGGCCCCGTGGCAGCGGTCACCGCTCCCAGCCAGACCCGGTCGAACAGCAGCTGGCCGAATGAGTGGGCGGTCGCGCCCCAGATCATCGCCACGCCCCAGATCACGATGGCGATGCCCAGCATCCAGGTGCGCCGGACCCGGTCGGCCAGCACGCCGAACGGCACCGAGAACGCCGCTCCCACCAGCGAGGTCACGGCCACGAGCAGCCCGATGTCGGTGTTGCCGATATGCAGCGCGCTTCGCAGCTGGATGGCCGCCGCCCCGACCGTCGCCGTGTCCGCGCTCGACAGGGCCAGCACGCTCGCCAGCACGAGCACGATCCGGGTCCGCGCGGGCCCGCCGGAAGCCGCGACCACCCGTTGCCTCGCGGCCTGCCCTCCGCGGCGGACAGCCCGGTAGGCGGACCCAAGGGCCCTGGACGGTGTCGCCGGGCCTTCCGTGCTCCGCAATGGTCCTCGTTCTCCCCGGCCGCCCTTCGCGTTCGCCGAAGCAGGCAGCCAGCCATGCGCTACGACGTTGAGAAGCATCCCGAGATCGCTACGGTGCGCTCCTCGCGCGCGTCCCCGTCACACCCATAGGCCAAGTATTCTTCCTCTGCGCCGCTGCGACGACCGTCGCGGCCGGCGGATTGCCGGGCAGTCCCGGTATCGGGATGCGTGTTTACCGCCGAATGAGGAACAATTACTTAACGTGAACTCGCTCCGCGCACGCGCCAGGGAACTCGATCATGCCTGCGCCGACTCCGTCGGCCTGGCCCGTTCCGCAGCCGAGGAAGAAGCAGGCCCCGGACAGGTAGGCGAGCACCTGGGCGTCGAAGCCGAGGGCGACCGCATCTGCACTCACCTGTTCGCGTGCCTGGATCCCGCCTACGCGGGATGGCGCTGGGCGGTCACCCTCGCGCGGGCCTCCAGGTCCAGGTCGGTGACGGTCAGCGAGAGCCTGCTGCTGCCCGGCCCGAATTCGATCCTCGCGCCGGACTGGGTGCCGTGGCGCGACCGGGTGCGGCCGGGCGACCTGGGAGTGGGAGACCTCCTGCCGGCCCAGTCCGACGACGAGCGGCTTGTCCCCGCGGCCGTGCTCGAGGGCGACGAGGGCGTGCTGGACTGGGATGACAACAGCCCGGCCGGGGTGCCAGCGCCGGTGCCAGCCGCCGCCATCGAGGATGCAGGGGCGCTCCCCGCGTGGGCCGAGGGCGCGCAGGCCATCATTCCAGGCCGGGACCTGGCGCCGGGGCCCTCTCGCGTCCTGTCCGCGATCGGCCGCGACGAGACCGCCTTGCGCTGGTACTCCAGCGACCACGGTCCGCGGAGCCCGCTGGCGAGCGCGGCGCCGGGGCCGTGCATGACCTGCGGTTTCCTGGTCCGGCTCGGCGGTCCGCTCGGACGGGTCTTCGGGGTCTGCGCTAACGAGTACGCACCGGACGACGGGCGGGTCGTATCCCTCGATCACGGCTGCGGGGCGCACTCTGAGGCAACCAACCCCGAGGGCGCTTACGGCGCGGCCTCACCGGTCATCGATGAGCTCGGGTACGACCTCGTCGACGCGCCGGGGGTCTCGATGGACGAGACCGTCTTCGAGTCCCTCGACCACGCCTAGCGCATAGGCCAGGGAGTTAACGGCTGAGCCCAGATCGGGCTTCACGCAGACCTCGACGATGAGGGCCGTGATCGAGGAACTGGAAGACCTGCTCAGCTCCGATCACGCGCAGTTGTCTACCATCAACGGGATGCTTACAAACGGCTCTCACCCGAGGGTCATCGCCAACAAGATCCTCGCCGATTGGGTATGACGATGAGTGACGACAAGGAGCACGACTATGGCTGATGCGACCGCCGACCAGAAAACCATGATCCACGTCGTAAGCGACGACCAGGGGCTTGTGACCCTTCGTGTCACGGCCAGCGGTAACGCAGCAGAGGCGTACCTGAACCCGACTGAGGCCCGCGCGGTGGCCGACATGCTGGATCGCCACTTCCGCCTGGCTGAGCGGAAGGCCCCTACCACCACGTCGTTCATCGGATCTAGCCCAGGCTCCCTCGCCGATAACACCGAACTTGCCGGGCCACCCGAAGTCATACCACTGCACGAGCGGCCATGATCGCGCCAGCAGGGTGATCACGTTGGGTCGGCGAGGGTAAGCTTGGCCTTACGCCCGGTTCCTGCGCTGACCGGGTGGGGGCCGCCGCGGCGCTGGTGCAAGCTGGCTTCGCGCTGGGCGTGGGGCGGTGCGGGGTGCAGGCGGGTCAGGGGCAGCGCGGCCATCTGCGCCTCGCTGATCTGGATGCCGGCCGGCTACCCCCGGAAGCCCCGCTGACTTGCCTTGGCGACCGCTTCGAGACGAGAGTTCACCCCCAGTTTGGCGAGGATCGAGCGAACGTGCGTTCGCACCGTGGCGTAGCTGATGTGGAGGAACTCGGCCACCGCCCTGTTGTCGAGGCCATCAGTCAGCAGGGCCAGGACTTCCTTCTCCCGAGGCGTCAGGTCAGCCAGCAGCTCTGCCTGCCTGGAGTGCTCGCGGGCGCTCTCGCGACGCCCGGCGAGTGCCCTGGAGATCACGTCGGCCGGAATGAGCGCTTCGCCCGCCGCGGCCGCCCGGATCGACGCGACGATCTCATCGCCGCCCGCCGACTTGACCAGATAGCTGCTGGCGCCAGCCTCAACAGCCTCCAGGACGCGCTGATCGCCATCGTCCGCACTGAGGAAGACGATCGCGGTCTCGGGAAACCGGGCGCGAAGGCGATCCGCGGCGTCGGCGCCGGTGCCGTCGGGCAGATGAAAGTCGATCACGGCGACGTCTGAAGTGGCGCTCTCGGCAGCGGTGATCACCTCGGCCACCGTGCTGGCCGTGGCCGCGACTACGAGATCGTCGTAGTCCCCCAGGAGCGAGGAGAGTCCCTCGGCGACGACAGGGTGATCCTCGACGAGGAGCACGCGGATCGGGCGCGAGGCTTCACGCTGCTCGTTCATGACCGGCCTCCGGCCGGTCGGGCGGCACGTCGACCGGCACCCAGAACTCGACCGTCGTCCCGCCGCCCGGTGTACTTTCGATTCGGCACCATCCCCCGGCGATCTGCGCCCGTTCCCGCATGAGGGTCAGGCCGAGGTGGCCGGGCCGGCCCTCGACCTCAGCCGGGCTGTAGCCCACGCCATCGTCGGTGATCTGCGTCAGGCAGCCGCCGCTGACGTCATGGAACTTGACCCGGACGGTCGTGGCCCGGGCGTGCTCGCGCACGTTAACCAGCGCCTCCCGGGCGGTGCGGTAGATCAGCGCCGCGGAGCTGGCGGGCACTCGGGCGGTGCAGCTGTCCTCGAGCCGGTAGGCGATCCCGGCCTCTGCGCGCATTTCCTCAAGGATCTCGCGCAGGGCACTGACAGGGCTGCCGTCCTCCAGGCTCACGGGTCGCAGATCAAAGATCAGCTGACGTAGGCGGCTGAGCGACAGGCTGAGCGTCTCTCCCAGCTTGTCGAGAATCTGCAGCTGATCAGGGTCCTGCAGCCGCCGCCGGAGCTGGTACAGGCGCAGGTTGGCCGCGGTGAGCATCTGAATCGTGTCGTCGTGAACATCGGCGGCGATCCGGCAGCGCTCTTCCTCCTGTGCTCGGATAAGGTGGCCGAGCAGGGCCTGGCGGTCTTGGTCGGCCGACTTCAGCAGATCCAGGCCGAGTTCCAGGACGAACTGAGCGCGCTGTGCCTCGCTAATGTCTCTGACGGTCATGACGATCGCCCCGCCTTGATCGGTCTGCAGCGGGATGACCGTTACGTCGGCTGGAAACTGGCTGAGGCAGCTGCGGCGGCCGACCAGTTCCAGGTGGCGCCCGACCAGATCTTCCCGGCCCGAGGCCCCTTGGTACGGGACGAGCGACTGGCAGGGGAAGACGGTCCGGACGAACTCACCACGCAGCTGGTCGCGCGCATAACCGAACAAGGACTCCGCCTGCGCGTTGGCCTCGGCTATCTGGCCCGCTCGGTCCACGATCAGCATCGCGTCGGGAGAGCGCTCAAAGAGCTGGCGGAACTGGATCTCCATGACGCTCCCCCCTGAACCCCGTTATCATGCTCGTATTATGCCCGTGAGCAGGAAAATAGCCGAACTGGTCCTCGTGACGCTCGCGCCTGGGGGCGGACTGGGGCCCACACCGCCTGCCGCGGGCCGCGGGTTCCCGGCCGGAAACGCCCCCCGCGGGAGGGGCCGCGCTCACGGCCGGGAGCCTGGCCCGGAACCAGACTCCTGCCTCTGCCCGAGGGCCACGGCGCGCTCGTCGCCCTGGCGTTCGGTCTGGCCTACCGTCAGGGACGGGACGAGCGCCGCGAGCGGCGCGGTCAGGGTGTCATAGGAACTGCCGATCCGGTCGGCCGCGGCGATCGCCGCGGCCGCGTCCCACGCGGCGGCCCAGAATGCCCAGTCCGGCCGCGGCAGCGTGCGGGTGGTCTCCATGGCCGCCCGGCGTGCGGCTGAGGCGGCCGCCAGGATCTCCTGCCGCTCACCTGGTGTCGTGATGGTGTGCAGCCGGGCCCAGGCCTCGGCGCGGTCCAGGTCGCTGGCCTGCTTCCAGGCGCTCGTCACCAGGTCGATCTCGGCTGGCGAGAGATCCCGCAGCCGGGCCAGGAAATCGAGCACCTGCCGGGTGCGGCAGCCGAAGACTTCCTTCACGCGAGGTTCTCCTCATCCAGATGTGTCCAGGTGCCCCTCCGGGAGCCGGGTCGGCCGGCCATCACCGGCTTGAGGTGGCCGGCGGCGCCGACGTCGGGTGCGGGCTCGAGCCTGCCGGCGATGAGCTGCCCGTTGACGGACTGTTCGGCGAGCGTGATGGGGTGGTAGGCTTCCCGCCCAGGCTGGGCGGCAGGACGTACGGAGGCTGCGGCGGCACCGTGACCCCCTGCGCGCCCCCGGTCACCGCGAACTTGACCCCCGCTATGCCGCCGCTCTTCTGCCCGACCAGCGTAAAGTGCAGAGCCCCCACCGAGCTCGGGACGACATACGACCCGGCGGCGGCGGCGCTGCCGTGGCTGTTCACCCGGAAGGCCGTGACCAGCTGGTTGTGACCCGCGTAGACGAGGACTACCTCGTTCGCCGCGAAGCCGGTGGCGTAGAACGAGACGGTAGTGCCGGGCATGGCGCCGTAGGTGCTGGCCTGGGCTGAGGGCAGGTAGGGCAGGACATCGAAGCCCGCGGTCGCCGCCGCGCGGCTGTCGTTGCCGACCGCGGTCAGGGTCTGCTTGCCATGCAGCCCGAAGGGAATGATGAAGCCCACCGCGAAGCTGCCGGTGCTGCCGGCCGTGGTGGTCAGGGCGGGCATGCCGCTGGTCGAGTTGAGGTAGATGAGGATCTGCTCGCCGGGTACGAAGCCGCCGCCCGTGAAGCCGACGGGATGGCCCGCCTTGGCCGCCCAGGGATGCATGACGGTCGATGGGTACATGGCGAGCATCAGGTAGGGCGCGGTCGCCGTCGTCTGAGTCTTGGTACCTACCAGTACCAGGGTCGTGTTACCGACCGGGGCCACTCCGACCGGCACGCTGGCCATGATGTGTCCGGCGCTGTCGGCGGTCAAGGTGTCCGCCGGAGTACCGGAGACACGACCCCAGTAGACGTGGACCTTCTCGCCGGGACCGAAGCCGGTCGCGGAGACTCCCACGATGCTGCCCGGCTTCCCCGCGGGTTTGCCGACGATCGTGACGCTCCCGACCCCGCCAGGCGTCACGAGCTTGGCAGTGGCCGTCTGGCCGCCCGGTGCCCGGGCGACGACGGTCGCGGACCCCCCGACCAGGGATGCCGGCATGGTGAACCCGGTATAGAGCGTGCCCCACTTCGATGCGTAGCCGCGCGCGACCACGGTACCCGTGCGTGAGTTGGATAGCGTCAGCGAGACGACGACCGCGGCGTGGGGAGTGAACCCGTTGCCGACCACGCCGACCTTGCCTCCGGGCGCGACCAGGCCAGGGTTGAGGATGATGGAGGCGCCGGCACCCGCTGGGACGGCGTGGCCGCCTAGCGTGACCGTCGGCGTTGGCGTCGGCTTGGGTATGGGCGCGGACGTGGGGGCGCCCGTGGTCGCCTGGGGTTGGCCGCGCGTGCCCTGATTGGAGGCCTTCCCGCCGGCGATGAACGCGTGGTACAGCTGCCAGACGATCACGACAGCGATGGCCGCGGCCAGGAGCGTCTTCCAGTTGAGTTTCGGCTTCCCTGGCTTGCCCGCCTGGCCTGCCCTGCTTGTCTGCCTTGTTTCCGGACTTGTTTCCGGCCTTGTTTCCGGCGTTGTTTGCGGCGGGCGCTCGGCCACTCTGTACTTGGGTTTGCCTTCCATCATCTTGCCCTTCTGTTCATTAATGCTGAACCTGGTAGATCGCGAGACTCACGTTACCGCGGACAACCTGCCATACTTCCGTCGAGTGATTGTTCAGCGCGTCGAGGATCCAGGCCTCCTGGCCGCCGGCATTGTTCAGGAGCATTGCCTTCTTCATTTGGTTCGAGAGAACGATGTAATCGATGTTCTGCCAGTTGTCGTGGAATATGCCGTCCCGTATCTTCGGGTCGGATGCCGCATTCCAGTGAGACTGGGCGTACGGATAGTAGGGGTGCACGTCGTGCAGGGCCACCCAGATGTCCTCGTCGGTGATGATCTTGTCATTGGGCGGGATGTGCTGGCGTATCCAGGCGATCTGCTCGTCCTGAAGGTTGGTCAGCGGCAGGTTGTAGACGTCGGCCAGGTGGTTCGGCTGGCCGCGGAAGCCGTGCTGGACGAAGTAGCCCGTGGTCGGGAGGAACAGCAGCAGTCCGCAGAACGCGGAGAGCACTGGCACGCCGACAGGCGTCGACGCGCGGATCCGGCTCAGCGCCCGGTCCGCGATCAGGCTGATGTTCAGCGCATACAGCGGGATGAGCGGCAGGACGTAGAAGTCCAGTATGACGCTGCCCCTGGCCAGGTAGAACGCGATCTCAAAGGCGAGAGTGCCGGCTACCAGGAGGGCCGGGTCCCGTCTGCGCTCATGCCAGCCCACGTACAGGCTGATCACCATGGCCACGGTCCCGGCGGCGAGCAGGATGCCGTCCTTCGGCTGCCAGGTCGACCAGAGGTAGCTGCCGTTCTGGAACAGTGCTCCCTGGTTGCGGTGGATCTGGTACCACATCTCGTACAGCAGCGATACGTGGCCTTGCGGCGGGTGGCTCAGGTCGAACGACAGGCGGGGCGGCAGCAGCTCGCCCTTCAGCGTGGCGAACAGGAAGTAGGT
>Ga0209648_10002653_pt1 | contig 14897 bp, 11 predicted proteins | sample GraSoi2013_115cm_FD_185830 | JGI IMG/M metagenome (GOLD analysis project Ga0209648, IMG submission 185830) | Grasslands soil microbial communities from the Angelo Coastal Reserve, California, USA - Sample 9_17_2013_115cm (SPAdes) (version 2) | ecosystem: Environmental > Terrestrial > Soil >...
ACCCCCACCGTGAGCGAGATCCCTGTTCTTTCTTCGGTAGTGAATCCCTGGGCTGATACGGTGACGGCGTAGTCTCCGGGAAGCAAGTTCGCCGCGGTGTAAACGCCGTCCGAGTTCGTCGTAACCTCCATTGTGACTCCGGTGGCGACATTCTTAATAATGACCCGCGTGTTCGGAACGACCCTACCGGAGGAATCTGTGATCGTACCGGACAGAGTTGCGCCCGCGACCTGCGCGCCCGCTGGGATTGAAGACAGAATTCCGAGAAACAAAATCGCTGCCGCTAGGCTTATCGATCTTCCACTGGGCACGGGATCACCTCCACATTGTGGCGGAGGCAAATGTACGCCTGTATGGTCGTTAATCCAAGATTAATTTCTGTTCAGGTTTACTTTCGAGATTGCTTGCGGAGTGAGTTGCAGGCAGAACCACCCTGAAAGTTGAGCCCACGCCCGGCGCACTCTGACACTCAATGGCGCCACCCTGGGCACGAACGATGGCCTGAGCGATGGCCAAGCCTAGCCCCCCACTGTGAGTTTCCCCGCTGCTGTGTCGAACCGCACGATAGAAACGCTCGAATATGAACGGCAACTGCTCGCTTGAGATTCCGATTCCCTGGTCTTGAAAATGAACTCGAATCTTACCCGCATCTTGTTCTACAGTTATGAGGACTCGAGATCCTTCGGAAGAATATTTGATGGCATTATCGAGAAAGATCAGAAATAGCTCGTGCAGAAAAGCCTCGTCGCCAGAGTAAGGAATCTCCTCGTTTAGCTCTCGAACGATGACAATATTCTTTGCGAGTGCGCGTGACGTCACGAGCGCACAAGCTTCTTCCAGCACCTCATTGATGTAAAGAGGCTCGGACATTAACTGAAGCTGGCCGGCGTCGGCCATGGACAGCGTGAACAGTCCTTCCACGATCCGGTTCAGCTTCTTGAACTCGTCACCAAAGTCGGACAGCGTCTTTCGATATTCCTCTGCACTTCTGGGCTTAGACAACAGCAGTTCAGTCTCGCCGTGAAGAACGGAGAGCGGTGTGCGCAGCTCATGCGAAGCATCAGTCACAAACTGACGCAATTGCCCAACCGCTGAGTCAATTCCCTGGAACAAGTGGTTGAAAGTCTCAGCCAGGCGACTCAGTTCGTCATAGGGAGACGAAACGGGTAGTGGTGACCAGAACCCACTCCGATTGGTGACTCTCCTCGCCATCAGAGCGGCGTGTTCGGTGAGAGCTTTGATGGGCGCCAGACTTCTCCCTACATAAAATGCCGAGATGCTGGCGGTAAGCGCAAGACTGAGGGGGAAGAGCAGCAGGGCAACCCTGCCAAAGCTGTCGAGCACACTATTCGTACCGAGTGTGGGAATCGCTACCAACAAAATACGGGTTTGATTGCCTTGTTGAAACGGAACCAGTGCGATGCGGATTGATTCGTGGCCGATGGTCGCACTGCCGAAAGTCGGCTCCGAAAATGTAGGCTTGATTCCGTTCAATTCGATTGGAGCGGTAACATTCTTGGAACGTTGAAGGACCTGCCCAGCTGTGTTCAGGAGTTCAAAAAACTCTCCGGGAATGTCCAAACGATTCACATCCTGTGCTTTGGGTTCGGTGTTGATGTCAGCAATGATTGGCCTAGCGGTCTCCAGTAACTGGCGATTCAGTTGGGTACGAACCGCGCGGATCAGGAGGCCAAAGAATGCAAGATACGAGCCGGCCAGGAGAACCCCGACCACGGTTGTGAACAGCAACATCATGCGAAAGCGAAGTGTCTTCGCACTCATTCGGGCATCCCGAGGCGGTAGCCGACGCCACGAACCGTGTGAAGCAGCTTTACCGATTGAGCTGGCTCAAGCTTCTTGCGCAGACGGTTGATATAGACTTCCACGAGATTTGTCTCGCTATCGAAGTGGCAATCCCACACATGCTCGACAATTTCGCTACGAGTGACCAGCTCGGGGGCGCGAAGCAGAAAAAGCTCAAGCAGCGCGAATTCCTTGGAGGTCAGAGGAATCAATTCAGGGCCACGCATGGCGCGCCGCCGATGACGATCCAGGGAAAGGTCCGCGTAGCTCAGTTTTGCATTGCCGCTGTGGAAGCCCCGTCGGACCAGAGCACGCACGCGTGCGAGGAGTTCTGCCAAGACAAAGGGCTTGGTTAGATAGTCATCAGCGCCGGCATCGAGTCCCTCGACCTTCTGCTCCGTCAGACCCCGTGCCGTCAAGATCAGAACGGGCGACTCGATTCCCCGCTGCCGCAACTCACGGCATACTTCAATCCCACTCATGCCAGGTAATCGGACATCAAGAAGGATGGCGTCATAGTGGACGTCAGCTCCTAACTCCAATGCCTTCTCACCTGTCTCGGCTATATCCACTGCGTAAGTATTTTCCTTCAAAGCACGCGCAATAAAACTTGCAACCTTGCGTTCGTCTTCTACCAAAAGAATGCGCATACAAGCTTTACAAATATCATCGTACACCGAAGCTCACCACACTCTATTCGCCGCGGGCAACCAGTAGGTGTTCCCTGCAGGAAGTTCCCTCAATGGACCTCGAATACGAGAATCTTGGCACTATCCGTTTCGTGCTGCGGTACCGCCACGAAATATCGATTGAGTTCAGGAACCAGGCGCGCAGTTTTCCCAAGCGGTCCGGTGGGAACGGTTCCAAGCTTTTTGTAGTTGTCCACGTCCGTCTGCTCATAAACATCGACGCTTCCGTCGCCGGCAGCATAGATACGTTTACTGGTGGCGTCGTACTTCAAGTCGTCAACGCCCTTGGTAATTGGCAGCGTCATGACTTCCTTTCCCGTTTGAGTGTCCACTACAGAAATTTGCCCGCTGCGGCAAGCCACAAATAACCGATGGTCTGCTTCATCCAAACCTATGGCGACGTTTGTCTCGCACTTGGTGACCGGCCAGCTCTCAATGACTGCATGCTTTTCCCGGTCAATGACATCAACTTGGTTCTTGGCTTTGTTATTGACGTATATTTTCGGGCTCGATTTCTCCAGAGCCATGGCTTCAAGTGTGTCTCCGTCGACTTTGATATCGGCCCGCTTCTTGCCAACCGTGGTGTCGACAACGCTGACCATCGAATACGTCTGGTGGATATCGCCACCGCCATTGTCGATGTATAAGTATTTCGTCTCCGGGTCGTACCCGATGGAATCAGCGTCCTCGAGCAATTTCACGCTCGAAAGCAACTTGTAGGTTTTACCGTCAAAGATCTTAAGATCGCCGGCCTCACCATCCGTCACATAAATGCGGTCGAGGTCTTCGCGATAGAGTACGGCATGCGACTTCTCAATTCCAGTTATAGTGTGGATGAGCTTGCCAGTCTTGAGGTCGAAAACGAGAACGGATTTGTAACCCTCTGGAGTCGCAAAAAGCCGTCCACCCTTGAGATCGACTTCAAAATGATCGAAATGCCCCTTGATAGCAGCAGGTAGTGTGATGGTTTGGACGAGCTTGAGCGGCGCGGTGTCTTCACCTTGGACCTTTATGCCTAGCGCAATGAAAACTACCAGAGGAACGAATAAAAGTCTTTTCATTTTCTCTCCCTAAACTGTGTTCTAGTGTGTAACGAATTTAAAACCTGTTTGATCTTAGTGCGGCCCGAAGACCGCGCCAGAACCAGCGCAGACAGCATAATTCATCCGCTTCCGAGCGAACTGAAACCAAAATTAATTTCCGTTTAGCTGACGGTTTGGGACGCTAGCGATTTCGCTTGAAAATACGCTACTTCGGTTTACTGCACGGCTTGTTTTTTGTTCACTGCCGAGAAGATACGTTGACTCGGTAACAAACGTGGGATAGCATTCGCCGTCGAGTGCCGGATTTCGTAGATTGCCGCACGACACTCTCTGGAGAAAATTATGAAGCAATCGCGTTTTGCGATTTGTGCGCTGTCTATCGCGCTGGCAATTAGCTGCAAGGCTAATGCTGAAGATCCCGCCCCTTTGAAACTGGTAGCGACAATTGCTCTGCCCGGTCTCCACGACGGCGACTTCGATCACTTTGCGCCAGATGTCGATGGACACCGGCTGTTCTTAACCGCGGAAGAGAATAACAAGTTACTTGTCCTGGACACCGGCACAAACCAGCTCGTTCACACTTTGGACAATATTCAGGCTCCGCACTCACTCTTGTTCCGCAAGGATCTGAAAAAACTTTTCATCGTGGCCGGCGACGCTTCCGCAGTGCAAATTTATGACAGCGACAGTTTCAAGTTGACTGGGCAAATCAAAGTCTCCATCGATGCGGACTCCATCGCCTACGACTCTGCAACTCACGAGCTTTACGTCGTCAATGGCGGCCGAGAGGCTCATACGCCATACTCGTTGATCAGTGTTATTGATACTGACGCCTCGAAGAAGTTACGCGATATCAAGATCGACACCGATCATGTCGAGGCGATCGTACCTGAAAAATCTGGGTCGAGGATGTTTTGCAATCTCACGGGCAAGAGTGCGGTCGGGGTACTCGACCGAAAGAAAGCTGCGTTGATTGCTACTTGGCCCTTGCCTGCGGGCGACCAGGCGAATGTTGCGATGGCTTTTGATGAGCCGGATCACCGCTTATTTGTCGCCACAAGAAAGCCTGGTAAGTTCATTGTTTTCAACTCAGACACCGGTAAAGTGGTCGCCAGCCTGCCTGCAGTCGGCATGGTCGATGACATGAGTTACGACGTGAAAAATAAGCGCCTTTACCTCGCCGGAGACGGGGCTTTGGATGTTTTCCAACAAGAGGGTCCTGACCATTACGCTTTGCTCGCGAAGATACCGGGGGCCTTCCGTGCAAAGACCGGCATTCTGGTGCCGGAACTGAATCGCTACTATCTCGCTGTTCCTCATCATGAGAATAAGGACGCCGAGGTTCGGGTGTACGAAATACAGCCCTAGCGAATACTCGCGGAATCTGCAAGGTGAAGTGAGGCAGGGTCATATCAATGACGACCGCCCGACTTTCGATGCTGATTAAGAGAGCTCCCAGGGCATGCGTAACCGGAGGCTAGGAGAGGCAATGTCGCATGATGCAAATCGGCAGTCGTGGAAATTCATTCACGGAATAATGCTGGTTTCGTTTTTGTGCTGGTGTCTGTGTTCCTTGCTGGCGCAAGAACAAGAACCTGAGACTCCGCCACCACCGCCGCTTCCGCCTCCGCAAGCCCGAATGCACGAGCGACTGGCAATTCGGGCCGGACGCATGTTTGATGGGAAGTCAGATGCCCTCGAGAGACAGCAGATCATTCTGGTCGAAGGCACGCGCATTGTCCAAGTAGGACCCGCGAGCGACGTACACATTCCAGCGGGCACTGAGGTGCTCGATCTTACCAACGCGACGGTTCTGCCGGGACTGATTGACGGGCACACTCACATTTTCGCGAGTGGCCCGGACCTCGACTCGCAGATGCTGAAAGAGTCTTTGCAGTACCGCGAATTGGAAGCTCTGGTCAATGCCCAGCGCGACCTTTATATCGGTTTCACTACGCTGCGCGATCTGAAGACTCTCGGCGGAATGTATGGCGACGTTGATCTGCGAACTGCCATCAACAATGGGCTGGTGCAAGGTCCTCGCTTGCAGGTTTCCGGGCGCGGCTTCCAGACCACAGGCGGCTTTCGACCCAAAGGCTATTCACGTGATATTCCGTTGCCTTCGATGCTGGAAACCGTCGATAACCCGTGGGACGCGCGCAAAGGGGTCCGGGAACAACTCATAAATGGCGCAGACTGGATCAAGTTTTATGCCAACTATGATTTCACGTTTGCGCCGGACGGAACCCTAGTTATACCGCCCACTTTCACACTGGAAGAAGTCCAGGCGTTCGTCGAAGAGGCCCATGATAAGGGTCACAGAGTTTCCTGCCATGCCTTTGGCGGCAAAGGACTGCGCAACTGTCTTACTGCTGGCGTAGACACGATTGAACACGCGGTGCAACTTTCCGATGACGATATTCAGCAGTTCAAGGCAAAGGGCATCTATCTAATCCCGACCCTCTACCACTACCAGCTAGAGCGGGAACATGACGCCAAGAAATATGGTGGTCATACGGTGGCGGACGTATCCGAACCGAATTTTCGTCGGGCCGTCGCTGCCGGGGTCAAGATTGGCTTCGGGACTGGAGTCGGACCTTTTCCTCATGGCATCCAGACAAAAGAATTCGAGTACATGGTGAAGTTTGGAATGACGCCAGCACAGGTCATTCGCGCCGCAACCATCGTGGATGCTCAAATGATGGGGTGGAGCGCTGAGATCGGCTCCATCGAGCGCGGAAAATTCGCGGACTTCGTGGCTGTGTGCGGGGATCCACTGGCCGACATCACAGAACTTGAGCGCGTGAAATTTGTAATGAAGGGTGGGCAGCTTTTGCGTGACGATCTGAATTCTCCGGGCGCTAAGGGATGCAATCAGAAATGATTCCGACGAATATTCGAGTTGAAAATGCTAAGGCGTGACTTCGGGAAGGTAGCTATCGCGACGCTTGCGGCCAGCACATTGCCGCTTACGTCTGCGCAAGGTACAGATGCAAGGCCCGTTGCAGCTTTCCCAAAAACTCCCGGCCTGACAGATTACGTTGGCAAGTTTGTTGTAAGCACAATCTGTGAAGACATTCCTGCGGAGGTCATCGAACTTGGCAAGAAATCCATTCTTGACGGATTGGGCCTGGCTTTGGCCGGATCACGCGCCGAGACAGGAACTATATGCCGGGAGTATCTCCAGGAGCTCACGGTCTGCGGTGGGCAAGCGATCGTCATTGGCTCGGGAATCAAGACCTCATCTCGCTTTGCAGCACTTGTAAACGGAGTTTCGATTCACGCCGATGATTTCGACGATACGCAACTCTCCGCTGCAAAAGACCGTGTGTATGGCTTGCTGGTCCATCCTACTGTGCCTGTCCTTCCGGCCGTCCTGGCGCTTTCAGAGGGTCGAAGTATTTCCGGCAAGGAGTTGATGCTGTCCTATCACGTGGGCGTCGAGGTGGAGTGCAAAATTGCCGAAGCGATCTCGCCGCGTCATTATCAGGATGGATTTCATTCGACTGGAACATGCGGGGCGCTTGGTTCGGCAGTGGCGTCAGCAAAGCTGCTTCGCTTTGATCAATCGAAGGTTCAGAATGCACTTGGGCTGGCTGCCAGTCAGTCCGGCGGGCTGAGAGAAAATTTCGGTACCATGACGAAGCCGTTTCAGGCTGGACACGCCGCCGAGTGCGGCGTTGTGTCAGCGAATCTGGTTGCGCTGGGCTGGACCGCAGCAGAGCAAATTCTGGAGGCGGACCGAGGCTTTTTCCACGCCTTCGGGGGATCTTACGATCCATCTGCAATCATGGATCGCCTGGGCAAGCCGTGGACATTCGCGTCTCCAGGTGTTTCCTTGAAGCCTTATCCTTCCGGCTCCCTCAGCCATCCTGCAATGACTGAATTGATGCGTTTGATTGAGGCCAATAATATCCAGGCCAATCAGGTCGAAAAAGTCGATGTCGGTGCTAATCACAACATGACGACGACACTCCTTCATCACCAGCCGAAGACTGGACTTGAAAGCAAATTCAGCATGGAATTCTGTCTGGCAATCCTGCTCCTGGAGCGAAAGGCTGGCTTGGGCGAGTTTTCCGACAAGATAGTTCAGCGAGCTGACGTGCGGGAGATGATTCGAAGAATTAACTTTTACGTTGCCCCCGAGGCCGAGAGCGCCGGTTTCGACAAGATGACATCAATCCTAAAAATCCACTTGAAGGACGGAAGAGTCATTACAGGCCGCGCTGATTTTGCCAAAGGGAGTCCGGCGGATCCGATGACTTTTGAAGAAGCGGCAACAAAGTTCCGTGGATGTGCTGATTACGCGGAGTGGCCAAAAAACAAGGCGGAAAGCATCATCGCTTTCGTCAGGGCCTTGGATTCGGCTTCAGATGTGGGAGCGCTCTCGCAGTTGCTATCAGCTGAGAAGGGATAAGCGTGGGCTCATGAAGACTTTTAACATCGCGGTCATCGCAGGCGATGGCATCGGAAAAGAAGTAGTCCCAGAAGGCATCCGAGTGCTGGAAGCGGCAGGGGAGCGCTTCGGATTTCGATTCAAGTGGCACGAGTTCGACTGGAGTTGCGAAACATACGTTAACACCGGAAAGATGATGCCCACGGATGGTATCCAACAACTGCGGCCGTTCGATTCGATCTTCCTGGGAGCCGTTGGACATCCGAGCGTTCCGGATCACGTTTCACTCTGGGGACTCTTAATTCCCATCCGGCGCCATTTTCGACAATACATCAACTTGCGGCCCGTGCGCCTTTTTGAAGGTATTGAAACTCCACTCAAGAATTGGAAGCCCGGACAAATTGATTTCTGCATCGTTCGCGAGAACAACGAAGGTGAGTATTCAAATATCGGTGGCCGTCTCTACGAAGGAACTGATGAGGAAATGGCCATCCAGCAGACGGTTTTCACGCGGCGTGGAGTAAACCGCGTCTTACGCTTCGCCTTCGATTTGGCCCGGAGCAGAAAGAAGCACCTGACCTCGGCTACCAAATCCAATGGGATCATTCATACGATGCCGTTCTGGGACGAGTGTTTCCATGCAATGGCGGCGGAATACCCGGAAATTCGTACTGATCAATATCACATAGATATCCTGACGGCCCACTTCGTGCGGCATCCTGACTGGTTTGACGTTGTCGTGGGTTCTAACCTCTTCGGGGACATTCTTTCTGACCTTGGCCCCGCTGTGGTGGGATCGATAGGCATTGCACCCTCCGCGAACCTCAACCCAGAAAAAGAATATCCATCCATGTTCGAGCCGGTTCATGGCTCTGCGCCGGACATTGCCGGGCAAGGGATAGCAAATCCCATTGGTCAGATCTGGTCTGGCGCCATGATGCTGAGGCATCTCGGCGCCCCCGAAGCAGCTGATGCGGTCGAGAATGCGATGACCGAGACTTTGGCGCGCTCAGACGTTCGCACTCCAGACATTGGGGGGAGTGCGACGACCAAAGATTTGGGTGCCGCTATCGCCTCGCAGGTGAGTAAAGTCACTCATTCCGTTAGCCAGTGATTACAGATTGACCGTTCTCTTCAATCCCGGCTTGACGCCAGGAATTGCCAAACCGTGCAGTCTCAAACCATGACACCGCCGACCGATCGGGAATCAAAGATCTGGCCGGTGATCCGTGTCTCCAGCGGCAATTTCCTGGAAATGTATGACTTCATGGTGTTCGGTTATTACGCTTCCGCCATCGGCAATGCGTTTTTCCCGAATGGCAATCCATTCCTGTCATTGATGTTGTCGCTCATGACCTTCGGTGCGGGTTTTCTGATGCGGCCCCTCGGAGCGATCGTCCTTGGAGCCTACACCGATCGCCATGGACGTCGCGCCGGCCTGATTTTGACTTTGGGGCTGATGTCTATAGGCATCATTTCCATAGCCTGCATGCCCGGATATAAGACCATCGGGCTGCTAGCTCCGCTGCTTGTGCTGATTGGCCGCTTGCTGCAGGGGTTTTCCGCAGGGATGGAATTGGGCGGTGTCTCGGTTTATTTGTCAGAGATCGCAACGCCAGGACACAAGGGCTTTTATGTAAGTTGGCAATCGGCAAGCCAGCAAGTGGCTGTCATGTTCGCCGCGTTGGTCGGGGTGATCTTGCATTCCAGCCTTCCACAGCAAAAAATCATGTTATGGGGCTGGCGCATTCCGCTGCTTCTCGGCTGCGCGATACTTCCATTTTTATACCGGCTCAGACGTTCGCTTCAGGAAACTGGCGAATTTGCCGCGCGCAAACGGCGGCCGAGCACGTCCGAAATACTTCGCTCGCTCACTGCAAACTGGAGGATTGTGCTCATCGGAACCATGATGGTGACGATGACGACCGTCTCGTTCTACATGATCACTGCTTATACCCCGACTTTCGGAAGCTCTGTGCTCCATCTGGCAAACCTCGACAGCTTGATCGTTACCTTATGCGTCGGAGCTTCCAATCTGTTCTGGCTCCCGGTGATGGGAGCATTGTCCGACAGGGTAGGACGGAGACCCTTGTTACTGCTCTGCACCACCCTGATGCTGATCACAGCCTATCCGGTGATGTTATGGCTGGCCGCTGCGCCCTCATTCTCGAGACTGCTCATCGTCGAACTCTGGCTGTCTTTCATCTTTGGCAGCTACAACGGTGCCATGGTCGTTTTCCTCACAGAGATCATGCCCCTCAATGTGCGGACCACAGGGTTTGCGCTCGCCTATAGCCTGGCCACTGCTGTCTTCGGTGGATTTACTCCGGCGATCAACACTTATCTCATTCACGTCACTGGGAATCGGGCGATTCCCGGTCTGTGGCTATCTTTGGCTGCTGCCTGCGGTCTCGGTGCTTCGCTCTTGGCCAAGCCTCAGCCAAGTATGACCGAGGCTGCTAGATGATTTCCAACAGAATAAGCAATCGCCTGACCGACAAGGACAGCATTGTGCTGTCCGACTTCGACAACAAAACCAACGACAGTGTATTCGACGGCACACTGAAGCAAGGACTCTCAGTACAGCTTGAAGAATCGCCTTTTAACCTGACGGCGCGCAAAATCACACACTTCAAATGAGTCGTTATTACACAATCGGCTGTTCACAGGGGAAGACCAGCTCAAAGATCCCGACGACGTATTATCTGCGGCCAAAAGCCGAAAAGAGGAGATCAGGGAACAGATGAAGCACCTACAGCACGGGCTCGATCGCACGAAGCCCAAGAAAAAGAAAGCGAGATCGGTACGCAAAAGGAGAACACCCCGGAGGTGATCGTTATGCCGCTGCGGAGAATCCGCAGCGGCCATTTCGTTACTGCGATTGCTGCGTCCATCCCGCAACTTACGGCACACCTACTCCCCAGTACCCAGCATAATCGGTGTGAAGGTCCGCAGTCGTAATCCGCTCTCCGGTTCCAGCGTAATGCCGTTGGCAGCGTAACTTGGACGCCGATTTTACGAGCCCAGAAATGTAATCCTGCCGTGAAATGACCGACCCGACATATAGGTGACAGATAGAATTGGTGAGCGCGGCAGGAATCGAACCTGCGACCCTCGCATTAAAAGTGCGATGCTCTACCGACTGAGCTACGCGCCCCGAACCATTGCCTCAATCAGGCATTGCTCAACCAAATCCTTCAAACGCAAGATTCGAAAGACCCTGACGCACAGCCCTGCCTTAAAAGGGTCGCTAAGCTTTCCACAAACAACAACTTGCACGTCCAGCTTACTCCATGTACGACGCAACAGAATCAACCAGATACAAGTGAGACATCGGTCTGGGTGCCCTGAGGGTGTCTGGCAGCAAAGGTTCTTAGCTGTGCGCACTCTAGATCTGGAAGCGGTGAATCCAGTCGCAATCATGACTGAGCAACTTCGAATTGCGCGATCTGCGAATACTGCGATACCTAGCTAGCTAGCTAGCTAGAGCAATCGCTGCAAGCCCCAACCGGTCAATTCCTTCTAAAGAACGGGAAAGCTGGATTGCAACAATCAACAGCAAAGCTGTCCCGGTCGTTGGCACAACAATATTTCCTACGGCCTTGTAAAAACCAAGGTACGGGAAGATTCGGGAACTTCCAGCCTGAACACCTGCAGACGTTAGTAGTAACCCAGCTTACGACGAATGACATTCGCGGGCCGAAATGCTTCGTCCGGTTGAGAGCGGCTGACAATGTTTTGCTCGGTCCAATTGCCATACTGATCGTACTGGTACGTGTACTGTGTTTCGGAGCTTAAGGGTGGCTGAGGAGGATTTGGTTTTCCCGTGGGAACAAAAGCTCCGGCTTCTGTAAGGTTCCAAGGCCCAGTATCCGACCTCATGACCATAGTTTCACGCTCTGATGCCTTATCGCCATGGTCGTTATACGTGGTGATAGTTACTTGCTCGCCGAAGACTCCGCCACTCCTGTGCCGTTCCGTCACACGAGCTTGAGCATCGTAAGAGTAGGAAATAACGCTATTCTGCATCCCCGCGATCATTGCGCCCACAGACCTAATTTGTTCTGGATTGAGGTTTAACTGAAATTCTTCGGGGAGGTTTACCTGAGGAGCATCCGCGGCCTGTTCCTCGGCGATGATGCGACCTTCTGCGTCGAACTTGCGCACAATGTGGCCCAGGAGGGTGCCCTCAGCATCACGGAGTTCGGCACCCGTCGCCACCCCCTGCTCGTTGTACGAGGTTGTGAGAGTACCGCCGGGATGTGGAGCAAACCCCAAGTCAGTTCCCTCCCAATGTGGTGCATAGGCCGTGTTCGGAGGTAGAGACCTTGAACCATAGTCTTCGATGATCGACTTCCGTCCCTTCTCGTCGTACTTGTAAGTCGCCTTATCGTGGTCGCCAGACTCCACTCCGACTAGCCTGCGTGCATCATCGTACAAATAGGTCGTCTGGGAATCGGCGGCGGATCCCGCTTTACCGGAAACGGTCTTGAGGAGACGTCCATCGGCGTAATAGGTGTAGCTCGTTACCCATATCGAGCCATCCGAGTTTCCGATTCGCAGTTCCAGAATCCTGCCATCCGATGCGTACTCCGTTGTCGTAGACGTCAGGAACTGCTGACCGTCGGCACCCGAAAAGGTCTGCTCATTCAGCACTGTCTTCACGGGACCTCGAAGCCCTGCTTTGTCGCGGTCTGACATGGAAGCACCCGTTTGGAATGATTGTTGTGCGCGAGCAAGCCTCGCAGGCGAAGCGAACAATACCAGAATGCTGGCGAAGTAAAGCCGAGCGCTCATTGCGCGCAACTCCCGGGAACGAAACTAGATCTTACTCTGGAATGTCAGTTGATGTTATCAGGCGTTTGCGCTCAAAATCCCGCCGGCGTTTTGAGTGAAATCGGGAGTGGGTGTTGAAAAAGTCACGGTGATTAGCAAGCTGAATGGAAGTAAAAGCATGGTAAAAGAAGAAGAAAATCCTTGCCATGTTGTGCTGGATCACCATTTTCGGAGGCGTGCTAATCATGATGGGGCAACATTCTCGCTGGGAAGCGTTGTTCTACTACTTTCGCCTGGAAGACCAGGTTCCTGAGAATCATCTGCTGCGCCTGATCGACAAACACATTAGTTTTGAGTTTGTGCGGCAACAATTGAAAGCCAGCTACAGTGAGACCGGTCGGCCCTCGATTGATCCCGAACTCCTGCTACGCATTCTGCTGATCGGTTATCTATACGGCATCACCAGTGAACGCAAACTGGTAGAAGAACTACGCATGCATCTAGCATGGCGGTGGTTCACCGGTCTTAGCTTCGATCAAGAGATTCCGCACCATTCCACGTTCTCCAAGAACCGACACGGACGATTTCAGGAGTCGAAGTTGTTCGAGCAGTTGTTTGAGCAGATTGTGCGGCAGTGTGTGGAAGTGGGATTGGTCGAGGGCAAGCAGCTGTCGGTGGACGGCAGTTTCGTGGAAGCCAATGCGGCGAAGGAGAGTCGCATACCGCGGGAGCAGTTAGGGGAAGCGGCCCAGGTCAACCACACCCTGCGTCAGTATCTGAAGGAGCTAGAAGAACAGAACCCGGTGGAAGAACCGGTGCATAGGCAAGATCAGGTGTCGACCACGGATCCCGATTCGACCTACGCCACGAAGGGCGGTACCCCGGCGCGGCTGGGGTACTACGACAACTATTTGGTCGACAACCACAGTTGCGTGATCGTTGGAGTCCAAGCCACAGCGGCACGCATGAGTCAGGAGACGGTCGCGGCACAAGACATGATCACCCGCTTTGTCCAGCGGCAAGGACGAGAGCCAGCCTCCCTAGCAGCCGATGCCACCTATGGCAATGGGGAGTTTCTGCAATGGTCGCTGGATCGTGGCATCACGCCTTACATGCGCACGCGAGACAGTGTTCTGCGAAAGAACAATCCCGGCTATGGCCCTGAGCGGTTTACCTATCTGCCCGAGAGCAACAGCTACCGTTGTCCTGCCGGAGAGCAACTGAACTATGTCGGCTTGAACGTTCGCAATCGCGCCCGTGCCTATATCGGCAGCGCCAAACGCTGCGGAGCGTGCTCACAAAAAGCGCAATGTACGACTGGACGATATAAATATCTCGCCATTCACATCCATGAGTCGGCACGACGACGCGCACGGGAGTTAGCGAACACGCCCGAGTTTTCCACGGCACAACGACAGCGAAAGAAAGTCGAGGCCTTGTTTGCGGAACTGAAGAATCAGATCGGACTGCGCCGCTTGCGCTTACGACGCATGAAATTCGTCCGCGAGCAGTTCTTTCTGGCAGCGGCTGCGCAGAACATTAAGCGACTGGTGCGCTTCCTCAGCCCGCCAACCCCACCGCTGGTCCTCACCGCCTACCAACGAGAACAAGAACTCGGCAGCACCCACCCCAGCCCGCACTAGATCGGCACCAATCATAGAGTTTTTCAACAACCACGCGATTTAACAACAGCCAGCCCGAATCAGGCCCGGCGAAGGTTGCGCATCATGAAGAAAACATTATTATTCACATTGCGAGGAATCGTCGCCTAGGAAAACGCTCATGAGAACAACGCTCACGGACTATCAGCGCAGAATCGCACAGGACCGGATGACCTTCGATCATCTTCTGTCCTCCGAGCTTAAACACTCCCTGCATCGGGCGTCTCTAGCGTGCGCTGAAAATAACAAGGCGGAGACGGGCATCATCGATTTGTTTTGTGGGCTGTACCTCGAATCCCAAAAGGAAGTTGCAGACCATTTCCGGGGAGACTTCGATGCCGTACTCAAGCAGAACTTCCCGAAGCACCGTTTCGGTGATCAAGGCTCCATCCCTCAGGCTGTGCTCGACAAGGCCACTTCGGATGACTCTGGTGGGTTCAGTTACCCCTTGAAATATAGTGACGAACTTTTGCGTCTCCTATGGCTGGCGACAACACTCGCGAACGCCGTGGGCAAGAAGGCATCGAAG
>Ga0209648_10002654_pt1 | contig 14894 bp, 11 predicted proteins | sample GraSoi2013_115cm_FD_185830 | JGI IMG/M metagenome (GOLD analysis project Ga0209648, IMG submission 185830) | Grasslands soil microbial communities from the Angelo Coastal Reserve, California, USA - Sample 9_17_2013_115cm (SPAdes) (version 2) | ecosystem: Environmental > Terrestrial > Soil >...
CATATGACCCGCCGGGGAACCCTGGCTTACTACCTCGCGGCCTGGGTGATTGGCTGCTTTGTGGTGGCATTTCTGCAATGGCTCGGCGAGGCCATCGCCGGAAACTTTCGGACGGCGTCGATCCTGTTGACGACTTACTTTTTTGCTCTGATTTTTGGGGCCATCGCGATCTTGCTTTTTGCCTTCCTGCTGCGCAGGTCGATGCGGCTGCTGAGGACGCATGCTGTGTGGGCCTGGTCCTTGTGGGGAGCCACTTTAGCGTTCCTGGAGATTTTGTCTCTCATTCATGCGCAAAGCGCGCTCTTGTCGTTTCGTTCCGGTGAGTTTGGCGAAGTCCTTTTTGCGGCGGTTCTGAACGCGGCCGACTCTCTGGCCGGCCGAAACCTATGGCAAGCGCCGATCGCGGGCGCGATCACGGCCGTGGTGCTGTGTCTGGTGGACCGGGCGTTCGCTTACGCCAGTGAGGCCGCCGAGCCGAAACGGTCTCCGGCATGAGATCGCAAGCGGCGACGGAGGGTTGCATTCGTTCGAACGACCGTCTATCCTGAGAGCAGGTTGCGGAGATGTTTACCTCCTTTTATTAGCTCGCCGATTTACCCGCCGTCGTTGTGACGGTGTCATGCATCGTTGTCGCAACGTTCTTAAAGCCCATAATTCGTCCTTTTAGGCAGGCGCGCCATGGCGACACTCACTCTATTTGAAAAGCTAGACAACATCGAATCGCGTTATCAGGAACTCACGGCTCAACTCTCATCGCCGGAAGTTCTCGGCGATTCCGCGCGTTACCAGAAGCTTGCCCGCACGCACGCCGATCTTTCCGCGATGGTGGAAAAATATCGGCAGTGGAAAGAATTGGAAAAGGGCGTGCGCGAGGCCAAGCAGATGATGGTGGAAAGCGATGACGCGGAAATGAAGCAACTCGCGCACGAAGAAGAGCGCCAACTACTCGAACGCAAGGAGATCGTGGAAAATGAGCTGAAGCGGCTGCTCCTGCCGAGAGATCCGAACGACGAGAAAAACGTCATCCTCGAAATTCGCGCCGGTACCGGAGGCGACGAGGCGGCGCTATTCGCGGCGGAACTGTTTCGAATGTACTCGCGATATGCGGAATCGCAACGGTGGCGCATCGAGGTGCTGGAAAGCTCGCCCTCTTCGCTGGGAGGCGTGAAAGATATCGTCGCGGCGATTCAAGGCGATAAAGTCTATTCCAAGCTGAAGTATGAGAGCGGCGTGCACCGGGTGCAGCGCGTGCCCGCCACCGAGCAGCAGGGACGCATTCACACCTCCGCGGCTACCGTGGCCGTACTGCCGGAAGCCGACGAGATCGATATCAAAATTGAAGCCAAAGATTTGCGTATCGATACGTTTTGCTCTTCCGGTCCCGGCGGACAGTCCGTGAATACGACTTATTCGGCCGTGCGCATCACGCACTTACCCAGTGGGCTGGTGGTCTCGCAGCAGGACGAAAAATCGCAGATCAAGAACCGCGCCAAGGCCATGCGCGTGCTTCGCGCGCGGCTTTACGAGATGGAGCAGCAGAAGCAGCATGAGCAAATCGCCGCGGAACGCCGGGGTCAAATTAAGACCGGCGACCGGTCGGAAAAAATTCGCACATACAATTTTCCGCAGAACCGAGTGACCGACCACCGCATCGGGCTCACGCTGCACCAACTGAGCGAGTTCATGGACGGCAAACTGGCGGCGATGGTAGACGCGCTGGTGACGCACTTTGAGGCAGAGCGGCTGAAACAGGAGTTGGTGGAAGCGTGAAGCTGGCGACGAGTTCGGGAGTTGGCCGGGCTGCAGATGAAGTTCGTGCAGCGTTGAGCGCGGCCATCGCGCGCCTAGAGGAATGCGCCATTCCTTCCGCGGCGCTCGCGGCGGAGCTGCTGTTGATGCATGTCCTGGGACGAGAACGTGTCTGGCTTTATGCCCATCCTGAGTACAAATTGAACGCCGAAGAGGTGGCGGCCTACGCCCAACTGATCGACCGTCGCAGCCAAGGTGTTCCAACTCAGTACCTCACAGGGCGCCAGGAGTTTTGGGGCCTGGAATTCGAAGTAGGTCCGGGCGTGCTGATTCCGCGGCCGGAGACTGAGCATGTGATCGAAGTTGCGCTCGCGCGGCTAGGTCCGCGGCAGTCAGAGGCGCTGCGAGTGGCGGATGTGGGAACCGGGTCCGGGTGCCTCGCGATTGCTCTGGCGCACGAATTGCCGCGTGCAAAGATCGTCGCCACCGACATTTCGGGGGCGGCTCTCGATTATGCGCGAAGAAATGCAGCCCGCCACCTCGTCTTGGATCGCATCCAGTTTTGCGAGGCAAATCTGCTGGGAGCTCATAGGGATCCTGCAGGTCTCTCTCAGAGCCGATTCGATTTGATTGTCAGCAATCCGCCGTATGTCGGCCTCCGCGACGCCGCGACTTTGCCTAGCGAGGTGCGCGAGCATGAGCCTGCTGAAGCACTCTTTGCGGGAGATCGGGGCCTGGATCTTTACCCGCCTCTTATCGACGAAGCGGCACGGGCGCTTTGCCCAGACGGGATTTTTGTGACCGAGATCGGCTACAACGGAGCGGAATATGTCGGTTTGCTGTTGGCCGGGCCGGTTTGGTCCGATCTACGCGTTGCACGCGATTTGGCCGGAATCGAGCGCGTAATGTCAGCCCGGCTCGCAGGCAAACGAGCAAGCTGACGGGTAGTGGGTCAGTTTGAATTTTGACCTCCTGTGTCACGATCAAGAAAATTCAAACTGACCCGCTACCAGCTGACGATATTTCTCATTCCTTCTTAAGCGCTCCTCACATGGCGTTCTGCCGACGCGTTTCCCCCCGAGCGAGTGTAGTGAGACAATGAGCGACAAGGTTCATGCCTAAGCTCGCGCATTTTCGTGCCAAGCGAGAAGCCTCGCCGCTTCGGCTGGAGACAACTCCCATCCTGCATGTGGATATGGATGCGTTCTTTGTTTCCGTGGAGTTGCTCGAGCGTCCCGAGTTGCGCGGTAAGCCCGTCGTCGTGGGAGGGCAGCCGGATCGCCGCGGCGTGGTGGCGGCGGCAAGCTACGAGGCACGCACCTTTGGCATTCATTCGGCAATGCCTCTCCGCACCGCAGCAAAGCTCTGCCCTCATGCTATTTTCCTGGAAGGCCGGCACGATCTCTACGCGGAGTGGAGCGACCGCATCGCCACGATCCTCTCCCGATTCTCGCCGGTGGTGGAGATGGCTTCGATCGACGAAGCCTATCTCGATCTTTCTGGGACGAGTCGGCTGCACGGACCTCCGCTGGCGGCCGCTCACGCGCTGCTGACGGAAATCGGCGCGCAAACTAGACTGCCCAGCTCCGCGGGGCTGGCGCGCAGCCGTTTGGTCGCCAAGGTCGCTTCCGATCAAGCCAAACCGCGCGGCCTGCTATGGGTTCCCGCTGGCGCCGAAAGCAAATTCCTCGAACCGCTCTCGGTGCGCCGTATTCCGGGAATCGGGCGCGTCACGGAAGCGGCGCTGCGAGCAACCGGTATCGAAACCGTCGGGCAGCTCGCCGCGATCCCGCAGGAGCGCTTGGAAGAGTTCTTCGGACGATGGGGCACGGCGCTCTACCGCAAAGCGCGCGGGGAAGATTCCTACGAGTTCTTTGTCGATGCGGAGCCGAAATCGATTTCTCACAGCCACACTTTTGGATCGGATACGAAGGATCAAGCGACGCTCGAATCGATGCTCAGCCGCCTCTGCCAGAAAGGCTCGAAGCGCCTGCGCGATGCGGCGCTGGACGCTCGCACGGTCACGCTGAGAATCCGGTACTCAGGATTCCAAACCGTCACGCGCGCGAAGACGTTGCCGGAGCCGACTCATTTCGATTCGGTGCTGCTGGCGACCTTGCGGCGGCTCTTCGAAGAGCATTGGGAGCGCCGGCCAGTGCGCCTGATCGGAATCGAATTTGGCACGTTCTCCCATGGCGCAAACCAGCTGGATCTCTTCGACCCCGAGAGACGCGAGAAGCTCGAGCGCCTGGCACGGGCGGCCGATCAACTCCGCGATCGCTTCGGTTTTTCGAAGTTGCAGCTCGGGGGATCGCTCGGTAGCTCGGAAGACCACTAATCCGGCGGAGCCTTCACCTCCCCAAGCGGGGCCGTTCCGAAAAGCAGATCCCTCGTCGCGCGGGACTTTGTGGCGCCCGAAAACCTCAATAGCCGCGGGGCAATCTTGGCTAGCTGCGTTACTTCGATCTTCTTGGCCTCGCCTTTCGGCAGGCGCATAATCGCGGCATGACTCCCCGCGAGCTTGCAGCAGAGATCTGTCGCAAACTGCATGCCTCCGGCTTTCAAGCCTATCTTGTAGGAGGGTGCGTGCGTGACCTGGTGCTGGGCCGCGAACCCGAGGATTACGACGTGGCCACCGATGCGCATCCTGCGCAAGTGCAGGAACTCTTTCCGTCGAGTGTCGACGTGGGGGCGCGGTTCGGAGTCATTCTGGTCGCGGAGGAAGGCGCGCAAGTGGAGGTCGCTACTTTCCGTTCCGACGTGGGCTATTCGGACGGGCGGCATCCGGATCAGGTTGAGTATTCGAAATCGCCAGAAGAAGATGTCAAACGCCGGGACTTTACGATTAACGGCCTGATGCAGGATATGGAAACGCAGCAAATCCTGGATTTCGTGGGAGGGCGCGAGGACCTGCGGCGGGGAATTGTGCGCGCCATCGGCACCCCGGAAGTACGCTTCCGAGAAGACCGGTTGCGAATGGTACGCGCGGTGCGTTTTGCGGCCCGTTTCGGCTATAGCATAGAGCCGGCGACCTTTCAGGCTATCGCGGCGGCCGCTCCGCATATCACGGCCGTGTCTGCCGAACGGCTGCGCGACGAAATCACCAAGCTCCTGACAGAGGGAGCAGCCCGCCGCACCTTTGAACTGCTTGACACAACAGGCTTGCTCAAAGCCTGCTTGCCGGAGATCGTGGCGATGAAGGGGGTCGCTCAGCCACCCGAATTTCATCCCGAAGGAGATGTCTGGGTCCACACGCTCCTGATGCTCGAAAATTTGCCCCCTAGCCCGCCCGCGACGCTTGCCTGGGCGGTTCTGCTGCACGATGTAGGGAAACCCCCGACATTTGTGCCTGCTCAAGAGACGGGCGACCGGATTCGCTTCGACGGTCACGCAGAGATTGGCGCCCGGATGGCTACGGCGATCTGCCGCCGCCTTCGTTTTTCAGTGAGCGACACGGAACAGATCGAGGCCCTAGTGGCTAACCATCTGAGGTTCAAGGACGTCTTTCAAATGAAGCCGGCGACGCTCAAGCGCTTCGCGCGCCTGCCGGGCTTCGAAGAGGAGCATCTGGAGCTTCACCGACTGGACTGCCTGGCAAGTCATGGTAATCTCGATGCTTACGAGTTCGTCAGGCGCTTTTTGCGAGAGACACCACCGGAGGAGGTTCGGCCGCCGCGTCTGCTTACGGGAGAGGATTTGAAGGCCATGGGCTTCAGGCCGGGGCCGCGATTCAAGGAGATCCTCCACGCTGTGGAGGAGGGACAGCTGGAGGGGCGTCTCGTAAGGCGGGAGGACGCTATGGATTTCGTCAAGCGTGAGTATCAAGGCACCAGGTAAAGAGGAAAGACAAGGCTCTGTCTTTCAAAATGTTATAATGTAGGGGCAGTTTAGTGAGGCGGCGGTTGGGCTGGCTTTAGCGTGTTATGCTCATATTAGTTTAGTTCAAGTTTATAGAATCATTTGCACCCAATGCTTTCCTGGTCTCATCTAACGCAACATGGTGAGACACATGCTCGTCAAGTGGGTATGTATCGCCAGGGGGTAGTATGGCTGAAAAAACTGAGAAAATTGTAGTCCCACCTGAATTACCGGTATTACCGGTCCGCGATACGGTGCTGTTTCCGGGCGGGGTATTGCCGCTAACCGTGGGGCGCGAGAGTTCCTTGGCCTTGTTGAATTCCTTGCAGGGCGAAGAGCGCGTCTTAGCGGTCATAGCCCAACTAGATCCTCGGGTGGAGGATCCCACCGAGGTAGACCTGCACCGTGTAGGCACTATGGCCAAGTTGCACAAGACGGTCAAGATGCCCAATGGCAATCTGGTGGTGTTTGTCGAAGGCTTGGAGCGCATTCGAATTGTGTCTGTAAGCAGCCTGAAGCCATTCTTGAGCGCGAAGGTCGAGCCCGTGGCAAACCTGATCGGTTCGCGGGATACGGAACTTTCGGCGCTGGAGCGGAATGCGCGGGAGCTTTTCCGGGATGTAGTGGCGCGGTCGCCGCAGCTCTCGGATGACCTGCAGACCGTGGCCTTGAACATTGAGGATCCTGTCAGGCTGGCAGATTTCATTGCCGCTAACCTGCCTTCGCTGACAACCCTGCTGCGGCAAGAGCTGCTGGAAACAGCCGACGTCCGCCGGCGGCTGGAGACGCTTGTTCGCGAACTCTCCAAGGAGATCGAGGTTCTGGATCTGCGTAACAAGATCCAGGAACAGGTTCAGGAGCAAGTGAGCCAAAGCCAGCGCGAGTATTTGCTCCGCGAGCAAATGAAGGCGATTCAGAAAGAGCTGGGCGAGTCTGATGACACGCAGGCGGAAATCGACGAACTGCGAACCAAGCTGGACGAGTCCGGCATGCCCGCGGAAGCACGCAAAGAGTGTGACCGCGAGCTAAAGCGATTGCAGAAGATGACTCCGGCCTCGGCTGAGTACATGGTGGCGCGCACCTATCTGGAATGGATGACTGCGCTGCCATGGACGAAGTCTTCCGGCGCGCCGGAAATCGATATCGCCAACGGGCAGAAAATTCTGGACGAGGACCACTACGACCTCGAGAAGGTGAAACAGCGCATTCTCGATTATCTGGCGGTCAAGAAGCTGCAGCCGGGAATGAAAGGCCCAATCCTGTGCTTCCTTGGACCTCCAGGCGTGGGCAAAACGTCCCTGGGTAAGTCGATCGCGCGAGCGCTCGGACGCAAGTTCGTGCGCATCTCGCTAGGCGGCATGCACGACGAGGCGGAAATCCGGGGACATCGCCGGACGTATATCGGGGCTTTGCCCGGACAGATCATCCAAGGGCTGCGCCGCGCAGAGGTAAATGATCCCGTCTTCATGCTCGACGAGGTCGACAAGCTGGGCCGGGACTTTCGAGGCGATCCTTCTTCGGCGTTGATGGAGGTCCTTGACCCGGAACAGAATTCAGCATTCCGCGATCACTATCTCGACGTGCCGTTTGATCTCTCGAAAGTGCTGTTCATCGCGACGGCGAACTGGATTGATCCCATTCCAGAGCCTTTGCGAGATCGCATGGAGATTATCGAACTGGCGGGTTACACCGAGGTCGAGAAGGTTCACATCGCGAACCGGTACCTCATTCCGAAGCAGGCGAGCGAGCACGGGCTGAAGGTGGGCGAGCAGATCGAGTTTACGGACGACGGCTTGCGCGAGGTGATCCATAGCTACACGCGCGAAGCCGGGGTTCGTAACCTGGAACGCGAAATCGCCACCATCACCCGGAAGCAGGCGCGACGTCTGGCAGAGGGTAAGACTGACAAGATGGTGGTGACGCCAGAGGCGGTTCGCGAGACGCTCGGCGTTCCACGGTTCCGCGCCGAACGAGAAGTCGAGGATCGCGTCAAGCAACCCGGCGTTTCGATCGGCTTGGTCTGGACGCCGGCGGGCGGCGATATCGTCTTTATCGAGGCGACTCGCATGCGCGGCGGCAAGCAGTTCACCATGACCGGGCATCTGGGCGAAGTCATGCAGGAGTCGATGACTGCGGCGCTCTCTTGGGTCCGTGCCAACTCAGAGCGTTATGGTATCGATTCTGACTTCTTCCGTAAGCAGGATATCCACATCCACGTACCATCGGGTGCGGTGCCCAAGGACGGACCATCGGCGGGCGTCGCCATGGTCACGGCGCTGGTGAGCTTGCTGAGCGGAAGACCGGTTCGGCCCAGGGTAGCAATGACAGGAGAGATATCGCTCTCCGGATTCGTTCTGCCCGTTGGCGGGATCAAGGAGAAAGTGCTCGGCGCAAAGCGTGCAGGTATCCGCGAGGTGATTCTGCCTTCGGAAAACGAGCTGAACGTGGCCGAGGACTTCCCGGAAGGGCTGGAAGGAATACAGATTCACTACGTGAAGACCGCAGAGCAGGCTCTGGATCTGGCGCTTGGCCCGGCGCTGGCGGGCTTCTCACTCGACGTGGCGCCAAGGGCTCCGCAGGCGCCCTCGCCCGCTTCGCCGGCGGTACACTAAGCACGACAATAAGTCGGATCTAACAAAGAGGCTGGCCGATATCGGCCAGCCTCTTTCTTTTTTGCAGATTTTACTTGCGCCGAGCGGGCTCCTTGCCTCACGTTGGGCGCCATGGCAGCGCGGCGAAAGCTCTTCCTTACGCATGCGGGCGAGTTAGCACATCGCCTGGTGAGCGCCATCACCGGCGACGGTATGACCAGGGCATTTGTTCGCGGCTATGCAGCGCGGAACGAACGGCAGAAAGTGGTCGCGAATACCGAGCGGCTTCGGGAGATGGAATCGACGATCAGCCGCGAAGCATTGCTGCTGACCGCGGCCGAAGTGCAGCGGCTTTTGCCGCGTGCTTTCGGGTTGTTGCCCAATTCTCACTCCGAAGATCATTCTGAGAAGCGGAACGTATGCGACCTTTTCTACGCCGAGTTTCTCGAAGCCCTAGGCCGGGCAATCGAGTGGCCGAGGGGGGAAGCCGAAGCGGGCGCCCAAGAGTTCCACAGAGATCTGGAAATGTATGCGAGATGGCGCGAGCGACTTCCCACCTTGCCAGCGCGGAGTAAGTCCAGCGGAGGGAACAGCCCGTTCCCTGATCGCTGCGCGATTTTGCTTGATTCGGCGATGATGGAGCAGGCACGGCGCGCCGCGGCAGAATTTCAAGCGGAACTGTTGCGTTTGGGCACGCGTATTTTCGGGCAGCTTGGAAGCGTTCCGCAGCGAAGAACGTCGGCCAATACGAGGGGTCGGAACGCCAGCACTCGCGGCCTGGGACGCGCGGGAGGCGATAGAAGTAGGAAGGAACAGTTGGCGCGCAGGCCAGCGAAGAAAGGCAGCCGCCCGCGAAGTCGGCGGTGAAGCGATCGAATAAATCTGCTAAGGCGAACTGCAAAGCGCAACGATTGCCAGTCGTTGCGCTAAAGGAACGGAAGGAGAAGAGCGAGCGCCGGCTTAGACAACCAGCAGTCGCCGCCTTCCAAGCAACAGGACTCCAACACTTAGCCCTGTGAGCAACAGAGCAGAAGGTTCAGGCGCAGGTGTTGGGTCAGGAGCAATACTCGAATCCGTGCTCCATTTGGCGCCATTCGAGCCAGCCGTGAGATAAACATCCTCAGTAAGCGAATAAGGCGCCGTAGCATTATTTGTAAACGACTGAGCTGCGTTGTAGCTCGAAGAGAACGGCCCCAGCGTCCCAATCAGCGTTGTTTCCTGGAGAGCGGTATTTGTGTTGTCGACATAGGCCGAATAAGCTACGGTGCCGCCGCCGGAAACTAAGGTCCCCGACGATTGCAAGGCCCACAGAGGATTGGCAGCGGTGAAGTCGGTGGCGCTCAATTGGATCTCTAACGGCGCAGCATTGCCGCTGGTGGTTGCGTTGAGCGAGGAAAGATCCATGGTTGCACTGCTGCCACCCGTACTATCACCACTCGTCATGTTGATTACCCACGCGCCAACGCTACCACTGAACATGACGCAGGTCTCCGTACCGCCACCGCAGGAACTGCCAAGAATGACGCCGGAAGTGAAACCACCACTCGTCAACTGCAACTCAAGTGTATCTGCCTGCGCGCTCGTTGCGCACACGCACAAAGCCGCAACAATAAGTGCCGCTAAAAGTCCCGATACAGCAGAAGCCCGAACCTTATGGAACCGACCCATACCTCTAACCTCCCTTGGCCCTGGATACCCTCAGCTTCTATAAGCTAAGCATTTTCATTTCCAAACGCGCGCGCCGGGATGCGCTCTTATTTCGTAAAATTCGAGTCCAAACACCTTTAAATTACCGTTTTCGGGAACCACACGGCAAAAGATGGCAAAGCAGTTCACCCGTGCGCCGGCATCTTGCCCGGTGGAAGTGAGAGATCCCGTTCGTCTCGAGGCGTTTGGAATATGAAGAGGCATCCTGATCGAGTTCGACAGGAACGCAATATCATTTAAGAGAAAATTATTTCACCCTTGCACCCAGTGCGTCAGAGGTGGAATCGCATGCGGTTCGCCTCGCGGCCGCCAGTACCGATCCGGTATGGGCGCATCATCGTATTGCTCGCAGATGTCCTTTCGACAAGGTGCGCCTGTTTTCGTAGGAGAATGACACTCATTGTCGAAGTCAGTGCATGGCTTGACGCGACGGATTCAGGCAAATAGCATGATCTTTTGCGTGGATTTGGCGCGGAATGCGCGATTTGAGCGCTTCGGCGAATCATACGCTCGGGCGAAGGTGTGAAGGTGAATCGATGCTTGGATTGCGGAGCTGAACGCGAGATCGATCAGTGTCCGGGGTGCGGGCTGACATCGGCGGCGGCGGAAGTGGTGCTGCGGCGGAGGTTGGTGCGGCGGACTGCGCTGTTGCTCGTCGGCGCGATTATTTTTGTGCCGGCGAGCCAGGTCTTCCCGCCATTGGAAGAAGACGGCATCCTGATTTTTGTGGGCGTGTTGTTTTTTGTGGTGCTGGCGCTGGGATTGTGGATGGTGAGACGCGCGAGCCGCGGCGGGGAGATCGAAATTATCAAGCGCATTTATTTTGGGCTGCTGCCGGTGCCGTGGATTCTGGCCGCGCTTTTATTCGTCAACGGTAAATTCGATGCGGACCCTCCGCGGCGGGAGATGGCTTCGGTAGTGGGGAAATTCAGCATGCCCGGATTGCTGCGGACCGAGCGGCTGGTGGTGACGTCGTGGCGCGAAGGGCGGGCCGTCGAGCGTCTGCAAGTGAGCCGGGATGATTACGGCCGGTTCCGGCCGGGCGATTCGGTGATCGTGGAAGTGCAGTCCGGGGTGGTGGGAATTCCGTGGGTGTATGCGGTGTATAGACCCTAGACATTTTTTCGCTCCTGGGGTCCTCGCCTTCAATCGTGTTGAGGTGGGCTTTTGGCGCGGCGGGTGGTGGTGCTCGGTGGTGGATTTGGCGGCTTGCAAGCCGCCATCGGACTCGACCGGCTGCTGGCGAAAGAAGATGAAATTGTGCTCGTAAGCGAGCAGAATTTTTTGCTATTCACGCCCCTTTTGCCGCAAATCGCTTCGAGCAGGATCAATCCGCGCCACATCGTGCAGACGGTCCGGGACATTCGCGGGAAACGCCGGTTCGGGTTTCGCCGCGATACCGTGGCGAGCATCGACGTCAGTGCGCGGCGGGTGAACTTCGCTGCTTCTTTGGCTTCCGGGGCTGGACCTTTTGAAACAATTGATTATGACGCGCTGGTGATCGCGCTGGGGAGCCGCAGCGCCTATTTCGGCATCGACGGCGCGAGCGAGAATACGTGGGACTTCAAGACGCTGGAAGACGCCGTGGTGCTGCGCGATCACGTGCTCGACATGTGCGAGCACGCGGACCACACGACGGACGAAGCCGCGCGGCGCGACTTGCTGCGATTTGTGATCGTTGGCGGCGGGTACACCGGCGTAGAGCTGATCACAGAGCTCAGCGATTTCTTCACCGAATACGTACTGCGCAAGTACCGGGGCATCCGGGCCGGCGATGTGCAGCTGATCGTGGTGGAAGCGACGCCGGAAATCCTGCGCGGGATTTCCGAGCGGCTGAAGGCGCATGCGCTCGGGCGACTCAATGCGCGCGGCATTGAGGTGCGCACGTCGGCGAAAGTGACGCGCTGCGGCGAGGATTTCGTGGAGATCAATGGCGTCGAGAGGATTCGTTCGGCGACGATTGTGTGGACCGCGGGAGTGCGTGCGAACCCGTTGGTGGAAGCTTTGCCAGGCCCGCACGACCGCGTGGGACGCGCGGTAGTGAATTCGGGGCTGCAGCTGGAGGGGCATCCGGAAGTCTTCGTTACGGGAGATTCGGCCGCAGCGGTGACGGCTCCAGCTCCGCAGGTGGCTCCGGTGGCCATCGCGCAAGGAGAGATCGCGGCGCGCAATGTGGCGCATTTTTTGCGCGGAGAGGCGCTGGAGCCGTACACGTACAAGAATCAGGGCATGCTCGTTTCGCTGGGGATGGATTATGCGGTAGTGAGCATCGGACGGCTGCAGTTCAGCGGATATTTTGCGTGGCTTTTCTGGAATGCGGTGCACCTGTACAAGCTGGTGGGGCTGAAAAAGCAGTTGCAGGTGGCCATCGACTGGCTGCTAGGCACGGTATTTCCGCGCGATGCTTCGATTTTGAGGCGGCCTGTGAGATGCAGGATTTGCGAGGGGACAGCGCAGGAACGTTTGCGAGCGAGGGCGGGCGGGTGATCGCCGGCGCATCGCGACTGTGTCGCCCCTACGGGGCTTTCTGTTTCCGGCGCAAGCTTACCCACCGCTTCCGCGCTGGGCTAAATTGTGTCGTCCCTGACGGGACTTCAGCCGGGAGAGAGACTTTTGGCCTGTTTCTGCACAAAGTAACCGCCGAGGTAGATGACCGACGCGATCTAGAGGTAGCGGAGGTCCATGGGGTGGGGAAGCTGCAGATCGAAGACGCGATTTTCGGCCACGAGACGCATGTTAATGCGATAGGCAAAGCCGACATCTTTGATCAGCCAGTCGGCGGAGGCGAGCGGTTCGGCGGGGAGACTGGCGGGGTCCCAGAGAAGTTCCTTGCCTTTGTGCTCGATTTTGGCGGAAGCAAGGTCAAAAACTTTGCGTTCGTGGATTTGAATCAATAGGAAGCGATCGCCGATTTGAAGCAATAGGGGATCGCCTTTCTTACTTTCCCAATACACATTCCAATTCTTAACGGGCTGATCGTCGACTCGCAACAGGGCTTCCGTGATCGGCTTCCAGGCGACGGGCTTGTTTTTATCGGCGGCGAGAGCGGGGCTTGTGGTGACAAGAGCGGGGATCAAGAACAAGCAAATCGTCGGAAAGCAGATCCCTCGGTCGCCGCGGCGACCTCGGGATGACAGCATAACGTGGATTGCGCCGTGCATGGCTACATGCGAATTTCGGAGAAGGATTTGTCGAGGAGGCCGATGGCTTCGTCGACGTCGCCTTTGGAGATATTGAGCATGGGCGAGAGACGGACGACATTGCCGTAGAGGCCGCCTTTGCCGATGAGCAATCCGTTTTCGCGGGTGCGCTCGAGCAATTGGGTGGTCTCTTGCGGAGCGGGCTCTTTGGTAACGCGATCTTTGACCAGTTCGAGGCCTTGCATCAGGCCCTTGCCGCGCACATCGCCGATAAGAGGATGCTTCTGCTGCAACTCTTCGAGTCTTGCGCGGAAGTGAGCGCCGACAGTGTCGGCGTTGACGCGCAGATGTTCTTCTTCGATGACTTCGATGGTGGCGCGGGCGGCAACGCTGGTGACGGGGTTGCCGCCGAAGGTGGAGATGGTAAGGCCGCGATAAGACGCGGCGAGCTCTTTGGTCGTGACCGTGGCGCCGATGGGCACGCCATCGCCCATGCCTTTAGCGCAGGTGATGATGTCGGGGATGACTTCCCAGTGCTCGATGCCGAACCAATGCTTGCCGGTGCGGGCGAAGCCGGTCTGCACTTCATCGGAGATGAAAAGGCCGCCATATTTTTTGACGGCATTGAAGACGATCTTGAAGTATTCGGGCGGAGGCGTGATGAATCCGCCGACGCCCTGAATGGGTTCGGCGATGAAGGCGGCGATGTGGCCGCTGGTGCCGGTCTGAATGAGATTTTCGACGTCGTTGGCGCAAGCCACGCCGCAATCCGGATATTTCAAGCCGAGCGGGCAGCGGTAGCAGTAGGGGCTGATCGCGTGGGCCACGCCGACGCTGACCACGCCCGCGGCGCGCCAGGGGCCCTGAGCAGTGACCGACTTGGCGAGAGTGGATGCGCCGGAATAGCCGTGCCGCAGCGCGATGACGTCGAAGGAGCCGGTAGCCATTCGGGCCAACAGGAGAGCGGCTTCGTTGGCCTCCGTGCCGGAATTACTGAAAAAGCTGCTTTGCAATTTGCCGGGTGCGATCTGGGCGACTTTTTCGGCTAGTGCCACGATCGCCTCGGTGGGATACAGTGTAGAGGTGTGTTGCAGGCGATCGACCTGAGCTTTGATCTTCGAGGTGACTTTAGGGTTGGTGTGGCCGACGGAAATGGTCAGAATGCCGCCGAAAAAGTCCAGATACTTGCGGCCTTCGAGGTCCCAGACGTATTGCATGTGAGCACGGTCGGCGACCAGCGGATGCTGGTAAAAGTTGGCGACGCAAGGCCAGAGGTACTCCTTATGCTTGCGGACGACCTCTTCGCTTTTGGCCATATTGATTTGCGTTTTTGTTCCCATCAAAGCGCCTCACCTGCGCGGCGGAGATTTGTGGTTCGCCGCAAACGGAAGATTGCTTCGCAAGTTCTGTGCGAGCGGCTTGATTGGAGTCTACTCCGGGGATGAGGAGCCGACAATAGAGCTCGGCGAATGGCTCGGAGATTCGCGTGGTTCACGTTGCTGGGAGAGGCCTAGCCGAGAAAGCTCGATCGTCGGGCTGCAGATCGTTGTGAATTTTCTTAGTCTGCTGGTGACACAGGGCTTGAGCGGGGATACACTGAGGCAAACTTGGACGCAAGGGAGGCCGCGCATGACAATTCAGATTCGTGTCGAGTGCCATGCGGGTTACAAAGCCGATGAGTATCCCTTGCGGTTCATCCTTCGGGGACGGCTCTTCGAAGTTGCGGAAGTGGAAGACCGCTGGTATTCTCCCGGCGCCGTTTATTTCCGGGTGCGCGCCGAAGATGGAAATTTCTATATCCTTCGCCACGATGAGGGTATGGATGTATGGTCGCTAGATGCGTTCCGCA
>Ga0209648_10002656_pt1 | contig 14892 bp, 14 predicted proteins | sample GraSoi2013_115cm_FD_185830 | JGI IMG/M metagenome (GOLD analysis project Ga0209648, IMG submission 185830) | Grasslands soil microbial communities from the Angelo Coastal Reserve, California, USA - Sample 9_17_2013_115cm (SPAdes) (version 2) | ecosystem: Environmental > Terrestrial > Soil >...
TCTCCTGGACGCCGGCGCCGGCTCCGTCATGGGTTCCTACAACCAGGTCAACGGCTGCTACGCCTGCCAGAATCCTGAACTGCTTGGCACGCTGAAAGACCAGTGGGGCTGGGCGGGATTCGTCGCCCCGGACTTCATGTTCGCGGTTCGCGATCCGCTGGCGGCCGCGCGGGCTGGCCTTGACCTCCCGGGGCTGGACGACGCCGAGGGGCGCAGGCCGGAAGACTTCACCAGCGGACGCATCGGCCGGGACAGGCTTGACGATATGGTCACCCGGATGGTCAGCACCATGGTCACGCATGGCCTGCTCGACCGGCCGGCCGCAGTCCCTGGCCCCCCAGCCGCCGAGAGCCTCGAGCTGGCCGCGGAAGCCGCAGCTGCGGGGAGCGTCCTGCTCGTCAACAGAGCAGGAGAGCTCCCCCTCGGGGAAGACGTGAGATCGCTGGCCGTCATCGGCCCGGCCGGGCTGGACGCCATCTACGTGATGGGCGGATCGCCGACCGTGAAACTCCACCCGGAACGGGTGGTTACGCCCCTGGCAGGGATCCGCCAACGGGCGGGAAGCGGCGTCCGAGTCGAGCATGCTCAAGGGTCCTGGGGTGATGTACTGCTTCCGGCGATCCCGTCGGCACGGCTGTCTGCTCCTCAGGTTCCCGGCACCCCGGCCGGACCGGGGGTACTGGCCGAGTACGTCGACGGTCCCGCGGAGACGCCGGGGAAGCGCCTCACCCGGGTAGAGCCCGGCATCGAAGCGACCGGCCCGCCGGCTGGATTCGGACCACAATGGCGTGCCACCTGGACGACCGTCCTGACACCGGACCATGACGGTCACCATCGGTTCAGCCTTGCTGTCGCCGGTAACAGTTCGCTCTATCTGGACGGTGCGCTGGTGACGGCGGGAGCGCGCGAGGCGATCCGCATGATTGACGGGCCTTCGTACGCTCTACAGGCCGTCGTTCACCTGATCGCAGGGCGGCCCGTGACCATTCGGGTCGAGTATGAGACCGGCCCGGCGCTCGTTGTCGAGGAGTTCGGGCTGCGACCGGAGGTCCGGCTCGGCTGGCAGCCACCGGACAGCTTGATTGACGACGCTGCGACCATGGCCGCCCAGTGCGACGCAGCCGTAGTGATCGCCAACCAGGCGTCCGGAGAGGGAATGGACCGGCAGTCGCTGGCACTGCCCGGCGATCAGGACCGGCTTATCACCGAGGTAGCGCACAGGAATCCCCGGACCATCGTCGTGCTCAATACGCCGGGTCCGGTCTTGATGCCGTGGCTGGACAATGTCGCGGCCGTGCTGCAGGTATGGTACCCGGGCGAGCGGTTCGGCACCGCGCTCGCCAGCGTGCTGTTCGGCGATGAAGACCCGGGCGGCCGACTGCCAGTGACCTTCCCTGCCCACGCTGGCCAGGGACCGGTCCAGGCCATCGAGCAGTACCCAGGAACCGGCGGCGTGGCCACTTATACCGAAGACATTCTCGTCGGGTACCGATTCTTCGCAGCGAATAACCAGCAGCCATTGTTCCCGTTCGGCCACGGGTTGTCATTCGCCCGGTTCGCCTACGAAAGCCTGACTGTCCATCGGCCGGGACGCGGCGAGATTCACGTGAGTTTCAGCATAGTGAACGACTCGCCGCGCCCTGGTTATGAAGTTGCCCAGCTCTACCTGCGGTGCCCGGAGGCGGCCGCGGAGCCGCCGCTCCAGCTGAAGGGATTTCAGCGAGTGCACCTGGGAGCCGGGGAACGGCGCACCGTGACGTTCACGCTGACCAGCATGGGCCTCGCGGCCTGGAGCGATCCTGCCGGGTGGACTGTCCACCCCGGCCGCTACGAGGTACTCGTCGGAGCATCCTCCGCCGACGTGCGGCTAAGCGCGTCTGTCGAAGTGACAGATGACGATGGGTCGTGAGGGTGTGGGGAGCATGACCATTACCAGCGAACTGATCGAGCGGTCGAACCGGCTGGGCTCGGACCCGCGGAACACCAACTACGCCGACGGCGAAAGCCGACCAGGCACACCAGGTCCGGCTGCTCGCGGCCGAGCTAGGGACCGACAGCATCCGGGTGAACGGCATCGACCCCGACGGCGTGGTCCGCGGCTCCGGCATCTTCGTCGGTGGCTGGGGGAGCTCAAAACTAGGAGAAAGCGTTCATGACTGCTCACACCAGCGACTCGAAGGTCGCCGAAGCGCTCGCCGCGCTGACCCTGGAGGAAAAGGTCCAGCTGCTCACGGGCCGAGACTTCTGGACCACCTGGCCGATCGAGAAGATCGGGCTGCGCCGCATCCTCGTCTCCGACGGCCCGTCTGGCATCCGCGGCGAGACCTGGGACGAACGCGATCCGTCGCTCAACCTTCCGTCAGCCACAGCGCTCGCGTCTTCCTGGGACCCGGACATCGCACGCCGCTACGGCGCCGCAGCCGCGGTGGAGGCCCGCCGCAAGGGCGTCGACGTGGTGCTCGGCCCGACGATCAACCTGCACCGCTCCCCGCTCGGCGGACGGCACTTCGAGGCGTTCAGCGAGGACCCGGTCCTCACCGCCGACCTCGCCGCCGCCTACGTGAACGGCGTGCAGGACAACGGCGTCGGCGCCACGCCGAAGCACTACGTGGCCAACGACTCCGAGACCGACCGCTTCACCGTGGACGTCCGGGTGAGCGACCGCGCCCTGCGCGAGCTGTACCTGCTCGCATTCGAGAAGGCGGTAACCGAGGCGCGCGCCTGGCTCGTCATGAGCTCCTACAACTCGGTCAACGGCACCACCGCGACCGAGAACGACCTCCTCGAGACCCCGCTGAACAGCGAGTGGGGCTTCGATGGCGTGGTCATCAGCGACTGGACCGCCGTCCGGTCGCTGGAGAGCGCCAGAGCCTCGCAGGACCTCGTCATGCCGGGCCCGGACGGGCCGTGGGGTGACGCCTTGGCGGAGGCCGTTCGCTCGGGTGAGATCCCCGAGGCTGTCGTCGACCGCAAGGTAGCCCGCATCCTTGCCCTGGCGCGCCGGGTCGGTGCGCTCGACGGGTTCCCCGCCGCCGAACCAGCCTGGGTGGAGGACGGTATTGCCTTCGCCCGGCACGCCGCCACCGACGGCACCGTGCTGCTGGAGAACCGCGGCGAGCTGCCGTGGGACCCTGCCCGCCTGCGCTCGGTCGCGGTGATCGGTGACAACGCGGCCAATGCCCGGACACAGGGCGGCGGCAGCGCTACCGTCGTGCCGGAGTACATCGTCTCGCCGCTGGACGGCCTGCGCGCCGCGCTGCCCGGCGTGGACGTCACCTACTCGCGCGGTGCTGTCGTGCAGGAAGGCGTGGCCGAGCTGCCGCTGGCGCAGATGATCAACCCGGCGACCGGCGAGCCCGGCCTGCGGGTCCGGTTCCTGGACGCGGATGGGATCGAGTTGTCCGCCGAGGATCGCCGGTCGAGCATGCTGGTCTGGTTCGGCGGAGACGCCCCGATCGGCCGGTCGGCCACGGTGGAGCTGGCGACGCGATTCACGCCGACCGAGTCGGGCCCGGTCCGCGTCGGCTTCGCCACCGTCGGTCACGGCAAGGTGTACGCCGACGGCGAGCTCATCGTCGATGAGATCACCGAATCCGAGCACACCGACCTCGGCGCCGCGCTGATGGCCCCTCCGACAGCCGCCGCGGAGGTCGACCTCAACGCGGGCACGCCGGTCGAGCTGCGCTTCGAGTACGACCTCGAGGGCCGCACCGGCCCGATGGCCGAACTGTTGTGGCTACGCTTCGGCACCGAGCCGGCGTCCGTGGACTCCGGTGCGCTCATCGCCGCCGCCGCCGAGGCGGCCGCCCAGTCCGACGTCGCGCTGGTCGTCGTCGGCACCAACTCCGTCGTGGAATCCGAGGGCTACGACCGCGGCTCGCTGGCGCTGCCTGGCCGCCAGGACGACCTGGTCCGCGCGGTCGCGGCCGCCAACCCGCGCACCGTCGTGCTGGTGAACGCCGGCTCCCCCGTGCTGATGCCTTGGCGTGACCAGGTCGCAGCGGTGCTCGTGGGCTACTTCGGCGGCCAGGAATTCGGCCACGCCGTCGCGGACGTACTGCTCGGCGTGGCTGAGCCGGGCGGGCGGCTGCCCACCACCTGGCCGGCGGCCCAGTCCGACGTGCCAGTCCTGTCCACCACGCCGGCAGGTGGCGCGCTGGACTATGCCGAGGGAATTCACATCGGCTACCGGGCCTGGCTCAGGCAGGACGCCGCGCCGGCGTACTGGTTTGGCAGCGGCCAGGGCTACACCGACATCGCCCTGGCCGGCGTCCACGCGCCTGCCTCGGTCACCGCCGGGGCATCCTTCCCGGTGACCGTCGAGGTCGAGAACCGCGGCGGGCGCGGCGGGAAGCAGATCGTGCAGATCTACGCGGAACGGCCGGACTCCGCCGTCGACCGCCCGGTGCGCTGGCTGGTCGGCTTCGGGGCCGTGCGTGCGCCGGCCGGCGAGAAGGCACAGCTGCACGTCAGCGTGTCTACCAGGCTGCTGGCCTACTGGCAGGACGGCTGGCGTTACGAGCCCGGCGTGTACCAGCTCCGGGTCGGTACCTCCGCCGTCGACCTGCCGCTGACCGCGAAGGTGGAGCTCGCCTGATGCCTCCGAACCCGCTGATTTCCGGCTTCAACCCCGATCCGAGCATCATCCTGGCCGACGGCGCGTACTACCTCGCCACCTCGACCTTCGAGTACCTGCCCGGCATTCCGGTCTACCGCAGCACCGACCTGGTCACCTGGACGCACATCGGGAATGTGGTGACACGGCCGGAGCAGGTCAGCGTGGACGACGTGCCCACCGGCGGCGGCGTCTGGGCGCCGACCATCCGGTATCGCGAGGGCGTCTTCTACGTCATCGTCACCATCGCGATGAGCCCACGCGGATGCGTCGTCTTTACCGCGACCGACCCGGCCGGCCCGTGGAGCGACGGCACCACCATCGACGGCGTCGACGGCATTGACCCCGACCTGGCGTGGGACGACAGCGGCACGGCATACGTCACCTTCTCCGGGCTGACCACCAGCGGTGAGCAGATGGGCCAGCACCTGGGCATCCAGCAGGTCCGGGCCGACCTAGCCGCGGGCAAGGCGCTCGAGCAGGCGCGCTCGCTGTGGTCGGGCACTGGGCTGAAGTTCCCGGAGGCGCCGCACCTGTACCACCACGGCGACCACTGGTACCTGCTGATCGCCGAGGGCGGCACCGAGCGCGGGCACGGCGTCAGCGTCGCCCGGGGCCCCTCCCCCGACGGCCCGTTCGAAGGGCACCCGGCTAACCCGGTGCTCAGTGCGCGCAGCACGTCCCGCCCGATCCAGAACACCGGGCACGCGGACCTGATCGCCACGCCGGACGGCGGCACGGCGCTGGTCCTGCTCGGCATGCGCCCGCTCGGCCTTACCCAGTCGTTCTCGCCGCTGGGACGCGAAGCGTTCATCACGCCGGTCTCCTGGGCCGACGGCTGGCCGCAGCCGGAACCGGTGCTGCTAGCCCCGCGCGAGACCACCGATGAGGAAGCCTTCGACTTCGCCGACTCGTCCGCACTGGAGGATCCGGGCTGGCTAGCGGTCCGCACGACGCCGGCGTCGGTCGCGGCAGCCGTCGACGGCCGACTGTCGATTACCGGTCGTGCCGGGCTGGGCGACCTGCACCCGCAGTTCGTCGGCCGCCGCCAGCGGCACCTGACCGCCACCGTGTCCACCACCGTCGACGCTTCCGGCGGGGCGGGCGGGCTGGCCGCCCGCTATGACGAGCACCACTGGTTCTGCCTCGAGGTGCGCGGCACGGTCGTTACCGCCTGGGCGCAGGTTGCGGGCCTCGCGCAAGCCTGGCAGGCCACCGTGCCGACTGGCGATGTCGAACTCCGCATGGAGATGACCCCGCCTGCGGCCAGCTTCAACTCCGCAGCGCTGGGCGGCGACCGGATCCGCCTGGTGGCAGGCGGCATACTCGTCGCCGAACTAGACGGGCGCTACTGGACCGCGGAGACCTGCGCGTCCTTCACCGGCCGCGTTATCGGGCTGTACGCGTCCGCGGGCACAGTCAGATTCGCCGACTTCCGGTACCGGGGCACCGACGGCTGATGGACCGCATCCGCTTCGGCGCCGCGTATTACGCCGAGTACCAGCGCCCCCCGGACATCGAGGCCGATTTTGAGCTGATGGCCAAAGCCTGCTTCTCGGTGATCCGGGTCGGCGAGTCGGTCTGGTCGACCTGGGAACCGGAGGACGGACGGTTTGAGCTCGACTGGCTCGAGCCAGTCCTCGACGTCGCCCATCGCCACGACATCGGGGTGATCCTGGGGACGCCGACCTACGCCGTCCCGATGTGGCTGACCCAGCGCTATCCCGATATCGCCGCCGTGACGCCCTCCGGGCACCGGATCGGCTGGGGCGCCCGGCAGGAGGTGAACTTCGCGCACGCCGCGTACCGGTTCCACGCCGAGCGGGTGATCCGCCAGGTGGTGGGCCGTTACCAGGATCACCCGGCCATCGTCGGCTACCAGGTCGACAACGAACCCGGCCTCAGGCTGCTCTACAACACCGACATCTTCGAGAACTTCGTGGACTGGCTCCGCCGCCGGTACGGCACCGTCGACCGGCTGAACGAGGAGTGGGGCCTGGCGTACTGGTCGCACCGGCTGTCACGGTGGAGTGACCTGTGGCATCCGGAAGGCAACTTCCAACCGCAGTACGACCTGGCCTGGCGGCGCTTCCAGGCCGAGCTCGTCACCGAGTTCATCGGCTGGCAGGCCGGTATCGTGCGCGAACTCACCGGCGGGCGCGGGTTCGTCACCACGTGCATCTCCTACGAGCAGCCCGGTATTGAGGACGCCGAGCTGAGCCGGGCCCTTGATGTGACTGCCGGCAACGCGTACTACGAGATGCAGGACTCGCTCATACATCCGAACTCGCTGCCGCGCTCCACCGGCCCGATGGGCTGGGTCGTCCGCGGGCCGTGGGCGGTCACCCAGCTCTCGGACCTCATGTACTCCTCCAAGCAGGCGCCCTTCCTGGTCACCGAGACCAACGCCGGCTCGATCGGCTTCTCCTCCATGAACGAGTCCCCCTACGACGGTCAATGGCGCCAGCTGGCTTGGCTGCTCATCGCACGCGGGGCACGGCTCATCGAGTACTGGCACTGGAACACCATCCCGTTCGGCACCGAGATGTACTGGGGTGGGGTGCTTCCGCATAGCGGAATCCCCGGCCGCACTTACCACGAGATCGCGCGGATCGGCCAGGAACTCCGCCAGGCCGGCGCCGCCTTCGCCGGCGCCGAACCCGACTACGACATCGCGGTGCTCTACGACTCTGATAGCAAGTTCGCGCTGTCGACGCAGGGGCCGCTGCGGGGTGAGCCCTTCATCGACCCCGACTCCTACCGGCACATCCTCGCGGCCTTCTCCCGCGGCATCTTCGACGCCAAGCGACAGCAGCGGCTCGTCCGGCCGCAGCACCTGCTGCCGTCGCGAGGCGGCGAGCCTGACGCCGCCGACGCGGCCGACGCGGCCGCGCGCTATCCCGTACTGATCGCCGCCGCGTTTTACACCGCGGCCGACGAGGACCTGGACTTCCTGGCCGGCTACGCGCAAGCGGGCCGCGGACGGGCTACGGGGATAGGGAGGGAAGGGCGCGCACGCAGCGAGCGCCGGCCCGGATCGCCGATGTGGCGGGCGTCTGGTACGACGAGATGGCTTCGCTGCCGTCACCGGTGCCGGTGCACGGCTCGCTGCGGGGTGCGGCGACCGGATTCGCCGAAGGGCTCGTCGCTTCGGACGCGGAGGTCCTCGCCTCTTATCAGCATCCGCACCTCGGTCGCTGGGCCGCCGTCACGACAAGGCCCGCCGGCGCGGGCCGGATCACGGTAGTCGGTACCGTCCCGGATCAAGACCTAGCCGCCGACCTGGTGCGGTGGCTGGCACCCCATGCGGTAGGCGGGTGGACCACCGGCGACTCAGTCACCGTCTCCACCAGCACTGACACGAGCGCCCCGGCCCGGCTGCACGTCCTGCACAACTGGAGCTGGGATGAGGCGACGGCTTCCCCGTCCAGCACGGTGACTGACATGCTCGGCGGCAGGCGCCACGCACCTGGCGAGAAGATCACGCTCCGGGCGTGGGACGTCCGGCTGCTCCGCAGTGACGAAACGCATGACCAAGACCCGGCGCACAGGCGAGAGGACTGATCCGTGCCCGACCCACGCAAGACCTAAAGAGTTCTCGCCCGTTCTTACCGGCCCCCGGCGAAACGCCGCCGAGGCAGCACCGTCATCCGAACGCAGGTCCACCGCCAGCCTTTCAAGGTGAAGGTATCGAGCACCGCAGGATCCTGCTTGATCTTGATCGCCATGGCCGACTCCTAGTACGGCAGCCGCCATTCGGGTTGTGACCTGCGGCGGAGCGCCCGTATCCGTTCGCTGGTGTGGTATGGCGCACGTGCACCCGCTTATGTATCTTGACAGTTACGTAACCATCTCGGTACATTAATGCCGTGGAAGCTGCCCTGCGAGCCCTGGCGGACGAGAGCCGGCGGACCATGCTGGAGACGCTGTCCCGCGGGCCGGCCACGGCCGGCGAACTGGCGGCACTGCTGCCGATCGCCCGGCCGGGAGTATCGCGGCACCTGCGGGTGCTGCGCGAGGCAGGGCTGGTCGAGGTCCGCCAGGACGCGCAGCGGCGGGTCTACAGCCTTCGCCCCCAGCCGCTCGCCGAGATCGATGAATGGCTGGGCCGGTACCGGGCCTTGTGGGAACAACGGCTGGACGCCCTGCACACCGAGATAGCCCGGGGCAAACGCGAACGAAGGAGCACCAGATGACCAGCAACGCACGTCCCGGTACCCGCATCCTGGGCAGCCTGCGATCGGCAGATGGCGCGGGCGTGGTGCGCATCGAAGACCGCTACGACACCGGCATCGACGACCTGTGGTCCGCACTCACCGATCCCGGGCGCCTGGCCCGCTGGTACGGCCAGGTGGAGGGCGACCTGCGCCCCGGCGGGCAATTCCGCCTGCACGTCGAATCCGCTGACATCGATGCCGCCGGGCGGGTGGAAGCGTGCGAGCCCCCACGGCGGCTGCTGGTGACCAACAGGGAGACCGAGGAGTCCCGCCAGCGCGGGCAGGGGGTGCCGCCGTACGACGAGGCCATCGAGGCGACGCTGACCGCCGACGGCGACCAGACCATCCTGGTCATCGAGGTCCGGGGCATGCCGCTGGACACGATCGCCTTCTACGGGGCCGGGTGGCAGATCCACGCCGAGACTCTCGCCGCCTACCTCGCCGGGCGCAGGCCCGGCGACACCCAGGCGCGGTGGGATGAGCTCGTCCCTGCCTATCAGGACCTGGCCGCCAGCATCGGCTAGCTGGTACGGCAGCAACATTGGCTAGCTGAGCAGCACGATCTTTCCGTCTCGGGCGAGCCGGGTGCGGTGGTGGTACCAGGCCGACAGGGCCTGGTGGCGGCGCCGCCAGGCGAGCCAGTGCCGGCTGGCGCCGGGCGGAGGCGGATGGGCGAGCAGCCCGGCGGTCTCGGGGACGGTGAGCGGGATCATTCCCGGGTCGGCGGGCGGGGGCTGATCTGGCCGGATCGGGGCGGGTGCCCGGGTGTCGGTGCGGCGGCGGAGCAGGGCGGCGGTGACCGCGCAGACGGCCAGGGCGGCCATGACCAGCACCGTGTGCCGGGCGATCGCGTGATAGAGGCGGACCTGAGACTGGTCGAGCCCGAAGCAGCCCTTCCCAGATCGGAAATCCTCTTCAACCGGCCAGCGGCAGCCGGCCGCGCGGACCAGCCGGGACAGCGACGCCGGCTGGCCGGCGGGGACGAAACAGTAGTGAAAGGCCAGCTCGCCGGTGGCCAGGTGGCGGCGGATGAGCAGGTAGTGACGCGGGGAGGCGGTGGCCAGCCAGGCCCAGGCGTACCAGCGCTGGCCCTTGGCGCCGCGGCCGGCCGAGCGGACCTCCCAGCCGCGCCGGGCGGCCAGCAGCGTGGCGGCGGCCTGCTTGCAGGTCAGCCGGACGCCGCGGGCCGCGGTGAGATAGAAGTTCGACGGAACCCGCAGCACGTAGGCCTGGCCGCGGGCTTCCAGGTACTCCCGCAGCCGGGTGCAGCTGCCGTAGACCTCATCCCCGCAGGCGAAGTCCAGGCCGATGCCGTCAGCGAGGACCTCGCCGAGCAGGTCGATAGCCAGCTGCCCCTTGGTGCGGAAGGACAGGCCCGGCGGCAGCCGCATGACCCGCCGCCTGGCCGGGTCCTCCAGGTGCTCGCGCGGGATCCACTGCCGGGCCGCGATCAGCGCATGCCCGGTGCCCTCGCGCGCATAGGCTCCCCGTTCGACTCAGTCCGACGGTGACAGACTCCACAGAGCGGGCCGAACTTCCCTGACACGGAAGAGGTCACTGGTTCAAATCCAGTACGGCCCACGCATTGTGACCTGGCCTTTGGTTCGTATGACCCTAACGGACTTGGTTTCTGGCCCTATGACTTGTAGGGGCCAGGGCCGCTTGCGCGAGACCGCGCCCGGGCGGGCGGATGCCGGTAGCTTTTGAGCGAGTAGGCCAGCCGTCCGGCCTGGTTGACGTAGTAGGTCACGGTCATGCCGGTGAACTCCACCGGCGTGAACGGCGACCCGGATGTCCCGGCCGGGACCACCGGCTGCACCGGCGCGGCGACCTTGACCTTGACCGCCCGCACCCGCGCGGCCGGGTCGGCGTCGATGACCTCGATCACCCACAGCGGGATGCCCGAGGCCTTGTCGTGAGACTGGACGAATTTCTCTCCTTGAGTCCACGAGGTGGCAACCTCCTCCCGTGGCCAAGGACTTCGACGTCTCGGCTTCGAGCGACCACGATTAACCACTCTGCCCGAGGCGCGCCAAGTGCGACAGCGCCAGGTGCGAAGAGGCGAACAGGTCGCGGTACTGCCGAATTAGCCGTACTGAAATCAAGGCGACGGCGCTCCCGCGCCGCGGCGGGCACAGGTCCTGCATGCCCGCCGATCGGCACGGCCATGCCCGTTCATTTGCTATGTGCAGCAGTACACTCGTGTTCGTGAGCGAGCCAGCGCGTGACCTTCCGGTCAGCAGCCCAGCCGTCGAGCAGGCGGTCGAACTGGCGCGCCGTGGCGTCATCACCCATCTCACTATCAACGGCGAGCGGGTAGCCGCCATTGTCCCTGAATCGGTGCTCGACGCACTACGCGCCGCCGAGGACGCCGAGGACGCAGCCGAAGCCGACACCGCCATGGAAGAGCCAGGCGAGTCCATCCCCTGGGAGCAGGTCAAGGCCGAACTCGGCCTGTAGGGTGGCACGACGTGGCCACCTACGCCATCGACATCCGGCCGCGTGCTCGCCGTTCGCTGAATCAGCTCGATCCGGCCGTCCGGAAGGCCGTCGCCCAGACCATCGACGCCTTGTCCGCGGACCCTCGGCCTCCGGGTGCGGCCCCGCTCAAGGGGCACCGGCCGTATCTTCGTGTCCGTTCAGGGGACTACCGGGTCATCTATGCCGTTGATGACCAGGCATGTGTGTCGGCCATCGCCGCGAGATCTACGGGCGGCTGGTCTTGTAGCGCCGTATCTATGCAAGACCGCCGACGCCTCGTCCGCCCACTGCAGATCACGGCAACACAGGCGAACAGCCCTTCCCTCGCCGGCTCCATGATCGGCTACATCCGCGAGACCAACGAGACGCCCCGCATGACGGATGTCTGCGGTGTGGTCAATGCCTAGAAAACTAGCTATACTTATGGCCATGTCAGTGACAGAGCAGATGTCCCTCGCCGACGTGAAGAACCGACTCTCGGAGGTCGTGGACCGCCTGCAGAAAGAGCACGGCCGCGTCGTGATCACCAAGCACGGCCACCCCGCCGCCGTGGTCATCAGCCTGGATGACCTGGAGTCCTTGGAGGAGACACTCGACGTCATGGACAGCGCGGCTCTCCTGGACGACATCCGCGAGGCCCTGGCCGACAGCGACGCACAGGTGCTGAACAAGGAAGATGCGCTGCGCCTGATCACTGACCGGTGAGCGAGGGCGACTTCGCGATCGCCTGGACTGCCCCGGCCCGCCGTGCGCTGGGTCGGCTGCCCGAGAAGGTCGCGACCGCAGCGGTGGAATTCCTGTACGGCTCCCTGGCCGCCGACCCTCACCGGGTTGGCAAGCCGCTGAAGCTCGGCCTCGCCGGGCTGCACAGCGCCCGGCGAGGCGACTACCGCGTGATCTACCGCATCGACGACCAACGCCACTTGGTCACCGTCCTGGCCATCGAACACCGCTCCGACGTCTACAGACCGCGACAATTCTGAGAACCGCTCTTGCAGTTCTGGTGAGTTCGGGACCGCTTAGCCGCAGACTCAACCGCCAGTGCGGCCACGTAGCGCTGCCCGCCGTACTTCAATCCGGGGGCTGATCACAGCGTAAATATCCGCGAGCACAAGGATCTGGCGCTCGGCTGGGAGTCAGGAATCGGCACCACCGGACAATATCCACGGCAGGACTTGATACCAGGGAACATGGACGACGGGTTTCATCACCGTGACGATGAAGTTGTGCTCGGCGTTCGCGCGACAAGGGTTTCCGGCATGGAGGCGAAGTGAGGCTGCTGATGATCGCCGCCCCAGGCGTCGGCAAGGGAACGCAGGGCGAGTGACTGGCCGCGAAGTTCAGCGTGCAGCACGGCATGCCCCGCGGCGGCCAGCGGACGCGCATAGATTAAGGATGGCGTGATGAGCGACGACCGTGACCACACCACCGCCACCGCCACGGTGACAAGTGAGGAAACGCCGTACGGTGTGCGCATCAACACGGCAGGCCATGCGCTGCGCGGCGACGAACCGGTCGACCGCGGCGGTGCCGACAGCGGTCCGGCTCCGTTCGGCCTGCTGCTGTCCGGTCTCGGTGCCTGCACCGCGATCACGCTGCGAATGTACGCCGAACATCAGAGCTGGCCGCTAGCTGGCGTGAATGTCGAGCTGACCTACGTCGTCAAAGACCGGAACACCAGGTGGATCGACCGGCTGATCACTCTGCACGGCGTCGACGAAGACCAGCGCGCGAAGCTGGCCGAGATCGCGGAGAAGACCCCGGTCACCAGGGTGGTCCGGGCGGGAACCGAGATCCGTACCACCACCGGGGCGGCCTGACCGGTGGCGACGCACGCGACGGAGCGACCCGGGCAGTGGGTGTACTGATCCCATGACCGAGCGGATCGTCGTCATCGGGGCCGACGCGGCCGGGATGAGCGCAGCCTCGCAGGCCAAGCGAATCGCAGGCGACGCGGTCGAGATCGTCGCGTTCGAGCGCGGAGCGTACAGCTCTTACTCTGCCTGTGGGATCCCGTACTGGGTAGCCGGCGATGTCGACGGGCCGGAGCGTCTGGTCGCCCGTTCGCCGGACGCACACCGGCGCAACGGCATCGACCTTCGGATGCGAACCGAGGTGGAGAAGATCGACCTCGCGGCCGGCTGGGTGCTCGCTCATGACCTGGCCGCAGGGCGGTCGTTCCGGGAAGGCTTCGACTCTCTGGTCATCGCGACCGGCGCAGTTCCGGTGCGACCACCGCTGCCCGGCGTGGACGCCGTCGGCGTGTTCGGCGTGCAGACTCTCGATGACGGCGCCGAACGCTGCACCGGACGTCTGTTGGGCGTGCAGATCGTCGGCTACGAGGGATCGGCCAAGCGGATCGATACGGCTGCGGCGGCGCTATGGAACCGGATGACGGTAGAAGAGATGACCGCCCTTGACCTCGCGTACGCTCCGCCGTTCGCGCCGGTATGGGATCCGATTCTCGTGGCGGCACGGCAGGCCGCCGGGGCAGTGCGCCAGGCCGACGCCGCCCGGCGATGACGCGCCTTTCATCCGCGCGGTGAACCAACGCCTGGACCGGTGCCGGGCCTGAAGGCGACTGCGTCCACGTTGTTACCGCACACGATGGTGACTACGTGCCGGCCGGCGAAGCAGTCACGGTCTTCCAGGATCGCCACGATGCCACGCTTGCGGCCAGTCGGCGGCCTGCGGGATGACGCGGTGGTCGATGGTGGCACACACCTCGACGATCTCGCCGATGAGATAGCGGGCCAGGTCGATGCGGCGGATGGCGAGGTCAAGAATGGTAGCGCCGCCGGATTTGGCCAGGTCGTACCCGTACGTCGTCTCCCACGGATACACGTTGTCGGCTTCGGAGTACACGACCGGAACGCCTGTACCAGCCCGGTGACGCCGCCGGCAATGGCTCGCCCGGCGAGTGGACCGGGTTCTAGAACCGCTGGTTGAACTCAGCCTGCAGGTGCACGCCGCTGTCGTTGACGGCCCGATTGATCGCGAGGGCGTCGACATGAGTGTGAGCGACCGGTTTCTCGCAGACCCTGGCACAGCGGCACCGGGAACGCGGGTGCGCAGGTAGTCTCGTCACCTGGTTCTGGCTGGGGGGTGCGCTGTCGGGGCCCGGGTGCAAGCCCAACAGCCGGAACATCCGCGCCGCCTCGTCCGGCAGATGCCGGTAGGACCAGGAGAACACGCTGGCCACCGCGCCGCGCGGGTCCCCGCCCGCATCCAGCAGCGCCAGTCGGTCCCCCTCTCCGGCCAGCTCGGCGGCCAGCTCGGGCAGCGGTGCATCCGGCCGGGAGACGGCCAGTTCGGCCGCCAATCGCAACGCCAGCGGCTGCCGGGCACACAGACCGGCCAGCGTCTCTGCCGTGGCCGGATCGGCCTCCGCCCGCTCCCCGATCAGCGCGGTCAGCAGCGCCGCCGCATCACTCTCGGGCAACAGATCCAGATCCAGCCGCCGGGCGCCGTCCCGGGCGACCAGCCCGGCCAGCGCATCCCGGCTTGTCACCACCACCATCACAGACCCGCTGCCGGGCAGCAGTGGCCGCACCTGCTCCTCGGTCGCGGCATTATCCA
>Ga0209648_10002657_pt1 | contig 14878 bp, 16 predicted proteins | sample GraSoi2013_115cm_FD_185830 | JGI IMG/M metagenome (GOLD analysis project Ga0209648, IMG submission 185830) | Grasslands soil microbial communities from the Angelo Coastal Reserve, California, USA - Sample 9_17_2013_115cm (SPAdes) (version 2) | ecosystem: Environmental > Terrestrial > Soil >...
ATCGCCGAGAGCGTTCCACATCTGCGCGTGCTCAGCCACCAATCGGAGGGTCACTTTCTCGCCCCCGCCCCCGATGAGTATCGGCATCGGGCCGGCCGGACCTGGCTTCAGCTTCTCGATGCGCTCCTTGATTCGCGGCAGTGCTTCCTGCAGCGTGCGCAGCCGGTCGCGAGCTTCGCCGAACACGAATCCGTATTCGTCGTAGTCGCGCTCGAACCAGCCGGCGCCCAATCCGAGCACGAAGCGGCCGCCTGAAAGCTGGTCGATCGTGCCTGCCATGTACGCGATGAGGTCGGGATTGCGGTAACCGACGGAGGTGACCATCGGACCGATCTGCGGCGCCCTCGTGTCGATGGCCGCGGCGGCGAGGACCGACCAGCACTCGAATTGATTTCCGTTGGGGTCGCCGTAGAGTGGAAAGAAATGGTCCCAGAACCAGATGCTGTCGACGCCAAGGTCATCGGCGCGCCGCCACGCATCGCGCAGCTCCTGGATCGTGCACTGCTGCGGATGGATGGTGACGCCGACTTTGAAGCGCTTCGCCTCAGACATTGGTCAGGGATTATCCTCTCCACCCCATGACGACTCGCTGGACTCCGGTCGAGGTCGATGCTGCCAAAGCCACCCCGGATTTCTGGGCGCGCTACCACGCATTTCGCCGCCTGCGGCACGCTGAGACGCGGCCCGACGACCCGATCACGCCCGACGATGTCGTCGAGAAAGAGATGAAGCGCGAGGATCCCTTCCATGTGAACTTCCGATACGAGATCGCAGCCGGCGGCCAGATGCTGAGCTGGTTCGATGGGGGCGCCGTCAAGCAGGGTTCCCCCGAGTACGAGTCCAACAAGCATCTGCTATGGGCGGATGGCTCGGTGCATCGCGACCACCGGCGCCAGGGCATTGGTCGCATTTGGATCCCTGTTGTCCTGGACATCATGGACCGCAATTCCTACTCGACTGTGGGCATGGGCACAGAAGAGGAATCAGGCCACGCGTTTCTCAAATGGCTTGGCGCGGAGAACAAGTTCACGGGCGCGGAGAACAGGCTGAGACTCGCTGACCTCGACTGGGCGACGATGCGGCGCTGGGTCGAGGAGGGACGCAAGCGCTCGCCCGACACCAGGCTCGAGATATACGACGGACGCATGCCCGAGCCGCTGTGGGCCGACTATGCCCCGCAACTGTCGACCATGCTCAACACGATTCCGATGGAAGACCTCGAGCATGGCGATGAGGTCATCACGCCGGAAGTGATGGCCGAATGGTACGAGCGCAACGAGATTTCCGGGCGAATCCCGCACGTGATGTTCACTCGAGAGCCAGACGGCGTCATCTCGGGGATCACGGACATGATCTACGCGCAGTACAGCCCGACCATCGTCTTCCAGGGCTTCACCGGGGTGCGGCCCGATGCTCGCGGACGCGGAATCGGCAAGTGGCTGAAGGCCGCGATGGCGATCCACGTCCATGAGCTCTACCCCGCCGCCGAGTTCTTCACCACAGAAAACGCAGGCTCGAACGCACCGATGCTGGCGATCAACATGAAGATGGGGTTCAAGCAGTACCGAGTCGGAAGTGAATACCAGATCAGCCGCGACGCCCTCGCGGCGCGTCTGCAGGAGCTCGCGCTTCCTACTTAGCTGGCTCTGCTGCGCTGGATGCTGCGGACAAGCAGCACGATGCCGATCACGATCAGGAGTCCCGGCAGCGCAGCCTTGCCGAACAGGCCGTAGTCGGTCTCGCTGATCCGGAAGATGGTTCCGAAGATCACGAATGCGATCAGGAAGATCAGTAGGGCGACGAACATCAAGACGCGGCCCTGTCGGAGCAGATGCGCGTCGTGGTTGCGCAAGCCTTGCAACCAGATCCCGAGTCCGACTCCGCCCGGCGCGACCAGCGGCCAGGCGAATGCCCATGCGGGCCAGTCCTGGGTTGCGTTCATGTAAGCGAGGATCAATCCGATCACGGTCAGGATCGCGCCCGGGATCAGCGCGCCGGTGCCTAGGCTGACGAACCCGACGATCAGAAGGGTCAGGCCGGGGATGACGATGAACAGCGGCCAGCTTCCGCCCGGATCGAAGCCTGTGAACTGGACGAGAAGCGCGAACAGGCCCAGGACCACGAGGACGACCCCAAGCGCGACGGTCGAACCCGCTCGGCGCTGCGACGGCCCTGGAGCAACGAACGAAGGAGGCCGCGGCTGATATGAGGGTGGCGGTGGCGGTGGCGGTGGCGGTGTGATTGCCGCCTCTGCAGCGGCCGGCTCAGCGGGCGCTTCGGTGGACTGCGAAGGGGCCTCGGCGCCGGTCGATGGCGACTCGTCGAACGCGGAGGCCGTTTCAACCGCGGGAGCTTGCTCTTCTTCGGGCTTCACATCAGCAGTCATCGCGGAGCTCTCGGAGCTCTCGACTGGCATCTCCTTACCGGGCGCGAAAACGTCGGGAGCGCCGGCGAGCATGTCTGAGGTGACGTGGACCGTGGGGTCGCCTTCGCCGCTCTCCGCCGGGGTGCCCGGCGCCGCTTCCTTCGAGGTCGAGCGCTTGCGCTTCGTCATAGGGCCTCCAGCTTATACAGTCAGGCGCGCCATGGAGCGGGGAGGAGGTGGGCGAGGATTCGGTATACCTCGGGATTCAAGGCCAGCCCGACGTGGCTGCCATTGACCTCGATCGCATTGACGTCGCGGCGCAGGCAAGCCCTCCAGCTCACGACCCCGTCGGAGCGCGAATAGATAGACGTCGTCGGCACTCGCGGTGGCGCCGCGAGGTCACGCAGGAACCTCATCTCCACGGAGGCGGGATGTCCGTACCGGAAGACGTTGTAGACATGCGCGGCCCGCACTCCTGCCATCGTCAGCGGGTGAATGTCGAAGGGGTCGTTGAGCGGCGACCCGAGCGTGATGACCTGCTCGACCAGCTCGGGATTCCGGTGCGACAGGACCTTGGCGAGCACGCCACCGCGGCTGTGGCCGACGAGGGCAACGCGCGCGCCGGTGCGGTGCTGAAGCTGCTGCAGCGCGTCGAGAAGCGGCCTCAGCATCACCTCCGAATACATGACGTTGAAGGCGACGCCGGCCATCTGCGGGCGGTATCCGATTCGGCGCAGCCACGTGAACGGGGTACGCAGCGTCCAGTCGCCGGCGAGAAAGCCCGGGATGAGGATCACAGGTCGTCCGAGCCCCGGAGGCACGTCGACGCCACGGAAGACCGGATCCAGGATGAGCTTCAGGTATTCGAGGTAGATCCTCCCCTCGAGCCACATGGGCGGGATCGGGTCCCAGCTGCCCAGGTGCCGGAGGTCGGGCAGGATCGAGGCCGCGACCTCCTCCCAGCGCCCGCGGCGCCTGCTGCGATGTTCTGATACCGTTTCCAAGTTAAGTTCTGAGTGCGTCTGCGCTAGGAAACCGCAGCGGGCTCGAGTGCGATTCTATCGGCAAGCCACTCGTTTAGAACGCTCAAAAACTCCTTGGGGGTCTCCATCATCGGCACGTGCCCGACCCCTTCGAGGACCCGAAGCGTCCAGTCGGGCCGGCGCCTGACCAGCTCGCGCGCCGCAGCCACAGGGATCACTTGGTCGAGAGATCCGTGAATCACGAGGGTCGGGGCCTTCACACGCTTCACGCGGTTCCAGAACCGGGGATCGGCCATCCTCAACGCTATCGAGCGCGAGGCTTGCAGAAACGCGCGGCTGTTTTGAGGCCCAAGGGAACCGCGCTCTCGAGTCAGCTGTACGTGAGCTTCAACAACCTTCGGGTCGACCCGCGCAGGCTCTGCGCAAACCAGGGCAAGCGACTGTTCGACGAGCTTCTCAGGCCCCAGCTCGCGCACCCTTCGATCGAACAGGATCTCGGCCAGGCCTGGAATCGAGATTGCGGCGGCGACGCCCAGCACGCCAGGGGGCGGCCTGCGGACATGTGCGATGGGGATGGGCACCGCGGGATCGACAAGCACGCATTCGGCCACTGAACCGGGATGGTCTGCGCTCACCAGGATTGCGATGTAGCCGCCCATCGAGTTGCCTATCAAGGCAACTGGCTCGCCGATCACCTCCTGGATGAATTTCTGCACCAGGTCGGCATTGGAGCCGACTGTCGCCGACCGGCGGTAGAGCGGCGTCTGCCCAAAGCCTGCGAGGTCGATGGCGATGGCGTGGTATCGCTTCGCGAGCTCCGGGCCAACCGCCATCCAGTTCAGGGCATTGCCACCGAGACCGTGAACCATGAGCATCGCCGGGCCTGCGCCGCCGAAGTCGATGTAGTGGACCGGCCCGCCCAGGTCGGCGATCTTATGGCGCACTGCGTCAATCCTACGACGCGGGGCTGAGAATGGCGCCTGCCAAACGCATCAGGATGTCGGCGACCGCCGCCGACGAGCGCCTGCCATCCTGGTACAGGCGGTCGAAGACCTCGAACGAGGTCAGGGCACCGATCACGTCTTCGGCTTCCTTGAGCGAGCAGCCGGGTCGGAGCTGATCGGCCGACGCCAGTCTTTCGGCGAGGGCGCGGTCTTTGAGCGCCGCCGGATCGCCGGCCGAGGTTACCGCCGGCAGGGCCCGAAAGAGGGCGGGGTCGGACGACCAGCTCGCACAGGCCGAAGCGACTCGATCGCGCAGCTGCTGCCTGGGATCTTCGGAATCGCCGGCCGAGGCCGGCGCCGTCCCTGTCCGCCGGTGAGCCTCGCCCGCAACAGCCCGGAGCAGCTCGGATCGTGAGCCGAAGCGGTTGTAGATCGTCAGCCTGGACACCCCGGCGCGGCGAGCCACCGCACCCACGCTGAGGCTCGAACCGCCGCCGCCGGCAGCCACCAGCTCGCGCGCCGCAGCCAGCACCGCTGCCCGGGTGCGGTCGACCCCGGCCTGGCGCTTGCCGAGATCGTGCCGCGCTTCCACGCAAGCAGATTAACAGACTGTATGTTAATCGGACGATCAAGATCTCAAACGTACGGACGACCTACGATCGGTCCTCAATGAGGCTCCCGGATCCACTCGCCCTGCGGGAGCTCTCGGCGCTGCTGCGAGATCCTGTCTTCCGTGGTCGCGGAGTGCCTCATGGCGACGGGCGCCCTGTCCTCCTCGTCCCCGGCTTCCTGTCAGGCGACTGGTCGATGACAGTGATGCACGGGTGGCTCCAGCGCATCGGATACAGCGCGCAGATGTCGGGGATCTATTTCAACGTGAGGGCGTCCGAGCACATGCTCGCCGGCCTGCGACGCCGCCTGAATGAAATTCGCGCGGGCGCCGCGTCGCGAGTCACGCTCGTCGGACACAGCCGTGGCGGCCTGCTCGCCAAGGTCCTGGCGCAGCGGCAGCCCGATGCCATCGAGCAGGTGATCGCGCTTGGCTCCCCGCTGGCCGACCAATCGGACATCACCCCGCTCACGCAGGCCGCGGTCGGAGTCGTGCGAACCGTGAATGAGATCGGCTTCGGCCTCAGGCTGCGGGCGGAAGGGCGATTCGCTTACGACTTGAAGCAGACGCCGGCGGTGCCGACCACCTCGATTTACACGCGCTCAGACGATGTCGTGAACTTCCGCAGCTGCATCCGCCCTGACATTCCCTCGATCGCCGTTTGGGGCAGCCACAACGGGTTGGTCATCAATCCCGAGGTCTACCGGCTTTTGGGCCGGCTTCTTGCGCGTCCTAGGCGGGGCGTTGGTACGCCGAGAACCTGACGTGCGCGTCTTTTTCACCGTCGCGTCTTGAAAATCTGCCGCTGACTCTTGGAGGTGCCTGGCGAAGTCGTCGAGGTCGGGGACGAGGTCGCGATCGGCGAGCAGTCCGAAGTGGACGCCGCCGTTGTAGGAGACGATCGCGACGTTCAGGCCCAGCGAGTGGTAGATCGCGACCAGCGGCCAGAACTCCAGCAGCTGCGCACCGCCGGTGTAGAAAGGAATCTGAGGACCGGGGACGTTCGTGGCCACGATGTTCACCACCGATTGGCGGCTCCACAACGGCTGGGAGCTCATGAGCCGCGCCGCGAGCGCCTGCAGCGTCGCGGGAGCCCAGACCGCGAGCTGCGACAAAGTACCAGCCGCCACCGCCTGCCGCGATCTCTTGAGGTCGCCGGTGGCGGCAGTCACGCGGCCGACCCTCTCCCTCGGTGACATGGGCCCAAGGGGGATCTCGACGACCATGGCGCTCACCATGTTCCCGAGCTTGTAGCGCTCTGAGTCGTCGCGAACGCTCACCGGCGCAAATACACGCAGCGCATTGGGCACCGGCTCGCCGCGGTCTTCGAGCCAACGCCACATCGCCTCCGCGATCACAGCGAGGACGGCGTCATTGACCGTGCCCCCGAATGCGGTCTTGACGTCTTTGAGGTGCTGCAGCGGCACCCGCACCGATTGGACGCGGCGGTGCGGGCCGATCGGCCGATTGAAGAACAGGGGCGTGCCCGGCCGCAGCCAGGCGAGCGCCAGCTGCAGGCCGCCGGACCATGGCGAATGCGTGATGGCCTCGAGAACTTCTTGGGGTCGTAGGCTTGCCAGCTGCTGGAGGGCGAAAGCAGGCGATACGGAGGCCGCCGAATGACGAATCACCTCGGCGACGCTTGGCGCCGGGCGGGGGCGCCACCGTTTGGGACGGCCGTATCTGGTTGGCGTTGGCTCCGGGTCGAGCAGCAACGTGGCCAGGTCGACGGTGGAGATGCCATCGACCATCGCATGGTGGACCTTGTTGACCACGGCCACCCGGCCGCCGCTCAGGCCCTCGACGACGGTCATCTCCCACAACGGCTTGTTCAGGTCGAGGGGCCGGGCGAAAACGCGGGCGGTGTAATCGCGCAGCGTGGCCTCATCGCCCGGGCTCGGCAACGCTGCTCGCCTGACGTGATACGAGAGGTCGAAGTCTGGATCGTCGACCCAAACCGGGTTGCCGAGGTTACCGGGCAGCCGCATCACTTTCTGGCGGTAGCGGGGAACGAGGTGCAGTCGCTCCTCGATGGTGTGGGCCAGGCCCAGCGCGCCGCGGGCACCCTTCACCTGGGGCGTGCCTTCGAAGATGTACGTCGCTCCGATGTGGAGCGGCGCTTCGTGCCGCTCGGCATACAGGAACCACGCATCGAGCCCGCTGAGGGCCTCGAAAAAGGCCTTGCTCATCGCACCCCTGCCCGTGCCCGATTCTCGCACGGGCCTGTTTAAATTGCCTGCTTGATCCCCGTCGCGATTGCCCTCGCACTTGCCGCGGCCGCCCTGCACGGCACGTGGAATGTTCTCGTCAAGGTCAGTGGCGACCCGATCAGCACATTGCAGCGCGCCACCGTCGCGGGTGCTTTGCTGATGACGCCGCCGGCGCTGGTGGCATGGTTTGTCACCGGTCGGCCGAGCCTGGGCTGGGCGGCGGCCGGCCTGGCCGCCCTATCCGCGTCGCTCGAGATCGCTTACCTCTTTCTTCTATCGACTGCGTACCGGCGCGGCGAGCTCTCGGTCGTCTACCCGATAGCTCGAGGGTCAGCGCCGATGCTGTCGGTGCTGGTCGGCATCGGGATCCTTGGCGAGAGGCTGGCTACGGCGCAGCTGGTCGGAGTGGCTCTGCTGATTGCCGGCATCCTCGCCGTCACGCTGCCGCAGACCAGCGGTCGCGCGACCGTGCCCGCACTTCTCACCGGCGTCGCCATCGCGACCTACAGCGCCGTGGATCGGGTGGGGGTCAGGCTGGCGGCACCCTGGCTGTATGCGTGGCTGCTTTTCGTGTTGATCGCGGCTGGGCTGGTTGCGGCACGATGGGCCAGCTCGAGATTCACGAAGCAGTCCTCGCCGCCCCCAATCAACTGGCGACAGGGCACCGTCATCGGCGGCTTCATGTGGGGCGGCTATCTCCTCGTTCTGATCGCGCTCAGCTTCGCGCCGCTCGCAGTCGTCGCCCCCGTACGCGAGGTCGCCATTGTTGCCGTGGCGGTGTGGGGCGTATGGAAGCTACGCGAGCGCCGGGCCGCTCGGCTGAAGCTGTCGGGGGCCGTTGCGACCGTCGTCGGGGTGGTCCTGATCGCCCTCTGAAAGCGCGGTTTGGAGCCGCTGAGTGCGTGGTAAGGTAATTTCGTCGTCCGGAAGTCAGACGATGTTCGCCGCGGTCGTCGATTCTTCTCGAAAGGACCCGAGCGTTCGCGAGATTTTCTTTCGAGAAGAGGAGTTGCAGATGCCGACAGGCACTATCAAGAAGCTTGTATCCGACCGCGGGTTCGGGTTCATTGCCGCAGAGGACGGGCGTGAGTATTTCTTCCACCGCACCGGACTCGACTCGAGCGTGAACTTCGACTCTCTCGCGGGTGGAGAGCGCGTCAGCTTTGAGATCGAGCCGAGCCAGAAGGGCCCGCGCGCGAATCGCATCAAGCTCGCGTAACTGAGCTGAGCTTTACGGCCGGTCGTTTGGACGACCGGCCTTTTTTGTGCCTTCGGACTCGTACAGCTTCACGAGCTCGGCCCCGCGCCGCGCCAGCGCTGCGCGGACCTCATCAGGCTCGATGACTTCGACCCTGGCCCCGAACGAGCTCACGAATGCCGCAGCCGGCTCGAGCGCGGGGAATGCCAGCCGTACGATCCGCCGGCGCGGCTGGCCGACCACCCTGTCTCCTGAGACGCGTAGGAGCAAAGCCAGGTCGTCGTCGGTGGCTGCCTTCACGACGACCTCGTAACCGGATCGGCCAGACTCCCAGTTGGCGGATTGCTGGCGCCAGGCTTTGGCCAGGTCAAATCGCTTGGGCCGCCGCGCGGGCTCATCAAGCGCCAGCGCCTCTTCGACTCGTGACAGGCGAAAAAGGCGCCGTTCGCCGCCGACATCGGCGAGCAAATACCAGACGCCGGCTTTGATGATCAGCCCAAGCGGGTCGACGTCACGCTCCACAACTCGCGCCTCCGCGCGCCGGTAGCGAAGGCGCAGGCGTCGGTCGCCGAACACGGCGTCTTGCACCATGCGGAGGTGCGGAGACGTTTGGGCCGAGCGGCGGCCCCATCCGGCGGAATCCACGAGCAGGCGCTCCCTGATCCGTCCGGCGCGGCGGCCGCCTTCGCCGGGCAAGGCCGCGGCGAGCTTGCCCATCGCGCTCTCGAACGCGGGCCCGGCAGCCGACGTAAACAGGGCCTCGACCTCCGGTGCGGTGAGGCCTGTGAGGTCCGTCCTCCAGCCGGCCATCAGCTCGATGCCACCGTTGGGACCAGGGTCGGCTCGGACCGGAACGCCGGCTGAGCTGAGCGCATCGACGTCTCGGTAGACAGTGCGCCTCGAGACCTCCAGCCGGGCGGCCAGCTCGCCGGCGGTGAGACGGCCGCGTGCTTGCAGGAGGAGAAGCAGCCCGAGGACGCGATCGGCTCGCATTCTTTTCAGATGATGACAGATGATGTCAACAATTGCTGCGCATACTCGCGGGCATGATGACAAGAACCCCGACGCAAATATTCGTGATGGAACCCCTTGGTCCCTACTCCTTGGAGGAGTCGGCGAACTTCATCGGCGCGTGGCATGAGGCACCCGCGCAGGGGTCTGCAACCAGGGGACACCTGCACCTCGGCTTCCTGACCGATGAAGGATGGAGTCCGGTTGGCGTTTGCATGACCCAGAGCGATTCCGGGACTGTCCATGGCGAGGTGTACGGCAGTGCTGATGTCCGGGCGGTCGAACGCCAGGTGCGCCGCATTCTCAGCCTCGACGTCAACGGCCGCGAATGGCCCGAGGTCGGCAAGCGCGATCGAGTCGTGGGGATGCTGCAGAGAAGGTTTCCAGGTTTCAGGCCGGTCAACTGGTCCGACGCTTACGAAGCTGCGGCGTGGTGCGTGATGTCATCGCGAATCAACATGCGACAGGCGCAGACGATCAAGGATCGGATGTGCCGGGAGCTAGGTCATGAGGTCGACGTTCATGGCCACCATCTCTGGACTTTCCCGGAGCCTTCGCGCTTGATCGAGATCGAGTCCTATCGAGGACTGTTCGGCCGCAAGGTCGAGTATCTCAACCGACTGGGTCACGCGGCGCTTGCGGGCGAGCTCGACACCGAGGCGCTGCGTGCGCTCCCTCGCGAGGAAGCCCTCGAGCGATTGCAGCGCCTGTATGGAATCGGAGAGTTCGGGTCGCAGCTAATTCGGCTGCGCGCGCTGAGCGCAGTGGACGAGCTGCCGACGCGCGAGCCGCGGCTGATGGGTGCGATTCGAATCGAGTACGGGCTCGATTCGGAGCCTGACCTGGCGACGCTGGAGAAGATGGCGGAGAGCTGGCGTCCGTATCGGATGTGGGTGGCGGTCTACCTGCGCCGCAACTTGGGCGGAGGGCCGGGGATGATCCATTCGCGCGCGTCTGGCTAGCTGCACCGTCTTAACAGGCGGCGTTGGCACCGTTGTTTTTCGGCGGTACGCTCGCCTTCAGGCGAGCCGGAGGGGGAGGGCCGGGCCGGAAGGGAGGGTCCCCAAATAGGTATGTGGTTTTAGCGCGAGGCGCGGCCGACGGCTGCGATCGCGCTCGTCCACGCCACCGTGCCCAGCGCCACCAATGCCCACATCGTCGGAGCGATGATCGGGAAATCGACCAGGGCTCCGAAGATGCACATCGAAGCGGCCCCCGCCAGCAGGAACGCTCCTGGAAACAACAACCACGCCGCATACCACGGCGGCTGCACCACATCGCCGCGGTCGAATCGCCGCGCGGCCACATAAAGCACCAGGGCCGCGGCGATGGCCGGTCCGGCCAGCTGCACGGCCCACCCCGGCGTCACCGACCCCGTCGCCGCGCCCAGGATCGGCTGCACCCCGGCCAGGGTCAGCGCGGCCGGCACAGCAAAGGCGAGGAGTCGCAGGATTCGGCTTGCGGGCGGCATCCGATCAAGAGCTCGGGAGTGACGGAACCATCGCGGGCTGCGTGAACACCGGGACGGTCGCCACCCACCCGAGCTGCACGTCCCGGTAGTAGTCGGGCTGCGACAGCTCGATCATGAACACGCTGTTGTAGACACGCGCGCGCCCAGCAAGCGCGGCCTGGTCGGTGATGCCGTCGAAATAAGGTTGGCGCGGCAACCCCGCGGCCAGATCTGGCGAACCGTAGAAGTCGTCGGTGCCATAGACCGACGTCGAGCCATATGAATAGATCGCGACCCCCAGCACGCTGTTTCCTTGCGCCGATGGTCCCAGCACGCGTGTGATCTGCGCGAGCGTCCCCTCCGGATAGTTCAAGAAAGCCCCCACGCCGGTGACCACTCGACCAGCGAAGCCCGAATCCTTTTCGAAGTTGAGCCAGCGTCCGAACCAACCTTTCTCCAACCCGCTCCAGTCACTGTCGTAGTTCATCGGCACGCCGAAATCGAGATAGCCATTGGTCAGCCAGTCCTTCCAGTCCTGGAAGACCGATGAGTAAGCGGACGTTTTCGGCCAGTCGGCCGGGGTGAGCGGCCCGCCGCCAAAGCAGATCAGGGCACCACTGAGTTTCACATTCGGATGCTCGCGTTTGAGGTCGTCATGCAGGTCGTGCACGAATGCCGTGACGCGCGCCCGCCGCCACGCCTTCCAGCTCTCGTCCCCCGACCACGGCGCCGTGCGCGCACCGGTTTCGGACATGAACAGGGCTAGCGATTCCGGGCTGTAACCCCATCCGACGCCGGGGTAGCGAACGAAATCCATGTGCAGCCCGTCAACGTCGTAGTTCTTGGCCACGTCCATGAATACCTTGTGTGTATAGATCTGCACCTCCGGCACGCCGGGATCCAGGTAACCGCTCGCGCTGCCGTCATCCGCGCGATTGCCCCACGCGTCCCCGTGCTCGACATAGACCTGGCTCGACTCACCCGCAAAGAACGTGTTGAGCCACGCATGGACTTCGATGCGCGGAGTCGCCGCGTGCGCGAGCCTGATCACGTACGCGAGCGGATCGAAGTCGCGCGGCCCGACGATGTCGGTGGCGCGCGGTTCGTCAGAGCGGTTGAAATATGCGTCGCCCGCCTTTCGGACCTGGACGATCAGCGCGTTGATGTTCGCGCGGTGCGCGTCGGCGACCAGCTTCTGCACCTGCGCCGGCGACTTGATGCCGTCGTGGAATGCATCGACCCAGAGGGCCCGATACTGCGGTGGTCCGTAGACGATCGGACTCGGACTCGGAGACGGTGTCGGGCTCGGGGCGACAGCCGTCGCGGTCGGGGCGGTGCATGAAACAAACAACAGGGCAAGGACCCCGGCAATCTGCCGCATCACACCTTGGCGATGAGGACCAGGTTTCGTCCGATGGTCGAGATCGGCCCTGGGTGCTCGCGACCCAGGGTCTCGACCGCGTCGGTCCTGAATGCCTGCCGCCGGGCCGCGTCCATACCTTCGAGTCGCGAGGCGCAGTCCCACCAGCTCATCAGCATCGAGACCATCTGCGCCGCCGATTCCCAGTGCACCTCTTCATCGACGGTTTCGACTTCGGCATCGACGAAGCCGGCCGCGAGCGCCGCCTGACGAAACGCCCGCGGGTCGGAAACCGTGTCGCGGGTCGGCTGCTGGTCGACCATCTTCGGCGCCGGTGGGAGCCAGCGGTCGACAACCGATTCGAGGATCGCCCAGGCCGAGCCTCCGCCGCGGCTCACCGGGACGCTCGCCGTGAGCCTGCCCGGTGAGCGCAGCACGCGGCGTGCCTCACGTAGCGTGCGTTCGAGATCAGGTACGAACTGCAAACCATGGCCGCAGACGGCGGCGTCGAAGGTGGCGTCGGCGAAATCGAGGTGCTCGATGTCCATGACCTCGAATCGGGCGTGCTGGATGCACGCACGCCGCGCCAGCTCGATCATCCCGCGAGCGAGGTCGACGCCGACCACCTCGCCATCCGGGGCCACCATCGCGGCGAGCCGCCGGCTGAGGTTGCCCGGACCGCAGGCCAGGTCGAGGATGCGCATTCCGGGCCGCGCCTCAGCAAGCTCGATCGCGCGCGTGCGCCCGCGCGCTTCGCCGTTGGCCATGATGCCTTCGAGTCGCTGCTGGTATGCCTCGGCGTGGCGGCTGAAGACGTGCGGAAAGAACTCCTTTGACTTCATTGCCGGCGCGCTTGCCACTCCATCTCCAACGTGGCCGCGACCCCGATCGTTGCGGAGTTGGTGCGCCCGACCACCTGGATTCCAACAGGCAATCCATCGGTCCGTACGGGTAAACAGACCACCGGCTGCCCAGTCGTGTTGAAAGGACGCGTGAACCGCGTCAGCGGCTCGCGCACCTCGAGCCCAGCGCTCACGGGCGGCGCGACGATGGCCGTGGCGGGAACGATGAGAGCGTCTATGCCTTCCATGGCGAGTCGCGCCTCTTCGCGGAGCCGCGGCAATGCAAGCAAAGCCGCCTCGAAGTCGATCGCGAGAATCTCGAGACCGCGCTTGATGAGGGCCAGAACGTCCGCGCCATATTTTTCGGGAAACTGCGTGACCCACTGGCGGTGGAGGACGGCGGCTTCGACCAGCAAGATGGTCAGCCCGACCTGGGCGAGCTCGGCGCGATCGGGAAACTCCACCTCAGAAACGCCGGCGGCGACCGAGTCCCACGCGCGCGCAGTGTCGTCGTCGAGGTCCGCCACCCACGCGGCCGGCACCCCGAGCCGTGGAGTGCGAACACGCTCGACCGGCAGCGATTCGCCCGACATCATCGAGTAGGCGGCGGCTGCTGTCGCCACGTCTGACGCCATCGGCCCGAGCGTGTCGAGCGAGTGGCTCAGCGGGAACACGCCGGCGGTGTCGATGCTGCCCAAGGCCGGCTTGAAGCCGACCACGCCGCACAACGAAGCCGGAATGCGGATCGATCCACCCGTGTCGCTGCCGATCGCCCAGTCGCACATCCCGGTCGCGACCGCCACCGCAGAACCCCCTGAAGAGCCACCAGCGACTCGGCTCCTGTCGTGCGGATTGCGGACCGGTCCGTAATGCGGGTTGACGCTGGTGACTCCATAAGCGAACTCATGCAAGTTGGTCTTGCCGACCACGACGCAACCGTGGCGGCGAATTTCCTTGACCACGCAAGCGTCCTCGACGGCGGGCGTGTCAGGGAGGATGATCCCGCCCGCGGTCGTCGCCATCCCGGCCACGTCGACCAGATCTTTGACCGCGACCACGGTGCCCGCTCCGCTCTCCGCCGAGATGGAGATGAAGGCATTCAGTTCTTTCTGCTCCCGGATCCGGCGGCGCGCCTCTTCCAGCTCCATCGGGGCAATTCTGGCAGCCGGGGAGTTATCCTCCCGGTGAACTCAGATGTCGCAAGCGATGAGCGCGCTGAACCCGAACATCGTGTGGGCGAAGGTCGACGTCCTGACCGCGTATCAGCGTCTCACGGCCGAGATCCAGATTCGCGGCCGCTTGCGGGACACGATCAACGACCCGGAGCCGCTCTTCCATCTCCGCAACGTGAGCGCCGAACCGCTGGTCCCCGGCGCCGTGCCGTTGAACGGCGTGCCGGAAGGCCTCTTCAACAAGGGAGCTGTTTGCGGGGTCCGCACCATCGAGCCCGAAGCTCCACTGCCGGACCAGCCGGAGCAGACACGACGCTTCGTGATGTTCCAGGGGACCACCTTCATGATCACGGGGGCATGCGAGTTTCCGAGCGCGTCCGACCCGAAGATGCACGGTGAGCTCCTAATGAAGAGCCGCTTCTTCCCGATGGTGGACGTGACCGTGGTCATCATCGGGGCCGCCGGCAAAGGCTGGACGCAGCCGGCCATCATGGTCAACCGCGACCTGATGCTCGCCCTCTATTTAGGCTGAGCGCTCACCTCCGAAGACTCCGCGCAGCCGGGCCCAAAGGACTGAGAACAAAAGTCCGAACGCATTCAACGGCTTGGCGGTCGCGGGTGCCGGGCTCGCAGCTGCAGCCCCCGGACCTGAATCGCCACCTTCTGTCGTCGCTGCCGAGGTCGTCTCTGCAGCCTCCACGTTGGACTTGATGCAGGCGGCCATCTCGCCGAC